>Ga0185299_10001651_pt1 | contig 40339 bp, 35 predicted proteins | sample PaiPotPPA55metaG_FD_128002 | JGI IMG/M metagenome (GOLD analysis project Ga0185299, IMG submission 128002) | Iron sulfur acid spring bacterial and archeal communities from Banff, Canada, to study Microbial Dark Matter (Phase II) - Paint Pots PPA... ...
TAGCCACCGGCGCCCGACCGCACCGCGGGGCGGCTTCCTTCAAGTCGTTGTATCAAAAGCGACCGCGCAGATTCTGATGAGGCTACTAACTTCTCCTCTGCGGTCGCTTCTGATACAACACTAGGACCTATCGATACCTACGGATCCGCATGTCCCCAATCTGTGATTACTTCCGCATTGCCAGGAGCGGCTCTGAAACTTTGTTCATGGAACGGTTTTTTGACATCGCGCGGAAGCACAAAAATGGAATCCAGAAGGTTTTGGGCTGACTATCAGAGCACACTGAGACGATCGGCGTAGTGGTCCGCAGTCCGTCGAAGCCATCTTTGTCCGCGATCGGAAGGCCGATCATTTTTGTTACGCGGCGCGCGGAGCAGGGGCTGTACTTTCCTTGCGTTCTTCGGGGTCGTGCCAGCCGCCCACATCGATAGCCAAACGATCCGCTTCATGAGGTCCCCACGAACCTGGCTCGTATGGATGCAATTTTGTGGCATTCGCGAGGATGGGGTCGACAATAGCCCAGGCCGCTTCCACCGCGTCTTCCCGTACGAACAGCATGGCATCTCCATGCATGGCATCTCCCAGAAGGCGCTCATAGGCATCAACCTCGTCCGCGGTGTGTTCCTCGACTGCTGAAAGTTGTGCGGGCATGGAGACGAGTTCTTCGCCCGGACGTTTCACTCGGGCACTGAGGCTGAGCGAGATCTCAGCTGGCCCGAGACAGAAGCGGAAATGATTGCTCGGTTCGCCAGCTAAATTGTCGAGTGGCGGTTTCCTAAGTTTGACCAGCACTTCGGTAGTTGTAACCGGGAGGCATTTGCCGGCGCGAATCAGGAATGGCACGCCCGACCAGCGCCATGACTGAATTTCCAGGCGCACAGCGGCAAATGTTTCTACCTTGGAATCAGGAGCAACTCCTTTTTCGCTTTTGTAGCCATCGAACTGTCCTCGAACCAGATGCTTTGGGTCCAGCGGGGGAATCGTGCGGAATACCTTGACCTGCTCGTCGCGGATAGCGTCGCAATACAGCCCGGTGGGAGCCTCCATCGCCAGAAAGGCTACGACCTGAAGCATGTGGTTCTCGACCACGTCGCGGATCGCCCCGGTGTCATCGTAGAACTTTCCCCGGCCCTCGATCCCGAACTTTTCTGCCATCGTGATCTGCACACTCTCGATGTAATTCCGGTTCCAGATCGGCTCCAGAAAGCTGTTGGCGAAGCGAAAGAATAGAAGATTGAGGATGGCCTCTTTACCGAGGTAGTGGTCGATGCGAAAGATTCGCGATTCCGGAAGCACGGCATGAAGAGCGGCATTCAACTGCTGGGCCGAAGCAAGATCTTCCCCAAAAGGCTTCTCGACAATGACTCGCGCATTTGTCATGGAGTTCGATTTTGCGAGAGACTCAACAACACTTGTAAAAAGACTGGGTGGAATCGCTAGATAATGAGCAGGACGGGTGGCTGAGCCGAGCGCTTTCTTCAATAGTTCGAAGGTTGCAGGTTTCTCATAATCGCCGCCGACGTAACGAAGCAACTTCAGAAGCTTGGCCAGGGCCTCTTGATCGATGTCGCCGCCTTGCTGCTGGATGCTATCGCGCACGCGCTCTCTAAGATGTTCGTCCGTCCGCGCGGCCCTGGCAACGCCAATCACGGGCACGTCCAGATGACCATGTCGGACCATATGATAAAGAGCGGGGAAGATTTTCTTATGGGCTAAGTCTCCCATGGCTCCGAATAGAACCAGAGCGTCGGCTGGGGCGGTGTCTTCCGAGGGCTGACCTGTCGTGCATCCTTGTCTGAGATCCGGCATAAATTTCTCCTAATCTTTTAAATACCTGTTTTTTTCAAACCTGGCTCCCCAACATTCGGTCAAGATTAAACGCGGCGCTGATCAGTGCTAAGTGTGTAAAAGCCTGCGGGAAATTACCCAGTGACTCGCCTTGCGGTCCGGTCTGTTCTGAATAAAGTCCGAGATGATTGGCATAACCCAACACACGTTCAAACAGCAGCCTGGCTTGATCCAACTTTTCGGCATCTGCCAGACCTGCGCGCGTCAGGGCCTCCACGAGCCAAAAAGAACACATGTTGAAAGTGCCTTCCTCTCCCGGAAGCCCATCGATGCGGGGTTGCGGCGGATAGCGATAGACAAGGCTGTCGCTGACGAGGCCACCTTGGCGGGGATCTTCGAGGATGGCTCTTATGGTGCTGAGCATCCGCGGATCGGTCGGCGCCATGAAGAAGACGAGCGGCATGATAAGGAGCGACGCATCCAGGTCCTCACTGCCGTAAAACTGTGTAAACGCGTGGCGTTTCTCGTTCCAGCCTTGGGTCATCACTTCTTCGTAGATACGGTCCCGCTCGCGCGCCCATTTTGCGCGATCGGCCGGAAGCGCACGCTTTTCGGCCAGCCGGATGCCGCGATCGAGAGCCACCCAGTTCATGACCTTTGAGTAGACGAAATGTTCCTGGCGATTGCGCATCTCCCAAATACCGGCATCGGGAAGGTGCCAGTTCTCGCAGATCCACTCCAAACGATTGCGGACCTTTACCCACACGTCGTAGGAGGTGGGGCTGACGTATTTGTTGGCTAGATAGAACGCATCCATGAGTTCGCCGTAGATGTCCCCCTGGAACTGCGAAACGGCTGCATTGCCGATGCGGACGGGCCCTGATCCGCGATACCCTTCCCAGTGGTCTAACGTCCGCTCGGGAAGCTGGGTATCGCCTTCGATCCTGAAGACGACTGCACCAGGGGCTTTCGGATTGACGTGCTTGGACGCGTAGTCTTCGATCCAGCCCATGAAGGCGGCAGCCTCGTCTCTGAAACCGATCCGCAGAAATGCATAGACCGTGAAGGCGGCATCGCGCATCCAGGTGTAGCGGTAATCCCAGTTGCGCGCCCCTCCGATGACTTCAGGCAGACTCGTGGTTGGCGCGGCAATGATCGCGCCGGTAGGTTCAAAGGTAAGAAGCTTCAGCGCCAAGGCTGATCTCTGCACCTGGTCCCGCCAGCGCCCGTGGTAAGTGCAATTGGAGAGCCAGTCGTGCCAGAATTTCACAGTGCTTCGCAGCAGATCCTCAGCGCCTTTCTCGGACGGCGGACAGGGAAAGCCGTCAGCGCAGTCATCCGTAAGAATGAAGACTTGCGATTTTCCTTCTGCGAGCACGAACTCAGCAGATACGCCTCCTTGCCCGTCATTGCTGAGCGGTACGGTAGTTGAAAGAGCTAAGGTCAGACTGCCTGACTTGAATATCGCCCCGTTAGCCTCTATCTGGGTGTCGTGGATCTCTCGTCCATAATCGAAGGCCGGACGGCAGAAGACCGAAATGCGCACAGCGCCCCTGACACAGCGTATACGGCGACAAATATGATGGTGCCCAGGCGAGTCGGAGGGTAAACCCACTGGCATGAAGTCTTCCAGTTCGGCGATCCCATCGCTCAACAAGAAACGCGTAACCAAGACGTTGGTGGAAGGCCAATAGACCTGCTTGTGGCGGACCCCGTCAGCACCAGCGGAAATTTGGAATCGCCCCCCCTTTTTGTCATCCAAGATCGCTCCGAAAATGCTGGGCGAGTCAAACTGTGGGTAGCAGTACCAGTCGATCGAACCGTTGATGCCCACCAAGGCAACCGTGCGCATGTTGCCGATGATTCCGTAATTCTCGATAGGCTGATAGGACATCGTTGTGTTCCTTCCCTGTGTTCCGAAATGAGTTGATTCGCTCCCAACCGTTATCCGTATTCTTCGCGGAACTTCCAAGTTTTGCAAAGCCGATGTGTGGCAAGCACTTCGCAGGTCTAAACTGTGCTGTGAAACGAAAGCTCGGATTCCAAAGCCTAGAAGCCAGGAGCGGCAGTGTCTCAGCTTCTCGGAATAAATGCAAAATGCTTGAAGGAAACATGCCTAGAAAATTTGATGTGATCGCAATCGGAACAGGATCAGGCGCCTCGGCGGTGGCGTCGCGCTGTCGCGAAGCAGGATGGCAGGTTGCGATCGTGGATTCGAGGCCGTTCGGAGGTACCTGTGCCCTACGGGGATGCGACCCAAAGAAAGTGCTCGTCGGCGCTGCCGAAGCTGTTGACTGGACTCGTCGAATGAAAGGAAAAGGAATTCAGGCCGCGAAGCTTCAGATTGATTGGCCCGAGTTAATGCGTTTCAAGCGTTCTTTCACTGAGCCCGTTCCAAAACGGCGCGAAGACGGATTCGCGAAAGCCGGCATCGCGGCGTTCCATGGTCGGGCGCGCTTCGCCGGTCCAACTACAGTGCAAGTAGGAGAAGAGATGTTGGAGGGACGGCACGTCGTTATCGCGGCCGGGGAGGCACCGGCAGACTTGGGGATTCCTGGCGCTGAGCACCTTACGACAAGCGATCAGTTCTTGGGGTTGAATGAACTCCCGCGGCGGATTCTCTTTATCGGAGGCGGGTATATCGCGTTTGAGTTTGCGCATGTAGCGGCGCTTGCGGGATCGCAGGTCACAATCCTCCACCGCGGCCCGCGTCCTCTTGCCCCTTTTGACCCGGATCTCGTTGATCAACTGGTTGAGCGAACTCGCGAACTTGGCATTGACATTCATCTCGGAACCGAAGCGATAGGGATCGAAAAGAACGCGGCTCAGTTGATTGTCCGGGTATTGGCCTCCGGAGAGACGGGCACGTTGCAGACGGATATGGCTGTGCATGCTGCGGGTCGCGTGCCCGAGATCAAGGGCCTGAATCTGGATGCTGCGGGGATCGAATGGGAGAAGCAGGGAGTGCGAGTCAACGAATTCCTGCAAAGCGTGTCGATTCCAGCTGTGTACGCGGCGGGAGATGCCGCCGCCAGTGGAGGCCCGCCGCTGGCTCCAGTGGCAAGCTATGAAGGGCTGATCGTGGCCACAAACCTCTTGCGGGGAAACCATCAGAGACCAAATTACCTCGGCGTTCCGTCGGTCGTCTTCACGATCCCATCGCTCGCTGCTGTCGGTCTCAGTGAACGAGGGGCACGTGAGCAAAAACTTAAGTTCAGGGTCAATAAGGAGATGACCTCAGCGTGGTATTCGTCTCGGAGGGTTGCGGAAACATATTCCGGCTACAAAGTACTCGTGGAGGAAGGCACAGACCGCATTCTGGGCGCTCATATTCTAGGGAGCGAGGCCGGCGAAGTCATCAATCTTTTCGCGCTTGCCATCCGTTCCGGAATGCGGGCCACCGATTTAAAGCACATGCTGTTTGCGTATCCAACGAGTGGCTCAAATATGACGCGCATGCTTTAGAAGAGGTCGTAAGGAGAGATGTTTTGAATCACCTCGCCTTGGCTATACCGCTGCTAGTGTTGTACGTCGAAGCGCAACCGACGCAAGGCGATCTCAAGACGATCGGCACGCCCGGATCGCCCTAATATAATCTGTCTTTCAATTCAAGAGGAATCAAATGGCTAAACCCAAATCCGCCGCAACCGAAACGAATTTCTCGCGACCGCCTCGTGGAGCAATACGGTCTTCGGCCCCGATACCCTTGACGTTCGCGTTGAAAGTTTTGTCGAAGTGCTCTTCGGCGCAGCACCTTCATCAGGGTATTGCTCGACTGTACCGACGATCTTCTTTCGGTAAAGACGCTTGCCGTCAAGCCTGGTCTCAGACCAGCGAAACTGCCAGGCATCAGGGCCTTCTTTGCGACTGTTTCGTTGCATACATCCGCGTTGCATCCTGTCCTCCTCCGCCGCCGTTGCGGCGTGGAAGAATCTTCAGGCATGAAGGCGAAGAGCAGGGTGGGGGGAAGGCGGAAACGGTCGAGTGAATTGCTTTGCGGCGGCAGTCACCTCGGTTCGGGCTCTAAGCGAAGCCCAGTCAGCAATCCGGGCATCATTTACTACAAGCCCGTTTCTGGACCGCGAGGCGAAGCGCCGCAAGGGAACCGGATTACTTCCGCAGTGCGGTACACGCAGGCGATGTGCATACGAATCGTATCCCTCCCCGCCCTTTCCCGTTCCGGCAAGTTCGATGCGAACCGAACGCCCTCGGCGTAATGGAATTCAATTAAACTTCTCTTCATATAGGAGAAGGTGGATGCCCACCACTAGACGACCCCTCTAGGGACGGGAACCGTTCAAATGAAATCGCTTAGAAATAAGGCAGACGCGGCGCAGCGGCAGCGAATCGCCCAGCGGCAGTTGTCGACCGACTTCCTGGACCACGCCCTTGAGTGGCGGCGCATCTTCGCAGAAATCTGGGGCACGTTCCTGTTGGTCGTGGTTGCTGCTGGCGGTGAAGTTGTCGCCTCTAGAAGCGGCGGGGCCGTAACTCCGGGCATGAGGGCGGTTGCGCCCGGACTTATGGTAATGGCCATCATTTATTTCATGGGCGCAGTGAGCGGAGCCCATTTAAACCCGGCGGTTACCTTGGCTTTCGCGGTTCGGCGGAACTTCCCGTGGCGCCGAGTGCCGGGCTACGTCCTGGGACAAGTAGTCGGTGGTGTCTTGGCGGCGCTTTTCCTCCGAGTCATGTTCGGCACGATCGCCGCGCTTGGGGCGACAGTGCCAGGCAGTGGCATAGGCAAGGGAAAAGCGTTGGCGATGGAGGTTCTCCTGACAACTGGGTTGGTGAACACAATCCTCGGCACGGCTTCAGGAGCACGCAACATCGGCACCAACGGTGCAATCGCGGTGGGCGGATATATTGCCCTGGCGGGACTTTGGGCAGCGCCGATCACCGGCGCCTCGATGAACCCGGCGAGATCGTTTGCGCCGGATTTGGTGCGCGGGGACTTCGGTACGACGTGGATCTACCTGGTCGGCCCGGCCATAGGCGCGCTAATCGGGGTGATTTTCGAGTGGATTCTCAAGGGCAGGCCCACAGCTGCAGGCGCGAGTGCGGCGCAAGGTGCGCAAGGCGATGATTCGAGGAACGCGTGAAGGCGGTGGAGAAATGAATATTCATCAGGCGACACAGAGCTACGAAAACTGGATGCGCCGTTGTACGCGCGTCGTCGAAACTCACCTACGATTGAAGCACAAGCAGATGAGAAAAAGCCCCTTCCTCTTTTTCCGCGGGACGTTTTACCGGTGGGCTCAACTTTGGCCGGAGGTATGCGCCAACCTGCGTGATGCGCCCAAAGTATTGGCAGTAGGAGATCTCCATGTCGGCAGTTTTGGAACTTGGCGTGACACCGAGGGTCGGCTGTCCTGGGGTGTCGATGATTTCGACGAATCGTATCCTTTGCCTTATACAAATGATCTGGTGCGGCTGGCGGCCAGCGTAAAGATTGTTATCGACTCGGAAAACCTGACAATCGGATTCAAAGAAGGTTGCAGCGCCATTTTGGAGGGGTATCAGAAGGCGCTGAAAGTTGGAGGTTGTCCATTTGTTCTTGCTGAGCATGAAAAAAACCTGGAACGACTAGGGGTTGAGGCATTCGAGGCCCCTGATGGTTTTTGGGAGAAGCTAGATCATCTCCCGGTTGTGAATTACGGCCTGCCTCGCGACGCGAAGAGGGTCTTACGGAAAACGCTCCCAAGTCCGAATCTGAATTACAAAGTGGTGCGCCGGCAAGCTGGCATGGGAAGCCTCGGGCAACAACGATTCGTCGCTATTGCTAGTTGGGAAGGAGGCCACATCGCGCGAGAGGCGAAAGCCATCTTGCCCTCGGCATGCGTCTGGCTGGATGGTCACATCGGAAGTCGCCAGTCCTGCTATGAGAAGGCTATCCAGTCCGCGGTGCGGTCGCACGATCCATTTCAGAAAATCATGGGGACGTGGTTAATTCGCCGCCTCTCGCCGGAATCAAATCCCATTGAGATTGCCGACTTGCCCGAAGAGCGCGACGAAGAAACGCTTCTCTATGCCATGGGCTCTGAAGCCGCGAATGTTCACTTGGGAAGCAAACGGCAAGTCGCCAACATTCTTAGGGACCTGCGGCGCAGAAAATCAAATTGGTTGCGTTCTGCTGCTCGGGGTATGGCCAAAGCCATGGAAGGCGATTGGAAGAAATACAGGGACTCTTGAGGCCAGTTCGCCCTCAGCTGTTTGCTCTGGACACTCGGCCATCGGCGACGTGGCGGCCAAAGACCGAGGCGCCGAGCTTCACAAGCGATATCGTGCGGTCGTCATTCAAACGTCAGCCGTCGCTCCACATTGTCCGGTTACGTACTTGAGTTCCCGCCAAAGTGAGCGCTTTTGAGCAGACGCGCCCCGAGAAAGTTTTTAGTCTTGCAAGATTGGAATTCCAGGCTGGAAGCTCTTGGGTAAAGTGTCAGCCCACTCGGGATTCCAAAATGTGTCTGGCTGAATTCTACATAACGTCAAAAGCGAGAAGGAGAACCCACATGAACCCGAGCACGAAGGACGAAATAAAAGGCAATATGCATGAGGCGAAGGGCACCGTCAAAGAGAAGGCGGGCCAGGTCACCAATAACGCCAACCTGACTGCCGAAGGCCAAAATGAAAAGCTCGCCGGCAAAGTTCAAAAGAAAGTGGGGCAGATTGAAAAGATGTTGGAGAAGTAAATGAACGCGGTGCAGTGGCGCTCATTGCTAGCATCGTGCTCTGCGTATCGGGCAAAAAGGAATGACTTCCGCCGCGCTGCCGTTTTCGGATTAACGTTCAGAGGAAAGGAAGATCCAACATGTTGATACTGATTATCATCTTGGTGTTGGTTTTAGGGGGCGGTGGGGGGTACTACGGCCATAGCCGCTGGGGTTATGGCGGCGGTGCAGGCATCGGGTTGGGCACAGTATTGTTGATTCTCCTCGTAGCCTACATGTTGGGGATCTTCCACTGAGGCGAAGCCCGCCACCCGACGTTCCACGAAGGTCCAGTGCTCATTTGTGGCCCAAGTAAGACGGAGCTGCCCTCGTGGAATTGTAGTGGACGCGTGCTGTGCATGACAGTGCCAACCGGCCGTTCCGAGTTTGGTGCGAATATTCGACGCTCGCTCGATCGACGCAAGGCTCTCAGCTCCGGCTCTTCACGGTGCCCCGTCCAACTTCGCTTGGGCGGGGTTTTTATGTGGCATCGCCTCCTTTTTTGGAAATCTGAAAGCCGTACAGCCATCGCAGACCGAAGCAAAAGCCTCCCCTGCCTCAGTATGATCAATTTCCTCCTTGTCAGACAATCATTCCAACAGCTTTCAGGTCGCAATCCGGTTGACCGACCATCCGCCCGGAACTAGCCCGACGAGTGCGGGCAGCCATCGACCGGAGCACGGAGTTCAACAGATTCTTTTCTACCTGAAACTGGTTCGCTCAGCGCGGGGATCCTGGCTCCGGCGCCGAGCGGGGTCAGGCGGGTTTAGTCCGAGATTCCGGGAACTGGGAACTGTTCTGCGACTTTTTCGTATAGCTTATAGCTGCTCTCAACTTCACGCCGGCAAAGGGGTGACCATGGTCTCTGCTGTCGTGCCTGCTGCCTCGGAACGGGCGAAGCCTCATCGCCGGTTCACCTCCGGCCCTGCAATTGTTCTTTACTTGGCGCTGGCCAAACTTCTGCTCCATCTGCTCACCGCAACGCGTTACGGTATCTTCCGTGATGAGATGTATTACCTGGCGTGCTCTCAGCACCTTGCCTGGGGCTATGTTGACCACCCGCCGATGAACGTATTCATCGCCTGGTTCGCCCGGCACGCGTTCGGCGATTCATTGCTGGGGTTGCGCCTGTTGCCGGCCATCGCGGGAGCGGCGCTCGTCTGGATGGCGGGACAGTTGGCGCGCGAGATGGGTGGGAGGCGCTTTGCCCAGTCTCTGGCCGCATTGGCCGTGATCCCGGTCCCGATCTACCTGATCATGCACCACTGGCTGACCATGAACGCCTTTGAGCCGCTTCTCTGGATGGGCTGCCTGTGGTGCGTGGTGCGGGCGATCAACAGCGGCGAGCCTCGATACTGGTTCTGGTTCGGCGTGCTCACCGGGGTTGGGCTCGAGACCAAGTACTCCATCGCTTTTCTTGTGTCCGGCGTACTTGTCGGAGTCCTTCTCGGTCCCGAGCGTCGATTTCTCAAGAGCGGCTGGTTGTGGTTGGGGGTGCTGGTGGCGGCAGCCATCGCCCTACCCAACTTCGTGTGGCAACTGCAACACGACTTTCCTTTCCTGCAACTCCTGCACAACATTCGCATGGGCAATCGTGACATCGTTCGGGGCCCTCTGAGCTTCCTCGCCGACCAGGCAGCCATCATCAATCCCATCCTTTTGCCGCTGTGGGTGGGAGGGTTGCTCTGGCTTTTTTTCGGGCGCGAAGGCCGTCGGTATCGCTCGCTCGGCTGGGCCAGCGTGGTGGTGGTGACGTTGTTCATTGTCTTCAAGGGCAAGAACTATTATGTTGCGCCGATCTACCCGTTGCTTTTTGCCGCAGGCGCGGTGGGGTTTGAGCGGATCACGAGCCACCGTTTTACCTGGGGACGGCCCGGATACATCGCGGTGATCGTCGCCGTTGGTGCGCTGCTGACGCCAATTTTTTGCCCCATCCTTTCGCCAGAGAACTACCTCCGCTACCAGGCGGCACTACACATCGAGCCACCAGTGGCGGAGCGGCAGAACAACGGTCCGCTGCCGCAATACTTCGCCGACGAGTTCGGCTGGGAGGAGATGGTGCAGCAGGTCGCGAACGTCTATAACAGCCTGCCGGCAGAGGAGCGCGCACGGACAGCCATCTTCTGCAACAGCTGGGGGGACGCAGCAGCGATCGATTTCTTCGGGCCAAGGTACGGCCTCCCGCGAGCGATCAGTATGCACAACAACTACTGGTATTGGGGGCCGCGTGACTACACAGGTGACATCGTAATCGTCCTAGGGAGCGACGGTCAGGGCGACCGTGAGCACTTCCAGAGCGTGGAAGCCGCTGGGCGCGTGGAGCATCCCTACTCGCGGCGTGACGAACATTTCACTGTCTGGTTCTGCCTGGGGCTGAATCAGAATCTGCAGGACCTCTGGCCGAAGTTGAAGAAGTTCAATTGAGCTGACTACCCAAAGAATGCTTTCGCGTTATCTCTGGCGATTGTGCCCGAGTCACGGGCAACACTTCCGTAATCCGGTAAGGTTAGCCGACAACCCGGGAATTACACGGACAAGCGGATACTGATTCACCCGAAAGCCCGGGACACATTGCTGGGGAAGTTTAGAGTAAGAACGGGATTTCGACGGCAATCAGACTCCCCCTTCCACTGGGGATTCATCCGAACCCGCCTCAACGCATCGTGAGCAGAGGCAACTCGATGAAGCTCGCTTCACCAGGCGTGTGATACACGCGCTGCACCGCGCTCCGAAAGTCTTTCGGCTTGGCCCAGAAAATATTCGGCACAAACGTCTGCGGATTTCGGTCATACAGCGGGAACCAACTTGACTGAACCTGCACCATCATGCGATGTCCCGTTAGAAACACGTGATTCGCTGTGGGCATGGCGAACTTATACAGCAGCGGTTGCCCAGCCGCGATTGGCTTCGCCGTCTCCAGGTTGTCGCGATAGCGCCCGCGAAAAATGTCCGCGGAGATCATCAGCTGAAATCCACCCATTTCCGGCTGCCCCGCGACTTCGTCGGGATATACATCAATCAGCTTGACCACCCAGTCCGAGTCAGTTCCGGTCGTCGAAGCTACGAGATTGGCGATCGGCTGTCCGCTGATCTTCATCGGCGCACTCAGCACATCCGTCACAAACGTGAGCACATCAGGACGGCCTGAAGCTTCCCGCTGATCGTCAACCAGCCACTCCGACCACGTCATTCCATTGCCGTAGCCCATCGGTTGAATTGGTCGCGCCCGGTAGGGAACTGGCTTCGCCGGGTCGGAAACGTACTCCTCAAAAGCTTTTCCACCTGCTTGCGGCGTTGAGAAGCCCAGCTTCATTCCATCGCTAAGATACAGCGGCGTGGCTCGAACCGTGCAACCACTCACACATCCCGCCGGCCATTCTGGAAGCTTGAGCCATTTATTGGTGCCCGTCTCAAACGCACTCACCGGCGGAACGTCCGCAGCAGGCGCGTCATCTTTCAAGTAATGATCCAAAAACGGGCGCAGAATTTCCCGCTGAAAATAAAGCCCCGTATCGCTACTGAATTTCAGCGTGCCCAGCGTGCTGGCATCCTCAATTTCCTGGCCATGATGCCACGGGCCCATCACCAAAAATACTTTGTCATTGTTCGTGTCTTTCGGTTTGATGGCCTTATATACGGCTATCGCACCATAGATATCTTCCTGATCCCACAAGCTGTGCACCAGCATCACCGGGACTTTCAGCGGCTGCCCGCCAAGGATTCGATCCATCGCCTGATCCTGCCAGAACGCGTCATAACTGGGATGCTCGATCACCTTCCGCCAGAATCCGCTCTGCTCCAACCCATGTTGCCGTCCCAACTCCCCCGCCGATCCAGCCGCTATGAACTCGTCATAGTCGTCGAAGTGACTTCGCCACCATTTGGCTTGGTTCTTGCGCGTCACTACCTGTTCATAGATGTACGACATGTTCTGTTCGCGGAAGGCGCCGTTATGGAACCAATCATCGCCCATCCATCCGTCGACCATCGGATTCATCGCCACAGACACCTTCAGCGCCGGGTGTGGATTGACTAACGCCATCAGCGGCGTAAAGCCGTCGTACGAGATCCCCAGAATGCCCACCTTTCCGTTGCTCTCCGGCGTGTTCTTCACCAGCCAGTCGATGGTGTCGTAGGTGTCGGTAGCATGATCGACTGGTGTCGGATTCTGCGGCCCGTGCAGCGGTCGATTCATTACATAGTCGCCCTCGGAGCCATACTTGCCGCGAATATCCTGAATCACACGTATGTAGCCGCCTTCGAGTATTACGTTGGTCGCGTTGTCATAGCCATAAAGGTTCGGCCCAAGGTGCGAGCTATTGATATGCGTAGTAAGCTCGTCGGCGTTATAGGGAGTGCGTGTCAACAGAATCGGCGCGTTCTTGGAGCCCTTCGGCACCAGCATGACCGTGTGCAGCTTCACCCTGTCGCGCATGGGGATCATCACCTCGCGCCTGGCGTAATCGAAACTACCAGTGACGGGCTGGATTTCCGTGGGCGTTTCACTCGGCAAGGCGGGGTACTGCGGCGGCGTGAGAGTCTGCGCGGCCGATGGTTCGGCGAAGAACAAAGCACCAGGTACAAGAGAGAAACAACTCGCAACGCCAAGTAAGAAACTTAACGTCCACGAACTGTACAGCCTAAAACGAAGAAGCCTGCCCAGCTTTCCCATAGTCTGCCCCCCCACGCCCCATAAGAGTGTACTGGTGGAAAGCATTGCGGACAAATAAGTTCAGCCGTTCAGACAGCAGATCGCACCTGGATGACGGGCAAACAGGAAGTAACCGATTACTTCCTGCTTGCCGACAATACACGCAGAACGCGCCCTGCGTGGAATCTGGGGCGCGGAATAACAGGAAACTCGATACTGGCTTACTCATCTGGTCGCATATTTCACGTGCGACTTGTCCTTGTGGGAAGGGGTTACCTCCACTGCGGGTTTCAATACCGGCACAAGGTAACTGGCGAAGCCGATGCCGACGAGAATGCTCCCGAACGATCTTTCCGGCGTGTACGTCCGAACGACCGATTTCCCAATCTCGAGTTTGTAGAACCTTGTTTGATAACGCCGCGCAAAAAGCTGCTGCATCGCTTCTCGTAGATTGGCTTCTGCTTCTTCGACCGATCCGTTGCCGGCATACTCGCACGCAAAACCGCCCAGGTAAGAGCCGTCTGAATTGCGATAGACCTTGGCCAAAAGTAGGCCCGCTGTGATCCGTGTTCCGGACTTGTCGGTATGCTGAACAGCGATGATTCCCTCGAGCACGGAGCCATGGTGGATGTCAGGCAAGTGTGAGAGCTCGACCGTTTCGGGCGGCAGCACGGAGGTGTAAAGCATTACGTTGTAATTCTCGATGCCGGCCATGTGCAGGGCTGCGTCATACGATCCGATCTCGGTTCCGACAACGCTCTCTCCCCAGCCGATCACCCAGAAATATTCCTTGGGAATCCGGCAGCCAATTTCGAAGTAGCGAGCAGGAAGATGATTCGGCATTGTGAGATCACCCGGCGCAGCTTAACGTGGTTCCGGTCGGACGTCAAATGGAGTCTCCTGATCAGAGCGCCTCGGTACGAAGATCGCCGTGGCTGGTGCCTTGGCGGATAGCGTTCCGGTAGTCAAGGCCAAGAAGATCATGCTGAGCGATCGGATCATCAGTCCACGCCTTTTGCGATTGCGAGTCGCCCCCTCTTCACTGCACTCGTGAACAACTCGTAGTCGGCCGTACTTTGGTCGGCATAGGCGACGGCGAATTCATCTATGGCGTTGTCGAGTTTTTCGTCGTCACCACAATAGCCATCCAACACGCAGGCGTCACCAGAGCGCGCGTGTCCTTTGCCCAGCACCTCGCCGCACATCTTAGCGTATTCGGTCAAACCGCAACCTTTGAGATCTTCGGCGTCGATGGCGCTCTTGTGATCGGCGAGTTGGCGCACAAGATAGTCGCGTCCGTCCATTTTGGTCCAGCCAAGAAAAATGTCCGACTGCGCCTGCATCAGCCGCTGTCCCTGCACGACGCGTTCCCCGTGGTTGCGCGGGATCTGAGCCTTGAGATAGTGCGCGTAAGCGGAAGGCGGCTCTTCCTTCATTTGCAAGAAAAGCGGGTCTTCGCTCCCGTTGCCAAAGCACAGGATGATGTAGTCGCGTGTGCCAACGCTGCCCGTTCCTACGACTTTAAACGCGACGTCCACAGGCAGGTAGCGTTCGAAAAAGTGGTGCCGTTCGCGCGAAAGCGTGTCGCCATAGCCCTCCAGCGCGGTCAGCACGTCGCGGCGGGTTTTGGCGGAAACCCCCGTCAGAAGTGGCTTTTCCTCCTTGAAATGCCGCCCGCCGTCGCGGCTCTCGGTGAGCTTCTCCAGAGTGTGCTGCGGCGTGGCACGCTCGGCCTTCTTGAGCAGTTCTAGGAGGGGTCCCGCCTCCATGTGCCGCTGCACGGTGTAGCGCGCACTCTCCAGTACCGTCAGCTTGGAACAGTGGTTGACCGACTTGCGATATTCAGCCACGAAGTTTTCGACGGCCTCCTTGCATGCGCCGGAGGACTGGCCAGCTTCTCGACCACTGAGGACGAGGCTGGTGGCCAGCCGCTTGACGTCCCACTCCCACGGACCGGGCATGGTTTCGTCGAAGTCGTTGATGTCAAACACCAAAGCGCCCGTGGGCGAGGCGAAAGCGCCAAGATTGCGTACGTGCGCATCCCCGCAAATCTGAACGGTGATGCCGGTGGTGGGGAGCGAGGCCAAGTCGGCCGCCATCAGCGGCACCGCGCCGCGGAAAAAGCCGAAGGGCGAAGCTACCATGCGTGCCCACTTGATGGGCAGAAGTTCTGGCAGCCGGTCGCGGCAAGCATCGACCAGCAGCTCGACTGGATCGTGCCGGGTGCTCGGCGGCTTCCAGTGACATTGGTCAACACGACGGAGAACCTGCCGGCAGGATTTGCCGGAGTCCCTACGCTCTGCAACATCGGCCAAAGGCGCAACCATAGGAGACGTACATGATAGCAAGCAACGGCGCACGTAGTGACCGGACAGTCGCCTCCAGGTACAAGTGACCTCCGTCGCGCGCGATTAGCGACACTTCTGGGGATTGTTCTCACAGGCCACTCGGAAGCGACCTTCGTGTTTGCGATATAGGCGGAATGGTTTGATAATGGCCTGATCGTCAGGCACCTAGCCAATGAAGAAAATTCCGTGAAAGGCTCGCAACCGTGCAGGAAAGCCGGATCGGGTTTCGGCCCACGAAGACCGGCGCCGGCCTCATTTCTCCCGGGTGCTTTCCGTGCTTTACGAAGACGATGCCGTGGTCGTTCTCGACAAACCGGCCGGACTTCTGGCTGTGCCGATTAAGGGCTTCGATACTCCGACCGCTTTGTCTCTGCTTGTCGCAAACCTCAAGCTGACGAGACAACGAGCCTTGGTCTCGTATCGCATCGATCGTTTTTGCCTCCGGAGCTCTGCTGTTTGCGAAGACCAGTCCGGATCGAGATGCGCTGGTGCGACAGTTTCTCGACCATACTCCCTTAAGGCAGTATCTCGCGGTACTCCGCGGCCGTCTCGATCTTGAGGCAGGGACGCTCGTGCACTATTTTCGACGTGAAGGAATGTTTCAACAGTTGCGCACGGCGAGAGACCCCCAGGCGGCTCGTGCCGAACTTCGATATTCCGTCGAGCGCCTTTTTGCGGATGCCTCGCTCGTCCGGGTTGAACTGGTGACAGGATTGCAGAATCAGATCCGAGCGCAATTTTCGGCGATCAGCCACCCGGTTATCGGAGGTAGAAAATACCACCGGGCGGAATTGTCGGAGCAGCTAATTGCTCGCGTGGCTCTTCATGCCGCGTATCTTCAGTTTGTCCATCCGCACTCGGGAGAGAGCGTCTCGATTGACTGCAAACTGTCCCCCGATTTTCAGCATTTGGTTCGAGAATTGTCGCGATCAAGCCGTGCGCGCCGGTGAGTCCGGGATCCGTCTGGTGATCGAGACGAGGATTGCACCCGAGTGACGGACAACCCGTCCATAATCCGGTAAGGGAAGGTTTGCCGACTACTCGACCACTGGGATGCAGCGCATAGCGGCCGTCGCTTCGATTGACAGTCTATTTAGGCCAATGTTGCGCAGGGACATGTCCGAAAGGCGAAGCATTCACACGAGAGGAAGGTCAGGGCTGCAAGCAGACGCCGCGGAGTATGTGCCCCATGCAGTTAACACTGCTTTTATTCTACTAACTTAGCCTTGAACTTCCGACCCTTCGGTGTTTTCAGCGTCAGGCTCTTGCCTTTGAGCACAAAGTCGACATCTTTGTCCTTGGCGGAAAACAGATCATCGATCTCATCAAGGACAGGAGTTTCGTACTCAGCGCAATATGACTGGTTGGAAGTACGAACTGCAAAATAAAGCAGGTAATAGTGAATTCGGGGATAGCGGCTCACAAAATAGCGGTTTTCCAAGACTCTTCGTACACTGAGGATCTTTCCGACCTGCTGACCTTCATTTGACGAACTGGGCGAGGCGCTGAACTGTTTCCGTATCCGGTCGCCGCCAGGACAACGGTTGCAAGCAGGACCAGTGGCAAAACGCTCCGTCGTAGTTCCCTGTGTGCCATGCCCGATCCTCCCGCGGCTTGCGGCACTAGAGCTGATCCCGATGTTGTTCCAAGACGATACGCACCAATTGACTGCGCGTCCGGACTCCAGTCTTGGAAAAGAGTTGCTGAAGTGTGGCTTTGACTGAGCTCTCCGACACTCCGATTCGCACCGCAATTTCTTTATTCGCAAGACCCTCGAATACGCAGGAGAGTACCTGCTGTTCTCGTTCGGTGAATCGCCGTGTTCGATTGTCCTGTGGGGTTACGACCTCAGTCCTCAGGGCGCTCTGCAGTTGCTCCTGGTCGAGCCACACCTTGCCAGCCATCACGTCACGGATTCCTTGTGCAAGTAAAGCGGCAGAGTCACGCTTCAGGAAAACCCCCGAAATCCCAGAGCGGATCAATTCGGTTGCCGCTCCTTGATCCACGCCTGCAGTCACGACCAGAATCTTTCCCTTGAATCCTTGTGTCGCTGCCAGTCGCACAAACTCTGTGCCATCGTGCCCGCCGAGATCGAAGTCGAGGAGTACCATGTCAATGGGTTTCTGTTTCAAGACTTGCAGAGCTTCTTCAATCGTCCCGCAGTGAGCAGCAACGTGGAATCCGGGCTCTGCGGCCAGGAGTCGACCTTAACTTTCCCGGAAGAGCGCATGATCGTCCAACAACAAGATGTGGACTGTCTTTTCTGCGATATCAGGCACTTACTGCCTCCTCCGCTGCGCCCCGCAAAGGCAACACCACTGCGAAGCAGCAACCTTCCGAACTGGGCTCGTAGCCAAGTTCGCCTCCAAAGCTGCGCATGATCGCGCGCGAGACGTACAGTCCGAGACCAGTGGACTGGGCACCTGGCAAGAACGGCCGGAAGAGATTTTCTGGTGCAGCGATGCCCGTTCCTGTGTCCTCGAATCTAATTACGACCGTCCCCCCATCCCGTCGTGCAGAGATTCGAAGTCGCTTCCTTTCCGTAGCGGTCATGGCCCGGTGGCTGTTCTTGGCCAGGTTCAAGAAGACCTGAATCAGTCCGTACCGGTCGGCCCAAACCAGAGGCAGTGGCTCCTCAATGTGCCACTGCACCTCGATCTTCGATTCGTGATAGGCAGCTTCGATCAGTATCCGGAATTCGTCCAGCACAGATGTTAGTTCAACCACCTCACCATTCTGAGTGGTAGAACCCAGCTCCAATGCCGATACTCTTTCCAGGCTCTGGATCAAGCCTCCCAAAGCCTTATAGTCCTCGTTAGATTCAAGCTCCTTAACTTGGGAAAGGTTCTTGTGCACTACAAGAACTGCACCACATAGGTTCCGAATTTCATGTGCCACAGCGCTCATCAGAATTCTCGTGTTCTTCAACAGATAGTTTAGGCTGAGATCCTCGCGATTACGCAGGTCTTCAGAAAGATCGACAACAATGGCCGCCAGGCGGGGGCCGGATATTGTGCTGTAGGTGGAAAACCAAACACCGGCTAGAAAAACTTCCCCGTCATTCCTTTGGCCTGTGCATTGCAAGGCGGTTCGAAATGAGCGCGAAGGCTGAGTTTTGATCACGGTCTGCAGAGACGGGAGATATGAGCTGATCGCCTGACCTTGCAGGGGCGCCCCACCTGGTGCGAGCAGGTGTTGGGCCGCCTCGTTCGCCAGCAGAACACTGCCGCCCGAATCAATGGTGACGATCGCAGCTGGACTGCTTTCGACTAGGGAACGCAATTGCTCCTCGGCGTCCTCGCGTAGCTTGATCTGCCCTTCGAGTTCTTCAACGTGCGTCATCGCAATTCGGCGATTGCGGATCAGCTCCGAAATAAACAGTCCTGTACCGACAAATCCTGCTGAGCTAAACAGCAAGCGGACCACAGCTTCATTTTCAGGCAAATTGCTGAACGCTTCCTGCAGAACTGCACAAACCAGCGCAACCCCTAAAATCTGAATCCTTGACAGGAATCCACCGAGAATCATGATGGGAAATAGATAAAGGAATCCCAGGGAGATGTAGGGCTTCGTCGCCCAGTCGACCACCGCGATTGCTGATATCAAGAGACCGGCAACAACGATCAGTCTGGTCCGGTTGGCCGCTGCGTAGATGGACAGAGGATCTTTCATGGCTACTCTAATGGTGCGCCATCTTCGCGTTCCATAAAACTGGCTTGTCAAGAACTAGCCAAAAGATAGGCTGTCGGCTCTCCGAAAGATAGTGTTGGAGCCTCAAAGATAGGATTCCCCTTCGTGCACAATGGCTTGCACAATACTTACTGCCGCATCCAGTAATGCCATCACTCCAGACCCCTTCGTGAGCATTGCTGAAATCGAATGACCCTTCATCATCCAACATCCTCGGTAACGCAAGGGATATTCCTGACCGCTAAAGCCGATTCATCCGCAGTCCGTAAGCACGACGCGCGGATGGCCACATCGGCCACGGCGGTAAGGACGGCTCCCGCAAAGCTAGCCAGCCTGCGATCGATCAAGCTCTTTTTCCTAGTGTTGTTGATCGCAGGCCCTCTCGCAAAGAGCGCACACGCTCAACAGCAGAGCTTTACCTGGCAGCAGGTTCGAGACAAGTTCGAAGCCACAAACCCGACATTGCTGGCAGACAAGCTGAATATCGACGAGTCGAAGGCGCAGGAGATCACCGCTTTCCTACGCCCGAACCCGACCTTCGCTCTGTCGGCTGACGGGACCCAAATCGCTCCTGATACAGGCGTCTGGCGACCGTTCGCTGGCACTTTTGAGTCGCCCAGCATTAGCTATCTGCACGAGCGGTGGCACAAGCGGGAATTACGCCTGGAGAGCGCGAAAAAGGGGACGCTGATTGCCGAATCGAGCCACGCCGACTTGGAAAGAACCATGCTCTTCAACTTGCGCAGCGCATTTGTGACAGCGCTGCAGGCGAAAGCGGTATTCCAACTGGCAAAAGACGATCTTGCCTATTACGATCACGTGCTCGATATCAGCAGAGATCGTTTCAATGCCGGCGACATCGCGCAGATCGATCTCGACCGATTGGAGTTGCAGCGAGTGCAATATGAATCGGATTTGCAAGCTGCCGAGGAGAGCCTGGAAAATGCGAAGATCCAACTGCTCACGCTGCTAAATGACCGAACTCCGATTGAACAAATCGACGTGACTGGGCCATACGACTTCAACGACCAACTCCTGCCGCGCGACGAGTTCCGGAAGATTGCTCTGGACATACGACCGGACTTGAAGGCAGCCGTCCAAGCCGTGGACAAAGCCCAAACCGATCACAAACTCGCGATTGCCAATGGCTCAACCGATCCGACCTGGAGCGCATGGTATACGCACAACTCATCCAACAACAACCGGTTTGGCATAAATACGGTCGGCATCAGTGTCAGCATCCCATTGCGAATCTTCGACCGCAACCAAGGAGAAAAACTGCGGACGCAACTTGATATCACGCGCAATGAGAGATTGCGCGACGCCGCCGAAGCGCAAGTCTTCAGCGACGTCGATTCCAGCTACGCCGCGCTCGAAAGCAATCTGACTCTGCTCCGCCCTTACAAGGCCAAGTACCTGCAGCAGTCTGTTCGGGTGCGGGACACGATTGCGTTTTCCTACCAGCATGGCGGGGCGTCGCTGCTGGATTTCCTGAATGCACAGGCGGAGTACCGCAGCGTGCAGTTGAACTATGTGAACTTGGTCGGCTCGTACTTCACAGCTGCCGCCCAATTGAATATGGCCGTGGGCCGGGAGGAGATCCAATGAAAAACCGATGCTTTGAATGTTTGGCCGGCGTTGCTCTGTGCCTGGCTCTTGCCTCTTTCCTTGCGGGCTGCAATGAAGGCAAGGCGGACCCGAAGGCCGAGGCGCCGCCTCCGGCAACCGTGGAGCCTGATCTGGACGCAAACAATTTCAAGGTGGATCACCCGGAACAGTTTCCGTTGGTGACGGCGGTTGAGCATAGGGCGGCGCCTGCGTTGAATGTCACCGGCGTGGTGCAGCCCGATATCTCGCGCGCTGTGCCAGTGATCTCGGTAGCCGCAGGACGAGTTGTGGAAATTAAGGCCAGGCTGGGCGATGTGGTAAAGAAGGGGCAATTATTGCTGAGGGTTCAGAGCAACGACGTGTCCGGAGCTTATCAGATGTATTTGAAGGCCGTGAACGACGAGAGGCTCGCGAAGGTGCAACTGGACCGCGCCCAGATTCTTTTTGAGAAGGGCGCAGTGGCCAAAAGCGCGCTCGAAATCGCGCAAACTGCCGAGCAAGATGCGGCCGAGGATCTGCGGGCGGCAAGCGAGCACCTGCGACTGCTGGGCATTGATAAAGACCATCCTTCAGCGATTGTCGACATTTTCGCTCCCACATCGGGTGTGATCACCGACCAGCAAGTTACAAACTCGTCGGGCGTGCAAGGGTTGGGCTCTCCCAATCCCTTCACGATCTCTGATCTTTCGTATGTCTGGATCATCTGCGATGTTTACGAAAATGATCTCGACGCCGTACACGTCGGCGAATATGCGGATATCCGCCTGAACGCCTACCCTAACCGGGTCTTCAAAGGGCGGATCGATAACATCCTGCCGGTTCTCGATCCCAGCCTCCGCACTGCGAAGGTGCGGCTCGAAGTGCCAAATCCAGGATCGATGCGGGTTGGCATGTTCGTTACCGCGACCTTCTACGGCAAGCAAGCGGAAATGCGGGCAGCAGTTCCAGCTAGCGCCATTCTGCACTCGCATGACCGAGAGTGGGTCTATATGCCGATAAGCGCCGGACATTTCAAGCGGCTGGAAGTAGTCACGGGAAACAGCCTGCCCGGCAACGTGCAGGAGGTTGTTTCAGGGATCAAGCCTGGAGATCGAGTAGTCTCAAACGCTTTGCCACTGCAAAACACCATGGAGCAATGAAATGATTCGCCGAATCGTCGATTTCGCTCTGAATAACCGGCTCCTCGTCCTGGCTCTGGCGTTGATCCTTTTCGCCGGGGGGATCGTTTCGTTCAAGCGGCTGCCCATTGAGGCCTATCCCGATGTAGCCGACAACTACGTTGAGATCATTACGCAATGGCCGGGGATTTCGGCGGAACAAATCGAACAGCAAGTCACGATTCCGATAGAAGTCGTGATGAACGGCATCCCGCATGTGGTGCATCTGCGTTCGTTCTCGCTCTTCGGACTTTCCGACTTGAAGCTGATTTTCGACGACGAATCGGATAACGACTGGAACCGGGAGCGGGTTCTGGAACGGTTAGCGCAAGTCACCCTGCCGCAGGGCGTGGTGCCGCAAATGGGCACGGACTGGAGCCCAGTCGGCCAGATCTATTTCTTCACGCTGCGCAGCACCAATCCGGCTTATGACTCGATGGAGTTGAAGTCCCTCGAGGACTGGGTCATCGAGAAGAATTTCAAAGCCGTGCCAGACATTGTCGACGTGGCCAGTTTCGGCGGCCCCACGCGCGAATACCAGGTTCGCGTTGACCCCAACAAACTCGTCGCTTATGGCCTGAGCCTGGCCCAGGTCGAGCAGCAACTCACCAATAACAACGTGAATGCGGGCGGAAGCTTCATACAAGAAGGTCTGCAGCAGATCAACGTGCGCTCCGTGGGATTAGTGGACCGTGCCCAGGACATCGAACGGACGGTCATCATGACCAAGAATGGCACGCCGCTCCGGGTGAAGGACATTGCCGTGGTTTCGCAAGGTCCAAAGATCCGGCTCGGACAGTTTGCCAAAGCCATTCACCGGGAGAACGGAAAGATCGTCGATAACGACGATGTGGTGTCAGGCATCGTGCTGTTGCGGAAAGGCGCAGCAGCGGATACGGCGCTGCAAGGAATTCACAAGAAAGTGGAGGAACTGAACGACCATATTTTGCCTCCGGGAGTGAAGGTTGTTCCCTTCATCGATCGCAGCGATCTGGTTCAGTTCACCAGTCATACCGTCCTGCACAACCTGACGGAAGGAATGATCCTGGTATCGATCATCCTGTTTATATTCCTCGGCAATGCGCGGGGCGCGCTTATTGTTGCGGCGACGATTCCGTTTTCGCTGTTGTTTGCCTCGATTTGTTTGGACTTGCGGCACATCCCGGCAAACCTTCTGTCTCTGGGTGCGTTGGACTTTGGCATGGTTGTCGATGGCGCGGTGGTGATGGTGGAAAACATCGTACGCCACCTCGGCTCCAAGAATGGCATCGCGACACCCACGGAGAAGATCGGCGCGGCCTCACATGAAGTTCAGCGCCCGGTGTTTTACGCAATCGCCATCATCATCACCGCTTACTTGCCTATCTTTACTCTCCAGCGTGTTGAAGGCCGGCTTTTTCATCCCATGGCTTGGACCGTGGCGTTTGCGCTGCTTGGGGCTTTGATTTTTTCGATTCTGATCGCGCCTGTGCTGGCGAGTTTCGCCTTCGCGAAGGGGGCTGCCGAATGGCACAATCCGATCATGCACTTCGTGATTGAGCGGTATCGCGTTGCGGTTCGGTGGGCCATTCGCCATCGTGCGATTACCGTCGGTGTGGTCGGGCTTCTGATGGCCGTGGGCGGCTACCTCGCCTTCAGCGGCGCCATCGGTTCCGAATTTCTGCCTCACCTGGACGAAGGTGCGCTTTGGGTGCGCGGCACGCTTGCGCCCAGCACCGGACCGGACGAGGGCATCCGGGTGGCGAACCAGGCCCGCCTCCTGCTTTGCTCCTTCCCCGAGGTCCCGCAATGTACGAGCCAGGTGGGGCGACCCGATGACGGGACGGATACGACTGGTTTTTTTAACGTCGAATTCTTTGTTGACCTGAAGGAGAAAGAAGGCTGGCGGCCTGTCTTTCATCAAAACAAGGACGAACTGATCGCCGCGATGAATCGCGAACTCGACAAAATTCCAGGTGCCGTCTGGGGATTTTCCCAGCCTATCGAAGACAACATGGAAGAGGCCGTTAGTGGAGTGAAAGGCGCGCTGGCCACGAAGATCTATGGCGACGATTTGAAAGTTCTCGAGGCAAAGAGCGATGAGATCGTCAATATCATGCGAGGGATCAAAGGGGTTGAGGATCTCGGAGTCTTTCGCGTGCTGGGCCAGCCCAATCTGAACGTGGCTGTGGACCGCGATGCGGCCGCTCGTTACCAGATCAACGTCGCGGACGTGCAGGATGCGGTTCAGACCGCTGTGGGAGGGACAGCGCTCACCCAGGTCCTCAAGGGGGAGGCGCGATACGACATGACGATGCGCTATCTGCCGAAATACCGAGATACAAAAGAAGCGATCGAGAACATTCGTCTGCTATCGCCTTCCGGGGAACGGGTATCGCTCGCGCAGCTCTGCAAGATCGTGGTGACGGATGGCGCATCGGAAGTCTATCGCGAGGGCAATCGGCGCTATGTTGCCATCAAATATAGTGTCCGGGGCCGCGACCTGGGCAGCACTGTGGAAGAGGCGATAAAAAAGGTTAACGACCAGGTCAAGTTGTCCACCGGCTACAGCCTCGATTGGGAGGGAGAATACGCAAGCCAGAAGAGAGCCAACGCGCGGCTGCTTATCGTACTCCCAATCACCATCCTCATCATCTTTATTCTCCTTTATACGATGTTCAAATCCTTCAAATGGGCTGCGTTGATTATGGCTAACATTGCCATCGCACCCATTGGCGGCCTGCTTGCTCTTTTGATCACCGGCACCAATTTCAGTGTTTCGTCCGGCGTGGGCTTCCTCGCGCTGTTCGGTGTGTGCGTGCAAACCGGAGTCATCATGCTGGAATACATCAATCAGCTTCGAGGACGGCGCTTCACCATTGAGGACGCTGCCGTGGAGGGGGCCGTGTTAAGGCTGCGGCCCATCATGATGACGATGCTGGTGGCGACTTTGGGACTGCTGCCGGCCGCGCTTTCGCACGCCATTGGTTCCGACTCTCAGCGCCCGTTCGCGATCGTTATCGTCGGAGGTCTCATCGCTGCGCTCATCATGAGTATCTTCCTGCTGCCGACGCTTTATGTGTGGGTAGCAGGCGAGCGCGACGTGCTGCCCATGGCCGAAGAAGGGTTCGAGGTGGGTGAGCACGTGGACTAGGGCCGGGTGGTGTAAGGGAACAAGGCGGGCGAGGGTCTTGGTCCTTCCCGGAGATCCAAGTTCAAACCTCGTCTGGTCCAGCACACGGCGCGGAGCAGTGCCGGATAGCCAGAGCTGATAGGGTACGCAGGTTCATCGCAGCGTCCGCGCTCCTTCAGGAATTGGCCGAAAGATAGCCTTGAACATCCGAAAGATGGCTGCCTAAGTCTAAAGATAGGGTTCTCAGTATCCGGCACTCCGGTTTACATCAATGGAGTGTCTGGAGACCAATCTCGCTTCCTTATCAAGGCAGTATTTTCATTTCCATGGGACCGCTTCTTAGATCAAGGAGAGCGTGTCTTTGAGGTTGTTCTACTTGTGTTGTGGTTTGCCTTTGTAGCATTCCTTGCATTCTCGGCAATACGTATTGTCCGCGAAAACGCCAAAAAGAAGGCCAGTAGCAGAAGGAAACGACGTGATCTTTCGGCATCCCCAGCGCGCGGTTTCCGATAGATGGCAGCGTCGTGTACGGCGTCCTCGAAAGGTTCAGTCCCTATAAACAGCCTCGCCGCCAAACTTCGCGCTTTGTGTCGACTTTTCTGCAAATGAGGAACTGGTTATCATTGCGGTTCCGTGACGCGCCGCTAGGCGCAATCAGCTTACTTCTTGTTGTGCTCGGTGTGATCCTCCTCCCTTTAGCCACATCCCTTTGGTGGGGCAGAACCATCCATTAGAAGTATTAGAAGAGCGTTTTCTATCCTTCTTTTTCTTTTTCCGCCTTCGATCCTTAGTGCTGTGTACTCCCTATTCTTTGAGAAATCAAAGTTATGCGGGAGTCTGAGTGTCTTGCTTGCAACCATTGTTGTTTTGGTCCAACCACTTGCTTGGCACTGGCTAAACCTGTATTTACCGATAGGCTGTGCTTTCACAATCTTCTGCGCCGTTGTGCGGGCCTTAAAACGCCGCCCAAACTCCTGATGCAGGCCCGAAATTCTTTGCCAGTTTGACGGAGACCGGTAGAGTGACCATCGCAAGTGTGACTTCGAGCCGAAGTCGGGCCGGAAGACCGGTTGTTGGAAGTTGGAAGCTCCATTGACGTTCGCCGCCCATCGTGGGCGGATGACGGGCAATCCGGAAGTTATCCGGGCCAGAAGTCCTCTTCGCGGACATTGCCATTGATCTCCTCCAAGCCCGTTTTCTGGACAGCTTCCGGTTCGCCGACGCTACGACGGAATCGTCCACACCGGACCCCACCTCATCAGGTCTACAAAGCGTCAGGCTTTCGATCTATTCTAGAAAAGGCGGTCCTGAAAGTTGACGTGACGGGGTCGCTACCCTTCACTGGCACGAGATGGTGAATCGCTTTACGGATTGTGCGCCGGGCCACGGTCCTCGGAATTGCGTGTAATAAAGGTAGAACTCTTTTCCAAGTATTGCCGGGTCGTCGCCCGTGCCAATGGGCCCGGCGTATCCAGCGATGTCTGGGACATAACCCAACATTCCCAGGAAGATCGTGTTCGTCCATTCGAGACCGTTGACTGACTCGGCGTAGCTGTAGTTTTGCGAGTCGCTGTTCAGCATCAGGTAGCGGTGCAGGTAGGTGTCGTAGGCGACGTTGTTGCCGCCGCCGTAGTGCGCATCCGGAATGAGGTCGGTGGATGCGCCGCCGATGCCCGGTTGATCCCACTTTCCCTGGTAATACTTCTTGAAGGGCGCGGCAAAGTGCACGCTGCCTGCAAAAGCGTCTTGAAGCACCTCGGCAATCGGCGCTCGCGCGATGGATGCGGTAGTGTTAGCGCCGCTCTTCAGCCAGTCAAGAAAATAAACATAGAAGTACTTGCTATCGGGCGAGACCACGAGCGGTGGATCGCCGATCGCTCCGGGCGCCGGCTGGCCGTGATAGCCAAACGGCATATTGAAGCGAATGATTTCGCCGATGTCGGTCCAGTGCAAACCTTTGTCGGAAGACACGGCGAGACCGAGCAGGAAGTAGGCGGGGTCGTTGTATTCAGCGTGATAGACCAGGAGCCACGTTCCCGCGCCCACTTGGCCTTGGGGCACTTGATAGACGGGGCCTCCGCCGATGTAGGTGTAGCAGAAATGGTGGGGATATTTTGTGGGATCGCAGTTGTGCGGATTGACTTTGGGATCGGGATTCGGGTCGATGACCACGTCGACAGGTGGCGCGGAGCCCAGCGGATTGTCTAGTGTGCCGATGGTTCGAACTACGGATCCGGAATTGTTGTTGCCTACCATCTTGCCGTGCCAGAGTTGACGCTTGTGAAGGCCGGCGTCGATGCTGAAGAACATGTAGCCGCTGTCGGTTTTGAGCGCCGAGAGTTGTCCGTCGGGCCAATCGAAGCTGTCGGTCAGCGGCGGCTGCGCTTTCGTGCCGGCGACGTATCGTTGATGGGAAGTAGCTACTTCGACGGGCGCGGAGATCGTGGGATTGCAAATTGGGTCAAGATTGGGCGTGTTTGACAGGGCAACCGCACTGGTCGTCGGAACTGAAACTGCAGCAGGAATGAATCTTGCAGACAGCTCATTATCGCTCTCAAGCGCGCTGGCATCTTTTGACTGACCCTCAAGCGACTGGCCGCCGAGTTGGAGTTTGAACACAGAGCCCCAGCCGTAACTGCCAGCCAATGTCGCTGTACCGTAGAGATTACCAGCGGAATCCATTATCAAGCCGCCCATGGGAATCTGTCCGTCGGCGTTTGTTCCATTGGGAGCAGGGCTGAATCCGTACAAAGCTGTCAATACTCCATTGGAGAACTCGAATATCGATCCCTGACCACAGCAGCCGCCTTGCGAGGCGGTGCCGAAGAGATTCCCGGTGGCGTCCACGAGCAGGTGCGCATAGGGATAGGCGCCATCGGTCCCGCCGGTGAAGCTGTACAAGACACTCTCATTGTCGGTGGTGTCGATCATGTACAGGGTCCCGAAGTAGAAGGTTCCGGCTGCCGATGTGGCTCCGTATAGATTCCCGGCCTGGTCGAGAACCGGCGCAGCCAGCGGATTTGCTCCGTCGCTTCCGCCGGCGAAGCTGTGCAGCACTTTCTCGTTGCCGCTGCTGTCGAGGCTGAATACCGTTCCGAGGCTGTAGGTTCCGCCGAGCCATGTGGTGCCGTAAATGGTTCCCGACGAATCGAGCGCGACGCCGTCGAGGGGACTAGCGCCGTCCGGGACATCGCCAAATCGGTAGAGGACCGTCTCCTGTCCAGTAGCGCTCAGTTCGAATACGGTTCCGCAGCCGCGGCGATTGCATCCTTCGCCGCCATAGCGGGTGGTGCCGTAGAAATTTCCGGCCGCGTCTGCCACCAAGCTCGCGTTCGGGTTCGCACCATCGGCACCACTGACAAAACTGTGTAGGATGGTTTCAGCGCCGGTGGAACCGTCCACTTTGAATATCGTTCCATAGCCATGCGCGCCACCGAACGCAGTTGTGCCATAGAGATTGCCAGATGCATCCAGAATTACTCTTGCTGTGGGGTTGGATCCATCGGGTCCACCGCCAAAACTGTGCAGCACGGTTTCTGCGCCACTGGGATCGACCTTGAAGACCGTGCCGCAGCCACCGAAGTAGATGTCGCATCCGGTGCCCGTGCCGCCGAAGAAAGTTGTGCCGTAGAGGTTGCCGTCCGCATCTCTGGCGACACCGGCCTCGGGCCAGCCCCCGTCCGAAAGGTCGCCACTGCTGTTAAATGGATAAAGCTCAGTGAAAGTAAATGTTTGTGCAACCGCGGGTCGAACCAGGAACAGAAGAGTCACAAGCGCGAAGGGCCAAACCAGAAGAGCAGGAATTAAGCGATTTTTACCTGAAAACCGGCCTCCACTTTGCATTACCGTCATACGCTTTCCTTGCTGTTCATTCGCACGCAAACCATAGGCTAGCCCCCCGCATAGCCACCAGTGCGTGGTAATAACCCAGATCGTAAAGCAAAGTTTCTGAATAGCCGAACCTTTTTTCTCCGTCTCAACGCTGTCGCCCGAGCGCATGCTTGCCCACTGCGCTCGGTACCACACCCTGGGCCTCGTCGCTCGCACAACAACTGTCTCGGGGGCTGGGATTGCGTGGCCGCATTAGCCCTTACGGGCAAGCTGAGGACTCTGTGGGCGTTTTTTGCTGATTGCAGTCGGATAGGTACCAACCGACAACCATTCTGGGCCAGAAGTCAGCTTGGGGGAAGTGCGATTCCTCTGAATGGACCGAGCCAAAGGTCCTCGAACCCCGTTTGAACGAAGCCGCTTCGCGGCAAACGCTTTCGCGTGTGTGATGTCGGCAGCAGTGGTGGGAGGATAAAGTTGGGTCATAAGGAGCAAACCTATGACCCACCTTCGCAAAATGATGCTCGAAGAACTCGAGCGTCGTAATTACGCTCAGACTACCATCGACTGCTACATCCAGACGATCGAGGATTTCGCGCGTTATTTCCGGCGCCCTCCTGATCAGCTCACTCCGGACCACATCCGCGAGTATCAAGCGTATCTGTTCCGTGAGAGAAAGCTAGCCGCGTCCACCGTGACACAACGATTGGCGGCTCTGCGATTCTTTTACACTCGGACGATTAAGAAAGCCTGGAGCGTGGCCGATACACCGTATCCGAAGAAAACGCGACACCTACCCAGCATCTTGAGCCCAGAAGAACTTGCCCACCTCATCGATTCGTCTCAGACTCGGTTTCATCGCGTGGTATTAATGACGCTCTACGGCACGGGGGTACGGCGGTTCGAGTTAACTCGCTTGCAAATCCCCGATATCGACAGTCGACGCATGGTCATCCACAGCCGTGGCGGGAAGGGGCGTCAGGATCGTGATGTCATGCTCAGTCCCACGCTGCTGAAAGCCTTGCGCGACTACTGGCGTGGGCTGAAGCGCAAACCCACGGAATGGTTATTCCCGGGCGGATCCCGGCACACCTCCAAAGATCCAGTATTATCTGGAGCGGCGCGATCCGGAGTTTTAAAGCCAAGATGATTGAAGTGTTGCACGTTTACCGGGACGTCGAGTTGTGGCGCAAGGCGGGCTTGCCTTCCGAAGTCGTGGGGGTGCTGAGTTGTGACGAGAAGCCCGGCATTCAGGCCATCAGCAATACTGCGCCGGATCTGCCGCCGGTACCGGGTCGGCACAGCAACGTAGGACGAGATCATGAGTACAAGCGGCACGGCACAGTATCGCTGCTGGCCGGCATTGAACTGCTCAGCGGGGAAGTGTTGGGCTTGGTTCGGGAGCTCCACCGGAGTGCGGAATTTATCGAGTTTCTCCAGTTGGCGGATCAACATTATGCGGCGGGCCTTCGCATTCGCATCGTTCTGGATAATCATTCCGCTCACATTTCCAAACAGACGCGAGCGTACTTAGCGAGTGTGCCGAACCGCTTCGAATTCATCTTCACACCCAAACACGGCTCGTGGTTGAATCTGATCGAATCCTTCTTCGGCAAACTGGCCCGGACGTTATTGCGGGGGATACGAGTCAGTTCAAAGGCCGAGTTGAAAGCACGCATCGAACTGTACCTGAAAGAAGTGAATGAAGAGCCGGTGGTGTTCAAGTGGAAGTACAAGCTGGCGACGCTCGAGACAGAGTCAGTAGCGACCTGACCACGTCCTATTGCTATGTTATTTAGGAATCATAATACTAGTGTGCGTTCTCGAAGTGCCAGACCGTCGATTAACGCCTTGATTTCGGCGGGCACCAGAATGGCGGGTGGTGTTCGGCGTTTCGCGCTCTGACGAACGAGGTAGATTGGGTTGCGGTCAAACAGTTCATGTCGGCAGGCATGATTGAACAGAACGGACATCAGGTTTCGGATTTTGGCGCAGCTGCTTTTTGCTAATGGCAATCCGCGAAGCCAGGACTCGACTTGTATCGTTCTAACCTCGGCAAGTCCGTATTTCTGCCAATGAGGACGAATCCAGCGGCTCAAGTACGCCTGATAGATTTTCTTTGTGGCATGACTGCGCCAAGTGTTGTCCTTCGAAAGTTCGCGTTGCTCGAAGTGATCACAGAGTTGAGCAACGGTCAGGACACCGGACCTCGTTGGTCGGCCATCGGCGTTGAGTTCTGAGACCAACCCCACTACGGAGCGCCGCGCAGCATCTTCATCAGGGTATTGCTCGACTGTGCCGACAATTTTCTTGTGGTAAAAAACGCTTGCCGTCAAGCCTGGTCTCAGACCAGCGAAACTGCGAGACATCGGGGCCTTCTTTGCGACTGTTTCGTTGCATACATCCACGTTGCATCCTAGCCTCCTGCGCCGCCGTTGCGGCGTAGAAGAATATTCAGGCACAGAGCCGAAGGGCAGGGGCGGGCGAAACGAGTCGAGTGAATTGCTTTGCGGCGGCAAAGTTCGATAACTTCCGGTTGGCCGACAATCCGGCCAGAATCGTCGCATCGTCTGTAACGTGTTTACGCGGGCTATAATGGCCCGCAGCGATGGCCCTTACCCCTGGCACGAAACTTGGCCCCTATGAAATTCAATCTCCGCTAGGAGCTGGCGGGATGGGCGAGGTGTACAAGGCTCGCGATACGCGCCTCGACCGCACGGTCGCTGTCAAGATCCTCCCTTCACATCTGTCCGAGAACCCCGAAGCCAAGCAGCGGTTCGATCGGGAGGCACGCACGATTTCTTCGTTGAATCATCCCAACATCTGCACGCTCCACGATGTCGGCGAGCAGGACGGCGTTGATTACCTAGTGATGGAATACCTGGAAGGGGAAACCTTGGCTGATCGTTTGCGCAAGGGGCCGCTGCCGGTGGACCAGGTCTTGAAATATGGAATCGAAATCTGCGAAGGGCTAGAGAAGGCGCATCGCAGTGGCGTTGTTCACCGCGATCTAAAACCAGGCAACATCATGCTGACGAAGACGGGGGCCAAGCTGATGGACTTTGGGCTGGCGAAGGCGTCGCTGGCGGGCCCCGCGGCTACTTCGGGTCTCACGGCAACTCTGACCACGCCGCCCGGCAGCCATCCGCTGACCGCACAGGGCATGGTGGTGGGAACGTTTCAATATATGTCGCCCGAGCAAGTAGAGGGTAAGGAAGCGGACGCACGCTCGGACATCTTCGCTCTTGGCGCCGTGCTCTACGAAATGGCGACGGGCAAGCGCGCCTTTGAGGGAAAGACCGTAGCCAGCGCGATGGCGGCCGTCCTTGAGCGCGATCCGGCTCCGATCTCCTCGGTGCAGCCGATGGCCCCGCCTGCGCTCGATCGACTGGTCAAGACCTGCCTGGAGAAAGACCCGGATGAGCGCTGGCAAACCGCGCACGATGTCAAGCTGCAACTCCGGCAAATCAGCGAGGGCAGATCGCACGCCGGTACGGCCAGTTCGACATCAGTCCTGGCACCGCTCGCGACTCGGAAGAACAATCGGTTCTACCTGAGATGGGTCACCCTGGCATTGACCATTGTCGCTGCTGCGGCCGCGGGATATTTTGCTCGCGTCTCCCATCCTGCACCACCTGTGTGGGGAGGGTTGAACATCACTGGCGAACTGGGCGAGGAAGGAAGTTTTGTACTCTCGAGCGATGGCCGCCAGTTGGCCTATGTGGCTGCCGATCCTCAAGGCCGGCTTCTTATCTGGGTGCGAAAGCTCGATTCACCAAGGGGCTTGCCACTTGAGGGCACGGCAGGAGTGGAGTATCCATTCTGGTCCGCGGACGGCCGCAGCGTTGGCTTTTTCGCGGATGGCAAGCTCAAGCGGATTGAGGCCGACGGACAGAATCTACAGACGGTCTGCGATGCTCCCAACGGACGCGGCGGCACTTGGAACCGGGACGGTCTGATTGTATTCACTCCCAATGCCGTCGGTGGACTAGCCAAGGTTAGCGCTGCGGGTGGTACAGCGGTGCCGATCACACAGACCAGTGAGAGCATGAATCATCGCTTTCCTCACTTTCTCCCGGATGGACGTCATTTTTTGTTCACGCAAGCGTATGGCAAGCAGGGCGAGGATGGGATCTACGTGGGCAGCATCGATTCGCCGGAGTTCAAGCTGGTTTCAGCAGGTCCAAGTTCCAATCCTGCCTACGCCTCCGGCTATCTGCTTCTCGTGCGCGAAGGCAAGTTGCTGGCACAGCCGTTTGATCTCCGGCGGTTGCAGTCAACCGGTGCGCCGTCGTTAGTCAGCGACGGCGTACGTATGGCATTCGATCGTCGCGCCGCGGATTTTTCCGTCGCACAGAACGGCACGCTCGTCTTCCTCTCCGCGGTGGGCAGCGGACAGCGGCTGGTGTGGTTCGACCGTGAGGGAAAAGAATTAGGAGTTGCGGTTCCGGACATTGGGAACCCCACCAGCGGCCTGATGGTGGGTACGCTTTCGCCCAGCGGCGACCGGGTAGCGGTCGCTCGCGCCCGGGGCACCGGCTCGGATATTTGGATGTACAGTCTGAAGACGGCCCTCGGCACGCGTCTGACCTTCAGCGACGATTTCAATGAGAGTCCGGTCTGGTCTCCGGATAGCGACAACATCGTCTTTACCCGCAATCTGACGGATCATTATGAACTGCGGCTCAAATCCGTTTCCGGCGCCGGCGAGGAACAAATACTCGTGAAGACCACTGGGAACACGCTGGCAACTGCATGGTCCCGTGATCGCCGCTATGTCTACTATTCCGGCGATGTTTTCGGAGCCAATGGCAAAGCGCAGGGCATGGTGCTCGACATGGTGGGAGTCGGCCACAAGGCGATGGCGGCCACTCAGTCTCAGGGGAACGTGTTTGGCGGATCGTTTTCTCCCGATACTAAATGGGTCGCTTATCTCTCCGACGAGACCGGTCGCCTTGAAGTGTACGTGACCTCATTTCCGAATCACGTCGGCAAATGGCAGCTTTCGACCGGCGGGGCTGACGGCGCACTGGGCACGATCTGGACGGGCACGGGCGCTGAAACAGAAGTCATCTTCCGGGACCTGCAATCGCATTTGATTTCTGTGCCCGCGCGCGAGGAGAGAGGCTCTTTGAGCCCGGGCGCGCCGCGCGTTTTGCTCGGCGGCAGATCGCTAGCCAGTTCGCGCTTTACCGATCTGACGCGTGACGGCAAGCGGATCTTAGTGGGACTGCCCCAAGAAAATGCGAGTACACCGCTGACACTGCTGCTGAATTGGACGGAAAATCTTAGGCGCTGATCCTGGGCAGACTGCCGCTCAACTTAACAGAGCCGGACACTACATTGCGAGCGGGTGACGGGCAACACGGAAGTTGGACGACAGGATACCGAGTTCTCGTTCTGGACGTCTTCAGGCTCTGTACCTTGCTTGGCCAGAATCCTTTGTCGAACAGTTGTTGCAGGGGCTCTTACCTGCTGAACACCCTGATATTTATCATCTTCCTGTGGTCAAGGAACACAGGCTGGGCGTCATCGCGGGAACGGTCGCGAGCGGCGGTAGCCTTCGAGTCCGCGTCACAGCGGTCGGGGAACAGACCGCCCTCTCCGGCATCATGCGGCTCGTTGCTGCTGCGCAAGCTTCTGGGTCTCGCACCCAGGCCCTTGCCGATCGTGCCGCCGCAATCCTTTTCTACGTGGCAGTCGTGTCGGGCGCGATTACTTTCATCTACTGGTGGTTTTCGGGAGACAAAGAACACGCCCTGATCAGAACGGCAACCGTCCTCATCATTGCTTGCCCGCACGCCCTGGGACTGGCGATTCCACTCGTGATCGCAATCTCGACATCGCTTGGGGCTCAGAACGGTCTCCTCGTCAAGGACAGACTCGCACTCGAACGCGCCCGCAATTTGGACGTGGTGATTTTCGATAAGACCGGAACTCTCACCCGCGGGTCCCCAGCAGTCTCGGGAGTTGCGGCTGTGGCTGGTACCAACGAGAGTGATCTGCTTACCCACGCTGCTGCTGTCGAAGCCAACTCCGAACACCCGCTCGCTAAGGCGATCGTAGCCGAAGCCAAACGCCGAAACCTGCCGACGGTGCAAGCTGCCGACTTCGAAGCGCTACCTGGTCGAGGGGCACAGGCACGCGTAAACGGCAAGAGCATCATAATCGGCGGACCGCGTTTGTTGATCGAAAGCAAGGTGGTAGTGCCGCCAGAAGTTGAAAAGTTAACGACTGCTTGGGCGTCCGAGGGAAAAACAGTTCTGTATGTGGTCGCCGAAACGCAACTGCTGGGTGCATTCGCCGTGGAAGATGAGATTCGACCCGAATCAAAGGAGGCGGTAACGGAACTTCATGAGCTTGGTCTCAGGGTCGCGATGATTACCGGAGACTCGAAGACGGTTGCCGATTCGGTCGCCCGACGCATCGGCATAGATGAGGTCGCAGCCGAGGTCCTCCCCGCCGACAAGGCTTCAGCAGTGAAGCGCTTTCAGTCGGGCGGCAAGAGGGTCGCAATGGTTGGTGATGCGTGAACGACGCGCCAGCGCTGGCAACTGCAAATGTGGGAATTGCAATTGGGGCGGGAACCGATGTGGCGATTGAGTCGGCTGGAATTGTGCTTGTGCGTAGCGATCCGCGCGATGTTGTGGGAGCGATCAAGCTATCTCGGGCTACCTATCGAAAGATGATTCAAAATCTCGTTTGGGCGACCGCCTATAACCTTGTCGCCATCCCTGTCGCAGGCGGCCTTCTGGTCCGATGGGGACTCGATCTGCCCATGAGCGTCGGTGCAGTCGCAATGAGCCTCTCCACCATCATCGTGGCTGCGAATGCACAATTGCTTCGTCGGCTGAAACTGCAGAGCGCAGCCCCGTAAAAGGAGAAATCTGTCCAGTAGAAGTAGTGGTTTCCGCGTAGACCCACGCATTCGGTCTATCCCTTAACAAGCTCCCGAGATGGGTCGTCCTTCCGCCATCGCTGAATTGAGCGAACGATGCCCAGACTGCCGGGACGTAACTTCTGGTTTCAGCCGGCAACAGTCTGTTTAGTTGAAAGAAATCTGTCGTGCCGCTGCGGTCAATGGCGCGATGGACTGTCTGCTCGCCAGCGTTGTAAGCAGCAAATACCAAAGACCAGTTCCCAAATTGTGCATAGAGGGTGCGCAGATAACGGGCCGCAGCACGAGTGGACTTGTAAGCATCGAGCCGTTCATCCCGCTGCGTAGTGACCGCGAGACCATAGCGGCGCGCGGTGTCAGGCATTAACTGCCAGAGCCCTCGTGCGCCGCGGGGCGACAGGGCGAAAGTCTGAGCGCCACTTTCAACTTGTACCATGCCTGATAATTCGACCGGGAGCCCAGCCCGAGCCAATTCTGGCTCGATGATGGGGCGTAGCAAGTCGAGTCTGGCGAGTGACTGGTTAGCGATGATCCGCCTCGCAGACACTTCCTTCAACTGCGTGGGAAGCGCAAGGAGTCCAGAGGACAATCTCATCGCCATTTTGCTGTCGCCTATCTCGTCCGTAGGAGAGGATGGGAACGCGCTTGCCAGCTTGGCTTTGGCAACTTCATTCAGTCGTTGGTTGATCTCCTCGAATGTCTCTTGGGCCTCCGCTATTGGACTGGATTGCACTGACTGAGCACGTCCAAGATGGCTGGCCACGAGCAGTACCACCACAACCAGAAAACTGCTGACATTGTATTTCCGTTTCATTACTTCGCCTCAATTCCGAGCAAAAACTTGAAATATGGAGCCCGCACATCGAATGCGGCGTGACAACGCGGTCGGCTGCATACGCTGGTCAGGTGGCACAGCCAACCCCCCGGTTGGGCCACTCTCACGCGACTGTTCCGAACAGCGCCCCGACGCCTGCGGTCAACGCCATGGCCAGTGCACCCCAGAACGTGACTCGTATTGCTCCCACCGTCACTCCTGCGCCGCCCGCGCGTGCGGCCAGCCCGCCTAGAACGGCGAGAAACACCAGTGAAGTTCCAGAGACAATGGGGATCAGCCCCGCCGCCGGGGCTATAGCAGTCACCAAGAGAGGCATGGCCGCTCCGACAGCGAAGGTGCCAGCCGATGTCAACGCAGCCTGAATGGGACGCGCACGGAGAGTCTCGGAGATACCGAGTTCGTCGCGAGCATGCGCGCCTATTGCGTCATGGGCCATCAGTTGCACGGCGACCTGTTTTGCGAGTGACGGATCGAGCCCGCGAGCGACATAGATTGCCATCAGTTCCTTGTGCTCCCCCACGACATCTGCTTTGAGTTCCGCACGCTCAAGCTTGAGTTCGGCCTGTTCGGTATCTGCCTGTGACTGGACAGACACGTACTCACCGGCAGCCATTGACAAAGCCCCAGCGACTAGGCCGGCGACTCCTGCGACTAATACGTTGCTGTGAGTCGCATGCGCAGCTGCGACACCGAGCACCAGACTCGATGTGGAGAGGATGCCGTCGTTCGCGCCTAGTACCGCCGCGCGTAGCCAGCCGATGCGTTCTGTGCGGTGTCGTTCCTTGTTGCCTATAGGCATTCTTGAGGTCTCCTTGATCGGGGAACGCCCTTTTGGCCGGGCGACGCTCCCAAGACTAATCACCTGCTTGACTTGCCGAGGCGAGCGCGGGCTTTACTTCCCAGTTCCATTTCCAGATAGCGAAGATGGGCGGATAGACCACGAGTTCCATCAAGAAAGAAACTAGGATTCCCCCGATCAGGGGGGGCCGCAATCCGCTTCATCACGTCGGCTCCGCTTCCCACCGACCAAAGGATCGGCAGTAGAGCAAATAACATGCAAGCGACGGTCATGATCTTGGGGCGCAGTCGCTTGACCGCGCCATTAATAATGGCCTCGCGCAGGTCCTCCCAGCTTCTCATCTGCCCTTTCTTTTGTGCCTCGTGATACGCGAGGTCCAAATACAACAACATGAAGACCGCAGTCTCGGCGTCCACACCTAGCACTGCGATCAAACCCACCCACACTGCGATGCTCATGTTGTAGCCAAGCAAGTACAGCAGCCAGACGGCGCCAATGGCGGAAAAGGGTACTGCCAGAAGGATGATGAAGGTTTTAACGATCGAGCCGATGTTGAAATAGAGCAACAGGAACACGATGAACAGGGTGATCGGAACTACCATTTTCAGCCGTTCTCTCACGCGTTCCATGAACTCGTATTGTCCGCTCCAAACGAGCTGATATCCGGGCGGAATCTTGACGTTCCCCATGACCGCTTTCTTCGCGTCCGTGACATAGCTGCCGATGTCTCGACCGGAAACGTCCACGTAAACGTAGCCGCTGACCCGCCCGTTTTCGTCACGGATCATCCCCGGCCCAGAGCGCACTCGAATATCGGCAACCTGACCGAGAGGAACTTGTGCTCCTGAAGGCGTGGATAGCAAGACACGCTGCATGGCACCGATATCGCTTCTGTAGTCACGCAGGTAGCGGACATTGACCGGGTAGCGCTCTCGGCCCTCCACCGTGGTGGTGACCTTTTCACCTCCTACGGCAGACATGAGTACGTTCTGGGCGTCGTCCACGGTCAGTCCGTAACGGGCCAACTGATCATGCTTGAGATCGAAGTCAAGAAAGTATCCGCCGGTCGTACGCTCCGCAAATACACTGGTGGTGCCGGGGATTCCCTTGAGCGCCATTTCGACGCTGATCCCAATCTCCTGGATCGTTGCGAGGTCGGAGCCGACGATCTTGATGCCAAGCGGGGTTCGAACTCCGGTGGTGAGCATGTCGATCCGGGCTTTGATCGGCATCGTCCAGGCGTTTGCAATACCGGGGAACTGCATGGCCTGGTTGAGGCCGCCAGACCCATAAATGAGCTCCTGGGTGCTCTTGTGATCGGGCCATGCACGCCGAAAAGCCTTTTGCATCCACTCCGGAGCCCGGTTGGAATACCAGCGTTGCTTCTTTGGCCATTCAGTAGGGGGTTTAAGGACTACAACGGTCTCCATCATGGAGAAAGGCGCCGAGTCCGTAGCACTCTCCGCTCGTCCAGTCTTCCCAAACACTCGGGCTACCTCGGGAAAGCTTTTGAGAATCTTGTCTTGCATTTGAAGAACCCTGCTTGCCTCGGTAATCGACATGCCTGGCAGGGTAGAGGGCATATAGAGAAGAACCCACTGCTGTCCGGTTAAAGATCGAACAAAATCAGCTGGTTAGGGTCCCCGAGTATATTTGCGTCCATGTCGAGTGGCTGAAGTGCCTGTGAAATGGGGGTTCTCTCGAAAAGGTTGACACTAAGAATCTGTAGAGTTTGGTAGAGACTTGCCTCCAAGTTCAATCGCTTTCTCGCAATGGCGACCAGCACATACATCGACACAGCGATCCAGATCTGGGTCTTCACCGCGTTCTCACTGGTGCCGTAGAACGCCTTAATTCTGAGATGCTGTTTGATCCATTTAAAAGATAATTCCACGGCCCACCTCGACTTATATATCTGAGCAATCACCAAGGCAGGGAGAGTGAAGTTGTTGGTAAGGAATTTGAATCGCTTTTTCTTTTCCACGTCCAGAAAGGTGACGCGGCGGAGCGCATCCGGGTAAACGGAAGCAGACTCAAAAGAGGTCAGGATGACGGTGTGATCGGAACGGACGCCGGTGCTTTTGTCGATCTTGTGGGAGTAGCGGCGTTGCAACAGGACGTTGGCTTTGGTGCGCACTACGAAGAAGGCGGAACTGAGGGTGAGGAAGAAGAGGCGTTCGAAATCCACGTAAGCGCGGTCCATCACGTAGAAAGCACCAGGCTCAGGCATGATCTCGTCCAGGATATTTACGTCGTGCACTCTACCCTCGGTAATGCGGATAAACGTGGGGATATTGCCACGCAGGTCCAACAAGGTGTGCATCTTGACGGCGGCTTTGTGTTTGCGAAACTTCGCCCACGGAAATAGAGCGAGGCACAAGTCGATGGTCGTAGAGTCCAACGCATATAGACTCTGATCCAAATCGACGCCGATCGGATCGAGCGCATAGAGCGGCCGAGCGATTGCGATCAAAACCTGCGCAAAGTCGGCGTAGATTCGCCAGTCACGAGCTTCGTTCGCATCGGCCAATGTCGAACGCGCTATCTTGCCGCGGAATCCCATGTGGTAGAGCTTGCTGCCGATGGAACCGAGGCAGGCTTCAATGTCGCGAAGACTCTCGCGGTAAGTCAGCTGAGCGAATGCCATCGCCAGATACTGATCCCAACAGGACAAATTTTTCAGATAGCGACCGCCGCCATATCGGTCTACGCACTTCTGGAACTGTTGGTGGGGAAGGAACTCGACCAACTGAGAGAAGACGGTGCGCCCAGTGTTCATCCCGCATTGTCAATGTTTCCTACAAGGCCGCCAAGGACGCTCCAAAACGTCGTTTTCATTTCAAATCGTTTTTACGCCAAACCCCATGCATCACACTGAATCTACAAGGCTTGTGTGCTCACTGCGGAAGTTTCCC
>Ga0185299_10001652_pt1 | contig 40327 bp, 30 predicted proteins | sample PaiPotPPA55metaG_FD_128002 | JGI IMG/M metagenome (GOLD analysis project Ga0185299, IMG submission 128002) | Iron sulfur acid spring bacterial and archeal communities from Banff, Canada, to study Microbial Dark Matter (Phase II) - Paint Pots PPA... ...
TCTCCCTGCACACCCCGCTCGGCGAGGACGGCGACAGCGAGTTCGGCGACCTGATCGAGGACTCCGAGGCGGTCGTGCCGGCCGACGCGGTCTCCTTCACCCTGCTCCAGGAGCAGCTGCACTCGGTGCTCGACACGCTGTCCGAGCGCGAGGCGGGCGTCGTCTCGATGCGCTTCGGCCTGACCGACGGCCAGCCGAAGACGCTGGACGAGATCGGCAAGGTCTACGGCGTGACCCGGGAGCGGATCCGCCAGATCGAGTCGAAGACGATGTCCAAGCTGCGTCACCCGTCGCGCTCGCAGGTCCTGCGCGACTACCTCGACTAGAGCTAGGCCCTAGGCACACGACGAAGCCCCGCGGTGCGCCGCGGGGCTTCGTGCTGTCCGGGTGCCCTCGCGGGCACGATCAGACACGGTCAGGGGCGATCGGGAACGCACGAGAAGCGCCACCTCGCGATGGCGCTTCTCGTGTGCAGAACACGGATCCGGGTGCCGCCGACGGGCTGGCCGTCGCGCACCGACGCTACGGGGCTGCGGTGAGCTTGTCCGTCTCGTCGTGGATGTCCGCCGCGATGGGTCGGAGGCTCTCCTCGTACTTCTTCCCGTGGTGGGCGCAGAACAGGAGCTCTCCACCGGAGTTGAGGGTGACGCGGAGGTAGGCCTGGGCGCCACAACGGTCGCACCTGTCGAGAGCGGTCAGGGATTCGGCCGTGGGAGTGAGGACTGCGGTCACGTCAGCTCCTTCGTGCTGCGTCGGCGGTATTGCTACCCGGACCAACATCAAAGCATCCGGTGACTCCAGGATGCCCTGCCGGAGGCCGACAAAAGCGTCACGTTCGCTCAGGGCGTACGGCCTTACGCTCAAATCCCGGGGGAGCGTGACTCCCGGTAGAACCTTCATCGCGCACCGTGCGGTTAATCGGACAGCTTGCCGACACCGAAGTCGGTACCCTGCCTGGTACGAGGCTGTCCGAGCCAGCCGCTAATCTGGCTGAGCACGTCTGAGCGTGCGCAGAGCTGGAAACGATCCAGGCGAGAGAGCCTTCTGGGAGGACGACGTGGCCGCGAGTCCCGAGTACACCGCACGGCACCTGCTGGTGCTGGAGGGGCTGGAGGCTGTGCGTAAGCGGCCCGGCATGTACATCGGGTCGACCGACAGCCGCGGTCTCATGCACTGCGTCTGGGAGATCATCGACAACGCGGTGGACGAGGCGCTGGGCGGGCACGGCGAGCAGATCGAGGTCTTCCTGCACGCGGACGGCTCCGTCGCGGTGCACGACCACGCGCGCGGCATCCCGGTGGACATCGAGCCCAAGACGGGCCTGTCCGGCGTCGAGGTCGTGATGACCAAGCTGCACGCGGGCGGAAAGTTCGGCGGCGGCTCCTACGCGGCCTCCGGCGGCCTGCACGGCGTCGGAGCGTCCGTCGTCAACGCCCTCTCCGCCCGGCTGGACGTCGAGGTGGACCGGGACGGCTCGACCTACTCGATGTCCTTCCGCCGCGGCGTGCCCGGCGTGTTCGCCGGCGAGGGCGCGACGGGCGACTTCGAGCCGCGCGGCGGCCTGGACAAGTCCCGCCGCTCGGCGAAGAAGGCCGATTCCGGGATCAGCGGCACCCGGATCCGCTACTGGGCCGACCGGCAGATCTTCCTCAAGGACGCGCAGATCTCGCTGGAGGAGCTGTACAGCCGGGCCCGGCAGACCGCGTTCCTGGTGCCCGGGCTGACGATCGAGGTGCACGACGAGCGGGGCGAGGCGCCGACCGTCGAGACCTTCCACTACGCCGGCGGCATCTCCGAGTTCTGCGAGTACCTGGCCAAGGACCGGCCGGTGACCGACACGCTGCGGCTGACCGGCAGCGGAACCTTCACCGAGACCGTCCCGGTGCTCGACGAGTCCGGGCACATGGTCTCCACCGACGTGCTGCGCAACCTCGAGGTGGACGTGGCGCTGCGCTGGGGCACCGAGTACGACACGGTGCTCAAGAGCTTCGTGAACATCATCATCACGCCCAAGGGCGGCACCCACGTCACCGGCTTCGAGCGGGCCCTGGTCAAGACGGTCAACGACCAGCTGCGCGCGGTCAAGCTGCTGCGGGTGAACGACGACCCGGTCACCAAGGACGACATCCTCGAGGGCCTGACCTCGGTCGTCACCGTGCGTCTGGCGGAGCCGCAGTTCGAGGGGCAGACCAAGGAGGTGCTCGGTACGCCGGCCGCGGCCAGGATCGTCACCACCGTGGTCTCCGAGCAGCTCAAGGCCTTCCTCACGTCCACCGACAAGAACCGCAAGCCGCAGGCCCGCACGGTGCTCGAGAAGATCGTCGCCGCGGCCAGGACCCGGATCGCGGCCCGGCAGCACAAGGAGACCCAGCGCCGGAAGAACGCGCTGGAGACCTCGGCGCTCCCGGCGAAGCTGGCGGACTGCCGCTCGGACGAGGTCGCGCGGTCGGAGATCTTCATCGTCGAGGGAGACTCGGCGCTGGGCACGGCGAAGCTCGCCCGGAACTCGGAGTTCCAGGCGCTGCTGCCGATCCGCGGCAAGATCCTCAACGTGCAGAAGTCCTCGGTCGCCGACATGCTCAAGAACGCCGAGTGCGCGGCCATCATCCAGGTGCTCGGCGCGGGCACCGGCCGGTCCTTCGACGTGGACGCGGCGCGCTACGGCCGGGTGATCATGATGGCGGACGCCGACGTCGACGGCTCGCACATCCGGACGCTGCTGCTGACCCTGTTCTTCCGCTACATGCGGCCGATGGTCGAGGCCGGCCGGGTCTTCGCGGCCGTGCCGCCGCTGCACCGCATCGAGGTGATCGGGCAGGGCCGGGCGAAGAACGAGTACATCTACACGTACACCGACGCCGAGATGAACCGCATCGTCGCGGACCTGGCCAAGCGCAACAAGAAGATCAAGGACCCGGTGCAGCGGTACAAGGGTCTGGGCGAGATGGACGCGGACCAGCTGGCGGAGACCACGATGGACCCACGCCGCCGGATGCTGCGCCGGATCACGCTGACCGACGCCGAGGCCGCCGACCGGATGTTCGACCTGCTGATGGGCTCGGACGTGGCCCCGCGCAAGGAGTACATCGTCAACTCGGCCGGGCTGCTGGACCGCTCGAAGATCGACGCGTAGATCGTCCGGGGAAGGGCGGCCGCGAGCCCGGCCGCTTTTCCCCGAACGCGCTACGCCTGGCCCGCGTGGACGAGCCCTGACTCGTACGCGTACACGACGGCGTGGATCCGATCCCTGAGATGCAGCTTCGAGAGCACGTTGCCGACATGCGTCTTGACCGTGTGCTCGCTGACCACGAACTCGGCGGCTATCTCGGCGTTCGAAAGGCCGCGCGCGAGCAGCTTGAGCGTCTCCAGTTCACGCGCGGTCAGCTGGGCCAGCACGGGATCCGGCGCCAGCGCGACGGCCGTGCGCTCGGGGCGTCGGGCGAACTGCTCGATCAGCCGCTTCGTCACGCTCGGCGCGAGCAGCGCCTCGCCGCCGTGCACGACCCGGACCGCGTGCACGAGGTCGTCCCGGCGCACGTCCTTCAACAGGAAGCCGCTCGCACCCGCCTGCAGCGCCGTGTACACGTAGTCGTCGATGTCGAAGGTCGTCAGCATCACGACGCGGGTGCCGCCGCGTGCGCAGATCCGCCGCGCCGCCTCGAGCCCGTCCATCCCCGGCATGCGCACGTCGAGCAGCGCGACATCGGCCCCGGTCCGCTCGACCGCGGCGACCGCCTCCGCGCCGTCCGCGGCCTCGGCGACGACCTCGAGGTCCGGCTGAGCGTCCAGGATCATCGTGAATCCGGCGCGTACCAGTTCCTGGTCATCGGCTACCACAACCCTGATCCCCATGGCTTGGTACCCTACCCGGCCGGGACGCGCACGAGCAGTTGGAAGCCGCGACCTCCCGGCCCGGGACCGGCCTGCACCGAGCCGCCGCAGGAGGAGATCCGTTCCCTGATGCCGATCAGCCCGCGCCCCGGATCTCGCCCGTCATGCCGCGGCCCGACCCCGTCGTCCGTCACCCGCAGCGTCAACGCCTCGGGGGACCACTCCAGCCGCAGCTCGGCCCGCTCCGCGCGCGCGTGCTTGACCGTGTTCGTCAGCGCCTCCTGCGCGGTCCGGTAGAGCGCCACTTCGGTGTCTTTCGGCAGCGTGCGCGGCTCGCCGACGACCACCATGCGCACGTCGATCTTCGTGGCGCGCACGGTCTCCACCAGCCGCGGCAGCTCCGCCACCGTCGGTTGCGGCGAGAGCGCCAGGCCGTCGCCCTCGCGCAGCACGCCGAGCATCCGGCGCAACTGCGTCAGCGCGTCACGTCCGCCGTCGCCGATCGCGTCGAACGCGGCTTCGGCCTTGCGCTGGTCCTGGTGCACGACCGCCGCGCCCGCCTCGGCCTGCACGATCATCAGGCTGACGGCGTGCGCCAGGATGTCGTGCATGTCGCGGGCGATCCGGGTCCGCTCCTCGGCCGCCGCCTGCGCCGTCCGCGCCTGGACCGTCAGCTCCGCCTCGTGCGCCCGATCCGCCATCAGATGCGCCAGATCCCGCTGCTGCGCGGCCAACCGCCCGGCGACGAAGGCCATCACGATGATCAGCACCTCGACCAGCGTGCGGCCGAAGGCTTGATGCAGTGTCGCCAGGTTCACGCCGACCGAGGTCACCGCCGAGAGCCAGAACTTCCAACCCTTGCAGTAGTAGGCGACCGTGGTCATCGCGACCAGCACCATGAACTCGCTGCTGTGGTTCCAGGTGATCGACAGATAGGCCACGACGGACAGGAAGACCACGCCGGCGCCGATGAACCAGAGCACCGCGAAGGGCGCCGCCCGCCGCCAGATCAGCGCGAGCGGCAGCAGCGCCGAGCACACCCAGACCCACCAGGCCCACGGGTGGCCGGGCGAGGTTCCGTCGAGGATGGACTGGTTCGAGGCCACGACGCCCCAGAGCACACTCGCCTCCGCGATCGCGGTGACGACGAGGTCCACCAGCAGCGCCGAGACGCCGCGGTTCGCCCAGGCCACCACGCGGCGGGCGCGCAGGGACAGCGAGGAGGCGGTACCCGATGCGCGCGCGTTGACGGTACCCATGGCGTCGATGCTGCCCGCTCGGCGGGTCGCCCGCCTCCCCCGCGCGGGGGATCGTCACCGAGCCGAGACGTCCTTCTCCAGGCTGAGCAGCCGCAGCTCCAGCGGCGTGCCGAAGGCCTTGCCGCAGGACTCGGGGCGCGGCTCGGCGGCCTCCGACTCCGCCAGCACGGCCCGGAACCGGTCGCCGCCCGCCGTCGCCAGGCGCACCTCGTAACGCCGCTCGGTACGCTCGTCCGCCTGCGCGGGAGCCCCCGGCACCGGGTCGAGACGACGCTCGCCGAGCACGGTCACCGCGTCCGCCTCGTGCTCCTGCACCTCGGCACGCACCGCGAGGTCGGCCGCCTGCCCCGCCCGTGACCAGGTAGAACGCCCTCGGCACAGCGGCCCGCCGACCTGGCCGGCCGCCGCGTCACGCAGGATCTCCCGCGCGGCCGGGCCGTCCAGGCGGCCGTAGACGTAGCCGGTCGGCAGCACGACGGCGGTGGGCGCGAAGCGGTGGCCACCCAGATGGTCGGATTCCCAGACCGCGTCCGAATCCGTGCCGGCGTCCTCGGTCAGCCAGCCGGCCAGCGCCCGGCCGGAGATCGCGCAGCAGGCGTCCCGCTTGGCGTTCGTGCAGACCAGCAGCAGCGGACCGGCCTCGTGCTCCGGCTTGCCCGGCACGTCGAAGTCCAGGTCGAGCAGCGTGGCCGGGTCGTTCACGGTCCAGGACCACAGCGCGGTACGTCCCGGCCGGGTGTCCGCGAGGAAGACCTGCCGCGGCGCTCCCGGATCGTGCTCGGCGTGATGGCCGAGCCGCCGGATCAGCGCGATCCGCACCCCGGCCGCGTCCGCCTTCAGGCTCAGCGCCCGGCCCAGCTCGTGCGGGAAGTGCGACTCGGTCAGCGCCCGCGCGCCCCACGGCCCCGGCTGCTCGATCGCCAGCCAGCGGCTCGCGACCGGGGCCGTTCCGGCCAGCGGCTCGCCGAGCCGGGCGGAGGAGGCGCTGCAGGCGGAGGCTTCGGGCGCGGCGGCGTGGCTGAGCGGCATAGATCTAAGCGTAGGGGCTGGAAAAGCTTCGCGGATTCTTCGGTGCTTATCTGTGGCGAGCGGCCGATTCGGGCGCAGAATGGAGGTATCAACCCTTTCCGGGGGGCCGTCGAGGAGGCGAGGATCCGCCATGACCTCCATGAACCCCTACGACCCTGCCGCGCGTTGGGTCGCGCACCACAACGTGCCGCATCGGGAACACCACCTCGCCCCCGAGATGGATCCCGTGCACCCGAGGCCACGGCCCAGGACCGCCGTCGTCACCACCACCATGGAGCCGCACACGGCCGCCGAGCTCGGCACGCCCGCGGTGCTCGACCACCGCGTCGTGGCGCTGGAGGCGGGCAGCGGCGTGAGTCCGCTGATCGTGCACACGGCCGAGGGCGATCTCGCGATGATGCCGCTGGAGGCGCAGGTCTGGGCGCGGGCCGGCCGGATGACCGTCATCGCGGACGACGGCTCGGAGCTGAGGATGACCGTGCTCGGTGCCGACGAGGCGGAGGGGCTGCGGCTCGGCGAGCACTGGCCGGTCGGCGAACCGGAGAACCGGGCCAGGCGAATGGCCTCGGCCGCGGCGCACGACCTCGGCGACGTGCTCACGTTCCCGGCCTGGCTCGCGCGGACCACGAGGCAGAGCGGTCAGCGCAACGCCGCCCTGCACGGACTGGTCTGCCGCCTGCGTAAATCAAGCCCGGGAACGGCGGTGTACTACGGCCAGACCTTCGGCTTCGAACACCGCCATCCCGAGCAGGAGCGTCCCTACGACCATCGCGGCATCGTCGGCCGCGAGGGCTATCCGACCGAGCTCTAAACTGCCGTGTCGGCAACGGCGAGTTCGGTCGCCTCGCCCCGGCCGAGCGACTGCGGCAGGAACTTGAACAGCAGCCGGTAGAACACCGCGGCGAGCACGAATCCGACCTCGAAGGTCAGGTCGCCGAGGTTCGGGTAGTGCTTGGCCAAGGCGCCGACGTAGTCGGTCTGGTTGGAGAACAGCGGGATGGACACGGCCATGGCCCCGGCCATTGCCAGCACGCCCGCGATCGGCTTGTGGTCCTTGCTGAACAGCAGGCCGTCCACGTCCTGGCCGCGACGCAGCAGCTGGTCGGTGAAGAAGACGCCGAGCCACGGGCCGATCCAGTACGCGATCACCAGCAGGAAGTTGTTGTACTTCGTGCCCGCGTCGCTCAGGCCCGACCAGGCCAGGAAGAAGCCGGCGACACCGAAGACGACGGCCACCAGCGCGCGCCGCGCCGTCAGCGGGATCTTGATGCCCAGCGCCATGAAGGACATCGAGCCGGAGTAGACGTTCAGCGCGTTGGCGCAGATCGCGCCGACCGCGATGGACACGAGGGTGATGTCGCCCAGCCACGGCGTGATGTGCGTGATGAACGCCTGCGTCGGGTCCGAGTCCCACAGGCCGTTCGGCACGGTCAGCGTCGCGGCGGCGGTGCCCGCGAGCTCCAGCAGCACGCAGGACACGAACACGCCGAGCCCCGCCCACAGGCCGACGGCCTTCTTGTTCTCGTCCTTCTTGAGGTAGCGGGTGTAGTCCGCCGCGTAGGGGTTCCAGCCGGCCGCGTAACCGAAGGTCGCGCCGAGGGTCAGCAGGAAGCCGCCGACGCCGCCGCCCTGGCCGGGCGTGGACGGGTGGCTCTCCGCGAGCAGGATCACCGAGACGACCGTGAAGACCACGGCGAGCAGCGGGAACGCCAGCTTCTCGAAGCTGTGCACCAGGTTGTGCCCGAAGAAGGCGATCGCGATCTGCACGATCGTGATCAGCAGCAGGCAGGGCACCTCGGCCCAGCCCGTCAGCGCCGAGAGGGCGAGCGTGCCGCTGACCGAGTTGACGGCGAACCAGCCGACGCCCGCGACCAGCGCGTTGATTCCGGCGGGCAGGATGTTGCCGAAGCGCCCGAAGGAGATGCGGGACAGGATCATCTGCGGCACGCCGTGCTCCGGGCCGCGCGCGGAGAGCACGGCCATGGCCAGCGAGCCGAGGCCGGTGCCGAGGATGATCGCGAGCGCGGCCTGGGTGAAGGTCTCGCCGAAGAAGAGCAGCGGTAGCGCGCCCACGAACACCGTGGCGAACTCGAAGTTGGGAGAGGTCCAGGTCCAGAAGAGGTTCAGCGGACGGCCGTGCCGCTCGCCGAGTGGGATGAACTCGGCGCCACCGGGCTCGACGGCGGCTACCTTGGTGCCGTAGTCGCCCTCGCGCACCTCGGGAATGTGCGCGGGTTGCGCCTCCGTGCTGGTCATAACCGTTCCTCCTCTATCAAGCAGTCGAGGCGAACGGTAAGGGCCGGTTGTTAACGCGGCATTTCCCAGTTGTCTCACCGCGATATCGATCGCACCGGCCCTTACGCACTCATCCGACTCAGTCGTCGCAGCTAGGGTCGGTGGTGGCCGTGTAGGTCTGGCCGCCCGCGAAGTCGCCCGTGATCACGGTCTGCAAAGTGTCGATCACCTGCTGGTTGCCCGGACCGAAGGCGTTGAGCACGATGCCGAGCTCCCGGTTCTGGTTCAGCGAGGTGTCGGAGATATTGATGGAACCGAACTCCACCTGCTCGTCCCACTGCCCGTAGTCGGCCAGGATGACCTTCGCGTGCGTGTAGAGGGTGTCGGTGCTGGTGTTGTTCAGGCTGATCTGCACGCCCGCGGCCAGCAGTTGGTTGAGGTACGGGTAGAGGTCGCACTCGTCGATGATGGCCAGCTTCACCTGCACGCCGCGCTGGGCCGCCGCGATCAGGGCATTGATCACGTCGGTGTCGTACATCTCCTCCTGCTCGACCAGCAGCGTGCGGTGCGCGCCGTTGATCACGTCGAGGATCCGGTCCTCGGAGGTGGTCGGCGACCAGACCAGGTCCCCGCTGCCCGCGCTCGGCGTGATCGGCTGGTAGGCGAAGTCGGCGTCGAAGGTCTGCACGATCGCGTGCACGTCGGCCCAGTCGGTGTCGTAGATCGCGTAGTCCCGGTCCGAGTCGTAGTAGTACGAGTCGAGGTTGCCGGTCATGATGAGCGAGTCGCCGTCGTCCACGGTCAGCGTCTTCTGGTGGGTGAAATAGTAGGCCGGGTTCGACCAGATCACGTTCACGCCGCCGGCCTTGAGCTCGTTATAGCCCGGCAGGTAGTACTTGCTGCCAGGACCGACTCGGCCGTCGAGGATCACCCGCACGTCCACCCCGCGCTGGGCCGCGGCGATCAGGTCGGCCTCCATCGTGGTGTCGTCGAGCTCGTACATGGTCAGGTCGATGCTGTGCTTCGCCGAGTTCACGAAGTCGTAGATCGACTGGTGCGAGCCGGGGAAGACGAGCAGCGTGTGGTTCGCGAACTCTCCGCCGCCGGGGCAGAGCGGGGTGACGCTCGCCTGGGCGGTGGAGGCGGCGAGCGCGCCCGCGAGTATCCCAGCCACGGCGGCGACAGCGAGCCGGGTGTGCTTGAGACGCATGTTGACCCTCCTGAGGTCCTCGGGCCACGTTGGCCCGAACAGGCTAGGACATCAGGGGTTGGCGATACATGGCCACCAAGCGCAGGCAAACAGTTCGTGACTTCATGAAAGAGGCGCCGCGCGGTTCTCACCGCGCGGCGCCCGTCGTCACCCTCCCGGCTACGCCGCCGCCCGGGCACGCAGCGCCCTGGCCAGGTCGTCGCGCTGCTCCAGCACCAGCCGCCGCAGCGCGGGCGCGTGCTCCCCGGCCAGCCAGGCGTCGGCCAGGGCCAGCGTGCGCTCGTCCACCAGCAGCCTCGGGAAGGCGTTCTCGACGATCGTCGAGGCGTTCTCGATGGTCCGCTCGGCCCAGATCCGGTCCAGGGCCTCGAAATACGGCTCGGCGTAGCCGGTGAGCAGTTCGGCCTGCCCGGCCCTGGCGAACCCGGACAGCAGCGACTCGATCAGGTCGTTGGGCTGGTCGTCGGGGGCTGTCACGGCCGTGCGCCAGGACTCTGCCTTGGCCTGCGGCAGCGGACGCGCCGCCAGGCAGCCAGCGTGGTTGCGGTGCCCCGAGGCGGTCTGGTCGCGGGCCAGCTCCGCGTCGATCAACGCTTCGTCGGCCGCGCCCGCGCTCGCCAAGCCCAGCAGGAATTCCCACCGCAGGTCGGCGTCCACGGTCAGGCCCTCCAGCGTGACCGTGCCGTCGAGCAGCCCGCGCAGGAACTCGAGGTCCTGCGGCCGACAGCCGGCCTCGGCGTAGAAGCGGGCCCAGGCCAGCTGCTTGTCCGATTCGGGCGCCGCAGTGCGCAGCTCACGCTCGGCCATCGCGGCCACCGGCTGCTGAGCGGCGGTCCGCTGCTCGGTGTCCAGGTAGTAGTCGAGCACGAAGCCGGTCTGGTTGAGCAGATTGCTGAGCACACCGACCTGCGACTCGGCCCCGGCGTGCCGGTTGACGAAGTCGAGGAAGGTGCGGCCCGGCAGCACTCCGTCGCGCGTCATGTTCCACAGCGCGGACCAGATCAGCGAGCGCGGCATCGGCTCGACGAATGTGGACAGGTGCCTATCGGCGAACGCCAGTTGACCTTCGTTCAGTGCGATCTTGCAGTACGACAGGTCATCGTCGTTCACCAGCACGAAGGCCGCGGACGCGAGGTCCTCGGGGATCGGCGCGCTCTCGCCGTCCAGATCCAGCTCGACCTGCGCGACCCGGGCCACCCCGGCGTCGCCGAGTTCGTAGGCGCCGACCGCGATCCGGTGCGGGCGCGGGTGGCCCTCCTGCCGCACGGTGTCGCCGTCGAGAGTGAGGGTATTGACGCCGCTCGTCTCCAGCCAGGCCTTGGACCAGGCGGAAAGGTCGCGCCCCGAGGTCTCTTCCAGTGCCCGCAGCAGGTCGGCGAGCGTTGTGTTGCCGAAGGCGTGCTGCCGGAAGTAGTGCCGCGAGCCCTCCAGGAACGCCTCCTCGCCGACGTACGCGACGAGCTGCTTGAGCACCGAGGCGCCCTTGGCGTAGGTGATCCCGTCGAAGTTCAGCTTGGCGTCTTCGAGGTCGTTGATGGTGGCCACGATCGGGTGCGTGGACGGCAGCTGGTCCTGGCGGTAGGCCCAGGCCTTGCGGCGGTTGGCGAAGGAGACCCACGCGTTGCTCCAGCGGGTCGCGCCCACCGAGCCGTACGAACCCATGAAGTCGGCGAAGGACTCCTTGAGCCACAGGTCGTCCCACCACTTCATGGTGACCAGGTCGCCGAACCACATGTGCGCCATCTCGTGCAGGATCACGTTGGCGCGGCCCTCGTACGCCGTGTCGGTCTGCTTGGACCGGAACACGAAGTGCTCGGAGAAGGTCACGCAGCCGGGGTTCTCCATCGCGCCGAGGTTGTACTCGGGCACGAAGGCCTGGTCGTACTTGCCGAAGGGGTACGGGTAGTCGAACTTCGAGTGGAAGAAATCCAGGCCCCTCTTCGTCACGTCGAACACGGCCTCGTCGTCGAAATGCTCGGCGAGCGACATGCGGCACAGCGCGTTGAGCGGGATCTCCAGCTTCGTCCCGTCGGCCAGTTCGCGCGTGTAGTGATCGCTCGCGACGTGGTACGGACCCGCGACGACGACCGTGATGTACGTCGAGATGCGCTGCGTCGGCAGGAAGGTCCAGTGGGCCACGCCGTCGACCACCGGCTCGCGCTTGGCCGGAGCGGAGTTGCTGGAGATGTACCAGCCGGCCGGTACCTTCACGTCGAAGATGAACGAGGCCTTGAGGTCCGGCTGCTCGAAGTTCGCGTAGAGCCGCCGCGCGTCGGCCGGCTCGAACTGCGTGTAGAGGTACACGCGCCCGTCCGCCGGATCGGAGAAGCGGTGCAACCCCTCACCCGTACGGCTGTACGCGCAGTCCGCCACGACGGTGACCCGGTTCTCGGCGGCCAGTTCGGGCAGCGAAACCCTGCTGTCCGCGAACACCTCCGCCGGATCCAGCTCGACCCCGTTCAGGACCACAGAGCGCACCGACGGCGCGATCAGGTCGAGGAAGGTGGACGCCCCCGGCTCCGCGCAGCTGAAGTCGATGGTGCTGGTGGAGGTGAAGGTCCGGGCCTCCGGATCCGTGGCGTTGCCGAGATCCAGCGAGATCCGGTACGAGCTGACGGACAGCAGCGCTGCGCGGCGGGCCGCCTCGTCGCGGGCTAAGTTCTTGCCTGGCATGGTCGGTTCAAGGCCCCTTCGCCTGCGAGAAGACAGTGCCCGTCCATCCTGCCACGCCCTTCTTGTCGGTGGTCGGCATTAACGTGGAGGCATGGAGGACACCCGCATTGAACCCCCGTTCGCCGAGACCGACGAGCGCGCGCTGCTCACCGGCTTCCTCGACTTCCATCGCGGAACGCTGGAGTGGAAGTGCGCGGGCCTGACCGACGAGCAGTTGCGCACCAGGTCGGTGGGCACCGCCAACCTCACCCTGCTCGGGATGCTGCGCCACATGGCCGAGGTGGAGCGCTACTGGTTCAGGGAGGTCTGGGCCGCCACCCCCTTCGAAACCGAGATGTTCAACCGCACCGACGACCCGGACGAGGACTGGAACGACCTCGAAGCCGACACCGGCGAGGCGGCCCTCGCCCGTCTGCACCAGGAGATCGAGGCCGCCCGCAAAATCGTCGAGGCCGCCGCCGACTTCGACCTGATCGCCACCCGCCCCAACCGCGTCGAGCGGGTCTCCGCCCGCTGGATCCTCATCCACCTGGTCGAGGAGTACGCCCGCCACAACGGCCACGCGGACCTGCTGCGCGAGGCCATCGACGGCGAGGTGGGCGAGTAAGGCGCTACCTCCTGCGGCTGTACGGCGCCGCGTGATCCCGGCAAAGATAGAGAGTCAGCCCCTCGGGCGTGCTCACTCGCGAGAGCCCGCCCCAGGTCCGCTGCGGATCGATCTCCAGCAGCAGTGCCTCCAGGGCCCGGAAGTCGGCTTCGTTCGACGCTCGCCCCGTCGCCGCTTCGATGTCCTCGTAGTGGTTTCCGGCGAGCATGCCTTTCGTCGACAGGTCGAACTCGGGGATCTGATCGACGAGCGCGGCCATCGCCTCGACGTCGTTCTTCAGATGCTCGGTGAGGTGATCGACCGTGACGCCCAGCACCGGCCCGGCCAGCGGTGCGGCGTGCTTGAGCACGCCGACGAGTACGCGCAGATAGGGCGCCATCGTCCGCAGCCAGGCCGGTGACTGCGAGATCTGATAGACCCCGGTCCGGTCCGGCAGCGGATGCCAGGCCCCCGGCTCCTCGCAGTACAAGGAGATCTCGTGCGCGGCGCCCTTCAAGCGACTCTGCCGAACAGGCGTGACCGCGAACACGCTCGGACACTTCGTATCAAGACCGCCCTGAATCTGCTGCTGCAGCCGCAGGAACATCCGCTGCTGATCGCTCGCCAGCTCAGCGATGCGGCCGCCGACCTCGATCGTCCCTCGCTTCAACCAATCCAGCGTGCTCCTGATCTCGTCCCGCTCCGACGGCGGTATCCCGAGCAGCAACAGCGGCACGTAGACGTCGTCCCCCGACTTCCGGCACTCGATCTCCGTACGCGGCGGCGTCCGCTCCATCCGCCGCTGCAGGTCCTCGTACTCGTAGAGCTCCGTGCACCCCTGCTCGCACGAGCACGGCACCATCCGCTTGATGCTGAGACCCGGATACCGATCAAGCGTGACGTTCAATCCCTCGTTGAGCACCGCGAAGAACGCGGCGGGCGACGGGCCACGCACTGCGAGCTCGACCTCGTTGCGATGCCGGTCGGTCCGGATCAGCGCACGATGCCGCCGATCCGGATGCGCAAGCAGGGCGCCCGAACGCCAATGCGTATCCGTCGTGAACCGATGCGAGCGCGCGATGAACCACGTCGGAATGCCAGGCGGCGTCGTATTCAGCTGATAGATCATCCGAATCTCGTGCTCCCGCACCCCGCCCGGCGGCACGAGGTTCCACCGATCCTCATACCCGGCCGGCGCATTCCACGGCAGCCGCTCGACGACGAGGCTCACGTCGTTCCCGCGCTCACTCCCCGTCCGATACGACAGGTCGTACTCATCCATCATCCGCAGGAAGTGATCCCGCATCCCGCGATCAAGGTCGCTCCACAGCGCGTTCAAATGCTCGCGGCTCAGCAACCCGTGCCGACGCTCCACCTCATGGCTGTCGAGCACCCGACTGATGTACGCATTGACCCACTCGGGCCGCAGGATGACCGTCTCAGAGAGCTCCGGGTCGTCCATGTGGAACAGGATCGATCCGAGCGTGTGCAGCGCCCCGGCGACGTAGCGCTGGTACTGCGCGTCCTCAAGCCCGGCATCCGTCATGGCCTGCCAAAGCCGCGCTGGCGTAACGTGCTTCTCGGTCAAAGCATCGACAGTCCGCGTAGCCTCGAGCCAGCTAACCGGCCACCGTTCACCCATCAGCGGCAGCGACGCAGCCCGCTCGGCAATCAGCGACTGCAGCGTCCCAAGCCCTTCCCCGGTCTCGTTGTCGATCGCAACGCTCTGCGCGATCTGCGGATACTCCCGCTGCAAATCGTCGAGCGGCAGATCCACCGGCCGCTCGTTCGCCGCCGAGTGCGTCGCGACCAGCACAACCGGCGACTTCGGCGCCCGAGCAGCAATGATGTCGAGCCAGTAGCGAAGACGGCCCTGCTCCCATCCGTGCCGACTGTTCCACAGCAGCAGGAACAGCGAGCGATCGGTGAGGAAGAACTGATGCGTGGCATGGTAAATCTCCTGCCCGCCGAAGTCCCACGTCCGCAGCAGCATCTCGACGTCATGCCGATGGGGATGCTGCACGCGGTAGTCGAAGGTCCGCATCCCATGCGTGGTCGCTTCGTCGGGATCGAAGGGTTCGTCGACCAGCTTCTTGATGAGCGACGTCTTCCCGACCCCGCCCTCGCCGACCACCAGCAGCTTCGACAACCACTGCTCGGTCCAGCCCTTCTTGCACTCGCGGAGGAACTGCAAGATGGCGTCATTGCCGTTAGACGCGATCTCCGGCGGCGGGCTGAGTAGCGGATTGTCCTGAACCCGCGCGTAGAGCAGCATGGGTAGGTCGAGCAGCCAGTCAGGCACCGTAAGAAGATCGTTCTTGCGGATATCGAATATTGTCAGGTGCCTGAGCGAGCTCACGCTCTCGGGAACCGCGGGGATGGAGTTGTCGTCCAGGAAAAGCTGGGTTAGCCGGCTCGGCAGGGTCAGGAGCGGGTCCACCCAGGCGATGTCGTTGCCGGACATGTGCAACGACTCCAGTGAATCCAAGTCCCCGACCGCCGCGGGTAGTTCCAGCAGCTTGTTCTTATCCAGTTGCAGGAATCTGAGTCGGCACAAGCCACGAAGAGGACTCGGAAGCTGTGTGAGCCGATTGGACTGGAGTGACAGCCGAGTCAGCCACGAAGCGTTGCTGATCCAGGCGGGGAGAACGGTCAACTCGTTCAGGTCCAAGACCAGCCAGTGCAGACGGCGCAGGTGCTCGATCGCTTCCGGTACTTGGGCTAGATAGCAGTCCGTGAGGTTCAGGACCTTCAGGTGCCGCAGTTCGGTGAGCCACACCCAGGACTCGGAAGCCGCGCCTTTGCAGATGTAGAGATGCCTGAGTCGTGTGAGTGAGCCCAGCCAGGAAGGCAAGTTGATCAGCGATTCTGAGCCCAGCCCGATTTTGGTGAGCTGGTTGAGCTCGCCGAGCCAATCCGGCAACTCGGTCATCGGATTGCCATCTAGGCTGAGATGTCTGAGCGCCGTGTGGCCGTGCAACGTCGCGGGCAGTCCCGTCAGTTGGTTGTCGCCGACGCGGAGGGTTTGGAGCCGGGGGAGCGATCCGACCCAGTCGGGCAGTTCGCGGAGGAGGTTGTGACGCAGGTCGAGCGTGGTGAGTCGGGTCAGCGAGGACAGCTCTGCGGGCAGGTCTCCCAGCTCGCACAATCTCAGTTCCAGACAGGTCAGGCCGCGGAGTCCGCCGAGCCATCCGGGCAGTTCCCCCAAGTGGTTGAATTCGAGGCTCAGCACATTGAGGTGCGTGAGCTCGATCAGCTGCTCGGGTAGCTCAGCCAGATCGTTGTTGGCGACCGAGAGGCTGCGCAGCGAACTCAGTTTCCCGATCCACGTGGGGATCTGCTCGATGAGGTTGCCGTTCAGATTCAGCTCGACTAGGCGAGACAGTCCTTGCAGCCATTGAGGGAATTCTGTGATATTGCAATACTCCGCGGACAGCCGTTTGAGCCTGCTGAGTTCACCGATCCACTCCGGAAGCCGCTCCAGCCGGTCGTAGCTAGAGACAGCCAGTTCGGTGAGTCTGGTTAAGTTTCGCAATCCGTCCGGGATGTGTCCCAGTTCGTTATGGTCCACCTGCAGCCTGCGCAGGTTCGTGAGTTCGCCGATCGAGTCGTCGAGCTCGTGCAGCAGGTTCAGGGACGCTCTGAGGTAGCGCAGTTGGGAGAGCTGGGGGAGCCATGACGGGAGATTGTGCAGGTAGTTGTTGTGCACGTCGAGGACGACGAGTTGGGGCATCCGGCCGATGACCTCGGGCAGCTGCTCGAAGCGGTTGCCGCTCAGGTGCAGGTGGTCGAGGCGGCGGAGATCCGACAGCCAGTCGGGGAGATCCGTCAGACGGTTCTCGGACGCGTCGAGGGTGGCTAGGTGACGCAGTTCAGCCAGCGAGGCGGGTAGTTCGGCGAGCAGCAGGTCGGCTATACCCAACCATCGCAGCTCCGTCAGCTGCGTGATCCAATCGGGGACCGCGTCCAACTCCGTCATGCCGATGTTCAGGATGAGGAGCTTCCGTAGCGATGCCATCGACGGTGGCAACGTGAGGAAGTCGTTGCCGTACAGATTCAGGTGGCGCAGCTCGGGGAAGCGCCCTATCCACTCGGGGATCTCGGCGAGCGAGCTGTCTGAGAGGTTCAGCGTCTCCAGCAGCCGCTGGCCGTGCAGCAGCCAGATCGGCAGCGTCTCCAGGTGGTTGCCCTGCGCGTGCAGGGCTCTGAGATCCTTGATCTGGAGGATCTCTCGCGGCAGCTCGGTGAGTCCCAAGTCCTTCAGCCACAGCGACTTCTCGCCGCGTTGCGCCGCGCGCGTGATCCGGCGCTGCGCTTCGTCCTCGCCCCACGACATCGATCGCCTCCCCGAAACCATAGTGGCCCACCGGTTAACGGTGGGCCACTATCACGAGCTAACTTCTCAGACTACTTACGCTACTTACGTCGGCTGATCTTGTTTCCGAGCCAGACCAGCGGGTCGTACTTGCGGTCGACGACGCGTTCTTTCATCGGGATCAGCGCGTTGTCGGTGATCTTGATGTGCTCGGGACAGACCTCGGTGCAGCACTTCGTGATGTTGCAGAAGCCGAGGCCGTGGTCCTCCTGGGCCTCGTTCCTGCGCTCGCGCGAGTCCAGCGGGTGCATGTCGAGCTCGGCGACGCGCATCAGGAACCGGGGGCCCGCGAAGTGCTCCTTGTTGTCCTCGTGGTCGCGCACGGCGTGGCAGGTGTTCTGGCACAGGAAGCACTCGATGCACTTCCGGAACTCCTGCGAACGCTCGACGTCCACCTGCTGCATGCGGTACTCGCCGGGCTTGAGGCCCTCCGGCGGCTCGAAGGACGCGACCTCGCGGGCCTTCGTGTAGTTGAACGACACGTCGGTCACCAGGTCCCTGATCACCGGGAAGGTGCGCAAGGGGGTGACGGTGACCGTCTCCTCCTCGGTGAAGGTGTTCATCCGCGTCATGCACATCAGGCTCGGCTTGCCGTTGATCTCGGCCGAGCAGGAACCGCACTTGCCCGCCTTGCAGTTCCAGCGCACGGCCATGTCGGGGGTCTGCGTCGCCTGGAGGCGGTGGATGATGTCGAGGACGACCTCGCCGTCGTTGACCTCGACGTCGTAGTCCTCGAGGTCGCCCTTGCCCGCGTCGCCGCGCCAGACCTTGAACTTGGCCTTGTAGCTCACTTGGCACCGCCTTCCGCGTCACCGTCGACCGTCGTCGGCGTGTTCTTCTCGGCCGACTCGGTCTCCGGCTCGTTCTGGGTGGGAATCTCCACGGGGGCCTCGGGTTCGGCCTCAGCCTCTGCGGCCTCTGCGTCTGCCTTGGCCTCTACGGCTACGGCCGCCGCCTCGGCTTCCGGCTCGGCGCCCGGCAGGCCGACGAGCTCCTCGCCGGTCATGTACTTCTTGAGCTCGGACACCTCGAACAGCTCGAGCAGGTCCTTGCGGATCGTCGGGACCGGCTTGCGGGCGAGCAGTGCCTTGCCCTGCTCGTCCAGCGAGCAGACGAGGTTGATCTTGCGCCACTCTGGCGACATCACCGGGTAGTCCTCGCGGGTGTGGCCGCCGCGCGACTCCTGGCGCTCCAGCGCGGCCTTGGCCACGCAGTCGGCGACCAGCAGCATGTTGCGAAGATCCAGGGCCAGATGCCAGCCGGGGTTGAAGATCCGGGTCCCCGGCGCCGAGAGCTTCTCGCGGCGCTCGCGGAACTCGCCGAGCTTCTCGATCGCCGCCTCGACCTCGTGCTCCCGCCGGATGATGCCGACGAGGTCGTTCATCGTCTGCTGCAGCTCCGCGTGCACGGTGTACGGGTTCTCGCCGACCTCGTGGTCCAGCGGAGCCAGCGCCTCGGCGCGCGCCGCCTGCACGTCCGCGTCCACGACCTCGGGACGGGCGTCCGCGGTGAGGGAGTCGACGTACTGCGCCGCGCCGAGGCCCGCGCGCCGGCCGAAGACCAGCAGGTCGGACAGCGAGTTGCCGCCGAGCCGGTTCGAGCCGTGCATGCCGCCGCCGACCTCGCCCGCGGCGAACAGCCCCGGCACGGTCGACGCCGCGGTGTCCGGGTCTACCTCCACGCCGCCCATGACGTAGTGGCAGGTCGGCCCGACCTCCATCGGCTCGGCGGTGATGTCCACGTCCGCCAGTTCCTTGAACTGGTGGTACATCGACGGCAGCTTCTTGCGGATGGCCTCGGGCGAGAGCCGCGAGGCGATGTCCAGGAACACGCCGCCGTGCTCGGTGCCGCGGCCCGCCTTGACCTCGGAGTTGATCGAGCGCGCGACCTCGTCGCGCGGCAGCAGCTCCGGGGGACGCCGGTTGTTGTCCGGGTCCGTGTACCAGCGGTCCGCCTCCTCCTCGGTCTCCGCGTACTGCTTGCGGAAGACGTCGGGGACGTAGTCGAACATGAAGCGCTTGTTCTCGGAGTTGCGCAGCACGCCGCCGTCGCCGCGCACCGACTCCGTCACCAGCAGGCCCTTGACCGAGAGCGGCCAGATCATTCCGGTGGGGTGGAACTGGATGCACTCCATGTTGATCAGCGTCGCGCCGGCGAGCAGGGCCAGCGCGTGGCCGTCGCCGGTGTACTCCCAGGAGTTCGAGGTCACCTTGAACGTCTTGCCGATGCCGCCGGTGGCCAGCACCACGGCGGGGGCCTTGAACAGGACGAACTGGCCGTCCTCGCGCCGGTAGCCGAACGCTCCGGCGATCTTGTCGCCGTCCTTCAGCAGCCGGGTGATCGTGTGCTCGGCGAAGACCTTGATCTTCGCCTCGTAGTCGCCGTGCTCCTTGAAGTCCTTCTGCTGGAAGGAGACGACGGCCTGCTGCATGGTCCTGATCAGCTCAAGTCCGGTCCGGTCGCCCACGTGCGCGAGCCGCGGGTACTCGTGCCCGCCGAAGTTGCGCTGGGAGATCTTGCCGTCCTTGGTGCGGTCGAACAGCGCGCCCCACTCCTCGAGCTCCCAGACGCGGTCCGGGGCCTCCTTGGCGTGCAGCTCGGCCATCCGCGGGTTGTTCAGGAACTTCCCGCCGCGCATGGTGTCGCGGAAGTGCACCATCCAGTTGTCGTGCGCGTTGACGTTGCCCATCGCGGCGGCCGCGCCGCCCTCGGCCATCACCGTGTGCGCCTTGCCGAACAGCGACTTGCAGATCACCGCGACGCTCTTGCCCTGGGCCCGCGCCTCGATCGCGGCGCGCAGGCCGGCCCCGCCGGCGCCGATCACCACGACGTCGTATTCGTAGGTGAGAATCTCAGTAGACATATCCGTTTGCTCCCGTGACCCCTCTTAGAAGAACTTCGGGTCGGAGAACACGCCCGAGGAGACCAGCCACACGTACAGGTCGGTCAACGCGACGCCGAACAGCGAGGCCCAGGCCAGCTGCATGTGCCGGGTGTTGAGCTTCGAGACGATCGTCCAGGCCTTGTAGCGCACGGGGTGCTTGGAGAAGTGCTTGAGCCGTCCGCCCATGATGTGCCGGCAGGAGTGGCAGGAGGCGGTGTACGCCCACAGCAGTCCGGCGTTGGCGACCAGGACCAGCGTGCCGAGGCCCATGTGGCCCCACTGCCCGGCGGAGTTGCGGAAGCCGAGGATCGCGTCCCAGGTCAGGAAGATGTTGAAGATCGAGGCGGCGACGAAGAAGTAGCGGTGCGAGTTCTGCAGCAGCAGCGGGAAGCGCGTCTCTCCGGTGTACTTCCCGTGCGGCTCGGCGACCGCGCAGGCCGGCGGGGACTGCCAGAAGGCGCGGTAGTAGGCCTTCCGGTAGTAGTAGCAGGTCATACGGAAGCCCAGCGGGAAGATCAGGATCAGCAGCGCGGGGGACAGGCCCCACCACGGGCCGATGAAGTGCACCTCGCCCGCGCCGGGCATCGGCGTGCAGTTGGTCGAGATGCACGGCGAGTAGAACGGCGAGATATAGGGGGAGGCGTAGTAGTACTCGTTCTGGAACGCGCGGAATGTGGCGTAGGCGATGAACGCGAGGAAGATCACGAACGTCAAAAGCGGCGCGACCCAGTAGCGGTCGGTGCGCAGCGTGGGCTGCTCGATTTCCGCCCTCGACCGCGAGGGCAAGGTACCGGTGCTCATGCTTGGGAAAGCTCCTGCGGCTGTGAAGGAGCCGGGCGGCTATGTGTCGTCGGCGCAGTGCACTCTAGTGGAGTGATCTTCAGTTCCCTACGGGATCATCACTCGGAGTAGTGGCAGGTGACCAACATCACATGTCAAACCGGCTATTTGGATCTTGACTGTGGATCTTGGATATGGATCTTGCATGATGGCGGTGTCCAGCAGCGTAGTCAGCGGCGCGGCGCTGCCCAGGGATCGTCGAGCGTGTCGCGCGAAGCCGAGTCTCTGGTCTGAGCCACGTTCAGGTCACCCAGTGTGTCTACCGAGTTGATGCCCAAGCGGGCGCGGACGATCGAGACGCGCGCGTACCAAGGGGCGAAGCGCTGAGCCTCGCGCAGGGCCCTCACGGCCCGGTCCTCGTGGCCGAGCGCCGCCTCGATGCGCGCGCGGGTGCACAGGGCGTCCGCGATCTCCAGGGGAGTGCTCACGTTCGCGAGGTAACGCTCCATCGGCCGGCGCGCGATCTCCGGCTGTCCGGTCTCCAGCCGGAAGAGCGAGAGCATCGAGGCGAAGGTGTTGCGGTCCGCGACGTGGGTCTGCTCCCTGATGAACGCGCCGACGAGAAGTACGGCCGGCTCCTTGTGCTCCGGCAGCAGCTCCGCGACGTGCAACGCCAGCCGGACCGTTTCCAGGTCGGCGAGCATCCGCTTGCTCTCGTCGTAGGTCGCGACGACCGCCAGCGCCGCGTCGTACTCGCCGCGGGCCTCGTGGATCGCTTCCTCGATCAGCTTCACGCCGTCCACCGGCCACTGATTCGCACGCACCGTCGGCAGCAGGGCCTCAGCCCCCGCCAGATCCCCGTAGAAGATCGCGTAATAGGCGTGGGTGAAATCCGGGAAGCGCGGCTCGAACAGTTCCGGATCGCGTTCCGCCGTCACCTTGTGCAGAATCCGCAGGATTACCCGGCGGCCGGTGAGCTTCTCCTTGGCCAGCGCGCGCATCACGACGCAGACGAGTACGAACAACAGCATCGCGAGCGCGGTACGGCCGGGGACGAACGGCGTGACGACGGCCACCAGGAGGAGCGGGGAGACCAGCCCGGAGCTCATCAGCAACCGCTTGTCCCGCGCGTAGTGTTCACGCCGCGGCAAATACTTCGTCTGGAATCTCAGCGGGATCGCGCGGATCTCGGTCACGCGCGTGGCCCCGGGACGGCGCCGGACGACCGGGCCGAAGCCGACGTCGAGGCCCGTCACCCGGGCGCCGAGGCCGCGCGCGAGCAGGGATTCGAGCAGGGGATCTATCAGCAGGGCGACGAAGCCGAGCACAAGGCCGAGGTAGCTCTCCGGTATCCAGCCCGCTCCGGCCAATGCCCCGCCTTTCCCCGCTGCCCGTGCCCCAGGAGCCCCAAGGGCGCCTCATGCTAACGGTGTCGCACCCGCCGGTGGGGGACACATGGTCGGCGTGTCCCTAGATTTGCCCGTACCATGGACATGGTGCCCGCGCTGTATCCACGCAGGGCAGGGGGCAACGAAGCCCCAGCCGCCTGGCACCTTCACCCCAGCAGTCTCCCGATCTCGAAAGCGACGCTACCGGCATGCCTACGCGTAACGACATCCGCAACGTGGCCATCGTGGCGCACGTCGACCACGGCAAGACCACGCTGGTCGACGCGATGCTCAAGCAGTCCGGCGCGTTCCGTGAGAACCAGCACGTCGACGACCGCGTGATGGACTCCAACGACCTCGAGCGGGAGAAGGGCATCACGATTCTGGCGAAGAACACCGCGGTGCACTTCCGCGACCCCAAGGATGGCTCCGACACCGTCATCAACATCATCGACACCCCGGGCCACGCCGACTTCGGCGGCGAGGTCGAGCGCGGCCTGTCCATGGTGGACGGCGTGGTGCTGCTGGTCGACGCGTCCGAGGGCCCGCTGCCGCAGACCCGCTTCGTGCTGCGCAAGGCGCTGAACGCGAAGATGCCGGTCATCCTCGTCATCAACAAGACCGACCGTCCTGACGCGCGGATCGCCGAGGTCATCGACGAGACCTACGAGCTGTTCATGGACCTCGACGCGACCGAGGAGCAGATCGACTTCCCGATCGTCTACGCCTCGGGCCGCGACGGCAAGGCCTCGCTGGAGAAGCCGGAGAACGGCTCCTCGCCGTCCAGCGAGAACCTGCTGCCGCTGTTCGACGCGATCCTGAGCACCATCCCGGCCCCCAGCTACGACGAGGGCGCGCCGCTGCAGGCGCACGTGACCAACCTGGACGCCTCGAACTTCCTCGGCCGGATCGCCCTCTGCCGGGTCATGCAGGGCGAGATCCGCAAGGGCCAGTGGGTGGCCTGGATCAAGCGGGACGGCTCCATCGAGCGGGTGAAGATCACCGAGCTGCTGATGACCGAGGCGCTCGAGCGCAAGCCCGCCGAGAAGGCGGGCCCCGGCGACATCTGCGCGATCGCGGGCATCCCGGAGATCATGATCGGCGAGACGCTGGCCGACCCGGAGGACCCCCGTCCGCTGCCGCTGCTCCACGTCGACGACCCGGCCATCTCGATGACCGTCGGCACCAACACCTCGCCGCTGGTCGGCCGGGAGAAGGGCTCGAAGGTCACCGCGCGGATGGTCAAGGACCGTCTGGAGAAGGAGATCGTCGGCAACGTCTCCATCAAGGTGCTGCCGACCGAGCGTCCGGACGCCTGGGAGGTGCAGGGCCGCGGCGAGCTGGCGCTGGCCATCCTGGTCGAGCAGATGCGCCGCGAGGGCTACGAGCTGACCGTCGGCAAGCCGCAGGTCGTCACGAAGCAGATCGACGGCAAGGTGCACGAGCCGGTCGAGCGGCTGACCGTGGACTGCCCGGAGGAGTACCTGGGCGTGATCACCCAGCTGCTCGCGGTCCGCAAGGGCCGGATGGAGTCGATGTCCAACCACGGCACCGGCTGGATCCGGATGGAGTTCCTGGTCCCCTCGCGCGGCCTGATCGGCTTCCGCACCGAGTTCCTCACCGACACCCGCGGCACCGGCATCGCGAACACGAACTTCGAGGGCTACGAGCCCTGGTTCGGCGAGCTGCGCACCCGCGCCTCCGGCTCGCTGGTCGCGGACCGGGCCGGCGCCGTCACCCCGTTCGCGATGATCAACCTGCAGGAGCGCGGCTCGCTGTTCGTCGAGCCCACCACCGAGGTGTACGAGGGCATGATCGTCGGCGAGAACTCGCGCGCCGACGACATGGACGTCAACATCACCAAGGAGAAGAAGCTCACGAACATGCGGGCTTCGACCTCCGACACCACGGAGAACCTGATCCCGCCGCGCAAGCTCTCGCTGGAGCAGGCCCTGGAGTTCTGCCGCGAGGACGAGTGCGTGGAGATCACCCCGAAGCACGTGCGCATCCGCAAGCTCGTGCTGGACGGCTCCACCCGCGGCCGCAGCGCCGCCCGCGCCAAGCACGGGAACTGATGGCCCGGTAGACAACGGCGAAGGCCCCCGATCGGAATCTTCCGGTCGGGGGCCTTTCGCTTGTTCGGTTCCGGCGACTCGAGGCTCAGCTGCCGCTGCTGCCGGGGACGAACGGAGTGGTGTCCAGCACCCCGCTGTCGCAGACCGTGATCGGGGCGCCGCTGATCGACTGGACTATCTGCGTCTGCTCGTTCGGCGGGATGACCGCGAGGTAGTACGAGGGCGCCGCGCAGTCCGTGCCGGTCGTCGAGCCCGAGGCCTCGGCCGTGTACGTGGCCGTGGTCGAGATCGACTCGTTCGCCTCCACCGTCAGGTGCTTCACCGAGGACGTGTTCTCCCGGGTGACCGTCGTGCTCTCGAACTGCCCGCTCTGCGTCTCGAGCTCAAGGCCCGGGTAGCCGTAGGTGGTGCAGGCGTGGCCCGAGGTGTTGGTCAGCACGATCACCAGCGTGTCGGCGGGGCTGCCGGAGGTGGCTCCCTGCGTGCTCACCGAGAGCGTGAAGCTCGTGCTGGCACACGTCGGCGTCGTACTGCTCGAGGTCGCCGTCGTGGGCGCGGCCGAGGCGGAGGGCGTGGCCGTGGCCGTCACGCCGCCGGCCGCCGTCGTGGCCAAGGCCGAGGGGGTCGGCGAGGCGGACGGCGTGTGGCTGGCCGCGGCCGTCGTCGCGGGACTCGTGGACGTGCCGGCCGGACCGATCACCGGGCCGCCGGCCGAGTCGCCGTGCAGCACGACCGTGGTCCCGGCGGTGCCGGCCATCACGACGAAGGCCGCGGCGGCCGCTCCGGCCCACACCTTGCGGGCCCGGCGGCGGCGCCCGGCGACCAGCACCCGCTCGAAGGCGTACGGCGGGGTCGGCATGATCGGCAGCGGGCCGAGGCTCTCGCGGAAGACCTCGTCGAAGTCCGGATCGACCGTTCCCCAGGTCATCGAGTTCTGGTCGAGCTGCTCCTCGTCGTGCTCGCCGCCGTGCGTCTCGTCGGGATCGAAGGGGGCGTTGTTCATCGCGTTCCCTCCAAAGCCTTTCGCAGGACCGCCCTCGCCTGGAACAGGTCGCTCTTGACGGTGCCGGTAGGTCGGTTCGTCAAGCGGGCGATATCTCCGATCGGGAAGCCGGCGTAGTAGTAGAGCAGGACCGGGGTGCGCAGCTTCTCGGGCAGCTGCTCCACCAGGGTGCGCAGTTCGGGGTCGCCGGACGCGTGTTCGGTGGGTCGCTCGTGCTGGAGCACCCGCATGCCCTCGCGCTCGCGCTTGGTCTTGCGCCAGTGGTCGCGCACCAGGTTGGCGGCGATCACGTAGAGGTAGCCGACCGGGTCGTCCACCTTGCGCAGCCGGCCGAGCAGCCGGGTGAACGCCTCCATGGCCACTTCGCTGGCCGTCTGGTCGTCGTCCAGCAGGCGACGGCACCAGCCGGCGAGTCGGCCGTAGTGCGCCGCGAAGAGTTCCGCGGCCACGGCGTCGTCGGACAGCCGCATCTTGCCGCTCGGATTCAGCTCCTCGGCAAGCACGGGCCAGCTTCCGCTGGTCTCTTCCACACCCACCCCACACGTGACAGTACTCACTCGCCCGCGCCTCCCGTCCGAGGCGCCGGAGCAAGTCTGCCCTGATCCGGGGTCTGGTGCCCACTCGCACTGTTCACGATGTCTTAAGACGTCCGGTTCGCGCTTCGGTTGTCACGAATCCGCAACAACGCGGAGAGCGGTGCGTGACCTCAGCGTGCCCCGGGCTGCCCTCCGCCGGACGTCGCGGCGAGAATGGGCTCATGACCGACGCTGAGCAGACATCGTTTCCCAGGCAGCACGCCCGTACCCTGCGCTTCACTCTAGGCTCTCCGCGCGCGTTCACCCCGGCGGCGGACGGCTCCCGGATCGCCCTGCTGCGCAGCAAGACCGGCACCGATTCCGCCACCTGCCTATGGACGGCCGACCCGGCCACCGGAGCGTTGACCCTGATAGCCGATCCGGTCGAACTGCTCAGCGAAGGCGCCGCCGAGGAGCTGACCGAGGCCGAGAAGGCCCGGCGCGAGCGCTCCCGGCAGGGCGCGGCCGGCATCGTGGACTATTCGGTGGACGACGCGGTGGCCGCGGCCGCCTTCGCCCTGTCCGGCCGGCTCTTCGTCGCGGACCTGGCCAAGGGCGGGGTGCGCGAGCTGCCCGCCGCCGGCCCTGTGGTGGACCCGCGGATCGACCCGAGCGGCAGCCGGGTGGCCTATCTCTCCGGCGGCTCGCTGCGGGTGATCGGCGTGGACGGCGCCGGGGACCGCGCGCTGGCCGAGCCGGACGGGCCAGAGCCGGAGAACGTCTCCTACGGCGCGGCCGACTTCATCGCCGCCGAGGAGCTCGACCGCTTCCGCGGCCACTGGTGGGCTCCGGACGGCGGCAGCCTGATCGTCGCCCGGGTGGACGAATCGCCGGTGCCGGTCCAGTACATCGCCGACCCGGCCAACCCGACCCGGGCCCCGCGCGCGGTGCGCTACCCGGCGGCGGGCACCGCCAACGCGATCGTCGAGCTCTACGTGATCGCCCTGGACGGCTCGCGGACGAAGATCGAGTGGGACCGCGAGGCCTACGAGTACCTGGCGCACGTGCGCTGGACCGAGACCGGCCCGGCCCTGCTCGCGGTGCTCAGCCGGGACCAGCGGACCGGCCTGGTGCTCGCGGTGGCGGCGGACGGCTCGACCTCGATCGTGGCCGAGGAGCACGACGAGGCCTGGGTCGAGTTCTTCGCCGGCGCCCCGGTCTGGGTGCCGGGCAAGGACGGCGCCCGCGCGCGGCTGGCCCGGATCGCGCCGCGCGGCGACTCCTACCGGCTGCTGCTCGACGAGCAGTCGGTGACGCCGGAGGGCGTGCAGGTGCGCTCGCTGCTCTCGGCCGGCCCCGAGCACGCCTTCATCGAGGCCTCGATGGACGACCCGACCCGGGTGCACGTGCTGCGCGTGGCCTGGGCCGACGGCGCGATGAAGCGGGTGAACGCGTTCGCAGGACGCAGCACGGCGAGCGTCGGCGGCGACCTCGCGGTGATCACCGCGGCCACCCTCGACGAGCCGAACACCAAGAGCGTGATCGTGAACATCGCCGGCGAGCAGCCGCAGCGGCTCGCGATGATCGAGTCGGTGGCCGAGCAGCCGGTGATCACGGCGCGCCCGATCGAGCTGGTGCTCGGCGAGCGTGAGCTGCGCGCGATGCTGCTGCTCCCGGCGAACCACAAGTCGGGCACGAAGCTGCCGGTGCTGCTCGACCCGTACGGCGGCCCGCACGGCCAGATGGTCGTCGGCGCGCACAACGTGTTCCTGAACGCGCAGTGGATCGCCGACCAGGGCTTCGCGGTGCTGATCGCGGACGGGCGCGGCACACCGGGCCGCGGCCCCGCCTGGGACCGCGCGGTGCGCGACGACTTCGCCAGGGCCACGCTGGACGACCAGGTGGACGCGCTGCACGCGGCGGCCGAGCAGTACCCGGACCTGGACCTCGGCCGCGTGGGCATCCGCGGCTGGTCCTACGGCGGGTACCTCTCGGCGCTCGCGGTGCTCAGGCGTCCTGACGTCTTCCACGCGGCCGTGGTCGGCGCGCCGGTGACCGAGTGGCGGCTCTACGACACCGCGTACACCGAGCGCTACCTGGGCCACCCGGACCGGCAGCCCGAGGTCTACAACGCCAACGCGCTCTTCCCGGAGGCGGGCGAGGGCGCCTGGGCGTGGGCCGAACCGCACCGGCCGATGCTGATCATCCACGGCCTCGCCGACGACAACGTGGTGGTGGCGCACACGCTGCGGCTGTCCTCGGCGCTGCTCGCCGCCGGGCGTCCGCACCAGGTGCTGCCGCTGTCCGGGGTGACGCACATGACGCCGCAGGAGATCGTCGCGGAGAACCTGCTCAAGATCCAGGTGCAGTTCCTCAAGCAGTCGCTCGGCCTCTGATCCACGCCGTCGTCCCGGCCGGGCGGAGGCGGTTCCCGCCGCGGCCGGGACGGTGTGGCCCGCGCGTCCCGGCGAAGAACGCGGCGCGGGCCGGCTCTTAAGCGGCGCGTGCGCGCACCGTCCGCCACAGCCCGGGATACGTGGCGCGCACCGCCCGGTCGAAGACCTCGACGACCGCTTTGAGGGGCGGCAGCGCGCGGTCCGGCAGCGGCGGCACCGCCCAGACCACGCCGGCCCGGCCGGTGAAGCCGGGCGTGGGCAGCGGCACGTAGCTGCGCGCGGCCTCGTCGGTGCCGAGCACGTTCAGGTCGAGCCCGGCCACCCGCCAGGGCTCGAAGTCGGCCTCGGCGTCGCGCACGTCCTCGTCGCCGACGCCGAGGTCCACCAGGAAGCTGATCCGGCCGTGCCCGTCCACCGCGGGGCCCTCCGCGGCCGTGCGCTTGGACAGCAGCTCCAGCGCGGCCACGCCGATCAGCGCGGGCGCCTGCACCGCGCCGAGCCGGGCGGAACCTGGCACCGGACGGCCGAGCACCGCGAGCACCGGGGATCCCGCGCACATCCGCCAGACGACCCGGACCAGCGTGGGCGTCGCGCAGGCCGCGAGCCGCCAGGCGCCCGGCACCGGGTGCGCGCCGTATTCCGGGCACTGCTCCCGGCCGCAGCCGCAGACCTCGCCGTCCACCGCGAAACCTGGGGTCAGCGGCCAGCCGAGCTGCTCCGCGTAGCCGATCGCCGCGTCGGCCGCCGGGCCGGGACCGTTCGCCGCCTCGTGCGGCCGATCCCGCCGCGCCGGGGCGGGGCTCTGCGCGCGCTCGCCCCAACCGCCGCCGGCGGCCGGACGGACGGTACGGCCGTTCGCACCTCGCTGGGCTTCCGTCATCACCGGTGTCTGTCCTCTCCCCGAACTCTGGATTCGCGGGACTCGTCCGCGCGGCCTGGCCGCTGTGTGGGTGGAGGTCCCGCCACTACGCAGTGAAACGAGCCGGACACGGTTCGGCGAGGGTCGCGGACCGGACTTCTACCGGACAGGTCCAGTCACCCGGGTACGGGATAACCTGACGGGGTGACCAGTGAAACGGCAACGTCCGAGCTCACCGCCGGGACACGTGGGCTGCTGCTCGTCCACGCGCACCCGGACGACGAGAGCATCAACAACGGCGTGACGATGGCGAAGTACGCCGCGCAGGGCGCCCGCGTCACCCTCGTCACCTGTACCCGGGGAGAGCTCGGGGAGATCATCGGGCCCGAGTTCGCGGATCTCGCGGCGGACCGCGCCGACCGGCTCGGCGAGCACCGGGAGACGGAGCTGGCGGCGGCGATGAAGGAGCTCGGCGTCACCGACCACCGCTTCCTCGGCGAGCCCGGCGAGTATCGGGACTCCGGGATGATGGGCACCGAGGGCAACGATCGTCCCGACTGCTTCTGGCAGGCGGATGTGGACGAGGCGGCCGGGCGGCTCGCGGCGATCATCCGCGAGGCGCGGCCCCGGGTCCTGGTGACCTACAACGAGATCGGCGGCTACGGCCACCCGGACCACATCCAGGCGCACCGGGTCGCGATGCGCGCGGTGGACCTGCTGGAGGGCACCGAGTACGCCGTGGACCGGGTCTATTTCAACCTGATGCCGCGTTCGGTGGTGGACGCGGCGCTCGAGTCGCTGCGCGCCGACGGCGGGGAGACCGGCTTCACCGTCCCGGCCTCCGCGGACGAGATCGCGTCCGTCGTCGAGGCGGACTCGATGATCTCGGCCGCGGTCGAGGCCGAGGAGCTCGTCCCGGCCAAGGCCGCCGCGATGCGCGCGCACGCCACCCAGATCAGCGTCGATGAGCCCTTCTACGCGCTGTCCGACTTCGTCGGCATGAAGGTGCTGGGCACGGAGTACTACCGGCAGGCGCGGGGGCGGTTGCCGGAGCCTGGCGCGCCGGTGCGCACGGACCTGTTCGCCGGGCTGGCGGGATAGCGACGAGAATGGCCGCCGTGACCACGCAGTCCGAATCCAAGTCCGTCGCCGCCCCGACCGCCGCGGACCGCCTCGCGCGCAGCGTCCTGCTGGTGCTGCTGCTGGCCGGCGGCCTCGCCGTCGGCACCGTCGGCGCCTTCTTCCACCGCGCCGAGTTCTCCACCGGCTCCATCGCCTGGCCGGACGGCCTGCTGCTCAGCCTCGGCGGTCTCGTCGGCCTGCTGCTCGGGCTGACCGAGCTGCTGCCGGTGGCGAGCGGGGTGCGCGCCACCGTACCGGCCAGGCTGCCCGGGATCGCCGCGGTGGCCGCCGGCTGGGTGGTCGCGGTGATCTGGCTGACCTATGTCGGACCGCCGTTCTCCTTCGCGAACAAGGGCGACGTGATCCTCGCCAACGACTGGATCTCGATGGCGTATCTCATCGTCGGAATGGCCCTGGCCACGCTCTTCCTCTACCGCGCGTGGATCGCCGCGCTCGACGCGAAGCTGGCCCGCGCCCGCGCCTGACCTTTCGCCCGACCTCTGATACCTTCGCTCACTCGCCAGGGTGAATTCCCCTGGAAGCTGCCTGCGTACGCACTGGCCCGCCGGGTGGGATGGGGGAAAGCGCCCCGGGGCCTTCGCCGGTCACAGTATGGTGATTGGCGAAATACTGTCCGTCAGCGGAGCGGAAGGCCGGACCGGCGCAGTGACCGACGTATCCCCAGATCCCACAGAGCCCGCGCCCACCGACCTGCTCGACTTCCCGCCGTTGCCGCAGCAGTCCGGCAGACGCGGCGACGAGGAGCCGGGTTACGAATACGGGGCGCCAACGCAGGACCCGCAGTCAGGCGCAGAGCCGACCGCGGGCGAGACCCCGATCCAGATCGTCTCGGAGGCCGAGGCCACCGCGCGGCTGCGGATCATGCTGCCGTCCCAGCCGCCCACCCCGTCCACCGCGCTGCGCCCGCAGGCGGTCTGGGAGGACACCGCCGAGGCGCAGGAGCCGAGCTCCGCGCCCTTCCTCGAGATCGCCGCGTCCCCCGCCTCGCCGAGTACGCTGCCCTCGCAGCTGGCCGCGATGACCACCGCGACGATGGTCATCCCGCTGCCGCCCTCGGCGCGCCCGGGCTCCGGCCTGCTCACCACGACGCTGCCGCCGGACCAGGCCGCGCAGGCCAACGCGGCGAAGATCGGCGACGCGTTCCGGGACACCATCGAGGAGATCTTCGGCGTCGACTTCGACACCGTCGACCCGGCCGATCTCGGCCTGCCGCCGCGCGGCGCCGGGGCGCAGGTCCCGCAGCCCGGGTACGCCGAGGCGGAGTACGCCGAGTTCGCCGTCGACCCCGAATACGCCGAGCCCGATTACGCCGCTTACGGTGCCGAGGACCTGGTCGGCCAGTCCTTCTCGGACCAGGGCATGGTCCCGGCCTCCGCCGCGTGGCCCGAACCCGCCGCCCGGCCCGCCGAGGTCGAACCCTTCGTCCCGCGCCCGGTCTCGGCCGAGGCCTTCGGCGGCGTCTACGGCGTGCCGACCGCGCAGCTTCCGTTCGGCGGCGTGCCCGCCGACCCCTTCGGCCACCAGCGCGCCATCGCCGACCCGAACCGGCACGCGCTCGCGCTGCGCTACCTCGGCGGCATCTTCCACGATTCGAGCGGCGAATCCTCGTATCTGGACCCGGAAGAGCTGGACCAGGGCTGGATCCCCTCCGCCTTCGGCGCCGTCCCGCCGGACGCGCCGACCGTCACGATGGCCCGGATCCCGGCGGACCTCCCGCTCCTCCCGCCGCCCATCTCGCCGCGTCCGCGACCCGTTCCGGTGCATGCCTCCGGTGAGCCGGACGTCACCGCCACCTCGGTAATGCCGGCGGTGCAGTACGCGCCCGAGCCTCCGCACGGCCGGGCCGGATCCCGTGGCACCTCACGTTCCGAACGCAGGCAGCGCGGCGACACCGCGGAGCAGCCGGCGATCGGGCACGGCAAGCGGGGCAAGACGCTGACCATCGCAGGACTCATCATCGCCGCGATCGCGCTGCTCTACGGCATCGCGCTGCTGGTCTCCGGCGGCGTGCTGAGCGGAAGCATCCCGGCCGGGGTGAGCGTGGACGGCGTGTCCATCGGCGGAATGAGCCCGGACGACGCGCGGGCGGCCATCACCGCGCAGCTCGGTCCGCTGTCCACCAAGGCGGTCGAGCTCCAGGTCGGCCAGACCCCGGTCAGCCTCGACCCGGCGAAGGCGGGCCTGTCGCTGGACGTCGTGCAGACGGTCGCCTCCGCCGAGTCCGAGCGCACGAACCCGTTCACGATCATCCCGGCCCTGTTCGGCGCGCACCACCAGGTCAACCCGGTGGTCGACGTGGACCAATCCGCGCTGACCACCACGCTGAACGGGATCGCCGCGTCCTACGACTCGCCCATGGTCGAGGGGAAGATCACCTTCGCCGACGGCCAGCCCGTCGTCACCGCGCCGCAGGAGGGCCGCGGCTTCGGCGTCGCGGCGGCGGCCAATGCGATCAGCAGCGCCTACCTGCAGATCCCGGGCCTCATCGTGCTCCCGGTCAACGCGCTGACCCCGCTGGCTACTCCCGAAGCGCTGCAGAACGCGCTCGAACAGCTGGCCCGGCCGGCCGTGAGCGCGCCGATCACCATCGTCACCGGCAACCAGAGCAGCGTGCTGACGCCGACTCAGATCGGCGACGCGCTCACCATCGCGCCGAACCAGTCCGGCGCCCTGACCCCGACCTTCGACGGGACGATGCTGCGCGCCGACCTCAGCCCGGCGGCCCTCGCCACCGAGCAGCCCGGCACGAACGCGACGTTCACCATCGCCGACGGCCAGCCGCAGCTGGTCCCGGAGAAGGACGGCGTCGGCTACGCGCCGCAGTCCCTCGCCGATGCGCTGGCCGGCGTGATCACCAACACGGCCCCGCGCTCGGTCACCGTCCAGCAGGGCCCGCTGCCCCCGGCGTTCACCACGGCCGACGCGCAGGCGCTCGACGTGCAGGCCGTCCTCGGCACCGCGACCATCGCGATCCCCGAGGCGACCGACCGCACCGCGGACACGCAGCGTGTCACGTCCCTGGTCATGGGCGGCGTCGTGCAGCCCGGCGCGGTCTGGTCCTTCGACAAGGTGGTCGGCGCGCCGACCAAGGCCAACGGCTTCGCCGAACCCGGTAGCGCGTCGGACGACGGAGTGGACGCCTCCGGCGGCGCCGACCTGGCGGCCACCGCCGTATTCGACGCGGCCTTCCGCGCGGGCATGGGCGACACGGTCCACCACCCCAACGCGGCCTACTTCAGCCGCTACCCGGTCGGTCTGGACGCCGCAGTCGTCTGGCCCGGCACCGACCTGCAGTGGACCAACAGCGGCAGCCACCCGGTCTACCTCTACGCCGACTACACGAACAACCAGCTGACCGTCGCGCTGCTAGGCCAGACCGCGTACGACCAGGTGGACGTGTCGGTCTCGAACCAGCAGGACGTCGTCACCCCGACCAGCGAGCCGAGCTACGGCTGCCCCGCCGATTCCGCCTCGAACGGCTTCCAAGTCAACGTCACCCGCGTCCTGACCAAGGGCGGTGCGCAGGTAGGCACCGAGCAGTTCCACGTGACCTACGAGCCCTTCGCCGGAACCACCTGCGGCTCGACCGAGACGCAGCAGAGCACGAGCTCCGGCTCGTCCACCTCCACCGGCTCGGGCTCGACCCACAAGGCCTCGTCCACCCCGACAAGCGCCTCCTCCACCTCCGGCGGCAGCTCCTCAACAGGTGGCACCTCGCCCACCCCCACCCAGTCCTCCCCGGCCCCCACCAGCACCGGCGTGCTCGGCGGCCTGCTGCACTAGGCCCCGTTCGACCCGCGTCACCGAGGGCGGCATGACAGTTGTCATGCCGCCCTCACGACTGTGCGCACTGACGCCGAGTGGGTGGTTCCCGGTTACATCGTTCTTAGCGTTCCCGAGCCCTGGGTAGGGGCTCGCGGGGGACGGACGTTGAGATGACTGGGGAGTAAATCCTGATGAGTAACGAAAGGCTCGTAGGGGGGCCCGGCGTACCTGCCGTCTCCTTCGAGCAGGTATCCAAGCACTACGGCCAGGTGCAGGCCGTGCGGGAGCTGACACTTGAGCTGCCGCAGGGCCGGGCCATCGCCTTTCTCGGGCCGAACGGGGCGGGCAAGTCCACCTCCATGGAGATCCTGCTGGGGCTCAAGCACGCCTCCAGCGGGCGGGTCTCGGTCTACGGCAAGACGCCTCGGCAGGCCATGACGGCCGGGCACGTGGGCGCGATGCTGCAGTCCGGCGGCCTGCCCGCCGACATCACCGTGCGCGAACTGCTGAACCTGATGTCCCAACTGCACCCGAAGCCGCTGCCGGTGGACGAGGTGCTGCGCCGGGCGAACATCGCCGACCTCGCCGACCGCAAGGCCGGCAAGCTCTCCGGCGGGCAGACCCAGCGGGTCCGCTTCGCCGTCGCCATCGCCGGGGACAGCGACCTGATCGTGCTGGACGAGCCGACCACCGGCATGGACGTGGAGAACCGGCAGATCTTCTGGAACTCCATGAAAGCCGAGGCCGAGCGGGGCAAGACCGTGCTGTTCGCCACGCACTACCTGGAGGAGGCGGACCAGATCGCCGACCAGGTCGTCGTCATCAACAAGGGACGGCTGCTGGCGAACGGCAGCGTCGCCGACATCAAGGCGATGGCCGGCTTCCAGCGGATCGGCTTCCGGCTGCCCGGCATCACCCGCGAGCAGTTGCTGAACCTGCCGCACGTGGTTTCGCTGGACGTGGTGCACGACCACGTCCGCATTCAGACCTCCGACTCGGACAAGACCTTCTACGCCCTGCTCGACCAGGGCCTTCGCCCGCAGGAGATCGAGATCACCGCGCTGGGCCTGGAGCAGGCCTTCATCGCGATCACCGAGCGGGACGACGACGGCGAGAACATCGGCGACAACGCGGCAGAAGTGGAGGACGCGCGATGACCGGCGTGTTGGCACTCGGAAGGCTGGAGATTCGCAGGACCCTGCGCAACCGGCGGGTGATGTTCTTCACCATCCTCTACCCGGTGCTGCTGTTCCTGCTCAGCGCGAGCAGCGTCAAGGGCAAGGTGGTCCCGGGCACGCACACCCCGTACGTGGACTACTTCCTGGTCGCCTACGCCTCCTTCGGCGTCATCGCCGCCTCGCTGAACAACAACGCGCTGCGCATCGCCCAGGAGCGCAAGGAGGGCTGGATTCGGCAGCTGCGCCTCACCGCCTTGCCCAGCTACGGCTACGTGACCAGCAAGATCTGCGCCTCGCTGGTCGCGGTCACCCCGGCGATCGTGGTCACCTTCGCGGTCGGCACCACCCAGGGCGTGAAGCTGAGCGGCAGTCAGTGGGTCTCGGCCTTCCTGGTGATCTGGCTCGGTTCGCTGGCCTTCACCGCGCTCGGCATCGCGATCGGCTACGGGCTCCCGCAGGACGCGGTGCAGCCGGTGACGCTGATCGTTTACGTCGCCGGGTCCTTCCTCGGCGGCCAGTTCTACGCGGTCAGCGGCACGCTGGAGACGCTCGGCAAGGCCCTGCCGACCTACTGGGTACGCCAGATCGCCACCGACGTCGTCGCCAAGAACCCGGTTGAATGGGGCGGCGTGGCGATCCTGGCCGGCTGGGTGGTCGGCTGTGCGATCCTGGCCGCCGTTATGTACCAGAAGCGCGCTGAGGATTGAGCTGGCACCCGCCGTGACACAGCAGCACACCAAGGTGGGCGACGACCTCCCGTTCGGCTCCGACCGGAGCCGGGCGGGATGGCTGTTCGCCGCCATCTGGCTGATCTATCTGGCCGATCCGCTGGCGCGGCTGTTCGACCGCGGGTACAGCGCCGCGGCGATCGGGGTGACGCTCACCGCCGTCGCGGTCTTCTGCGCGGCGTACGTCGGCGTCAATCTGATCGTCCGTCGGGAGGCGGGCGTGCTGTCGCCGGACCGGCTCGGCGATCCGCGCAAGCTCGTGCTGCTCGGCGTGCTGGCGCTGATCGCGGCGGTGCTGCCGGCGACCGTGGACGCCGAGTGGGTGGTGCTGTGGATCTATGTGGCCAGCGCCGCCGGGGCCACCCTGCCGATGAACGCGCCGCCGTCCTGGGCGATGCGCGGCGGGCTCGCCGCCACCGTCGCGATGTCCCTCGAATCCCTGGCCCTGGGCGTGGACCTCGGCAGCTGGCTCGTTCTGCTGCTGCCCTGCGTCTTCTCCTTCCTCGGCGTCATGGCGGTACGCGGTATGCGGGACCTGATCCGCCAACTGCAGCACGCCCGCGCCGAGGTCGCGCGGCTCGCGGCCAGCGAGGAACGGCTGCGGATGGCGCGCGACCTGCACGATCTGGCCGGGCATTCGCTGGCCACCATCACGCTCAAGGCCGAACTCGCGCGCAAGCTGCTGCGGGTGGACCCGGACCGCAGCGAGCAGCAGATCCTCGACCTCGAACACGTCTCCCGCGAGGCGCTGGCCGACATCCGCAAGGCGGTCTCCGGCTACCGGCGGGCCACCCTCGCGGTGGAGGCGGCCTCGGCCCGCACGGCCCTGGAGGCGGCCGGGATAGCGCCGGACCTGGACCGTTCGCTGGCCGCCCGCTCCGGCACGCTCAACCCCGAAGCGGAGTCGGCCCTCGCGTGGTGCCTGCGCGAGGCGGTCACCAACGTGGTCCGGCACTCGGGCGCGCGGCACTGCCGGGTGCGGCTGATCGAGGCCCGGGTGGACGGCGAACCCTCGCTGACCCTCGAGGTGCTCGACGACGGACCGGTCGAGCCCGGCGACTGCGCCGCGGTGGCGGGCAACGGGCTCAGCGGCCTGCGCGAGCGGCTGCTCGCGGTCTCCGCGGAGGCCGCGCTGACCGCCGGGCCGGTGCAGCCGTGCGGATTCCGCCTCGCGGCCACCGTTCCGGCTAGGCTCACGGCGTGACCCGACTGCTGCTGGCCGAGGATCAGGCGATGATCCGGGAGGCTCTGGCGACGCTGCTAGATCTGGAGGCCGACCTCGAGGTCGTGGCCTCGGTGGGGCGCGGCGACGAGGTGCTCGGCGCGCTGGCCGCGGCGAAGGCGGCGGGCACCGAGGTGGACGTCGCGCTGCTGGACATCGAGATGCCGGGGCTCGACGGGATCTGCGCGGCCGAGAAGGCGCACACGGCGTTTCCCGGGCTGCGCATCGTCATCCTCACCACCTTCGGCCGGCCCGGCTTCCTGCGCCGCGCGATGGAGGCGGGGGCCAGCGCGTTCCTGGTCAAGGACGCCCCGGCGGCGCAGCTGGCCGACGCGATCCGCCGGGTGGTCGCGGGGGAGCGGGTGATCGACCCGGACCTGGCCGCCGCGGCGCTGGCCGACGGCGTCAACCCGCTGACCTCGCGGGAGCGCGACGTGCTGGCCGCCTCGGCCGGCGGCGCGAGCAACGCGGAGATCGCGGCGAAGCTCTTCCTGTCCGAGGGGACCGTGCGCAACTACCTCTCGGCCTGTATCCAGAAAACCGGCACACGCAACAGGACCGAAGCGCTGACCCTTGCGCGAACCAAGGGCTGGCTGTGAGTATTTAGTCTTTAACGCTAACGGGTGATCCGGGACGCGCCAGGGGCCCGGGGGACGGAGCATCGGACCATGGCGGCGATCGAGGCGAGGGGTCTGGTCAAGACCTACGGCTCGGGTGAGAAGCAGGTGCGCGCGCTCGACGGCGTGGACCTCGAGGTGCCCGAGGGCACGGTGCTCGGCCTGCTCGGCCCAAACGGGGCGGGCAAGACCACGACGGTGCGGGTCCTGACGACCCTGCTCACCCCGGACTCGGGCAGCGCCAGCGTGCTGGGCCTCGACGTGCTGCGCGAGCCGCAGCGGGTGCGTGAGCGGATCGGGCTGTCCGGCCAGTACGCGGCCGTGGACGAGAATCTGACGGGCCGAGAGAACCTGGTCATGGTCGGCCGCCTCTACCACGTCGGCAAGAAGGAAGCGCAGCGCCGAGCCGAGGTGCTGCTGGAGCAGTTCGGCCTCACCGACGCCGCGGAACGGCCGACGAAGACCTACTCGGGCGGCATGCGGCGGCGGCTCGACCTGGCCGCCGCGCTGGTCGTGCGTCCGCCGGTGATGTTCCTGGACGAGCCGACGACCGGCCTCGACCCGCGCACCCGGATCGCCATGTGGGACGTGATCGCGGACCTCGTCGAGGGCGGCGCGACGCTGCTGCTGACGACGCAGTACCTGGAGGAGGCGGACCGGCTCGCCGACTCGATCGTGGTCGTCGACCACGGCAAGGTGATCGCGCGCGGCACGGCCGACGAGCTCAAGACGCAGGTAGGCGGCGAGCGGCTGCAGTTGGTGGTGCACGACCGGGACCGGCTGGCCGACGCGGCGGAGATCCTAGGCCGCCTCGCTCTCGCCGCACCGAGCGTGGACGTGCGTACCCGGGAGCTGCTCGCCCCGGTCTCCGGCGGGGCGAAGCTGCTGGTCGAAACGGTGCGCGAGCTAGACAACGCGGGGATCACGGTGGACGACCTGGCCCTGCGCCGCCCGACTCTGGACGACGTGTTCCTCGCGCTCACCGGCAAGGCCGCCGAGGGCGCGGAGGACAGCGAGGAACAGCGGGAGCAGCAGTGAGTACCGAGACCGCTGCCGAGACCGCCGAGACCGCCGAGACCGCCGAGACCGCCGAGACCGCCGAGATGGACGAGAGCGAGGGGGAACCGCAGTGAGCACCGCTAGCACCGCTTCCGAGTCCGCTACGACGATCCCCGGGCCGAAGAGCATGCCCGGACTGACCGGCGCGTTCTACGACGGCTGGGTCGTCACCCTGCGCAACCTGCGGCGGATGACCAGGATCCCGGAGATGGTCGTGTTCGCGACCATCCAGCCGATCATGTTCGTGCTGCTGTTCGCCTTCGTCTTCGGCGGCGCGATCCCGGTCGGCGGCGGCGGCACGCACGCCTACCGCGAGTACCTGCTGCCCGGCATCTTCACCCAGACCCTGGCCTTCACCACCGGCACCACGGCCGTCGGCCTGGCCGACGACCTGCACAAGGGCCTCGTCGACCGCTTCCGCTCACTGCCGATGGCGCGCTCCGCGGTGCTGCTCGGGCGCACCGTGGCCGACTGGATCCAGAACCTGTTCGTGCTCGCGATCATGGCGCTGTGCGGCCTGGCCGTCGGCTGGCGGATCCACGGCGGCTTCCTCAAGGCGGTTGCTGCGTTCCTGTTGGTGATGCTCTTCTCGTACGCGATGAGCTGGATCGGCGCGGTGATCGGACTGTCCGTCAGCACCCCGGAGACGGCGAACACGGCCGGGTTCATCTGGCTGTTCCCGGTCACCTTCGTCTCCAACGCCTTCGTGCCCACCTCCTCGCTGCCCGGCTGGCTGCAGCCGGTCGCCGAGTGGAATCCGATCTCCTCGACCGTGCTGGGACTGCGTCAGCTTTTCGGCAATCCCACCGGATACGCGGCGGGCAAGATCCCGGACGTCCTGCCGATGCAGCACCCCGGCTGGGTCTCGCTCGGCTGGTCGGTGCTGATCCTGGCGCTGTTCGTGCCGCTGGCCGTGCGCAAGTACCGCTCCGTCAGCGCATAGGCCCGAGCAAGCCGGAAAACGGGCTCTCCTGCCCCATCCGTGGGCGTTTGACGTCCCGTCACGCGGCCGCACGCCGCCCCAGTACGACGCTTCCGGCCGTCCAGCCCGTGAACTAGACGGATCCAGGGCCGAGGCGAAATCCCGCATCGGACGCCGAGTTCGGCTCGCTCTACCTATCTGATCAACGACCCGGCGAGATCCTCCGGGTTCCGGGTTGGTGGTTGGTGGTTGGCCTTCCTACGTTCCGGTGCTGCGCTGCGCTCCACGCCGGACCTCGTACGGCGGAGGTCGTCCTTCCTCCGGTCGTCCTCCACGCGCACGTGGATATGTGTGTGGGGTCGCGTCGGCTCCCTGCGCGGGTGTCATGGTGAGGAAAGTCAACGTCAACTGCGCCTCCGGCGGACCGGCTCATCGGAAAATGAAGGGGTTCTAGGGGCATGGCGAATGGCCCCGGGAGACCCAGGGTCTGTGTCGGTTGTGCGGTCTCAATCATCCGTGTCGTCGCCGTGGGTGCTCGGGTCAGCTCGCGTGCTGCTTCGATATCGCTGCGGTCGGTCGGTGTATCGCAGGATCA
>Ga0185299_10001653_pt1 | contig 40325 bp, 36 predicted proteins | sample PaiPotPPA55metaG_FD_128002 | JGI IMG/M metagenome (GOLD analysis project Ga0185299, IMG submission 128002) | Iron sulfur acid spring bacterial and archeal communities from Banff, Canada, to study Microbial Dark Matter (Phase II) - Paint Pots PPA... ...
TCCGGCCTACGGCCTCCAGGACTTGCGGAACGAACACCGAGACCCAAAAACAAAATCAAACCCAAATACCATGTGCCTGCTCATCACCCCTGGAGGAACCGTGGAACCGGACATTTCTACCTGGCGAAAAACCGGACATTTCTACTTTGCGTTGACACAAACGGGGGACACAAACGGGCTCAAACGGGCTCGATTGCGGGCTCGATTGCGGGCTAAGTCCCGGTAAACGCCGAAACCGTCGAAGTTGATTTTGACGCGGGGAACTTTTCCGGTTTCCCGTGCGGGCACAACTCACGGAAGAAGTTCAGCAGCTTCCACTGTGCTTTTGTCCGGCGAGTTGCAACAAGTAGCGCGCTGATTCGGCGAAAGCTGCATCTTCTGGGGAGTGCTCGTAAGGACCGGGACACCAACGAACAGCAATGTGATATTTACCGTCCTGCACCCCTTCGAGTGTCCACTCTGCGCCATCTAAACCCCGGTGCAGCGATTCAGGTGGCATCTCCCAGAAGTGCGGTCGATTCAAGTGCTTTAAGAAATCTGCAACTCGGTCCTCAGGTACGGTGAACAGTTGCGCGTCTCTCTTTTGCTCAGGCGACTCGTGGAGGATTGCCATTCTCACTTTGCCACTGCCATCAGGAAGAATAGTCAGGGTAACGGCCTTTGGCCCGGTAAACGCACCCAAGTATGTAAATCGGAAAGTTTTCTCATTCGCAGTGGGTGGCCAGAGTGGAGCTTTCCCTAGCTGATACATGTCGCTGGAGTACCGAGCAATATGGAACCTGGCAGATCGACTTGTGAATGTACCGGCGGAAAGTAGTTCACAAAAAACGCCGCGTTCTTGGACTCTACGATTTTCAAAGATACTTCTGCGACCGCCTTTGTAGGTGAGGCCTCTGGAACGTTCGCCGGCAATTCTCTAATGGCCTTGAACCGCTCAACGCCGTGCAGCTCAAACGTCATCCCCACGGCGATACCAGCTGCAACGGCCTGCTGCTCTTTCGGGGACAAATGGGTCATTGCCGTCAAAAAACCTTCCGGGTCGGACAATAGAGCTTCATCGTAGAAGTCAGTTAGGTAGGTGAATCGGAACAAGGTCGGTAAGACTGCTTTGTCCCCGTGTTGTCCGCTGCCCTCGGCTACGAACTTATCACGGCAGTCGCGTTCATAACACTCTTGCAATTGGCTTCTCAGTAGATGCTACTTGTAATTATTGCGACAGATGTGTAATGTCCGCCCCATGCGCTACTTACTTCTTATTACCACTCTTTTTCTAGCCCAAACTGCATCCGCCGACACCTTGACCATCGCGGGTCAGGGATATGTCATTGGTTCCGACACTCTATCTTTTTCGTTTCAGTTGGATTCGGTGACTGGAAAAGTGATTCCAGGCTCCGACACCATTACGATTACGGGAGACCCGAATCTTACTCACTTCTCTGTCATCAGCGACCATTTTGATGTGACGTGGGAAGACACGGTCGGAGACATCCTGTTCATCGGCATGGACGATTATGCGCGGCTGTATGGCACTTGGCCGGAGCCGGGGCAAACGCCCTACATAGTGTTCGACCTGACCACCAACGCGCAAGGCACGCGGGAAGTTTTCGTGCCGGAGCCGAGCGCGCTTTCTTTCCTACTTGCAGGGACGGTTCTTTTCCTTTTCGGACTGTGTCGAAAACTACTCGCAAACGGATGCCGTAAATTATCTATCAATCTCTCGAACTGATGGCGCGCCCGACCGACCGGTGCCGCCCCCCGCCTCCACCATTTCAAAGTCTCTGTAATCAATGGATTACAGCTATTCTAGATGTTGTTGCGTTCCAGTACTGGAGGCCGGGGAACGCGTCTCCACCTCTCTATCACAATGATCCTTGCTGATTACTGGGAGTGCAGCATGAGGAGACTACGTGGGTTTTCCCGCTCGGACATTCGGCTCCGCACCTGAAGGAAATGGCTGGATTTTATTTCCCCGGCGGCGCGCTGACCGTCAACAATGAAATTCCGGCGGTAGGGCGGAGTGCAATCACGGAAGTAGCGCAATCATTCATGACTGCGTTCCCGGATATGCGGCTGGTCATGGATGAGGTGTTTGTGCAGGGGAACCGCATTAAGTATCACTGGACGTTGATCGGCGCCAACACCGGGCCGGGAGGCGCCGGACACCGGGTTCGCATCAGTGGCTTCGAGGTTTGGCAGATTGGAGCGGATGGACTCGTCGCCTCCTCGCAGGGCCACTTCGATAGCTCCGAATACCATCGTAAATTAGAGCCCGGTATGCAGGAACCACAATAGAAACAATCCGCCAACGCAGATTCCTCGGATGTCGGGCAGTTAATCCGCGTTAATGAAATTGTATTGCAATGTGATGCAACTCTGCACTACAATGTGGTGCATGAAGACGGAAGTATACAGCTGGCGTTTATCTGAAGAGCTTAAGTCGGACCTGGAGCGGGAAGCTCATCACCGGAAAGTGTCGGTATCTTCCGTCCTCGAAACGGCCGTCCGCGATTGGCTGAAGAAGAGCAATACGGGCGCTCCAGATGACCAGGCGCAGCGGAAACTTCATACCGCTGCGACGCGTTGCCTGGGCGTACTCGCAGGCATCAATTCCCGGCGCGCCGAAACAGCACGCGAAGCAGTCCGCAGGCGCCTCAAGCGTCGCTATGACCGCTAATGCGCTCATCGATACTGGCGCGATTCTTGCGTTGCTGGACAGAACTGATCGATGGCACGATTCCTGCGTCGACGCATTCCATCAACTACGCCTTCCCTTGCTAACCTCAGAGGCTGTTCTCTCCGAATTATTCCACCTAGTTGGCGATACGCGCTCGGAGATGGAGGCCGCCTGGCGGTTCGTTCGTTCCGGAGCATTGGTCATCGGTACAATCGAACATGCGGAACTGCAGCACGTGCATGGTTTGATGTCGCGCTATTGGGATCGACCCATGGATTTTGCCGATGGCACGCTCGTGTATCTGGCGAGGCGTGAATTTCTTTCTGTAATTCTTACCGTTGATCATACAGATTTTGCAACGTACCGGATTGAAGGAAAGCGCCAGTTCCGGGTACTCCCGGACAATCACAAGTAAAAGCTGCTACGCGCAGTTTACAGAATCCTCCGACTGAAATCTCCTCGCGCTCACGCAGCGTGAGCGCGCCAGGCTCTCGCCAATTACATGCTCGCCCTTGAACAGTTGCCAGGAGGGAGCGCTGCCGGACCGCCGGAAACCGGACATATGGATTTTCAAGTTTGCGATTATGCGACTTAGGAGAGTTAACAGCCCACTACACGCTTGGCGCATTGTCCGGGTCCGGTGATCCGACTTATTTGGGGCTCTCGACCGAGTTGTGGTAAGGGGCAGTTGTCTCGGTCTAGTGAGGTCGTGGCGGCAGAATTTCATTATCGGAGGCTGAACTCAAGTCCGTGCTCGATCCTCCAAGGAGTTTTAGGTTCAGGGTTCCTCCACTAAAAACCATTTCCTCGATCGCATTATCGACAGCAGATTGCTTGAGTTCACTTTTTTCACCAATTTCAAATTGGAATTGCGCGGCCCGCCGCATGAGTTCCTTAATGAATGCTGGACTTGCTCCCTTCGTCCTACGAACGATCAACTTAGTCACAATGGAATGACCGGCTCCGATTCGCAGGCGTGGGTTATGCTGCGAATCGGAAGATAAGCAGTACAGAGCCACAAGCGAAAGGAGCCGGTCAATGAAGAGAGTAAAGTTTGTCGGTTTAGATGTCCACGCAGAGACGATTGCGATTGCGATAGCGGAGCAGGACGGAGAGGTGCGGTCGCTGGGGGTTATTCCGAATCGGGAGGATTCGATTCGGAAACTGGTAAGGAAACTGGGGTCGGTGGAGGAGCTGCGGTTTTGTTATGAGGCGGGTCCGACGGGCTACGTGCTGTACTGGCAACTGACCAGGATGGGAGCGAAGTGCGCAGTGGTGGCGCCGACATTGGTGCCGGTGAAGGCCGGGGATCGCGTGAAGACGGACCGGCGGGATGCGTTGAAACTGGCGAGAAATTATCGGGCCGGAGAGTTGACCGCAGTATGGGTGCCGGACGCGGCTCACGAGGCGTTGCGCGATGTGGTTCGAGCCCGAGAAGCGGCCAAGAAGGATCAACTTCGAGCCCGGCATCGGTTAAGTAAGTTTCTGTTGCGTCATGGCCGGCGGCCACCGATGGGAGTAAAGGTCTGGACGATAAAGTACCTGGAATGGGTGAAACGCGAAGTGCATTTCGAACAGCTGGCGCAGGAAGCCACGTTGCTAGATTATCTGCACGAGGTGGAGCACGCGGCCGCACGCATTGTGCGGCTGGATGGTGCGATTGAAGAAGCCGTGAAAGTTGCGCCGCCCAAAATGCGTGCGGTGATCGCGGCCTTGCAGGCGCTACGCGGAGTCGCGCACGTTTCGGCGGTGACCGTGGTAGCCGAACTGGGAGAACTGTCCCGGTTCGCCAGAGCCACGCAGTTAATGGGTTACGGAGGAATCGTGGCCAGCGAAAACTCCAGTGGAGAGCGCACGCGACGAGGGAATATCACCAAGACAGGTAATGCCCATTTACGGCGAGTGGTGGTGGAGGCCGCGTGGGCCTACCGACACCGGCCAGACGTGGGAGCCACCTTGCGCAAGCGGCAAGAGCATGTCAGCGAAGAGGTCAAAGAGATCGCTTGGAAAGCACAACAACGGTTACATGGACGCTATCGGAAGTTACTCGCCAAGGGCAAGAACAAGGGAGTGGTGGTCACGGCGGTAGGCCGCGAGTTGCTGGGTTTTATGTGGGCCATCGGGATCAAAGTAGAAACCGCTCAGAAAGAGTCCCTGCAGCAAGTCGCATAAGGTGAATTTCGTATAAGGTGATTTGTAGTGAAGCCAGAAGCGCAAAGGAGGCAGCGTGGGTAGCGGTCGAGAGGTACACGGAAAGGAGAATCCTCGAGCTAACTATGCGGTAGGTCTTCGGACCGAACCCGCGCTCTTAGTCCGAGGTAGCTCCCGACGGATCACGATTATGCGGTTTCGACCCGCGAATATCAGAGTGATCAACCGTCGCGAAAACCACCTCGACCGCGACTTGCGCTGCCTCCTAAGAGCGAGAAGAAGAAAGAAGAAAAACAGTTGCTCGTAGTTGACGGGTCATTCCATATCAGTTAGCTGTTCAGACAGTTGACACCGCGGGCGTAGAGCTTAACCAGCTTAGAACGGCCTTGCTCGTCGGGCAGCGGGAACTCAATTGATTGGTCGATTCTACCCGGCCGTGAGGCCAGAGCGGGTTCAAGTTGATCAGGCGATTCGTAGTCAGAATGAAGATCACATCCGCGTCTTCACGCAAACCGTCCATCTCATTCAGCAGCTTGTTGAGAAGAACCTCCTCGCAGGCGCTGCCCATCTGTTCTCGCGCTCGGGCAATCAAGCCAACGTCTTTAACGACAACTAACGACGGTTGCAAAAACCTGGCAAGCCGAAAATACTCATCGAGCAGCCCAATTTGCTCAGCGGTGATCAAGAGGGTCGTGCGTTGCGTGAGGTGACCTGCCAAGTAATGAATGGTGAGTGTTTTGCCTGTCTCCGGCGGTCCGTAAAAGAGCAGTCCTTTCTTGGCCGAGAGGCCAAGGCTCTTGATGTGGTTTCGGGCCTTAATGAAACTGCCGACGCTGCGATCCAGTAGACCTAAAGTCTTTTCTGGAAGTATTACTTCCTCCCTCTGGACGGCCCGGAGCCGATGCACCTTGACAGCGCCACCTCTATCAGAATATTCCCGCTGACTTTCCAGTGAGATGACCCTGCCTCGGTAGGTTCCTCCAGAGTTAACCCGAACCTCCAGTTGGCGGAAAAAATCCTCGGAGAATTGCAGCCCCCGCTCACCCCCTGTATCCGCGAACTCAACGGAGCAAAGGATATTGTGTCGAACTTCACGTCGATTTATGGGATCATTGATTTTGCTGTGCGAGCCAGCCGGACTGGCTCCCTTAGCTCTTTGAAATCCAAATCTGCGCAACTCTTAGCGCGCCGCTCACGCTCTTTCACCAAAATCTCTGATCACGGCGTCCCCCGTAACTCCTTTGTTCTCCGCACTGAAGGCGCAGCAGCCTAGCGGGCGTGCGATGCAGCTTCTTCAATCAGAGCTGCAACCTCTTTCGGCCTCGAGACGTAGACCGCGTGGCTCGCGCCTGCGATTTCGACCTTGTGACTGTTGGTCCGTGTGGCATACCAACGTTCGAGGTCAGGATTGATGGTTCTGTCTTTTCCCGCCACTAACACCCAGCTGGGTTTAGTTTTCCATGCAGCTGTGGTGATGACTGCTTTGAAGTTGTCAGCGAAGTTGGGTACCTGCGAGCGCGCCATGAAAGCGGCTTGCTCCGCGGACAAATCGGCTGCGAAGTATTCATGAAACTGCGCGGGGTCGAGGTAAGTGAAACCGTCTGCGGTCTTTTTTATCACACCAGACTTGCTGAGGTCACTTGGGAAGCGCTTTCCATCATCCGCTTCATTCTCACCAGCGTCTGGCATGTGGGCTGCGACGTACACCAGTCCGGCAACCGATGAATCCGTTCCGGCTTCAGTAATTACTGCTCCCCCGTAGCTATGCGCGACAAGGATGCACGGTCCATCTTGTAGAGCGAGGACGCGCTTCGTGGCAGCGACATCTTCTTTGAAGGAGGTTTCCGGCTCCTGCACGATGCTGACGCTGTAGCCGTCCTTGACCAGAATGTCGTAAACACCTTTCCAGCCGGAACCATCTGCCCAGGCGCCGTGAACCAGAACAATATTCCGGACGCGCTGCTTTTCGTTCTGCGCTGAGAATGCGCAGCAGGCCAACAGCAATAAGACGACGCAGAAAGACTTCGATATTTCTCGTGCCACTCGCATATCTACCTATTCTTTCCAGCCTCCGCCGAGTGCTCGGTAAAGTTGCACCAGGCTCTGGTACTCGGTGCCGCGAGCCTGAGCCAGTGTAAGTTCAGCGGCAAAGAGCGAACGTTGCCCGTCCAAAACTTCGAGGTACGCGGTGGTGCCGCCCTTGTAGCGCATGTTGGACAGCCGGACCGATTCCTGCAAATCCGCAACGGTACTTTCCTGGCGCACGCGAACTTCATGGAATTTCTGATAGCCGATCAGCGCATCGGATACATCTCCGAACGCCCGCTGAATCGACTGCCGGTAAGCGATCAAAGCTTGCTGATGCTGAGACTCCGCCAGTCGCAAATTTCCGCGAAGTGCGCCGGCCGTAAAAATGGGCTGACTTACTTGCGCGCCATAGGACCAGATGCCGAGCTGCGAACTCATCAGTCCGGAGAACGCGCTGCTGCGCCCGAAAGCGCCGCCGCCGGAGCCGGTCAGCGAGATTTGTGGAAAGAATTGCGCCTTGGCGACGCCGATTTCGGCGTTCGCCGCAACCATGATTTGTTCGGCTTCGCGAATATCGGGCCGGCGCTCGATGAGCGATGATGGCAGGCCCGGCGGAACTTCGGGGGGAAGCGGCTGCTCCACCAGCGGACGCCCGCGCGGGACGCCCTGCGGATAATTGCCCAGGAGAATGCTGATGGCGTTTTCTTCCTGAGCGATCTGCCGCTCCAAATCTGGAACTTGCGCATTCGCGGAATCGAGCACTTGCTGAGATTGCAAAACGTCAAGCTTGGTGGCAACACCGTGGTCCAGGCGAAGATTGGTCAGCTTCACCGATGCTTCCTGCGCTGCAACGGTGTTGCGAGTGATCTGCAGTTGCAAGTCGAGTTGCAGCAGGGCGAAATAATCACTGGCCACGTCGCTCACGAGAGTCAAGATGACCGTCTGCCGCGCATCCTCGGTTGCAAGCAGTTGCGCGCGTGATGATTCCGTCGCACGGCGCAATTTGCCGAAGAAGTCCAACTGGAAGGCGGCGTCAGCGGTCAGAGTCAGAAAATTAAATTTGGTTTGGAAGTTGGATTCTTTTCCACCACTGAAAGTGCCGTTTCCCTGCACCTGCGGAAATTGGCTGGCCCGCGTGACGGCAAGTTGCGCGCGAGCGCTATTGATTCGCTCCGCGGCAAGTTGCAAGTCGTAGTTTTGTTTTATGGCGGTGCGGATGAGTTCTTGTAATTGCGGATCCTGGAAAACTTGCCACCACGGAAGATCCGCATAGGAAGCCGCTTGAGCCTGGAGCTGCGGATTTTCGGCAGGCTCGCGGAAAGCCATTGGAGTTTGCACGGCGGGCCGATGATAGTTCGGGCCGACGCTGCATCCAGCGACAAATCCTGAAAGCATCATGGCCCACATTAGCCACATGAATTGCGCTAATTTCCTCATTGGATTTCTCCGCCGGAGTTGCTTCGCGCATTTCGCTGCTGCGTCCATCTCAGTCTCCCGGCGCCGGAGAAGGCGTTGCCGGGAGCGGTCCCGTAGCGTGCTCCTTGCCGGCACCCGACAATTTCTCAACCAGGTAGAAGACCCCCGGCACAAAAAAAATCCCGATGATGCTGGCTGCCAGCATTCCGCCGATGACAGTTGTACCCATGATTTGCCGGGCGACCGAGCCAGCGCCGGTCGCTATCCAAAGCGGCACGCATCCGAGAATAAACGCGAAGGAGGTCATCAAAATCGGCCGCAGACGAAGTCTGGCTCCTTCCAGTGCGGCGTCCGCCAGAGGTTTGCCTTTTTCGAATTCATCTTTGGCAAATTCGACGATCAAAATCGCATTCTTGGCGGCCAAACCGATAAGCATGACCAGCCCGATTTGCGAATAAATATCGCTTTCGATCTGCACCATGTAGGGCGGCAGGAAAAGGCCGAGCAGCACGCGGCGCAACCAAAGGATTCCAAAGGCTCCAAAGATCGCCACCGGCGTGCTCAGAAGTACGCTGAACGGAAGAGACCAGCTCTCATACAACGCTGCCAGAATAAGAAAAACGAATAGCAGCGAGAGTCCGAAAATAACCGAAGCGGGTACACCCTCACGCGCTTTCTGTTCCTGAAAAGACATGCCCGAATAGTCGAAGCCCATCTCGCGCGGCATGGTCTGTTTGAAAACGTCTTCGAGGGCTGCAGTGGCCTGATCCGCGCTGTAGCCTGGCGCCGCGCTGCCGTTGATTTGCGCGGAACGGAACTCGTTGAAGCGCATAGTAAATTCCGGGCCGAGTCGCGGCTTTACGGTGGTTAACGTGGACAGCGGAACGTTTTCGCCTTGGTTGTTGCGAACATAAAATTGCCCGACATTTTCTGCCTTAGAGCGGTACTCGCCTTCCGCCTCGATATAGACCTGCCATTGGCGTCCGAAACGATTAAAATAGTTGATGAAATATCCGCCCATGAACGCTTGGATTGTACGGTACACATCGTTGAGGGGCACGCCCTGCTTCAACACTTTGTCGCGGTCTACTTCGACAAACTCCTGTGGCACGCTGGGCAAGAAGGTAGTGCTCAGGCCCGCAATCTCCGGGCGTTTGCGAGCCGCTTCCAGGAAAGTGCCAAGATTTTTTGCCAGGAATTGCACATCATTCCCCGCGCGATCCTCGAGCACGAAGGTGAAGCCGCCAGAAGTGCCGACACCGGGAATCGCGGGCGGCGAAAAACTGAAGGCAATGGCCGCGGGCAAACGGCTCAATTCCCTGTTCAGGTGTGCTTTGACTGCCTGGAATTGTTCCGGGCGACTCTTGCGTTCATCCCAGGGCTTGAAAGTCACAAAGAAGAACGCGTTGTAACTGGTGCGCACATAGCTAAGCAAACTGAAACCGACGATGCTGGTCGAGTACTGAACACCCGGAGTATTCGCCAGAATTTTTTCCACGTCAGCCGTCACCGCGGTGGTGCGCTCAAGAGAAGCTCCGTTCGGAAGCTGAAGATTTATGAAGGCGTAGCCCTGGTCCTCGTCCGGAAGGAAGCTCGACGGCACCTGGTTGGCAAAAAAACCGGCCGCGACGCTGAAAGCAATTAACAACACGACCAAGACAACGGTTTTCCGGAGAAGCACGCCGCTCCAGCGGACGTAGCCTTCGGTTGCACGTTCGAACAAGCGATTAAACCAATCGAAAAATCGCCGCAGCAATCCTCGGCTCGGTGCGCGCGGCTTCAGCAGCAGAGCCGCAAGCGCGGGACTGAGAGTAAGGGCGTTGAACGCAGACAACAGCACTGAAATTGCGATAGTCACGGCGAACTGCTGGTAGAGCCGTCCGGTGATGCCCGGAATGAAAGCTGTCGGCACGAACACGGCGGAAAGAACCAGAGCGATGCCAACGACGGGGCCGGACAACTCTTCCATTGCTTTCAATGCCGCGGCCTTCGGCGTCATGCCCTCTTCGATGTGTCTTTCGACTCCTTCGACAACGACGATGGCGTCGTCCACAACCAAGCCGATGGCCAGCACCAGACCAAAGAGAGAAAGCGTATTGATGGAAAATCCGAACACGGGAAAAAGTACAAAGGTGCCGACCAGGGAAACCGGCACGGCGAGGAGAGGAATCAGGGTGGCGCGCCAACCCTGCAAAAAGATATAGACCACCAGAATAACCAGTGCGAGCGCGATCAAGAGTGTAATGACAATTTCCTTTATGCCTTCGGTGACCGCGCGCGTGGTGTCCAGAGCGACGACGAAATCCATATCTTCCGGGAAGCGTTGTTTCATCTGGGCCATTAATTTATTGACGCCTGCGGCCGCGTCAACTGCATTCGAACCCGGCAATTGGTAGGTGGCAATCACAGCGCTGGGTTTTCCATTCAAGCGGCCTGAGACACTGTAGTCCTGAGAGCCCAGCTCGATGCGGGCGACGTCTCGAACACGCACGATCCCGCCGTCCGGCGTTTCGCGCACCACGATCCGTCCGAATTCCTCCGGTGAAGCAAGGCGGCCTTGCGCGAGAACCGAATAAGTGAATTCCTGGCCCTTGGGTGCGGGCTCGCCGCCGGCCTTCCCGGCAGGGTTCACGGTGTTCTGGGCTTGAATAGCGCTGACGATTTCCGGAACGGTGATGCCCAGTTTTGCTAGTTGGTCGGGTTTTACCCACAATCGCATGGCGTATTGGCCAGCACCGAATACCTGAACGTTGCCGATGCCCGGCGAGCGCGTGATCGGATCGGTGATATTGATATACGCGTAGTTCGCGAGAAAGTTGGCATCGTAGGTTCCATGCGGTGAGTAAAGCGCAATGAGCATGAGCGGAGCGGACACCGCCTTGCGAACAGTAATTCCGTAGTTGTTGACATCGGCGGGAAGTTGCGAGGCAGCTTGCGTTTCGCGCGCCTGAGTGAGAATCAAGTCGGTATTCGGATCGGTTTTCACATCGAAGTTCACGATCAGCGTGGTGTTGGAGTTGCCGGTGGCGTTCAGCGAATACATATAATTCATGTTGTCCACACCGCTCATCTGCTGTTCGATGGGAGTGGCCACGGCCTGCTCAAGTGTTTGCGCGTCGGCGCCTACATAGGTAGCCAGTACTTGAATTTCCGGCGGAGCAATATTGGGAAACTGGGCGATGGGCAGATTCAGTACGGTGATGGTGCCGACTAGCACAAAGACAATGGAGATGACCATAGCGACGATGGGACGATTGATAAAGAATTTTGACATCGCGTTACCTTCCCTGAGTTTCCGCGGCGAATGGCTTGGGGATCACCTGCATGCCGGGTCGTACTTTCTGAATGCCTTCGGCAACAACGCGCTCGCCCTGCTTCAATCCTTCCGCAATAACCCACAGGTTGCCGACACGATCGCCGGCTTGGACCGTCCTAATGCTCACTTTGTTGTCGCTATCCACAACTGCGACCTGATAGCCGCCTTGCAACTCCGAGACGGCGCGTTGCGGTACCAGCAAAGCGTTCGGTTGGACTCGAATGACTGCGCGAACTTTGCCGTAACCACCGGGGCGGAGAATATTCGCCGGATTGGGAAATAGCCCGGCGATGCGAATTGCCCCGGTGCTTGCATTTACCTGGCGATCCGCGAAATAAAATATGCCGTCGTGCGCGTAGGTTGAGCCGTCCGCAAGAATCAGTTCGAGTTTCAGATTCTTGTCAGCCGCCTGGCGGGTAGTTTCTGTCGGGAAACGTTTTCTCCAAGCGAGGTATTGGGGCTCGCCGACGGTGAAGTAAACCTTGATGGGATCTACGGTTGAAACGGAGGTTACGGGCACGCTGCTAAGATTGACCAGCGCTCCGACCTGCAGCTGGGCTTGTCCGGCGATACCGTCGATGGGTGCAACCAGGCGGGTAAAATCGAGATTGATTTTGGCTGTTTCGACTGCGGCCTCGGCGCTCTTGATTTGCGCTTCGGCCGTGGCCACAGTAGCCTTTGCCGCCATATTGTTCTGGACGGCGTTGTCCAGATCCTGCTGGCTGGCAGCTTGTTCTTTCGCCAATGGCGTGTAGCGGTTGACGTCTAGTTCAGTCCGGCCCTGTACTGCCTGGGCGTTTGCAAGCACGGCTGTCGCCTGCGCCAGTTGTCCCTTCGCCTGGTCAAGCGCTGCCTGAAAAGGACGCGGATCAATTTCGAAAAGGAGCTGGCCTTTCTTGACGAACGCTCCTTCTTGATAGCTCTGCTTCATGATGTATCCGGTTACTTGCGCCCGGACGTCGGCATTTGAAAATCCGTCGAGCGTGCCGATCCACTCGCCATAAATGGGAACGTCCTTCTGCTCGACCACTACCACTTGTACGTCGGGTGAAGCGCCTGGCGGAGTTCCCGATGCGTGCTTTGGACGCGTAGCACCAATCACAATGCCAATTACGACCAGGCAGAGCAGACCCCCTATCCAGAGTTTGCGTTTCGAAATGGTGTTCATGTGCCCCTCCGACAATGAAACATTATTCCTAATTCCGCTGATGATCGCCATGGTGGTGTTGCTGGTGCATAAAGTGCGGATCGCCTTACCGCTCCAATGAAATAGTGGAATTAGTGCGCCAGCAACTCACAAAGCGTGCTGACCCAGACATCAAAGCTGAGCGGCGTGAAGTGGTTGACCCGGGAATCGCTTGGCCGCGAGAACCCCGAGAACGATAAAAATCAACATGGCGAAAACTTGCGTCGCGAGAAACGGCGGTTCTGACCCCGTAGCCGCGAGCGCCTTGAGCGCGGGAATCTTCATGAACAACTGTGCGATCAACACGAAAACGTTCAGATAAAGAGCGATGACCGAGCCGATTACATAAACGCGACGCCACGCACCGCCAAGATGAAAGACGTAGAGCGCCGGAATCGTTAGTGCCAAAACCAGCAAGGAAACGATGCCGACGCCATGGGATGGCAAAAATTTGTGGAATGGAAACAGGAATCCGGTGAGGCTGGTCGCCGCGGTAGTTACCAGAAATGTGGCAGTCCAGCTCTTCGACTGTCTCCCGGAGATAAGCGCGAATACAACAACCAAGCCGGCCAGAATTCCGACTAAACTCAGCGCCACGTGAAAAAGGGTAAATGCCGCCAAAGCCGTACTCATAGATTTCTCCTCAGTAGTCGATTGATTTTGCTGTTGATCTCGTCGGCCCCAAAAGCAATGTGGCCGCAGTTAATGCCAAATACGGACGCGCATCCTGTTCTTTACGCGGACGCCTGGTGGCTTTGTTGCAAGAACGCCAGCAGGTCGGCGTTGATCTGATCCGCGTTGGTCGTGGGCATGCCATGCGGAAAGCCTGGATAGACTTTCAGAGTTGCTTTCTTCAGTAACTTCGCGGACAACGGACCCGCAGCGACAATTGGCACAATCTGGTCGTCGTCCCCATGCATCACCAGCACGGGGATGTCGATCTTCTTCAGGTCTTCGGTGAAGTCAGTCTCGGAAAACGCCTTGATGCAGTCGTAGTGCGCTTTAACGCCGCCCAACATGCCTTGCAACCACCATTTCTCGCGAATGCCTTCTGAAATTCTTGCGCCGGGGCGATTGTATCCGTAAAACGGCAATGTGATGTCCTTGTAAAATTGCGGACGGTTGGCCGTGTATGCCGCTCGCAGGCCATCGAAAACCGAGATGGGTTGGCCGGTGGGATTCTTTTCGGTTTTCAGCATGAGCGGTGACACCGCGCTGATGAGCACCGCCTTTGCGACACGTTTGCTGCCATGTCTTCCAATGTAGCGCGCGACTTCTCCGCCACCGGTTGAGTGCCCCACATGGATTGCGTCCTTTAGGTCCAGTTTTTCAGTCAGCGCCGCCAAATCGTCAGCGTAAGTATCCATATCATTGCCGTCCCATGTCTGGTCGGAGCGTCCATGCCCTCGTCGGTCATGCGCGATAACGCGATAGCCCCGCTGGCCGAAGAAGAGCATCTGGCCGTCCCAGTCGTCCGCGGTAAGCGGCCAACCGTGCGAGAAAACGATCGGCTGACCCGTTCCCCAATCTTTGTAATATATCCGCGTGCCATCCTTCGTTGTGATCGTTGCCATATTTCCTCCGTCCGCGAAAGTCGTGCGAATTCTAGAATCCCCTACTTCTCTATAGCTCGGACTGCTGCTGCCTCTCTGCAAAAGACACTACGCCTGCGTGCGGCACATTTACAAATGCCGATCAGGCCGCCGAAGCCACGCGAACCTTGCCGCCACTGCGATGAGGCCTGCGCATATGTGTCAGCATCGATGACCTGCGTAGCGCGAGTTTGGCATGGAACAGCCGGGCCTTAGCCGCGGCCACCGAGATGCTCATGGCCTGCGCGGTTTCCCGCATCGACCGCTCTTGCAACTGTTTCATCTCAACTACCTGGCGTAGAGTCGGTCGCAGGCTGTTAATTGCGTTCTTCAGAATTTTTTCCTTTTCGTGCTGTGCGTAACGCCTTTCAGGATTCGGCGCATGATCCGCTATGTCGTAGACCTTATCATCCGAGGCAAAATCGCCGGGACCGGCAATTGCGATCTCGCGCGAGGTGCGTTTCTTCCGAAGGTTCATGAGCGCAGAATTAATTGCGATTCGTGTCAGCCAAGTTGCGAAGCTGGACCTGCCGTCGAAGTCATTAAGGTGAACAAACGCTCGCAGCAGTGCATCTTGCACGACGTCTTCGGAATCTTCGCGATTTCTAGTTATGCGATGCGTTGCGCGCAGGAGCTGCGCAGCGTGTCGCTGGCAGAGGGTCGCGAAGGCCGACGATTGCCCGGACTTGGCAGCCTTCACGAGATTTTTTTCCAATGGTTCCTGAGTTTTAGACGCCGCAGCGCGAGTCTTTTTGTTTCCGTTCGAAATTGCCAGATTTCTAAAGACCATCGGGGCCTCACCCACTACAAGGATGTTGTCGCGTTGCACTATGCGGCGTGCGATTCAGGAATACATCCCGAAATGGAAGGGTAATTCGGTACCACTATGGGGTGTGCTCAGGAATACCACTTTCGGTCGATGCGGACTGGCATAATTGACAGTTTTTTTCCATCGAGCTCGACGAAGTCCCGGTCGAAGCAGGCGCCTCATGTTTCCGGCTTACGAGATGAGGGTGGAATGACAATTTCGCGGCGTCCGAACAGCCGACCGTCAAAGGAGAAGGCTCCCGGCCCGAGCAACGCCAGCGCGACTGCTGTAATAATCATTCCGGAAGCCATCAGCTTAACGCCATGCAAGGTCCAAGAAGGAGTGGGAAACCAAGAAAGCGCGATGCCAAGGAAACAAAACCCCACTAGCAGGGCTGCGATCGGAGTGAGAAATCCGGCGGTAAGGGCGGTACCGCTAATGATTAAGACCAGACCCAGCAGCAATTTTTCCGAGGACGAATTGAAGGGACCCGAAAGACAAAAAATTCCTCCGGCAGCCGCAGAGAGACCAACTGCCGCACGCAGGAACAGCAAGCCGACGCCAGGCCTGCCACCTGGAAATGTGGAATATAATCTTTGCAGCGCGAATCTCCCTGGCGCGCATAAGAACGTGGGACAACGTACGATACGCAGATGCGCATGGCGGTTGAAATCCCACATTGCGGCATCTTTCTGTACCACTTTCGAGGTATCGGTTTGTGCCTTGCGCGCAGAATCTATTTTTTAGAGCTCGATGATTCCGCGCCGCACGCCAATTGCAACTGCTTGGGTGCGGTCGCTGGCGCCGAGTTTTTCCATGATGTGCTTGATGTGGACCTTGACGGTTTCTTCGGTGATAAAAAGCTTTTCAGCAATGTCTCGATTGCGGTTTCCACCTGCAATATGATTGAGGACTTCGATTTCGCGCGAGGTCAAGTCTTCGTCACTCACCTTGCGCAATGGCCATCGCCATTACGCCGCCGCCCAGCACCGGAAGTTCAGGCAGCATTGCTGGCGCATGATAGCCGGGTTCAACCAGGAGCGCAGCATATTCTGTCCCCAGATGAGTTGAGTTTATCCATTTCGAATCTGGTTGAATCTTGGTGAGTTCCTCGTTGACTAGCGGTTGTACCCACCATGTTCCGTTCCTGGCATACAAAACGATATGCTCGCCGGGGCGAGCGCCGATTACGAGCCCCTGAATAATGTCCAGTTTGTCCGGACCGCCCTGTGCCGCCGCAGGAATGCGGGTGAATTCGATGGAAGGCCTAGGAAGGCGCTCTTGTGAACCACATCCACTCAACAAGAGATAAATGACGAGGAGAAGAATTCTTTCTCGAGCGAGATGGTTCAAGGTTGCAGCTGGGGAACGCGTCATTGCTAGAAATCTATCACATCCTACAATTGCGGTAATCGACTTGCGGGATTTCCTGGCGCTGTGAAATTCGACAGCACGAATGGAAGGCGGGAACTTACATATCTGAACGGATTCAACCGACAATTTTGTTGCCGGGTCGCACGAGAATCTTTTTGTTACGACGGATCGAATTCGTGGTTGAGGACCATCGCTTCGGCAATGCGGCGCGCTTCCTGCAATGTTTCGTTAGTACCAATTTCGCCGCGCGGTGGTTGAGCAACGACGGTGTCGAGTTCTTCGTCAAAAAGACTGCTTAGCAGTTCCGGAGTGTGAAGTACAGGGTCGCCCGCGGTATCAACAATCGGCATTACGCGCGAATGTTGCAATCGTTGCGCCAGCATCAGCCTGTAAATGCGATCCGTCGCCAGGTCTTCCATATATCCGTCGAGGAGGCTGGCGCCTTTTCCGTTCAACACGCCGTTGCGATAGCGAATCACGGTGCGAATGGCCGCTCGTGTTCCCTCGAGCGTGCGTTCTCCAATGCCAGCAGGAATCGGGCGAAGATCTGGATAGCGTTCGGCGGAAGCGCGTCGAGCGTGTAACTGATTTGGCGCGGGAAACTGTTCGAGCGCGATCTGATTTTGGTCGGGATGGCCCGTCCAGGCGCCATCCATCAACGAATCGGCTTCATTCTTCTTGTCTTTTTGCAGCACGGCTAGCGCTCGCGCATTTAAATCCGGGTCCTGGCGGCTGGGATAAAGAGCGGTCATCCCACCGATCGCCAGCACGCCGCGCTTGTGACAAATTTCCGGCAGAAGCTGGCGCAAATTCTGGAAGAACGGCACATCGTGCGGAATGGTATTGCGGTCCGGCAACAGCCAACGCGGATCATCCAAATTGAAATGACTCAGGCTGGCCATATAGTCCCAGCGGCCGAGATTCAATCCCAAAATGTGGTCGCGCAGGTTGTAGAGAAATTCTTCCATCTGGTAGGCGAGCGGATGCGATTCCACCAGCGCCATGCACTTGATGTAATTTTTCGGCCAGCCACGGGCTTCTGCCAGGCTCTGAAACATATCGCGCCAAAAAAGCGCCTCGTCCGCGGATTCCGATTTGGGGATGTAAAACGACAGCGGATGTTTCAGATCCGCAGGTTCAACGGCAAAAACGATTCGCGCGACATCGAAAAGCGAGGCTGAACACAATTCCCTTTCAATCAGCCCGCCTTGATGGAGATGCAAGCCGCGCGCGCGAATCCAAATCACGGTATTGCTGGGTTTGATGCCCACATTACTGTTGCGCTTGGCATCGTGGTAGGTCAGCGAGCCACGAAACGCCTGCAGAATATTTTCGACGCCCAGAAGCTGATGTTCCCACTCGTTTACAGTGGAATCTTCGAGGTCGAGCATTACACCGGGAGCGCCGGAATTGAGCATTTTTACTACGAGTTCGGCGTCATCTGCTGGCCCAGTCATCTGATTGCGCTGATCGGCGCACCACGCGGGCACTTCGATACGCCAATCTTCACGCGTGGCTGGCGACGGCGGAAGATGATTGGGCTTGTTGCCGTGCAAAGATTGCTCGAGCGCAGCACGCCTCGCCGATACGAGCGCGCGGTGACGCGCAGCGAACTTGTGGTGGAGCGGCGTAAGGAATTGCAGGAATCCCGCGGGGAGTTCGCATTCCGCTGAGCCCGTGGGAGCGTTATTTGTGTGGAAGCCCTTGATGCTCTGCCGCGTAACGGCCATGAATCCTCCGTTTCAGAGGGAAGCAGTTGGCATCACCGAGTTTAAAGCTTCTACGGGCTCACCGAATTGGTTTTTTTCGGTTGATCCTTCGAGGGCCATCGTAGACGCCGTTCCGCCGGTGATGACATGCTGCACATCGTCGAAATAGCCGGTGCCCACGAAGCGCTGATGTTTAACGGCTTCGTACTGATCGGTCTGCTCGCAGCGAAATTCTCTTTCCTGAAGTTGAGAATAGGCGGCCATTCCTTCAGCCTTGTAGCCACAAGCCAATTCAAACATCGAGAGATTCAGGGAATGGAATCCGGCGAGCGTGATGAACTGGAATTTGTAACCCATGGCCGCGAGTTCGCGTTGAAAACTGGCAATCGTTGAGTCGGAAAGATGTTTTTTCCAGTTGAACGACGGCGAACAGTTGTACGCGAGCAACTTGCCGGGATACTTTGCGTGCACGCCTTCGGCGAATTCCCTCGCTTCACGCAAATCCGGCTTGGAGGTTTCGCACCAGAGAAGATCGGCATACGGCGCATAGGCGATGGCGCGCGCGATGGCGCACTTCAGTCCGGAGCGAATGCCGAAAAACCCTTCGGTCGTCCGCTCGCCCGTCAGAAATTCGCGGTCTCGCGGATCGATATCGCTGGTCAGCAGGGCTGCACTGTCGGCATCGGTGCGAGCCATGATCAGCGTGGGCACGCCCATGACGTCCGCCGCCAAACGCGCAGCAACAAGTTTCTGAATCGCTTCGCTGGTTGAAACCAATACCTTTCCGCCCAAGTGACCACATTTCTTGGCGGATGAGAGTTGATCTTCAAAGTGCACGCAAGCGGCTCCCGCTTCGATCATGGCTTTCATTAATTCAAATGCGTTCAAGTTGCCGCCAAAACCGGCTTCGGCATCCGCGATTAGAGGGGCAAACCAATTGCTGCCGTTTTTGCCCTCCGAGTGGTGAGTCTGATCGGCTCGTTGCAGGGCCTTGTTGATTCTCCTCACCATGCTAGGCACGCTGTCGGCAGGATACAGGCTCTGATCCGGATACATTTCTCCGCTGAGGTTTGCATCGGCGGCGACTTGCCAGCCACTGACGTAAATCGCCTTTAAGCCGGCGTGTACCTGCTGGATAGCCTGGTTGCCGGTTATCGCGCCAAGGGCTGCAACGTAAGGCTCTGTGTGCACCAGATTCCAAAGATTTTCAGCGCCCATGCGTGCAAGTGTGTGTTCGATGCGGACGGACCCTCGGAGTCGTTCCACATCCATGAGGCTGTAGGGTCGAGTGATTCCTTGCCAGCGTTGAAGGGACTGCGCATCAGTGTTCGCGATAGTGAAATCCAAGTCGCTATTCATGTGATCTCCAATTCAAGCGAGCCGCGCACCTTGTCGCGCGAGCGAGTTGCCAACTCTGCGAGGAGTTTGCAAAACATTGCTGTGGTCAGTCAAACTGATTATAGATATCATGCTGATAGATTCTTTCTATCATGGTGGATAAGTACAACTATGCATAGGTGACTTGTGGAAATCGATCAGATCGAAACATTCCTGGCGGTTGCAAGCTACGGTGGGTTCCATCGAGCGGCGCAGGCTCTCCGACTAAGTCAGCCTGCCGTGAGCGCGCGGATACAGATGCTGGAGGAATCGGTGGGCGCCAAGCTCTTCATACGAAGCAAAACGCAGGTCACGTTGTCTCTTGCAGGTAAAACGCTGCGTCCCCATGCGGAAAATCTCCTGCGAATGGTCTCGCTCGCTCGACAGGCGGTGCACGAGCAAAAGCCTGCTGGCGCTTCTGGAGCTCTATCGATTGCCGCAGGACTTTCTATCAGCACCTATTTGCTGCCGGATATCTTGAAAAAGTATCAGTCTCTGCATCCCGGTGTAAGGGTGAGCCTGCGATCTGGAAATTCCTTGCAAGTGCTAAAAATGGTTTTGGACGGAGAAGTGGATCTAGGGCTGGCGCGTTCTCTGCAGCATCCCGAAGTGGAAACGCAAAGTTTGCGGGATGATCCTCTTCTTTTCGTCGGGCACCCCGGCCACCCGGGAACGCGCAAGCGAAAACTAAAACTACAAGAAGTCGAATCGCTGCCGCTGATTTTCTACGACCGCGGTTCGAGCGACTGGACGTTGACGAATGGACTGTTTCGCCGGGCAGGACTGCTGGCGAATGTAGTTCTGGAAGTGGAGGGCATCGAAACCTGCAAACGGATGGTTCTGCGCCGGCTGGGTTTGGCATTTCTGCCGCTACTGGCCGTAACCCGCGAGTTGAAAAGCGGCAAACTTCGCGTCATGCAAATCACCGACGCGGAGCCGCTGCACCGCAGTCTGGACGTGATTCGCTCGCGCCGCAAGCCGCAGGAAAAAACTGCACAACGTTTTCTCGATCTTTTGCGTTCGGCAACGGCCGCCAGATGAGTGAGCGCCAGCCTACAAACTTAACATTCTAATTGCTGAATCGCGCCAGGTTCCGCGCTCTGGCTTTTGCGACTTCTTCTTCCCTGCGCTTGGGCGGTGCGGTTGTTTCGAGTGAATGAACAAGACGCGCCGCGACGGCGGCGATCTCATCGACGGCTGACAAAAACGAATTTTCATTCGCTTGGGATGGTTTGTTAAAGCCGCTAATTTTTCTGATAAATTGCAATGAAGCAGCGCGAATCTCTTCGGGCGTGACCGGCGGATCAAAGTTGAAGAGCGTTCTAATATTTCGGCACATTTTCCCCGTGACCTCGAGCCGCCGCTGTAATCGGTCCACTGGCCGATGATACGGTGCTTCGCGGCGACTATAGAAATGCTAAAACAGGACGACATACGGAGCCAATATTATTTCCACTGCAGCCAGGCGAAGCCGCCGGCCGGTGCGCCGCCTCTTCCCTCATCGTTGCTCGCAGCGTCCCAGGCCGCGCGTGTCACGGGATGAATGGCTTCCATCTTTTTCTGCGTGAGCGATTTATTTATCGAGGCAAGCTCTTTCGAGGCAAACGCATCGAATTGCGCGGAGACGTCCGCGAGTTCTTTTTTCAACGAATCGATTCGCGTGGCTTGATAGTCCGTTGGGCGGCCCTCATAGTTCAGGATGTCGCCATAGAGTTCGGTGGTGTATTCGCGTATGCGAATTTCGCCGGTCACCGCGCCACCTTCCTTGGTAGAAACGATCTTCTTGCGAAGCTCGTCCATGCTATCGGCGGCTTGCTGCAGCCGCTTGGTGAGAGACGCGTCATTTTTGATCTTCGCGGAACGTTCAAGCAACGCATCATGCATTGCGCTAATGCGATCCGCGTCAAAGGTCATGTCGCCCAGAAAGTTGTAAACGCGCATAGAAGCATCGAATTCCATCTGGCGGTCTTCGGGTGTAAATTTGGCGCGCAGATCCTGCAGAACCACCAGCTGCGTGGTGTAGGTTTCCGTACCGCGAGTCATCTTTACGGTATACGTGCCGGGCACGACTCTTGGACCTTGCGCGGCTTCAAAAGCCGCAGTGGCGGCAGAAGGCACGCGGGGCGCCTTCAGGCGCATCGCCCAGTCTACCCGGCTGATGCCGCGACGGCTATTGGGAGGAAGCGTGTCTACAAGCTTGCCTTGCGAATCGAAAACTTCAATTTTCATTTTTCCGAAGATGTGGCGCTTCTTCTGATAGTAGGTAATCACTGCAGCGTCAGGCGAATTCGGCCCATTGAAATTGGCGCTGCCTTCCGCCCACCCGCCGTTTGCGACCAACCGTTGCTGCGGCGGCTTGCCTTCTAGGAAAACTACATCCTTGGCCATGACGTCTGGCTTCAATTTTCGCAGCGGTGTGATGTCGTCAATAATCCAAATCCCGCGGCCATGAGTGGCGACGACCAGATCGGACTCGCGAGAATGAACGACAATGTCCCGCACCGGTACGCTGGGGAATTCGTGGCCTTTGTATTGCGCCCAATGTTTGCCGTCATCTAGAGAAACCCACAGGCCGAATTCGGTACCAAGAAATAGCAGATTCGGGGACACCGTATCTTCTTTAATGACGTGAGCAAAACCACGCACGCCGCCGTCTGGAGCGACCACGAGAGTCCAGGTTTTTCCATAGTCGCTGGTCTTGTACACGTGCGGATCCATGTCTCCGAAGGTGTGGCGATCGAACGTGACATACGCGGTAGACGGGTCATAAAGGCTGGCTTCGACCCAGGATACCCAGGAAAATTTCGGAAGATCTGGTACGTTCGAAACGACGTTCGTCCAGGATTTTCCCCCATCGCGGGTAAGCTGAAGATTGCCGTCGTCCGTCCCTACCCAGATCACTTTCCCGTCGCGCGGCGATTCGCTGATGGAATAAATCGTGGTATGGGTTTCGGCGTCGGAATTGTCGACGGTGACGCCACCGGATTCTTCCTGCTTCTGCTTGTCGGGATCATTGGTGGTGAGATCCGGCGAAATGCGATCCCAAGTTTGGCCGTGATCACGCGAGCGGAACAGAAATTGCGCGCCGATATAGATGGTGCCGTTTTCATTCGGACTCATGTGGATGGGAGTGTTCCAGTTGAAGCGCAACTTCCCTTCTCCGTAATTGGGCGTGGGCTTGATGGCGCGGCCATCCAGGGTGATGCGATTCACGCGACCGACGTTTCCGCCTTGCGCTTCTGCGTAGACATAGTTCGAGTCGGAAGGATCAGGAAAAATCCAGAAACCGTCTCCGCCGAAAAGATTTTCCCAACGGTTGTTAGTGATGCCGCCAGGATATTGCGAATCACCCATCCACGCGCTGTTGTCTTGCAGCCCGCCAAAAACATGATATGGATCCGCCTGATCCACGCTGACGTGATAAAACTGCGAAATCGGCAGATTGTTGCCCTTCCACCAGGTGTTGCCAGCGTCGTAGGAGTACCAGATTCCGCCATCGTCACCGGCAATCAGATGATCCGTGTTATCCGGGTTCACCCATACATCGTGAAAATCACCATGTGCGGCTCCGCCGATGACGCTGAAACTTTTGCCTCCATCCTCGCTCATGATCAAAGTGAGGTCTGGCTTGTACAGTTTGTTTTCGTTTTTGGGATCCACGATAAGATTTGCGAAGTAGAACGGCCGCCAGACCATCCAGTTGCTGCGATCGCGTTCTTCCCAGGTTTTTCCGCCGTCGTCGGAACGGAAGAGCGCGCTTCGCGTCGATTCAATCAGCGCGTAGACAACATTCGGTTTTGACGGCGCTGCGGTCACAGCGATTCGTCCCCAGGGCTTGGCCGGCAATCCTTTGGCGCTTTTCTCGTCCAATTCCTTCCAAGTAGCTCCGCCGTCGCTAGTCTGAAAAAACGCGCTGCCGCTTGTCGCTGCGGCATTTTCTCCGCCCGACCGGAATGTCCAACCCTTCCGGCGAAAATCCCACATGCCCGCAAAAAGAGTTTTTGAGTCATGCGGATCCATGGAAATCATCGAGCAGCCCGTGGAAAGATTCGCCCCCTTCAGAATTTTGTTCCAGGACTTGCCGCCGTCGGTGGTCTTGTAGAGTCCGCGGTCCTCGCTGTCGCTCCAGAGTTTTCCAGGAACGCATACGTATACGACATTGCTGTCCTTGGGATCCAGAAGGATCTTCGCAATGCGCTCGGAATTTTTCAGGCCGAGGTTGCTCCAACTATCGCCGCCGTCGGTTGATTTGTAGATACCGTCACCCACGGAGGTGCTGTTGCGCGTCCAGGTTTCGCCGGTGCCAACCCAAATGGTCTTGGGAGCGCTTGGATCGATGGCAATCGCGCCGATTGATTGCACGTCTTGTTTGTCGAAGACCGGTTTATAGGTTGTTCCGCCGTTAATGGACTTCCACACGCCGCCGCTGGCCGAGCCGACATAGACGGTGAGCCGTCCATCTTCCTTCACCGCTGCGATAGCGGAGACCCGCCCGCTCATGGCCGCCGATCCGATATTGCGTGCGCCCAGACCGGAGATGGTGGCCGAATCGAATTTTGCTTCTTGTTCTTGCGCCGGTGACGCCGCAGCGCAGATCAGCACGGCCAGCAGCGACGCAACAATGTAGGTCACGCGGTATGTCATGCAGCGGGTAGAATTGCGCATATCGAAGAATCCCTTTTTCAGCAGAGTTATGTTCACAGCTATTCGGCACAACACCATTTGCAATTTGTTGCGTTTAGAACGTCGAGATCAACTGCCAGCTGGAGAAGCCTTGGCGTCGGCTTTGGAAATGGGAACCGAAAAGTGCGCGTCATCCATCGGCACATTCTGTTCGACTTTCTCGACACTGATCTGGGAGCGTGAAGAACTGCCTTTGGGAGCCTGTTCGACTGAAAACGGATAATAGACCCCGTTCACTTTTTCGTAGTCGCCATAGTAGACTTCCGATTCTTGCAGCGCGCCGCGGATGGTGGTCTGAATTTCCAGCTTCAACTCCAGAAACGAATCGGTGTCCAGATAGTAGTAGCGCACATCGCCATTTTTCATGTTGAGCTTGATCTTGTAGCAGTCCGTGCCTTCGACCGAATCGTGCCCTACTAGTTCGCCCTGGTGGCCTTTCTCTTTGTAGTCCACCAGCGGCCCGTCAATGTCCGCATCCACAACTAGACTCTTCAGGTCGTCCTGCGACAACAGTTCCGGGTCCTTGCGCCCGCCAAATGGGTTAATCTGCCAGCCCGCTTTGCCGTCGTAGGCCTGCACCTGGGCCATTCCCTGAATGCTGAATTCTTCGCGGACTTTCCCCGGGCGTTTGTTCTCTTGCATGACCTCGGCGCGAAATGAACCCTGGGTAAATTTGGCGGTGGTGCGTGCCGTGTTGATGGATTTAAGTTTCTCGACCCCGCCGTGCGCCTGGATATTCTTGGCGATGACCTCGTCGACTGTTTGCGCTTGCGCGATAGACCCGCACGTAAACCAGGCCGCCAGAATCGCAACGAAAACTCTAACCATTTTGGGAAGCTCCTTGATTGCAGCCAACGTCAACTAACTCCGCTTCTATGCCGTCCCAACGAATTGCGCCGTAATAGTACACCAATTGACTGCAATCCACAGTTGCCACAGTCGGAACAGGGCCATGGATTAGACGAGTCAGGTCGGCAAACGGAAGCCGGAGGAGGTCCGGTCATGTGCGAGGCCGGTTGCGAAGTTCTTTTCCAAAGTTCGCGGCTATGATTAAATTCCAGTCCACGGAGATGCAGCATGGCTGACGCAGGCAAACTTTTCGTCGGAACTTCCGGATACTCCTACAAAGAGTGGAAAGGAAATTTTTATCCTGAGAAACTTCCAGATCGCGAAATGCTCCCCTTCTACGCAAAGCAATTCTCGACGGTGGAAATTAATCACAGTTTCTATCGTATGCCCACGGAGACCGCGCTTCTAAACTGGGCCAGTGCTGTCCCCGAGGGATTTCGTTTCGCCTTAAAAGCCAATCAGAAAATCACCCATATGCAAAGACTGCGCGACTGTGAAAGCACTCTGAAGCGTTTCCTGGAGGTCGCCAGTGTGCTAAACGACGGCAATCACCTGGGCCCGATCCTCGTTCAGCTTCCTCCTAACTTTAAGTTCGATCGCCCCCTACTTGAGGATTTCCTTGCGCTTCGCCCACCGGCTTTCCTGTTCGCATTTGAAGTGCGTCATCCGTCCTGGTACACCGAGGAAACCTACGCCGTTCTCCGTCAGTACAAAACGGCGCTTTGTCTTTCCGAAACCGAGAAACAAACTCCTCCCGAAGTGCTCACCGCCGACTTCACGTATGTGCGTCTGCGGCTAGAAAATTACACTGCAAAGCAACTGGCCGCGTGGAAGAAACGTTTAGACAACTGGCTTGCTGAGGGCATCGACGTATACGTCTATTGCAAACACGAGGACGCCGGGAAAGGACCAGCCTACGCCCGCCAGCTGCTGGGAAAGGCAGACTAACGCGCGCATTCTCTCTGCGCAGGCAGGTCCAGCTTTTCCTTCTTGCCCGGTTGTCCTACACTTTGCTTATGTCAAACGCCTATTTGTTGAAAACTGAGCCGTCGGAATATTCCTTCGCCAATCTGCAGCGCGACAAGAAAACGGTGTGGGACGGCGTCCACAATCCGGTTGCCCTCAGAAATCTTGGCGAAATGAAACCCGGCGACCGTTTGATCATCTACGAAACTGGCGAGCGAAAATGCGCAGTCGGAACCGCGTCCGTCGTCTCGATCAAGGTCACCGATCCGAAAAACCCGCAAATGGAACTCGCGGCGGGCAAAGAACTGCCCAAGCCCATCACCCTCGCCGAGATCAAAGCCAACAAACTCTTCGCCACGTCGCCGCTGGTGAGAATGGGCCGTCTGTCCGTCGTTCCGCTCACTCCCGAACAGTACAAATTTTTGGTGGAGGGCTGATTCCGCGGGACCAGGACTTGCGCAGCCACATTTTGTGCCACAACCTGGACATTGCGGCGCATCCTTCAGTTCTTAGCGTTCGCTAGGAGTTCTTCGTCATGAACAAATCCATGCTTCTTATCACCCTCGTCGCCGCCCTCTCTCTCTTATTGCTCGCCGGCGGTTACACCTTGCTTCGCGGTGGTAGCAATCCGCCTGCAGTTGGCTCACCGGCCCCAGACTTCACGCTCTCCTCTCAGGACGGCCAACCGGTGAAGTTGTCCGCGCTTCGCGGCCAATGGGTCGTTCTATATTTCTACCCCAAGGATTTCACTAGCGGCTGTACGGTCGAGGCCCACAATTTCCAGCGCGATCTCGCCGAATATCAGAAACGTAACGCGGTGATTCTCGGCGTCAGCGTGCAGGGTGAAAAATCTCACAAGCAGTTCTGTGCCAAAGAAGGTTTGAACTTCAAACTGCTGGCGGACACGCAAAAGGAAGTTTCAAAGTCCTACGACTCGATCATCAATCTCGGCATTGCCAAACTTTCTTCGAGACACACGTTCCTAATCGATCCGCAGACTGTACTTAGGAAAATCTGGCTTGACGTTGACGTCACGAAGCACAGCGCAGACGTGCTTGCCGCGCTAGATGATTTTGAGAAGAGATAAAATCGTCACGGCGTAACTGCCGCTTCGATCAATCACCCATTCTGACCTCTCCACGGGATTTTTGCCTCTATTTCCTACGGCTCGTCGTCCCCATCTACGTCCGTCGCCGGTGCTTCTCCATCTCGTACTTCAGGATCGATCTTTCCCGCCTTTTCTTTTTGCAGCAGCTGATTCAACGCCAGCACATCGGTCGTTTTCAGCTCTTTCCATCGCGCAAAGTTTTCCTGCAGCGCCAGTTCCAGTTCTCTGGCAACGCTCTCGGTCTGCGTCGTTGGTGCGGCGTCGGCAGCGTCCGCAATTCCAAGGATTTGCCGGAATCGCTGGTTGAGCGTTGAGAAGTTTTCCGGACGTTTCCCCGATAGTGGTACGCCAGAAAATCCCGGGACCGCCGCTCCTTCCAGTTCTGCGGCGTTCTTGTCAAATTCCGAAAGTTTCAGTTTGGCTTCCGTCGAAGAGATCCTTTCTCCGGCAGCCTTGACCTGCGCGCGGGTGGACTTCAGCTCCGCCAGCGCCTGAAAACTCTGGTTCATTGCTTCCGTGGCCTGGCGCTGCATCGCAAATTGCTTGGCAAGGTCCGCAGCGGAAATCTTCACGCGCGGATCCATCTTCAGCCTCAGCGGCTTGCAATACGACTTGCCATCGACCGTTAACTTCACGGTGTATGCTCCCGGCAAAGCCCAGGCTCCTTGCGGCTCCAGCGGCGTATCGTGCACGATCGCCGAAATGGGATATCCGTGCCCCAGCGATTGTGGCGCGGGGTACCGCACATTCCACACAAAGCGGTGCATTCCCGCCTTACCCGACAAAACCTTTTCCCGCCTTACCCAGTACATCGGAATCGGATGCTTTGGCGCGATCTCCTCAATTGGCTCGAACTTGTCCGCGCTGGAATACTTTCGTACCAATTTTCCACTCGCATCTTGAATCTCCAGAGTCACAGATCCCGCAGCATCCTTGGCCAAAAAATAATCGATGAGCGCCCCGTCGGGCGGATTTTTTCCCGCCGGTTCTTCCGGCGGCAATGGCGTATCAGGATTTTTATTCCAGCGCGCCCGGACCGCCTCTTGCGGCGCAAACAAATACCCGCTTGCACTCGCCATTTCGGCGCTAATTTGCCGCAGCGGCGTGATGTCATCCAGTATCCAGAATGACCGGCCATGCGTCGCAACTACCAGGTCATCGCCATGAATTGTCAAATCCCGCATGGAAGTGTGCGGCAAGTTCAACTGTAGCGGTTGCCAGTGATCGCCCTCGTCGAACGAGACATAAACGCTGGTCTCCGTTCCCGCGAACAGCAACCCTTTCCGCAACGGATCTTCGCGCACTACATTGACCGGAGCATTATCAGCCAGCCCCGCATCGATCTCCTGCCAGGTTTTCCCAAAATTCCGCGTACGATAGATGTGCGGCTGCAAATCATGCAAACGAAAACGATTCACCGCCGCGTATACCGTTCCCGCTTCTGTCCGCGAAGCCTCCAGAATGGAAACTTTGCTCCAGGGCGTCAGCTCTGGCGGTGTAACATCTGCCCAGGTTTTTCCGCCATCGCGCGTTAGCTGAATTAACCCGTCGTCGGTCCCCGCCCAAATTGTGGAATTTTCCCGATACGACGCCGCCAGCGCATAAATTACTCCACGATGTTTTCCCTTTTCTGGATCACTCGCCGCAAACGCACCCAGATTCGGCGGTGTTTCGGGGGATTTCCGGGTCAAGTCCGGACTGATCACCTTCCAACTTTTTCCCCCATCAATCGTTTCGAACACCACATTCGCAGCGAAATACAATTTGTGCGGATCGGTCGGCGAAAACATAAGAGGCAACGTTCGGTCATAGCGATATTCGCCGCGCCGCACGGGTTCCGGTGCCACGTCTTGCACTTCTCCCAACGCCAAATTGGTCCGCGTAACGCGCGCGCCGTACACATAATTTTGGTTCAGCGGATCGATCGCAATCGTCCCATACTCCTCTACTCCTAATAGCCGCCACTCCCGAAACGTAATTTCCCCGTAATCGCTGCGGCTTATGATGGCCGCAGAACCGCTCTCCTGCTGCGCGCCATATACCCAGTAGGGAAACCGGTTGTCGGTGGTCACATGATAAAATTGCGCGGTCGGCTGGTTATACCAACTGCTCCAGGTCGCGCCGCCGTTCACGCTGATTACCGCGCCCTGATCGCTCGACAGAGCGATAATTTGTCCGTTTTCGCGATTAATCCAAATTCGCTGGTAATCGTCACCGCCTGGCGCGCCCTTCCATCCAACAAATGTTTTCCCGCCGTCGGTCGATTTCCAGGTCGTGGTATTTTCGACGTACACCACATCCGGATTGTCCGGCGCGACCGCAATTCCCATCGCACCCGGTCCGCGTCCCCCGATACGGTGATCCTCATTCACCTGCATCCACGTTTCTCCCGCATCGTCCGAGCGATACACTCCCGCTTTCTTGTCTGCCTCCACCGAGGCATAAATTCTTTTCCAATCGCTCGGAGCAATCGCCAGTCCGATTCGCGAAACTCCTTCTTCCGTACCTGGCAATCCTTTGCTCAACGGCAGCCACGTCGTTCCTCCATCGGTCGACTTATACAAACCGCTTCCGGCCATTTCGATCGAAGCGCCACTGCGCACTTCCCATGGCGCAACCCGCGCTGTCCACAGCCCCGCATACACGACTTGCGGATTCGTCGGATCCATTACCAATTCAGCCGCGCCGGTGTTCTCATCTTTATACAGAACTTTTTCCCAACTCTGTCCGCCGTTCGTCGAGCGAAAGACGCCGCGCTCCGCATTCGGGCCATACGGGTGCCCTTGCGCTGCGACATACACTCGCTCCGCATCCTTCGCATCCACCACAATGGCGGTAATCTGCTGCGCATCGCGCAGACCGAGATGTGTCCAAGTCTTTCCCGCGTCCAATGTTTTGTACATTCCGTCGCCGACAGCCAAATCCGGCCGCTGCAATCCCTCGCCACTTCCTACGTAAATCACATTTGGATCCGACGGCGCTACCGCAATCGCTCCTACCGATCCGCTGCTTCCCGCTTCGTCAAAAATTGGCGTCCAAGTGTTCCCAAAATCCGTCGTCTTCCACACTCCTCCGTTCACTGCCGCCGTATAAAACAGATTCGGTTGCCCCGGCACTCCGGTAATTGCTACGGTTCGACCGCCACGGAACGGCCCAATGCACCTCCACCGCATCTCCTGAAACAATTTCTGGTCATAGCTCTGCGCTTTCGCCGCCAAACTACCAATTGTCAGCATCGCCGCCACGATGCAAATTTTTCTCATCGAACGCAATCTCATCCGTGGCCTCCAAAACTCGAAAGCATAACCCGCCTGTCGAATCCGGGCAATTTAGAAGTGGCACAATTTGTTTCGTTCAGGATTTAGGGGGTAGCGTCGCATCGGGCCGGTGAAACAGCCACGGACAGCAGGTTTGTGTTCTGTTCGGGATATGTCTGGGTAAATGAAATTTTTCAGCCGTGTTCCCAAAATCGCATGGCACTTTGACAGTTCTTACTTTCTTGCTCGATCCCTAATCTGCTTGGCCAATTTTTCAATATCCTGGGCCCGCTTCACCACCGTCAAACTCAGCACAGCGTTCGCGTTAGTCTTGTCCACCTCGTCCTTCAGCTGCGAAGCCATCGCATACAGCCGCTGCACGTCCATGCGAATTTCCACCTGATTCTGTCGGTCGAGAGTCTGTTTGTTGCTGTCGACCGTCAGAGGCGGCCCATCCAGTCCTTGCGGAGCATTCTGGTTGGTCGGCGCATTCGGCGAGGCTTTCGGTTGGGGCACTGGACGCTGCTGCCAAGCCCCGATCCAAATCGGCCTCGCAAGCAAAATTCCAGAGAGGTAAATAACTGTCACTCCAAATTTCCAGTGCGCATATTTCATTGGATCCTCGATTCCAGGACAAGTCCCATTGCCGCGTAGCACTCTTATGCACCGTTATACACCTCAAACTAGCCGATGCGAAGTCGTGATGCGATGTCACGCGCAGTCCGCGAACTCTGTAGTTTCTTCGTAGCCCGCTCGCTTCAGCGCGGCCTTGCCAGGATTCTCCAAGGTCATCGCTTCCGGTTCGCGCTCTTACTCGAACTCGGACGTCGTGGTCGTTGCTTCGCGGAAACGGACTTTATGATGAACTGGCGCTTCCCCCCTGGGGATAGGCACTTTCGCGCGATCCAACCCCTCCGCGATCAGCGTTCGCACAGCCGGTTCGTCTATAGACACTGCACGCTTTTTCATCTTGATGCGGCGTGCGACGTTCCCACTCCCCAGCGGCCGCTTCTCCGGATCTGGAAGTTCCGCGCCTTGCAAAAAACACAAGCTCACCCATTCCGGCATAACCGCAATCGCGAGAATGGCTTCGCTTGGCCGCATCCCGGGACAAGGTCCCACCACCAGCGCGTTGCAGTTGTCGTACACCATCTCGATTGCGTTCGGAATCAACTTACGCAGCTTGGTAAGCGACTTCTTGGCCTCGGCGGCGACGCCGGGTTCGTATTTGCAGAGAAATCCTTCGAACTGCTCTTGGGCGTCCATGGTTATTCCTTCTGCCGTGAACGTTCCGCCCTATAGTCTTATTTGTCGCCCGCACTCGGCGTTACTTCGCTGGTGTCCTGAGGCAAAACTGCTGGTGCAGCATCACCCTTCACATAGTGGCCGTACCACGCGAGATATCGCTTCAGACGGTCTTCGATATGGGACGGCACGGTGAACTCATGATACTCGCCCGGATATACAACCAGTTCGGTATTCCGTCCCAGAAATTTCAACGCCTGGTACATCTGTTCCCCGCCTAGTATCGGCACGTTCCAATCGATATTCCCACCCATGAACATTGCCGGCGTCGTGATGTCTTGCACCCTATAGAACGGCGCTAGCTTCGTCCACAAAGCTTGCTTTTCCCACGGGTAGCCGAGCTCAGTGAAATAGTCCTTCTGGTATTGATCGTGCCCGAACAGGCTTGTGAATTCCGCCGCGCCCGCTCCAGAAATCGCCGCCTTAAATCGCTTAGTCTGTCCGATGATGAAGTCTGTGGAGATTCCGCCGTACGACCATCCGCCTACGCCAAGTTTGTCTGGGTCCACGATTCCTTGCGCGATGGCATAGTCCACCATCGCCATATCATCCTGAAAGTCCTTATTTCCCCAATCTGCAAAGATCGCTTTGCAATAATCTTCTCCATAACCGGTCGACCCGCGCGGATTCGGAAACAATACAACATAGCCATTTGCCGCCAGCAGCTGTGACAGATGATCGAACTCCGCGTAGTAGGCCCACACTGGACCGCCGTGCGGCTTGAGAATCGCTGGATACTTCTTGCCTGCTGTGTAGCCTAGCGGCTTATACATGTAGCCCGATACCGTTGTTCCGTCTTGGCTTTTGAATTTCACGTATTCGCCTGGCACCAGCTTTAGCTTCGCCAGCACCTCATCGTTGGCATGCGTGATGCGAGTCAATTTCCCGCCCGGCGCGGTATACATCTCGTTTGGGCGGTCCAACGTAGTAATCTGCGCGACGATATCGCCGCTCTTCGAAAGCGAATAGTCATACAGCATGAAGCGGCCGCCGATCGGCCGCGTCACCTTTTGCGTGGCAATTTCCACCAGGCACAAATTCTGCGTTCCGTCGTCATCGGCAATGAAATAAAGCGACTTTCCATCCGGAGCGAACTTTGGCTTGGTCGCCATCCGGTCCAGCGCCAGCGTAAGGACTTTCGCATCGCCTGGCTTCCCGCCGGCATCCGGCACCGGAACCACCGCGATGTGCTTGGTGGCGTACTCAAACAGTTTCGGGTCAAGTTGGCTTGCGTATGCGATCCATTTCCCGTCCGGCGACCAGGCCGCCTGGTGGTCTTCGCCGGGATTGGTCGTCACCTGCGTCGGAGGCGCGCCTTTATCTTTGTTGTCCGCAGGAACCACCCAAATGTCGGTGTTGTAAGTACGGTCGGGATCCGGCTGCGAGCGATTGCTGGTAAAAGCAATGCGCTTTCCGTCTGGTGACCAGGCCGGCTCGTCATCGTCAAAATCGCCGGAGCTTACCTGCGTCAGCGACTTTGCCGCCACGTCGAGCACATACAGATGTGTTCTGCGCCGGTCCAAATAGCCGATGGTGTCCTGCTTGAACTGCAGGCGATCTACGACCCACGGTTTCGGCGTTTTCGCTTTCTTGTCCTTTTCGGCCCCGGCTTTTTCCTTTTCCTTGTTTCTTGCTTCTTGCAGTTCCTCAGGCTTCGCATCGCGAAGCACCAGCAGGATTCTCTTGCTTTCAGGCGACCATTCGAAATCGTTCACATCTTGCGGTGTATCCGTCAGCTTTTGGGCTTCTCCGCCCTTGCGGTTGAGTAGCCACACTTGCGTCTTTCCCTCATTGCGCGCGGAAAGGAATGCCAGGTATTTGCCATCCGGACTCCATCTCGGATGTGATGAGGAAACATCCTCCGCGGTCAGTGGTATTGCTTCTCCACCCGCTACTGGCACCATCCAGATTCGTTCTTCATTCTTGTCTTCGTCGCGGTTCACCGTGCCCATGGTGTACGCAACCCCTTGCCCGTCCGGGCTTATCTGCGGGTCGTGTAAATCTCGAAACGCAGATACGTCTTTTACAGTGATCGGACGCTGAGTCGTTGCCTCCTGTTGCGCGTACAAGGCCAGTCCCCCCAGGTTCACAGCCAGTACGACAATCACCGTCAATGCTCGGAACAAATTCATCACAGCAGTCTCCTACCATCCAAATCGCGTGCGACGAGCGGGCGAAGTTTAGCATAGCCGCGCAAAATTTCCGCTGCGCGCTCGGCCGCTTGGATTTTGCCGGTCCCGCAACCGCCTGCGGCCATTCCTGCAGACTGAAAAAATATTCACTCGACTGCATTTTTTTGTTGCATGCAGATGCAGACCTTGTATTCTTCAACTGCGAACTCGTTAAAAATTCTCGCTACGTCGATAACGAGCGCGCTTAGGAGGACGACGGTACAAATTGAGCAGCATATCGGTTCCCGCCAACTTTCCTTCCCGTGTTATCTCAGCAGCTAGAAAGAAATCGGCAAAGCTCACGCTCTGGCCGCTGGTTGCCGCCACGTTCTTTATGGTTTCCGGCGGCACCTATGGCACGGAAGAGATCGTTCACGGCGCAGGCTACGGCCACGGAATCCTGATCCTGCTGTTTCTTCCTGTCTTCTGGAGCCTGCCAACTGCTTTCATGATCGGCGAACTTTCCAGCGCCCTGCCGCACGAAGGTGGCTACTACGCGTGGGTTCGCCGCGGTCTGGGAAATTTCTGGGGCTTCCAGGAAGCTTGGATCTCCCTCGCCGCCAGTATTTTTGATATGGCGATCTACCCGACACTGTTCGTTTTCTATCTCAAGCAAATCGCTCCCTGGTTTGCTGAAGGAAATCACGGCGTGCTGGCTGGGTTATTTGTCGTGGCCGCTTGCACCGTCCTCAACCTGGCCGGAATTCGCGTGGTAGGAATTACTTCGCTTTGGCTGTTTTTCCTGCTTTCCTTCCCTTTCGCTATGGTCGTAATCATGACTCCTCTGAAGGCCGGGGCATTTGCCGTGCCTCACGTAGCGGCGGCACCGGGAACTGGCCTCGGTTTGCTGGGTGGTGTTCTTGTCGCCATGTGGAATTACATGGGCTGGGATAACGCATCCACCATCGCGCAGGAAGTGGAACGGCCGCAGCGCACTTATCCCAAAGCGATGATTGCCGCCGTCATCCTCGTTTCGCTCACGTATGTGCTTCCGTTCTCCGCCGTTTACTTCACTGGAATTCCCGCTTCTCGCTTTGGCGAAGACGGATCCTGGGCCACCATCGGCGGCCTGCTGGGCGGAAAACTTCTCGGCTTCGAGTGGCTACGTTTCTTGATCGTTCTCGGTGGCATGATGAGCGCTTTCGGTATGTTCAACGCTCTGGTGATGAGTTATTCCCGCCTGCCTCTAGCCATGGCTCGCGAAGGCATGCTACCGAAAGTGTTTAGCAAAATCAGCAAACGCACCAAGGCACCGTGGGTCGCCATCATCGTTTGTGCCAGCGGCTGGGCGCTGTGCCTCGGCCTCGGTTTTCAACGCCTGATCACGCTCGACATCATGCTCTATGGTTTCAGCCTGATGCTTGAATTCGTCACCCTGGTAGTCCTGCGAATCCGCGAGCCAGAATTGAAGCGAGAATTCCGCGTTCCGGGCGGCTTGCCCGGAGCCATCCTCGCGGGGGTCTTTCCATTGGCACTGTTGCTCCTCGCACTGGTGAAAAGCGGTTCCGAAACAGTGCTCGGCATGAACGGTCTGCTCTTCGGAGCCCTTATTATCGGCTCCGGTTTCCTGGTTTACGGTACAACGCGCAAGCTCCGCGTTCCGGCTCGCCGTGCGTCAGCCGAAGTCATCGAAGCTACCTGACGCCTCATAAAATCTTTGTGGCGCTCCGGTCTCGCTTTCTCTTAATGCAGCGGCGGTCTGCTTATCGCAGGCAGGGTTTATTCCGCCGTTTGTCCGCCGTTAGCCAAAACGCGATCCTTCATTACAAGCGACTTTTCCCGCCGTCACGGGTTTCTATTTTCATAGGTGCCAGTCGTAATGACGAGCATGAAAGGATAGACCGATGAAAACTAAATCACTGATAAATTCCGTTTTGGGGGTCGGGGCATTTTTGCTGGTGGGTACGTTCGCGCCAACAACATTTGCGCAAAGCGGTACACAAGACCAAGCTACGCCGCCGGCAGCTTCGCAGCCAGCTCCCCGAGCGCACGAACACGGTAAGAGCGCGTTCGCAGGTTTGCATCTTTCCGATGATCAAAAAACTCAAATCAAGAAAGTCCACGAAGAAGCCCGGGCGAAACGAGATAAGGTGATGGCCGACTCTTCGCTTTCCGATACGGCGAAGCACGAGAAAGCAAAGGAAATTCGCCACGCTGCAATGGAGCAAGCGCGCAGCGTACTCACTCCCGAACAACGCGAACAGCTAAAAGCAAATCGCAGCGCACGCCGCGCGGAACGCTCGCAACCCCAGTCGATGTGAACAAGGACGTAGAGAGGCGGGACCGTCTCTCTTTCGCAGCGACGGCCGTGCGCGACACGCAACGCTGGGCACAGATTTGATATTCTGCCTATCGTGCGTATTTCGAACGGCCGCTTCTTGTTTCGAATCAGTTTGATTTCGTCGGCGATAGCTTTGCTCGCGGGCCTTCCGTTTCTTGTTTCGCAGGCCCAATCGCCGCAATCCGCGCCTGTCGGATCGCCTGCCGCGCAGCAACCCGGCGCGCCGATTTCCACTCCGCCCTATCCAACGATCCCGCCTCCGCAGCCCCAGCGAACCGGACTCAACATCGTCGTGCTCGATCCGGCACACGGTGGCACTGACCCGGGCGCGCGCGGAGCGCAAGGCATTCGCGAAAGCGACCTGCTCCTGGACTTAACATTTCAAACGCGCCGCGCCCTCGAAGCGCAAGGCTTTCAGGTCTTGCAAACGCGCAGCGGCAATGAAAATCCGTCATTCGATGATCGATCGACCCTCGCCAACGCGCAGTACGGCGCGGTGTTCATCACGCTGCACATTTCCTCCACCGGTCTGCCGGGCACAGTTCGCGTTTACACCATGCCGGATGCTTTTGCGGCCGTGGCCACTGGCAGCGTCATCGGCTGGGATCGTGCGCAAGCTCCCTACGTCACACTGAGCCGTAAATTTGGCGATGCCGTACAAGGCCAGCTTGCGCAGCGCTTCAAGGGTTCGCCAAACAATTCTCAAAGCGCCACCATCCGCCAGTTGCGCACCACCGCGGCGCCGGCCATCGCGGTCGAGCTTGCCAGCGTCAGCGTGCAGGACCGCGCTGACCTGGACAGAATGATGCCCGGTGTCGGCGACGCTATCGCGCGCGGCGTCGCCGAATTTCGACCGTCCTACGTGGTGCCCGGCGCAGCGGGAAAGTATCCATGAGCAGAAACTGGCGCACTTGGGTGGTCGTTGGACTCGGCATCGCAGTGGTCAGCGCAGCGATTTACTTTCCGATTCTGCGCCGGCGCGTAAAAACGGCGGCAAAAATCCCCGAGCCTTCCGAAGAGCAGGCGCGTCGCGAACTGACGCAAGCGATAGCGCCAAGTCCGACCGATCCAGTGGTCAAAGTGAAAATGTTTTGGACTTCAGCCGAGGATGAGAGCGCGCTGGCTCCCGTCGCCATCCAACTCGCGCTTTCAAAAGACCCGGTGCTGCGCGCCAAACAGGTTCTGAATACTTTGCTGGCTGGGCCGGTAGAATCGGATTTACGCACGCTGCCACCCGATGCTGCGCTCCTCGCCTTTTACCTCTTGCCGGACGGAACCGCAGTCGCCGACTTTTCTGAAGCCCTGGCCACTTCGTCCCCTTCTGGCGTTCAGAGCGAACAATTGGCCGTGGATTCAATCGCACGCACCCTGGAAGCCAACGTCCCACAAGTCAAGCGGCTCAAGATATTGATTCACGGGCAAGAACTGGACACGCTCGCCGGTCACGTTGATCTCACCCAGTTTTTCGTCGTTGATACCAAAGCCGTGCAGCACGGTGCGCTTTCGCTCGACATGCCCGTCAACATCGCGATCCCTCAGGTCGCCGCTGCCAATAACGGCGCAAGCGCTCCAGCGAAGCGTTGACACCCCTCGCTGCAAACGGCAAACTGACGCAGCCGCGATGAATTGCGAAAACGCCCGAGCGATCGGCGTGCGTGCGCCGCCAGCCCCCTTTCTGTTTCGTGAACGGCAATTGAGGTAGTGCCTAGGAGGCACAGTGAGACCAGATGGACGTGGCGCAGATCAAATGCGGGCCTTGAAGATCACGCCGGACTTTATCTCCACCGCCGAAGGCAGCGTGTTGATCGAACTCGGTAAGACGCGTGTGATCTGCACGGCCAGCGTGAATGATGGAGTTCCAGGATTTCTGAAGGGCGCAGGCAAAGGCTGGGTCACCGGCGAATATGGAATGTTGCCGCGCGCCACGGAAGAACGCACCTCGCGCGAAGCGGCACGTGGGAAGCAGTCCGGGCGCACGCAAGAAATTCAACGGCTGATCGGCCGGTCGCTGCGCGCCATCACCGACCAGGAAATGCTGGGTGAACGTACCGTGTGGCTTGATTGCGACGTGATTGAAGCCGACGGTGGTACGCGAACGGCATCCATCACTGGAGCATTTGTGGCTTTTGCGCTGGCCATGGAGCGCATGGTCGCCGCGGGAATCTTGAAGAGTTCGCCTTTGATTGACACCGTTGCTGCGACCAGCGTGGGAATTGTGGACGACCTCGCGCTGCTGGATTTGATGTACGAGGAGGATTCGCGCGCGGAAGTGGACATGAACGTGGTGATGACCGGCAGCGGCGACTTCGTGGAAATTCAGGCCAGCGCGGAAGGCCGTCCGTTCACGGGAGGCGAAATGCAGGATCTGCTGGCGCTGGCTGCGGCGGGAATTCGCCGGCTCGCGGAAGCGCAGCGCGCAATCTTGCCGGCCAAATTTCTGGCGCGCGGCCGCTAAGTCCAACAATTTATCAGAAGTCTTTCCGTGCGTCGCGAGCGCGGGTAGGAACCTAAGTTGTTTGCAAATCGAAGATGAAGAGAGATTCCTCGCTGCGCTCGGAATGACGATACGGGGCGTTATGAACTCAACAAGAAAACTCTACCTCGCGTCATCAAATCCAGGAAAGCTGAAAGAGTTTTCTGCTATCGCATCGGAAATTCACTCGCCGATCGAACTGGCTCTGCTGCCCGGCTTTTCGGAACTTGCGCCATTTCCGGAAGAGGCTCCCACATTCGCAGAAAACGCCGTTGGCAAAGCATTGCACTCCTCAGGCATTTCCGGCGAAGCAGTCTGCGCGGATGACTCCGGGCTGGTGGTTCCCGCGCTCGGCGGCGAACCAGGCGTTCGTTCCGCGCGCTATGCGGGACCGAATGCCAGCGACGCGCAAAACATCGCAAGACTTCTCGCCGCGATGATGGACAAAAAGAATGAGGAACGCGCGGCACACTTTGTCTGCGTTCTGGCGGTTGCGCGAAAAGGAAATGCGCTCGCGGTGATCAGTAATCGCGTGGACGGTTTTATTCTCGAAGAACCGCGCGGCTCAGGTGGCTTTGGCTACGACCCGGTTATCTACTTTCCACTTCTGAACAAATCGTTTGCCGAACTCTCCAGCGCCGAAAAAAATCTCTACAGCCATCGCGGAAAAGCGTTCCGGCGGTTGCTGGAGGTTTTGCCGGGCATGCTGTAGTCTGGCCAGCATGACCAAAACAAAAAAAAACAGACCTGCAAGGCAAACAAAATCCAGGTCTGTTGCAAAACCACGGACAAAGAACAATGCCGGGAAAACAACCTCTACCCGCGGCGGTACACCTGATGCGACAAATCCCAAGCGGGTGGCGGCGATTTTGGCAAAACTAGATGAAGCCTATCCAAACGCAACCTGCGAATTGAAGCACGAAAACCCGTTTCAATTGGTGATTTCGACCATTCTCTCGGCGCAGTGCACCGACGTCCGGGTAAACCTGGTCACAGAAAAACTTTACAAAAAATATCCGGACGCCAGAGCATTTGCGTACGCCAATCCCGCCGATCTGGAACAGGAGATTCGACCTACCGGATTTTTTCGCAACAAAACCAAATCAGTGATGGGCGCCAGCAAAGCGATTGTGGAAAAATTCGGCGGCGATGTGCCGCGAACGATGGAGGAGATGCTCACGCTGCCAGGAGTGGCGCGCAAGACGGCCAACGTAGTCCTGGGCACGGCTTACGGAATTCCGAGTGGGGTCGTGGTCGATACCCACGTGCTGCGACTCGCGCGGCGACTGGAACTCACAAAGCACGAAGAGCCCAGAAAGGTCGAGCAGGACCTGATGAGCATTCTGCCCCGGGACAAATGGATCCAGTTTTCTCACCAATTGATCTGGCATGGCCGCCGGGTGTGCGTCGCTCGCAAACCGAAATGCATCGATTGCAACATCGAACCGCTCTGCCGCGCAAAAGATAAAACCGTCTAGTGTAGTGCGACGAAATTCCTAGCAGTTATGGAAGAGGAGCGCCTAACCCGTATACCCGCACACCCCAACGCGAGGAGAGTTAACTACCGGCAGGCACATCTCGTCGCCACACTCGTGTGCGAC
>Ga0185299_10001654_pt1 | contig 40322 bp, 37 predicted proteins | sample PaiPotPPA55metaG_FD_128002 | JGI IMG/M metagenome (GOLD analysis project Ga0185299, IMG submission 128002) | Iron sulfur acid spring bacterial and archeal communities from Banff, Canada, to study Microbial Dark Matter (Phase II) - Paint Pots PPA... ...
TGGCCGAGGATCGAGGGGAAAATCCCCTCGCTGTCGAAGCCGTCGAGCGTATAGGCGTCGGTGTGGCAAATTCCCGTCGCCTTGATCTCGACAAGGACTTCGCCCGCCTTCGGGCCATCCAGATCGAGCTCGACGATTTCAAGGGGCTTCTTTGCCTCGAACGCGACTGCGGCGCGTGTCTTCATTTGCCGTTCCTCCACTCAAATCGCTTTTCTTGAGCTTGGAATGTCTACGGTCTTTGAAAACCGGAAGTCTTTGAAAACCGGAAGTCCGATGGGCAAATAGCAGTGCGATCACGACGTTATAATGTAACATCATGCTTCCCGGGCAAATCAAACCGCAATTTTGAAAAGATTGCACGCTCGCGTTCAATGTCAAGGCCGACGATTTTTTCGTAAGTCTCGCTGTCTCTTTTCGCCGATCGCGATGCAGCCCACCGCGCGGATCGCCCGCGTGTCTCTAGGGAATTGTGGGCAACGAGGTGATCTCACAGCGGCGACGGACATCGTGCAGCAGGTTCCGCTGCGGCGCGAGATTATTTTCGAATTTTGAAAACGCCGACGCAATTGGGACGTAATGTGACGAAGCGAACAATCAATGGAGGGCAGATTGATTGAAATCATCCTGACTGTCTGTGCCATCGCCAATCCGGCCCATTGCGAGGAAAAATATCTTCAGTTCGCCTGGGACGGTTCACTCGAGCAATGCATGATGGCGGCGCAGCCCTATATCGCGGAGTGGATCGGCAACCACCCGACCTGGCAGGCCGCGAAATGGAGCTGCGGCTACCCCGACAGCAGGAAGCGAAAAATCTGATTCAGTGCGGGCCGACCGCTATGCCCCAGGGCAATTCTCCGACCTGTATCGATTTGATAACCTGCAAGCGCGCCACGTCGATGACGGAGACGTCGTTCGAGACGCCATTGGCGACCAGCAGATATTTCTCGTCCGGCGTAAAGGCGCCGTGCCAGACCCGTTGGCCGACCAATAGATATTTCAGCACCGCGTGGGTGCCACCGTCGACCACCGCGACCCGATTGGCAGGTCCGAGATCGATGAAGCCGAGCTTGCCATCCCTGGTGATGTTGATGCCGACGGGCTGAATGGCCTCGGATCGAAGACCGGGGATCTCGAACGTCACCGTCTGCTTGAGTTTGCGCGTTGCCGGATCGATGATCGCAAGGCTGCCGCCGATTTCCGAGGTCACCCATAATTCCGATCCGTCGGCCTTGTATGCCGAAAAGCGCGGACGCGAACCGACCAGCAAATTGTCAACGATCTGGCGGCTTGCGGTGTCGATGAAATGCACCATGCTGGTCGTCTCTGACGTACATACCAGAATTTTGGAATCCGGACTGACCGTCATGCCCTCGGGCTCGATGCCGACCGAGACCTCGCCGATCGATGCGCGCTTCTCGAGGTCGAGCACGGTCACCATCGCGTCATTTTCGTTGGCGACGTAGAGGATCTTGCCCGAGGGATCGATGGTGAACTGTTCGGGATCCGGGCCGGACGGCAAATCGCCGATGACGGTCTGGCTCTTGGTGTCGATGACCTGGATCAGGTCGTCGTCGCCTAGCGCTACATAAACCGACTTGCCGTCCCGGGAAACTTCGATGCCGCGCGGCCGTTGCCCCGTCTTGACGGTTGCAACCGTCTCCAACTTGTCGGTGTCGATCACGGAGACCGAATTGCCCTTTTCGTTGGAAACATAGGCCAGGTAGGCGAAAGCGGAATTGCCGGACAAAGAAATCCCTACCAGGGAAAAGCCAACCACCGCGATCCAGCGCAAATCGAACATTTAGCGTCCTCCCGACTTTTATCTGGAACAATAGGGCGCCATTGCGTCTATGCAAAGAATATCGGTCGCATTGCGTCAAGCCGCAAACGGAGTACCTTCGGGCGCCAGGTGTGACAAGAAATGACAAAACACTCGATGGGAGGCGTGACTTGCTTCGGCTACTGCTTGGTATTTGCGCATTAATCGCCTCGAGCGCCGCGGGCTTCTCCGAGCAGCCGCTGGAAATCAAGATCGGTTACATTCGCTCACCACCGTCGAGAATCCGGATATCGCTGATCGATATACCGGCCAGCAATGACGGTCTCGCCGGAGCCCAACTCGCGACCGATGACGACAATGCCACCGGGCGCTTCCTCAATCAGCACTATACGCTGATCGAGAAATTGCTCGGCGAAGGCGACGACCCGGTCGTGGCCATGAATGCGCTGGCCGACCAGGGCGCTTCGTTTATCGTCACGAACCTCGATGCGGACCGGCTGCTGAAGGTGGCCGACGCCGGCAAGGCGCGCGGCGAGACCCTGATCAACGCATCCGCATTGGACGAACGCTTGCGCGAGCAGGATTGCCGCGCCAACGTCATTCATGTCGCGCCGACACGTTCCATGCTCGCCGACGCGCTCGCGCAATATTTGATCTGGAAGAAGTGGCGCAAATGGGCCTTGCTGACAGGCTCGCACGAAAACGATGGTTTATTTGCCGACGCATTGCGCCATGCCGCGATTCGCTTCGGCGCCAAGATCGTTGAAGAGCGACAATTCAAGGACTCCGGCGGCGCGCGACGCACCGATAGCGGTGTCGCCGAGATTCAGCGGCAGATGCCGGTGGTGACGCAAAGCCTGCCCGACCACGACGTGCTGGTTGCGGCGGATGAAAGCGAGGTTTTTGCCGGCTATTTGCCGTATCGGACCTGGGATCCGCGTCCGGTCGCGGGCTCCGCGGGACTGGTGCCCACCACATGGGATGCCGCATTCGACCAATGGGGCGCCGTGCAGCTGCAAAACCGTTTCACGAAAGCGTTTTCGCGCCCGATGACGGCGCAGGACATGCAGGCCTGGACGGCCGTGCGCATGATCGGCGAGGCGGCGATCCGGGGGAATTCCGGCGAACCCGGCAAGATGCTCGCTTACATCAAGAGTCCGGAATTCTCGGTTGCCGCTTTCAAGGGGCAGAAGCTCACGCTGCGCGACTGGAACCTGCAGCTGCGTCAGCCGATCCTGCTGTTCGACGGCAGGAACACGGTGTCGGTGTCGCCGCAAGAGGGATTTCTTCATCAGGTATCGGCGCTCGATACGCTTGGCCTCGATCGGCCGGAAACCAAGTGCAAGTTCAACTGACGATGTTGGCCGTCCGGCCGCAAGGTTGACGAGCCATTCTATGCTCGGCGGAATCAAGAGGTGGGCGCGCACGCTGAGACGGGACGCGCACGCCATTTATCTGGCTGCCCACAGCCCGCGTGTGCCCTGGTATGCAAAGATTCTCGCGATCGCCGTTGCGGGATATGCACTTTCGCCGATCGATCTGATCCCGGATTTCATTCCGGTCGTGGGCTATGTGGATGATTTGATCATCGTGCCGCTGGGCATCTGGCTGGTGCTGTCATTGATTCCCGATGACGTCATGGCTGAGTATCGCGCGATGGCGGACGAGGCCGAGACGCGGCCGCGCAACAAGGTCGCAGCGGTCGCCATCATTGCGATCTGGATTTTTGGCGCGGCCACACTCGGTTGGCTCGTGTTTGCCCATTGGGGCCGAAGATAGGTTCCCCAACGGGAACTACCGCGGTCCGCGCCGGCCGCGCGTATCGGCCTTCCGCCCTCAAAATGCGCGTGCTCGATCGCGACCAGCGTCGTCGTCTCGCAGATGCTGTTGATATCCCGTCAATTTACCGCAGCGCAGCGGTCTTCGGCACGAAGCTTGCTTCATCTGATTTCGCCGGTAAACCCAAGAGTTGGACCGGATGAAGCGCATCATCCTTTGTCTCGGTATATTTGCTTGCTCGACTACAACCGCTAACGCCCGCGATATCGGACAATGGGGAGCTGTCGATCCCGAAATCCGGGAATGGTATCAGGCCCTGATGCAGCCCGACGTCCCGAATGCGTCATGTTGCGGCGAGGCCGACGCCTATTGGGCTGACGAGATCCACGTCCGAGACGGCAAAACCTACGCGACCATCACCGATGACCGGCCCGACGAACCGCGTGGCCGGCCTCACGTCGCGATCGGAACGGAAATCGAGATTCCGAACAACAAGCTCAAATGGGACAAATCGAATCCGACCGGTCACGGCATCGTGTTCTTGAGTCGCGGCGGCTACGTATTCTGTTACGTTCAGCCGGGCGGGGCCTGATTGACGGGTTGCGCCTATTTCAAAAGCCGCAAAAGCGCCTGGCCGGCCTTGGTGTTCAATTCCCTGGCGTCCAGCGTCCCGTCATGATCCGGATCGGCGGCCCCAAAGCGCTGCTCGACCACGGCGAGGTATTCGTCCTTGGTGAGGGTCGCGTCGTGGTCAGGATCGGCAGTGGCGAGCTCTTTCGGCGTCAGTCTGTGAGAGAGCTCTCGTTTGTCGAGCGTGCCATCGTGGTCCCGATCCAGCCTGTCAAACAAATCCGATGCTGCCTTCTTCGCCTCGGCGAGGTCGACCGTGCCATCCTTATCCGTATCGAGCATCTCAACCGCTCGAGAATGGCGGGACTTCGCCAAGACCGGCATCCCAGCGGCGAGCAACGTAACCGTGGTCATTGCGAAAACGAATGTCCGGCGCGATATCATGGGCTGGCCTTTCCTGGTTTCGACTTGCCTGACGCAACTCCGTTGCTGAAAGTGAGTTCCCTCGCCTTGGGTCGCATCGGAACGGCTGCGGCCTCATGGGTCGTGCCTTCAACATCCCCGGCAGATGCTGCGCAGGCTTTGATAGACCGCATCGTCATCCCGCCGCATCTGCTGCAGGGATTCCAGCGTCGTGGTATCGCGGCTCGGCTCGGGCTTCCGCTTCGCGGCAAGCTCGGCCTCCTGCCGCGTATAACACGCCTCGCGCTCGGCTTTGGCCTGGATGAAGCGGCATTGCTCCACCGCCAAAGCGGGAGCCGTGCCGATCATGAGCGCGAGGGTAAGGGAGACAAGAAAATTCAACGTCGCCGCTCCCTGTGCCCGCCGTGTTGCCACGCCGCCGACTCTGCTGCCAACATTCATACCGCGAATTGGCCCTCGAATGATGACGGCAGCCTCGAAACGGCGCTCAACCCTGGTAGAGTCCCTTGTCCCGCGCCTGGCGTATGGCCAGCGCCGCCAACAAGTCGAGCATCGGCGTCGACAGGCCGGCGGCCTTCGCGAACGCCGCCGGCGCGCGCACCAGCGTATCGATTTCCATCGGCCGGCCGCGTTCGTAATCCTGCAGCAGCGACGGCTTGTGATCGGGCGCCGGTCCTGAACGGGTGACGCGCTCGACATCGGCGCAGCAACTTTGGCCGATCGCCTGCGCCTCGTCGAGCAGCCGCGGCACGACCTCGCGCAGCGCGGGGTCGGCCCGCGCTGCCCTGGCGGTTTGTCCGGTAACCAGGCACAGCACCGACATCGACATGTTGGTCATCAGCTTGGACCAGATCGCCCGCCTGATCCGCGTGACCTCGCCCGACTGGATCGAGGCTTCGTTGAGCACGGCACGCACGCGCCCGATCCGCGCGCCGAGGGCGTCATCGCATTCCCCGACCAGCAGCATGTTTCGCTCGGGCGAAAGATTGGCGACGATACCGGGCTCGACGACCTCGTTCGCCGAAAAGATCACCCCGCCGATGATGCGCTCGCGTGCGACGACCGCGCGCAAGCGGCCGCCGGGGTCGAGGAAGCCGAGGGTCGGGCGGCGGCGGATGATCGGCAGGGAGGGCGATGTCGTACCACCAGGGAATGCCGTTCTGGGCGAACACGATCGCGGTGTCGTCGCCCATCAGCGGCGGCAGCCCCATAACAAGGTCGCCGAGCGCATTGGCTTTCAGCGTCGAGATGACGAGATCCTGTTGCCCCAGCGCCGCCGGATGCGTTCACCCGCGCCGGGAATTGCGTGCTGCCGACGCGAAGCGTCAGGCCTCTCGCTCTTACAGCTTCCAGATGCGGCCCGCGCATCACGCAGGAGACCTCATGTCCAGCCAGCGCGAGCCGTACCGCAAAATGGCTGCCGACCGCGCCCGCGCCGAAAATGCAAATCCGCATTGTGGAGACTTCCTGTTGGAGGCGTGACGATTTGGAACCCATTCTCCACAAGCTTGGCTCGCCGCGCAACCGGTTGCGGCTAGCCGCGATTGGGTATGTGACGATGCTGCGGCTTTCAGGCCTTGCGCCGGCCTTGTAAAACAGGCGTGAGCCATTGCGGCTCACGACAGCGTCATGAACAGAAACGCCTGCACCAGCGCCGCAATGTTATGCAATGATTATCACGAATAGCCCTTGCCGCGGCTTGTTGCGGGGGCTTCTGTGATCGCCTAGACATGCAACGATTTGGTCGCGCCCCAGGGTTTTGCATTAAGCGCGGCGCGGGCGGCCGGTGGCCGAACTGGGAAGCTGGATGAACGAGACTCAAGGGAAGCGGTCTGCCATTTCGAGGCTAATGGGTTTGCTGAGCAAGCCCCAGCATCCATATCGGCCGTCCACCGAGGTGTTTCTCGATCTCAATGTCGATCGCGTCGCCGACGATCTGAACCTTGTCGCCGAGGGCGGCGCGCGCGGCGCCGAGGATCGCCCCTCCACCGACGCGGAGACCCTCGACGACATCGAGCATCGGGTCGTGGAGCTGATCGAGACCCACAAGCAGGATGCGCATTCAATTTATCTTGAGCACCTGCACACCTACGACGAGCGCCTGACGGCGCTTAACTTCGAAGAGCGGTTCGCGATCATCCAGCAGGCGGCGCCGGAGTCCGTCGGCGAATTCCGCGCCGAAGCAGCGCTCGGCCGCGACGAATTGTTCGGCCTGCGGCGGCGGCTTTATGATTCGGAACAGGAGCGCGACGATTTTCGCAAACGCCACAAGCTCGCACGCCCCGCGCGCCTCTCATCGCAGGGCAAGACCATCCTCAAGATCGGAATATTGGCGGTTCTCTTCGTCGTCGAAGTTGTCATCAACGGCAACTTTCTCGCCAAATCCAATCCGCAGGGGTTATTGGGCGGCGCCGTGCAAGCGGTGAGTTTCGCAGCGCTGAACATCATCGCGAGCTTCCTGTGCGGCCTGGTGCCGATCCGCCTCATCAATCGCCGCAATTTCTTTTTCAAATTGATCGGCCTTGCCTCCTTCATCCTCTATCTCGCCTTCGCGATCGGATTAAATCTGACGCTCGCGCATCTTCGCGAAATACCACCCACCGTGAACGGCGATGCCGGACAGGAGGTCATGGTCCAGCTGCTGAAGGCGCCGCTTCTGCTGAACGACATCATCTCCTGGGTCTTTTTCGGGATCGGACTGATTTTTTCGCTGATCGCCATGACCGACGGATTGCTGTTCACCGATCCGTATTTTGGCTATGGCTCGCTGGAGCAACGATGCAACGAGGCCCGCGCGCAATACACCGAGGGCAAGGCTGAACTGGTCGAGAGGCTCCGCGATATCAGGGACGCCGCGAGCGAGGCGATGAACGGCGCCGCGCGCGATCTATCGGTCCGGCGCGGCGAGTTCGATGCGATCATTCAGGCGAGGGGGCGCCTGGCGCAACGCTTCGCCGAGCATCAAAATCACATCGAGCGGTCCTGTCGCGCGCTGCTGGCGATCTACCGCGAAGCCGATCGCAAGGCGCGAACCACGCCCGCGCCCAATTACTTCGCCAAGCCTTACAATATGGACCGCATCGTCTATGTCGGAACCGACCGGGATGAGACGGCACGGGATCAGCTTCGTCAATCGATCCTCGAGGCACAGGACATATTGAAGTCCCAGATTCAGGCCATTCACGGCGCGTTCGATGAGGCCGTGCGCTCCTACCGCGAAATTGACGACCTGATCCCGGAGAGCAAGTTTGGCCCGGCTGCAGCCAAGAAAGCGTAACGGCGCGCGCGGCGCGGGCGCTGCGATCGGCGGCATCGTGCTGATCCTGTTTGCCATGGTGGCATTGGGCTTTCTGGCCCTGTTCTACTTTTCCACGCCGCAGAAGCCCAAGCTCGATGCTGCGACGCTCTGCCCGGTCACCGGGCCCGAGGGCATCACGGTCGTTCTGGTCGATACCACCGATGAGTTGCCGGAGCCGACCCAGCGTCAGGTTCTCGGCATGCTCGAGGACCAGATTTCATCGCTGCCCGCGTACTACAAATTCGACATCCGCGTGCTCGACATTGCCGGCGGCCGCAGCCGGTCGCTGTTTTCGAAATGCAATCCGGGCGACGGGACCGGTTTGAGCGAGTGGACCGATAATCCGCGTATCGCGCGCATGCGCTGGCTCGAAAATTTCCGCCAGCCGGCCAAGGATGCGGTCAAGAATAGCCTGTCGTCGGCGAAGGCGAAAAACTCGCCGATCATGGGCGCGATCCAGGACATCGCGATCGACCAGTTTTCTTCCGACGCGGCGCAAAAGGTCGAAAAGAAACTGATCGTGATTTCCGACATGCTGGAATACACCCAGCTTTACAGCCAATATCCGGGCGCCGGCGATTTGTCGTATCAGCGGTACAAACGGTCGCCGGCCTATCTGAAATTCCGGACGGACTTGCATGATGCCCATGTCAAGATCGAGTACGTCCAGCAGACGCAGACGAATATCGATACGGTGCGGCACATCGATTTCTGGAGGGAGTGGATTACCGACAACAGGGGCGTGTTCGACGGTGCTCGGCGATTGCAGGGAGCAAGATAGTGGCCTCAACCAATAGTCTTCGGGAGATGCCGCCTGGGCTATTGAACGGGCTGTTGTTCTTCGCCGTGGTGTTGTCGGGCGCCGGCTATATCGTGTTCTCCAAGCTCAACGGGTTCGGCGCGTTCCAGGTGACCCTGGTCCCGGTCCTGATCATGGTCGCCTACGCGCTGGTGCTTGGGTTGGCGCGGCTGTTTCGGCTGCGCGATGACCAATCCGGCGACAATCTCTATTACATGGGTTTTCTGTTCACCCTGACCAGCCTCGCCGTTTCGCTGTATCAGTTTTCCTCCGAAGGCTCGGCCGAACAGATCGTGCAGAATTTCGGCATCGCGATCGGGTCGACCATTGCCGGCATTACCTTGCGGATCTTCTTCAACCAGATGCGGCGCGATCCCGTCGAGGTCGAGCAAGCGGCGCGGCTGGAGCTTGCCGAGGCGTCGCGCAGGGTGCGGCGCGAACTGGAAAGCACGGTGATTGAATTCGGCTCCTTCCGGCGGGCCACCCAGCAATCGATGACGGATGCGGTGGATGAGATCGGCACGATGCTGAAAGAGGCCAAGGACCGGATTGTCGGTCAGCTCGAGGGATTCGCGCTCGATGCCAACAAGCCGCTGCAAGACGCATCGAAAAAATCCGGGGATACGGTGGAGCAACTCAACGCCCGGGTTTTGGAGACCTTTGAGACGGTGGCCAAGCAGCTTGCCGAAGACGGCGCCCGCCTCTCGACCAGTACCGCTGCTATCGTAACGTCGATCGATGACGTCGTCTCCAGGCTCGCCGCATTGCAAACACCGGAACACATCATCGAGGTGAAGCTCAATCCGGCGATTCAAGGCCTGACCCGCGTGGTCTCTACCTTCAGCAAGAATGCCGAGGCGCAGGCCATTTCGGTGAATTCCAATCTGAAGCAGACGCAAGCGCTTTCGAGCGCGATCACCATTTTGTTGTCCGAGATCAGGGCCGCCGAGGCGGCGCGTGCCGCCTCCGATGCTGCGGCCGCTTCCGTCGAAACGCCGCTGTCGCCGTCTCCCCCGACACGCTTCGAAGGAGAGGGAAACTACTAGCTGGAAGGGTGCGGCAATCAATCGTCGCTATTCAATCATCAGGCGGGCTCGCTATGGACGGTCATATCTCTCGGCAATCGTCGTCGTATCGCCAGGGTCTGGTGCTCGGCCTGACCATGGCCGAGATCGTCATCCTCTTGATCTTCTGCCTCTTGATCACGATGGCCACGTTCCTGAAGAGAGAACAGACCAGGCGCGAGGCGGCCGAAGAGCAGGTCCGTGTCGAGCGGGTCGACAGCATGGCCGAGCATAATCTGATCATGGCGATCAAGCAGAACCCGGAGCTCTATGAGCGGCTTCGCTCCGAGGTCTCGAGCTCGGCCGGCGCCAAGGCCGTGGATCAATTCTGGCGCGAACTGGTGGAAAGCCGCAATGCGATGGCCGAATTCAAAAAGGGCGGCCTGTCGGAAAAGGATATCAGCGACCGGCTCGCCAACGTGGAACGGCTCAATTCCAAAGGCATCAACGTGGAAAAGGCGCTGCGCGACGCGGAGATCGTCGCGAGCCTCGAAAAAATCATGCCCGAGCTTGCAAAACCTTCAACGCCGCCGCAAGCGATTGCGGATGCGCTTGGCCGCGCGCTCTCCGCCGGCAACCAGCCGGCCAATAAATGGCCTCCGATCATCAGCCTGAGCGAAGCTGGCGGATATTTCTTTGAGACGGGAAGCGCCGAGCTGTCGCCCGAGTTTCGCTATAAACTGATGACGTCGACGCCCGAGGAAATCGCCGCGCTGATCAAGAAGTACGACGTCGATGTCGTCGAAGTCGTCGGCCACACCGATGAGCAGCCGGTGGGTTTGCGGCAATCAAACCTCGATCGCGATCTGGTGCCGGTCCTGAAAAACTACGCCGATGTCGCGAGTCTCGTTCCGGCCGACAATGCGGGGCTCGGGCTCGCCAGGGCCGTATCCGTGGTCAGCGTGCTCAGCCGCTCGCCGCTGCTTGCGGGATACAAGCTGATCCCATTGTCCGGCGCGCAACTCGTCAATACCGACGAGACGCTCGCCATCGACGGCATTTTCTCCGGCGACATCCGCGAACGGCGGCGGATCGAAATACGGCTGCGCAAATCGACGCCGCAGGACGTACCCCTCGACGCGTCGTCGGCGCCGGTCGCGTTGACACGACCGCCGCCGCATCCCAAGCCGCTGTTTCCGACCATACCTTCCATAAGCCGGCCCTACGCCGAACCGCAAAATCCGATGCCCCTTCGTTGAAATGCGGCTATCGACGACGCGTTCGCAATCCTGGCAAAAGGCATGGCCCTACATTCGCGCCGGACGCGGCTGCTGGATCTGCTGTCGCGGAATGTTGGAGAGGAAATGGTCGTTTCGAGGTGAGCTGCAATCTCCGCGATAACATCTTGACCTAGAGTTCGGCTCGTGTTTCTTTGCACTATAATGCATAAAAATAGCTGAGGGAGGCGCGTGCGGCCATGAAAACCGCTTGCTTCAAAGGAATCGGCTGCCCGGGATTTCCTTGCATTCCCATAGGCATGCATTTTATTTCCTCCGGCCGAAACGTGCCAAGGCGGCTCGTCCCCCTTGGTCGTGCCGCCCTCAGCGACAGCATCGAGGGGGAAGCGCCACGGTCAGGCGGCCGCCAACACCGTAACGTAGCGATGGCGACCAAATCTGTACTGCGATCGGGTCGGAAGTAATTCGACGTAGCAACGAGTGAAGGAAACTCAAAAAAGGGAGGGAAGTTATGGTGAGCGGATTGAGAATGCTGTCGTGCTCAGCGGTTTTGTTGGGCGCTGTGGCCGCCGTGCCAACGACTGCGGCGGCAGCGAACTGCGAGGGCTTGGCAAGCTTTGAGCTTCCGGATGTTACCTCGATAACCGCCAAGTCTTTCCCGGGAGGAACGTTCCAGCCGCCTGACCCGGCTGGCTTCGTCCCGACGCCACAACTCCCGCACGCATCTCCGCCAATACCTGACCTGCCGGCGTTTTGCGAAGTCTCGATCGTGGTCGAGCCGGCAATCAATATCGAGATTTGGCTTCCACTTCCCAGTGCGTGGACCAACCGGTTCCAAGGTGTTGGGGGCGGCGGGTACGCAGGCACGATTACCTGGACTGGGCTCGCTACCGCGGTCGCGGGAGGTTACGCGACCGCTTCCACCGATACCGGCCACTCCGCTTTCGCGCCAAACAATGGGCTGGGTGGCGGTGGATTTGGGCTGAAGCAACCCGCCGATACCTTGAATGTCGGCCTCATCCAGGACTTTGCCGAACGCTCCGAATTGGAGCTTGCTCGAAAAGGCAAAGCGCTCGCGCGGGCCTACTATGGGACGGGTCCGCGCTTTAGCTATTGGACCGGATGTTCGACCGGAGGTCGACAGGGCTGGATCATGGCCCAACGCCATCCCGAGGAATATGACGGATACCTTACCGGTGCACCGGCCTTCAACTGGGACCGCTTCATCCCGGCGGAATTATGGGGTCAAGTGGTCATGAAGGATGAGGTGGGCGCGCCAATCTCGCCGGCAAAATTGAATGCGGTCAGCAACGCGGCGGTCGCTGCTTGCGTGGCGAAATCTGGTGACGGCACCCTCCCGACCGACGCATTTCTCGCAGATCCGCGCCTGTGCACGTACAATCCCGCGCAGATGAGCTGTTCAGCCCAGCCCTCAAATCCAAATTGTTTGACCTCGCAGGAAGTTGGCGCGGTCAGCAAGATTTGGGATGGCCCGCGCGACGCGCATGGCCGCCGGCTGTGGTTCGGGCTTGGTCGCGGCGCGGACCTTACTGGACTCAACGGGTCGTTCCCGTTTCCGATCGCGACGGATCATTTTGCCTATTGGCTGCACCAGAACCCGAGCTTTGATTGGCATACCGTCACGGAGTCATCCTTCAGGGCGGATTTCCTAAGCTCTGAGTCCAAATTCGAAAACGTGATTGGAACCGACAGCGCCGATCTGGGTGAATTTATCGAGCATAAGGCCAAGAATATCACTTATCACGGCACCGCGGATCAGCTGATCTTCTCGCGTGGTACGATCAACTATTTTGAGCGCCTGCGAAAAACGTACGGCGAGCAAAACGTCGACAACTTCGCCCGACTGTTCATGGTCCCCGGAATGGGCCACTGTGTCGGGGGCCCTGGCGCCAATTCCTTCGGCAATGTGTTCGCGGGACCTCCGGTGTCGTCAGATCCGCAACACGACATCTTCAAGGCGCTCGTCGATTGGGTCGAGTCCGGCATTCCTCCCGAGCAAATCATCGCAACGAAGTTTGTGAACGACAATCCGGCCAGTGGCATCGCGTTCACCCGCCCGCTCTGTGTATTTCCGAAACGCGCCGCGTACAAGGGCACGGGAAATCCCGCCGACGCTGGAAACTGGGATTGCGTGAAAGGGCTCGCGAACGACACGACCGAAGATGCCGACGCGGTACTCCCGGACCCCGGCAATCGGGATACCGACGATCACAACTAGGGAATGCGCAACAGGCGCAGGGCAGCTGCTTGCCTATGCCTGTCCCCGAAAATGGGGACAGGCGGATCCCGCGCCTCGGCCGACAATCGGCTTCACGGGACGCCGGCGGCGTTCGCTTGGAGGTGATGGCCCATGCCCGTCGGGAAAACGCCTTTATGCAACGTCAATGATACCTTTATCGCCTCTTCCTTGGTTGCCATCCGCCTAACCTCCTTGCTGCGCCGATCCTCTAATCGATAGAGTGACGAAGTTGGCGGGTGAAATCCGACAGTCGCTCGGAGCTATTGTTGCAACGCGACCAAAGCTTGCAAACCACGCAGGCGACAAAATACAAGCACCCCGGCTAGCCTTTTGGTGCGATAGCTAAACTCCGTCCACCGGGGCATGATCCCCGCTAACTTTCCGGGAACCCCAACTTGTCCTCCAAGTCAATCGAAGAGCCTGCTCGCCAGGTGCCGCTTTACGGCGAATATGAAGTGGCCGTGCTCGGCGGCGGACCCGCGGGCATCGCTGCCGCCGTCGCCGCCGCGCGCGCGGGCCGCCGCACGTTGCTGATCGAGCGCTATGGCTTCCTCGGCGGCATGGGCACGGCGGCCGGCGTCACCAATTTTTGCGGGCTGCACGCCAATGTCCATGGCGAGATGCATCGCCTGGTGCAGGGCGTCGCCTCGGAGCTCTTGGCGCGCATCGACCGCCTCGATGGGCTTAACGCGCCGCATCTGATCCTGGGCAAAATCCTGGCGCAGGCCTATGACACCGCGGCCTACAAGATCGCGGCCGACGATCTGCTCGCCGCCCACAAGGTTGATGTGCTCTTTCACGCGCTCGGTGCCGGCGTTGTGATGCATGACGAGAAGCGCATCAACGCGCTGATGGTCGAGACCAAGGCCGGCCGCCGCGCGATCGCCGCCGACATTTTCATCGATTGTTCCGGCGATGGCGATCTCGCGGCGTGGGCCGGCGCGCGTTATGAGGTCGGCGACAATGCCGGCAGCATGCTCTATCCCTCGATGATGTTCCGCCTCAACGGCATCGATCCGGAAAAAGCCGGCGAGGCCTGGCGGACGATTCCGGCGCTGATGGAGCAGGCCGAAGCGAAGGGCACGCATCGTTTCCCGCGCAAGGCGGCGATCGTGCGGCCGCAGCGCTCGGCTATCGAATGGCGGGTGAATTTTACGCAATTGGCGCGCGAAGACGGCACCGCGATCAACGGGCTCGAGCCGGATGATCTCACGCGCGGCGAAATCGATGGCCGCCGCCAGGCGGTGCAGGCGTTCGAGTTCCTGCGCACGGTGCCGGGGTTCGAAAAATCCTACATCGTCGATTTGCCGCCGCAGCTCGGCATCCGCGAAACGCGGCGCGTAGTCGGCGGCTATATGCTCTCCGGCGAGGATGTGCTCGGCTGCGCGTCGTTTGCGGATTCGATCGGCGTCAATGGCTGGCCGATGGAGTCCCATGTTGCCGGAGATGTGATCTTCAAATTTCCGCCGATCCCGGAATCTCGCGGGTTTAACGAATTACCGTATCGGATGCTGGTTCCTGTTGGTATCGACAATCTGCTGGTGGCCGGCCGCTGCGCCTCGATGACCCATGAGGGCCAGTCCGCGGCGCGGGTCTCCGGCGGCTGTTTTGTCATGGGGGAAGCCGCGGGGATGGCGGCGGCGCTGGCGCTCGATGGCAATGCACTGCCGCGTGACATTGATGTGGGAAAATTGCAGAACCAGTTGAAACGACAGGGTGCGTTTATCGGACGGGATCAGGCGATCCCCGAAGGGCTCTAGTTAATGAGCTTGACCACATCCCTTCCCGCTTGCTCGGTGTCACCTCTCCCCTTGTGGGAGAGGTCGGATCGCATCGACAGATGCGATCCGGGTGAGGGGGTCAGGTCTATCGGATAGACCGTAACCCCTCACCCCAACCCTCTCCCACAAGGGGAGAGGGGGCTCACCGCCGTTGCCGGAACATCGGTGCAATGCTTCAATCGATCATGAGAGACGGAGGAGACTAGATGATGAGGGTTGCGCGGCTCGCCTTGGCGGGCCTGCTGGTGATCGCGGCGAGCGGGATCGTGCGGGCCGAGGATTTGCTGAAGACAAAGGTCGGCGTGCTCCGGCTGTCGTCATCGGCGCCGGTGTTCATCGCGCAGGACAAGGGCTACTTTCGGGAGGCCGGGCTTGATGTCGACCTGAAGTTCTTCGACGCGGCGCAGCCGATCGCGGTCGCGACCACCTCGGGCGATATCGATTTCGGCATCACCGCGTTCACGGCGGGACTTTATAATCTCGCGGGCAAAGGCACCCTGAAGGTGATCGGCGGCATGAGCCGCGAGAAGGCGGGCTATCCGCTGATCGGTTATTTCGCCAGCAACAACGCCTATGCCGCGGGGCTGAAGACGCCAAAAGATCTCGCCGGCAAGCGCGTCGCGGTGACGCAAGTCGGATCCAGCTTCCACTATTCGCTCGGCCTGCTCGCCGACAAATACGGTTTCAAGCTCGGCGAGGTAAAAGTGTTGCCAATGCAATCGCTGTCGAACGCAGCCGCCGCCCTGAAAGGCGAGACCGTCGATGCCGCATTGTTGCCGGCCTCGACCGCGCGCAAATTGATCGATGATGGCGGGGCCAAATTATTGGGCTGGGTCGGCGACGAGACGCCGTGGCAGCTAGGTGCGGTGTTTGCCTCGCCCAAAACGTTGGGTAACAGGCCGCTGGTCACAAAACTTCTGACCGCGCTGGAGCGCGCCGACCGCGAATATCATGACGTGATCCTGGCTTCGGTCGTCAACGGCAAGGCGCCGATCAATGAATCGACAAAACCGCTGTTGGAGATCATCGCCAAATACACCAATCTGCCGGTCGAGCAGGTGGTCGGCAACTGCGCCTATATCGACCCCGACGGCAAGCTCGACGTCAAGAACGTCGCCAACCAGATCGACTGGCTGCAGGCGCAGGGCTTTGTCGACAAGGGATTCGGTGTCGACGCCATCATCGCGAAGGATTATGTGAAGCCGGATTGATGCTGGTCCTGTAATCCGTCATCCTGAGGTGCGAGCTCTTGCGAGCCTCGAAGGATGCGCGGCCCGGCTGGTGGCCGTCGTCCTTCGAGACGCGCGCAAGAGCGCGCTCCTCAGGATGACGGGGCCGCAATAGGAGTACAAGACAACCAGATGGACCTGATCGCCAACCATATCAGCCACCGCTTTGGCGCGCTCGACGTGCTCGACGACGTGTCGTTCACGGTCGGCGCCGGCGAGGTGGTGGCGATCGTCGGGCCGTCCGGCTGCGGCAAGAGCACGCTGCTCTCGATTCTCGGCGGGCTGTTGCAGCCGAGCGCGGGGTCGGCGCAATGGCGCGGCGCGCCGCCATCCGGCAGCCTCAATCCGCTGACGTTCGTGTTCCAGGATTTTGCGCTGTTGCCCTGGTGCACGGTCGAAGAGAACGTGGAATTTCCGCTGCTGCATACGGGCCTCACTCCAGGTGAACGCCGTGCGGTGGTCGAGGACGCGCTGCGCCGCACGTCGCTTTCGGACTTCCGTCACACCTATCCAAAGCAATTGTCCGGCGGCATGCGCCAGCGGGTCGGGATTGCCCGCGCGCTCGCGGTGCGGCCGGCGATACTCCTGATGGACGAGCCGCTGTCGGCGCTGGATTCGCAGACCCGCGAATTGCTGATGGAGGATTTTGTCAATCTGCTCGCCGATGGTTCAATGGGCGCGGTCTATGTGACGCATAATCTCGAGGAAGCGGTGCGGCTCGCCGACCGCATTGTCGTGCTGTCGCGGCGGCCCGGGCGCGTCCGCGAGGTCGTCGCCATTCCACTCACCCGCGCCGAACGCGGCGATATCAACGCCCGCGGCAAGCTGCTGTCGCTGCAGGGCGAGCTGTGGTCCTTGATCCGCGAGGAGGCGATCGATGCCGAGCGCGAGGTCCAGCATGCTTGACCGCGCGCCACCACCGGAGGCCGCAAAGCCTGACGATCTCGAGGCCGCGCCGCGGCCGGTCGCCTTTCGTGGCGCGGGGTTCGCGCCGAAGGCCGGCCGCTATTCCGGCTGGATCGCGCTGGTGCTGGCGCTCGGGCTTTGGCAATTGGCGGGCAGCACGGGGCTGGTCAATCCGCTGTTTCTGCCGGCGCCGATTGCGATCGCGCGTGCGATCTATCAGCTCGCGATATCCGGCGCGCTCTGGCGCCATTTGTCGTATTCGATCATGCGCATCGGCACCGGCTGGATTTTAGGAACGATCGCCGGCGTCATTGTCGGCTTCGCCATCGGGCTTTCAAGCCTCGCGCGTGGCGTCGGCATCACCTTCATCTCGGCGCTGTTTCCGATTCCAAAAATCGCGCTGTTGCCGCTATTGATCCTGTGGCTCGGGATCGGCGAGGAACCAAAAATCGCGACCATCGCGCTCGGGGTGTTCTTCTCCACCGCGATATCAGTCTATAGCGGCGTCGACAACGTGCCGCGCAATCTGATCCGGATGGCGCAAAGTTTTAACGTGCCGTTTCACGCCATCGTGCGCCGGGTGATCTGGCCGGGCGCGCTGCCCTCGATCCTCGCCGGCTTCCGCATCACCGCCTCCGTCGCGCTGCTTCTGGTGGTCAGCGCCGAGATGATCGGCGCCGAATACGGCATCGGCGCGTTCGTGCTGCAGGCCGGCAATCTGATGCAGACCGATCAGCTATTGGCGGGCGTGGTGATTTTATCGCTGTTCGGGCTGGCGGTGGGGAAGCTGATCAATCTGTTGGAAACGCGGCTGTTGCACTGGCGGTAATCGTCGTCCCGAACGCCGGGATCCATACCGCGTGATTTATCGATAGAGCAGAGTGACAGACGCCTGCCGCAAAACGAAGGCCGGTGGTTATGGGTCCCGGCCTTCGCCGGGACGACGAGAAAATCACGCATTTCCGCGATCTTCGCGGAACAAATCGAGCTTCTGCTGCACCGGGCGGTCCGAGAAGCTGAACAGCACCGAATCCGCCTCCGCCTCGTGGGTGATCCATTGCCAGCTCGGCACCACGAACAGGTCGCGCGGGCCCCATTCGAACGTCTGCTCGCCGATCCGCGAACGGCCCTTGCCTTCGATCGCCGCGAACACGGTGGCATCGGTGGAACGATAGCGCGCGGTCTTGAAACCCTTCGGCAATAACTGGATGAAGGTGCCGATGGTCGGCATCGCGAAATCGCCGGTTTCGGGGTTGGAGAATTTCAGCTTCAAGCCGTGGCAGGCGTCCCATTCGTTGCGCGCCTTTGCCTGTTCCAGCGCCTCGCGGGTGTAGGAATACGGATAGTTGAAGATCGGCGAGGTTTTTGACGTGCGCTTCCCATCGACCGGCAGCAAATTGTGGCCATAGCGCGCAAAACTGTCGCCGGCGGGACGGCTGATTTTCTGCTGGTCCTCGGTTGAGCCTTCCGCGAACGAAGCATCGAAGAACTGCACCATCGGAATGTCGAGGCCGTCGAGCCAGAACATCGGTTCGTTGGTCTCGTTGGAATGATCGTGCCAGGTCATCGACGGCGTGATGACAAAATCGCCCGGCGCCATCGCGGTGCGCTCGCCATCGACGGCGGTATAGGCGCCCTTGCCCTCCAGCACGAAGCGCAGCGCCGACTGGCTGTGCCGGTGCGCCGGCGCGACATCGCCCGGGATCACCATCTGGACGCCGGCAAACAACGAGGTCGTGATCTTTGATTGTCCCCGCAGGCCGGGATTTTCCAGCACCAGGACCCGCCGCTCGGCTTCCTTGGCGGTGATCAGTTTGCCCGCTTCGGTCATGTAGTCGCGGATGGCGTCGAATTTCCATAGATGAGGGCGGCAGGCGCTTCTCGGCTCCGGCGTGATCAAATCGCCCATCACGTTCCAGAGCGCGGAAAGGTTTTCGCCGTCGATCTTCTTGTAAAACGCCTTGCGCTCCGGCGTCTTCTGTACGGCTTCCATGGCGGCCTCCCGTCGTTCTTGTTGCTTCTCGAGATTGACAGCATACTTACAATATGGCTAGCGTCAACCAAGCAAACCATAAAATCGAGGGGAGGCTGCCATGAGGCTGCACGGCTATTTCCGCAGCAGCGCGTCCTACCGGGTCCGAATCGCGCTGAATCTAAAGGGGCTGGGCGCGGAGCACCTGCCGCATCACCTCCGCAAGGGCGAACAATGCGCACCCAGCTATCTTGCGATCAACCCGCAAGGGCTGGTTCCGACATTGGAAAATGACGCCGGCGCGATCCTCACCCAGTCGCTTGCGATCATCGAATGGCTGGATGAAACCCATCCCGAGCCGCCGCTTCTGCCCAAGGATCCGCTGCGCCGCGCAAAGGTCCGGGCGTTTGCGATGGCGCTCGCCTGCGATACCCATCCGGTGCAAAACCTGAAAGTGCTGGCGCGGTTGCGGCAGCTCGGATTGCCCGAGGAGCAGGTGACGGGCTGGGCGGCGTGGGCCAACCGCGAGGGGCTTTCGGCTTGCGAAACCCTGATCGCCGAAGAGCCCGGCCCGTTCGGCTTTGGGGCCGAGCCGACCATGGCCGATCTCTGCCTGGTGCCGCAATTGGCCAACGCACGGCGATTTGGGGTCGATCTCGCCGCGTTTCCGCGTCTCCTCAAAGCCGAAGCGGCGGCGAAAGCGCTCAAGGCGTTCGCCGATGCGGCACCGGAGCGGCAGCCCGATGCCGAATAACAAGACACCAGCGGTGACGATGGACGCGGTCTATGACGCGCCCGGCTATCTGTTTCGCCGGATGCAGCAGATCGCGGTTTCGATCTTTGTCGAGGAGTGCAGGGATCACGACCTGACGCCGGTGCAATTCGCAGCGCTGGTCGCGATCCATACCCATCCCGGCATCGATGCGACGCGGCTTTCCGCGGTGATCGCCTTCGACCGCTCGACGCTCGGCAATGTGATCGAACGATTGGAAACCAAAGGCTACATCGAGCGCAAGCCGTCGCGCGGGGACAAGCGGATCAAACTGCTTGATCTGACCAAGATTGGCGCGGCGCTGCTGCGCGATATCATGCCATCGGTCGATCGTGCTCAGGCGCGGATGCTGCAGCCTCTAAAGCCGGCGGACCGCAAGACGTTGATGGCGCTGCTGACGCAACTGGTCGATCTCAACAACGAGGCGTCGCGGGTGCCGTTGCGCGCCGAGGACGCGCTCGAACATCTCGGGAAATCCGGCTGATGGCATCCTTGGGCGCCCATCCCGTCCTGATCGCGGGCGGCGGCATCGGTGGCCTCGCCGCGGCGCTCGGCCTTGCGCAAAAAGGGATTCCTTCGGTTCTGCTCGAAAAGGCCTCGGCGCTCGGCGAGATCGGCGCCGGCATCCAGCTCGGGCCGAACGCGTTCCACGCTTTCGATTATCTCGGCGTCGGCGAAGCCGCGCGCGGCATGGCTGTTTATATCGACCAGCTTCGGCTGATGGATGCGCTCACCGCGGAGGAGATCACCCATGTCGATTTGCGCGACGCTTTCAGGGCGCGCTTCGGCAACCCCTATGCGGTCGTGCATCGCGGCGATTTGCACGGCGTGCTGCTCAAGGCTTGCCAAAGTCACGATCTGATTGATTTGCGCGTGAGCGCCGAAGTGGTCGGCTACGATCAGGATGGTTCTTCCGTGACCGCGCGGCTTGGCAATGGCGAGCGCGTCACGGGATCGCTGTTGATCGGCGCCGATGGGCTGTGGTCGAACATCCGCAAGACCGTGATATCAGACGGGGCGCCGCGGGTGTCCGGCCATACGACGTATCGCTCGGTGATTCCGACCGAGGAGATGCCGGAGGATTTGCGCTGGAACGCGGCGACGCTGTGGGCGGGGCCAAAATGCCACATCGTGCATTACCCGCTGTCGGGCTGGAAAGTTTTCAACCTCGTCGTGACCTATCACAACGACGCGCCGGAGCCGGTGGCGGGAAAGCCTGTGTCCGACCAGGAGGTGATGCAGGGTTTTGCGCATGTGCATGCACGCGCGCAAGACATCATCCGCCACGGCAAGAACTGGCGGCTCTGGGTATTGTGTGACCGCGATCCCTGCGAGCGCTGGATCGACGGCCGGGTCGCGCTGCTCGGCGATGCCGCCCATCCGATGCTGCAATATTTCGCGCAAGGCGCCTGCATGGCGCTGGAGGACGCGGTGTGCCTGTCGCATATGCTGTCGAGCTACGACGATCACCCCACAGCGCTGGAACATTATCGCGCGCAGCGCTTTCCGCGCACCGCGCGCGTGCAGCTTCTGTCTCGCGCCATCGGCGAGCACATCTATCATCCCGCCGGCGAACACGCGCGGCTGCGCAACGCGATCATGAGCGCGAAGTCGTCCGAGGATTATTACGGCGATCTGGCGTGGCTGTATGGCGGGACGGGGTTGGGGGGCTGATATCGCTGTCGTCCCGGCCTTGAGCCGGGACCCATAACCACCGATGATTGTAGTCACATTCGATGTCGCTCCAGCTTTCGCCAAACACGCATTTGGGGTTATGGGTCCCGGCTCAAGGCCGGGACGACAGCGAGTGTGTGGAATCGCAATCGCCACCTACATCCGTAGCACCGCCTGCCGATCGATCTTGCCGGTGCCGGTCTTCGGCAATTCCTCGAGAAACTTTATCTCGCGCGGATATTTGTACGGCAACAACCTTGCCTTCACAAAATCCTGCAGCATTTTTGTCGTTTCGACTGCGTCGTAGGCGGCGCCGTTCATCACGACCACCGCTTTCAGCGTCATGCGGCGGTCCGGCAGTTCAGCCGCGAACACCGCGCATTCGCGGACCTCGGGATGCTCGGCAAGGCAAAGTTCGACCTCGAGCGGATAGACCCACTGCCCGGAAATTTTTATCAAATCATCGGCGCGGCCGCGGAAGAAGTAAAAGCCGTCGGCATCGCGGACAAAACGGTCGCCGGTGTAGATCCAGCCCGCCTCGCGGATGGTCTCGGCCGATTTGTCGGGGCGGTTCCAGTACAGCGGCGTAGAGGAATCGCCGCGCACCCACAAAATTCCCTCTTCGTTGTCGCCGACCTCGCGGCCGTCTTTGTCTCGCAACGCGATTTCGTAGCCGGGCACGCGAAGTCCGGCGGCGCCGAGCTTTTTCCGCTCCGGCTTGTTGGAAAGATAGATGTGCAGCACTTCGGTGGATCCGAGCCCTTCCACGATCTCGAGGCCGGTGAGCTTTTTCCAGCCATTGAAAACCTCGGACGAGAGCACTTCGGCGGCGGATAGCGCCATGCGCAGCGAGGAAAAATCCGCATCCGCCGCGCCGTCGGCTTTGGTCAACGAGGTATAGAGCGTCGGCAGTCCGAAAAACACGGAGGGGCGAAAACGCGTGATTGCCTCAAAGATCACCGCCGGCTTTGGTTGGCCCGGCAGCAGCAAGGTTGCCGCGCCGGCCGAGAACGGGAAGGTGATCGAGTTGCCAAAACCATAGGCGAAGAACATTTTTGGTACGGAAAAGCAGATGTCGTCGGGGCCAAGTTTCAGCACATTTTGCGCGAAGGCGACTTCGCTATAGGCCATGTCGTGCTGCAGATGGACGATGCCTTTTGGACGTCCGGTCGAGCCCGACGAATACATCCAGAACGCCATCTCGTTGCGGCCGGTGTCGGCTTCGGCGAGTTCGGTCGCAAACGCGCCCAGCCATGCCTCGGCGATGATCGTGCCGGGTGCGGCGTGATCGTCGGCCGCGCCGTTGACGACGATCAGCGTGTGCAAGACCGTGTCCTTGCAGGCCGTCGCGTCGAAGCGCGCAGAAAATTCGGCATCGGTGAGGGCGACGGCGGCGCCTGAATCCGAAAGATAAAACTGCAACAGGTCGGACGGCGTCAGCGTGTTGATCAGCAGCGGCACGAAGCCGGCGCGAACCGCGCCGAAGAATGCGGCCGGATAGGCCGGCGTGTCGTCCAGGAACATCAGGATGCGGTCGCCGCGCTTTAATCCGAGCGAGACGAAACCGTGGCCCCAGCGCGATGCTTCCGCGCAGAGTTCCTTGTAACTGCGCGCACCCATTGGACCCGTCAGCGCGAGTCTGTCGCCATGGCCCTTGCCGAGATTGTCGAACAGGATGCGGCTCGCATTATATTTTTGCGGGACCGCAAAACCGATCTCCCTGGCGCCGGCGCAATCGGACGGGACGCGGTCGATGATCTCGTGCGTCATCGCTGGCCTCCGCTGCGCTGCGGCTGGTGTCGCGACGCCTCGTAGCGCGCCATGAAGGCCGGCGACATCGCGCGCAGGCGGGCATCGTCGATCCGGCCGGAGCGGGTGATGTAGCTGTAGCCAAAATCCATCAGGTCGAGCTTCATATGTTCGGCGAAGTTTTCGTACCAGCCGGCGCTGGTGCGCGCCGCGGTGACGAGTTTTTTCACGATCGGCTGGCGCTCGGCCTGATAGCGATGGAGGCTTGTGGCAATGTCGCCCCCCGCCTCCAGCGCCTTGGCAAGCGCGATCGCGTCCTCGATCGCGAGCCTCGTCCCCGATCCAATGGAAAAATGCGCCGAATGCAGCGCGTCGCCGATCAGCACCATGTTCTTGAACGACCAGCGCTCGTTCCAAAGCCAGGGGAAATTGCGCCACACCGATTTGTTCGACACCAGCGCATGGCCGTCCAGCGTCGCCGCGAAAACGCGCTCGCAAATGATCTTTGATTCTTCGACCGTCTTGTCGGCAAAGCCATAACGCTGCCAGGTCGGCAGATCGCATTCGACCAGGAACGTGCTCATGCCCTGCGAATAGCGATAGTGATGCGCGTTGAAGGCGCCGAGTCCGGTCTCGACAAAGGTCTGCGACAGGGTCTCGAACCGTTTCGCGGTGCCGTACCAGGCGAATTTATTCGGCGAATAGGACAGCGACGTGCCGAAATCGCCTTCAAAACTGCGGCGCACCAGCGAGTTCAGACCATCGGCCGCGACAATGAGGTCGTAGCCGGTCAGCGCGTCCACGGAAGCGATCTGCGTGTCGTAGTGCAGCCGGACGCCCGCGGCCGCTGCGCGCTGTTGCAGGATCGTCAATAGATCGAGCCGCCCGATCGAGGAGAAGCCGACGCCGTCGATCTCGACGCTTTCGCCGCGCAAATTGAGCGTGATGTTCTTCCAGCTCTCCATCCGCGGCGCGATTGTCTCGACCGTATCGGGATCGTCGGTGCGCAAAAATTCCAGCGCCTGCTCGGAGAACACCACGCCGAAGCCCCAGGTCAAGCCGGCGGCATTCTGTTCGAACAGATCGATCTCGGCATCCCTGTGACGCGTCTTCCAGAGATACGCGAAATAAAGACCTCCCGGACCCCCTCCGATCACGGCGATGCGCACGGTCGCTCCTCCCCAAATTTGGCAGTATACTGACGATTTGCGCCAGACTGCGCGGTCGCGGCGCTACCGCAAAATCGTAAGGAACATGCTCTATTTCGGACACCGGCTCAGACGCAGCGGCGGACCCAGACGCCGTTCACCAGCACGCGGCGGCAGGCTTCGGACGCGCACAGCAAGGCGGCCATCATGATGACGCGCAACATCGGCAGTTTCCTTTCGCAGTATCGCAACTTTATTGCGCCGCGAACTGGCCCAGCACGTCCTTGCAGGCCGGCGACAGCGAGGCCGCCTGGCTCGCGAGACACTGGATGACGCGGCCGCCGCCGACTTCAACGCCGGCGCAAAGCGAGCGGACGTCGGCACCACACGCCGATCGGAGGACAAACAACTGCTCGCGCGGCCGCATCGGCCGCAGCACCAGCGCGGCTGGCGGCGCCGCGGCTCCCGGACTTGCCGCACCAGGAGTTGCAGTCGCCGTATCCGCCGCCGGCGCACCGCCGGCCGCAGGCGCCGCGCCGCCACCGGTCGCGGCACTGACGGCGGTCGCGCAGCCTGCCGAAACTTTCGACTTGTTCTTTTCCAGGCATTGCAGCGCAGGAGCGCCGCCGGTCGGCACGCCGGCGCAGACCTTTTGATAATCGGCGCGGCATGCGCCGCGAATGGCGGAAATTTGGGCGCTGCTCGGCTTTTTCGCTGATGTGCCTGCGGCGGGCTTATCGGTCGAAGCCTTATCGCTCGAAGCCTTGTCGCTCGAAACCTTGGGCGCCGTGGCCGGGGCCGCGGTCTCGGCGGCGCCCTTGGCGGGAGCGGCTGCCGGGGCGGTCTCGGCCTTGGGCTCACTGGCCGGAGCTCCGACCGCCTTCACGGCGGCCTGACAGCCCGGCGCGAGGCTCGACATGTTCTTCTGCAGGCATTGCAGCGACGCCGCGCCGCCCGGCGGGATGCTGGCGCAATGGGCTTCATAGTCCGAACGGCATTCGGACCTTATCGCGCTGCGTTGCGCGTCCGTCGGCGCTTGCGCAAATGCGGGCGTTGCCACTATGCATATGGCGGTTGCCAGTGGCGCCCAACGTTTTAACGTGCTGATCATTTTAACAAATCCTTATTGTTGTCGCTCGGGCCGCCGCTGCAATCGAAGTGAAGTTTCAAAAGAGGTGACAGGCCAATGTTAGCGGCCGGCATCATGTTCGTGTTCGAGTGCCGATGTCACTCCCATGAATATGGTGGTTACGATCGGCACCCGACGCTTTAACGTGGCGATCATTTTGAGAGACCCTTCGTCGTCGCCTGAACGCCGCTGCAATCGAAGTGAAATTTCAAAAGAGATGACAGACCAATGTCAGCAACCGGCATCATTTTCGGTTTCGGGTTCCACTGCAAGAGGATTGTTGGTATCCATGGATGGCGAAAATTTTCTTCCAGACCAATACGTTTCTAGAACCAAACAAATTTGGGGTACGGCAATGATGCCTTCGCGTTTGCAAAGCGCTGTCGCCGTACCGCGTAGTGTTTTCGTCATATTCGCGTGCGTCGCATTAAGCGCCTGCGAACAAAATAGTTTTGTGCCGCCGCCGCCACCGAAGGTTGAGGTCGCGCCTCCCGTGGTGCGGAGTATCACACGTTATCTCGAGGCCACCGGCAACACCGCGCCGATCAAGAGCGTCGATCTGGTCGCGCGGGTGCAGGGTTTTCTGCAGTCGATCAACTACCGGGACGGCACCTTCGTGAAGGAAGGCACCACGCTGTTCACGATCGAGCCCGATACCTACAAGCTGAAACTGGAACAGGCGCAGGCCGCCGAGGCCGGCGCGCAGGCGTCGTTGAAACAGGCCGAGGCCGACTACAAGCGCCAGTCAGACCTGGTTGCAAGGCAGGCGGTGTCGCAGGCGACGCTGGATACGTCGACCTCCAACCGCGACAACGCCCAAGCCAATCTGCAGCAGGCCCAGGTCAACACCAGGATCGCCGAGGTCAATTTTGGCTATACCAAGGTGGTTGCGCCTTTCGACGGGATCGTCAGCGCGCATCTGATCTCGGTCGGCGAACTCGTCGGCGCATCGTCGCCGACACAGCTTGCGACGATCGTGGCGCTCGACCCGATCTACGTCAATTTCAACGTCAACGAACAGGATGTGCTGCGGATTCGGGCAGACGCGTTGAAGCGGGGACTGACATCGGACGATCTCAGGCAGGTGCCGGTCGAGGTCGGCTTGCAGACCGAAACCGGCTATCCGCATGAGGGCAAGCTCGACTATGCGGCGCCGACCATCAACCAGTCGACCGGAACATTGGCGGTGCGCGGCGTGCTGCCAAATCCCGAGCGCGTGTTGTTGCCCGGATATTATGTCCGCGTCCGCGTTCCCTCCGCGCAACAGCAAGACGCGTTGCTGGTTCCCGACGTCGCGCTCGGCAGCGATCAGTCCGGGCGATATGTGCTGGTCGTGAACGGCGACAATGTCGTCGAGCAGCGCAAGGTGCAGACCGGGCCGCTCGAGGGCGATCTGCGCGTCATCGAAAGCGGCCTGAAAGCCGATGACCGCGTCGTTATCGCAGGGCTATTGCGCGCGATCCCCGGCCAGAAGGTCGAGCCGCAAGTGCAGAAGGCGGAAGCTGTACCGGCTGCGGCCAAATAGGACCGGTCATGATTTCGAAATTCTTCATCGAGCGGCCGGTCCTATCCAACGTCATCGCGATTTTGATGATCCTGATCGGCGGCGTGGCTTTGTTCAGCCTGGCGGTCGCGCAATATCCCGACGTGGTGCCGCCGACGGTGCAGGTCACGACGCGCTATCCCGGCGCCAGCGCCAAGACCGTGATCGACACCGTGGCGCTGCCGATCGAGCAGCAGGTCAACGGCGTCGAGGACATGCTCTATATGCAGTCTTACAGCGGCGCCGACGGCACCTATTCGCTGACGGTGACGTTCAAGATCGGCACCGACCTCAACTTCGCGCAGGTGTTGGTGCAGAACCGGGTGTCGAGCGCGCTGTCGCAGCTGCCGCAAGCGGTGCAGAACCAGGGCGTCACGGTGGCGAAGAAGTCGACGGCGATCCTGTTGTTCGTGACGCTGACGTCGCCGAATTCGACCTATGACAGCCTGTTTCTCTCCAACTACGCCACCATCAACCTCCGCGACGAGCTGTCGCGATTGCCAGGCGTCGGCAATGTGACGGTGTTCGGCGCCGGCCAGTATTCGATGCGGGTCTGGCTCGATCCGAACAAGCTGCAGGTGCGCGGGCTGATGCCGCAGGATGTCATCAACGCGATCCAGCAGCAGAGCCAGCAGGTCGCCGCCGGCCAGGTAGGCCAGCCGCCGACGCCTGCCGGCCAGGCGTTTCAGTATACGCTGAACGTCAACGGCCGGCTCGATGACCCGAGCGAATTCGAGGATGTGATCGTCAAGACCGGCAATAATGGCGACGTCACGCGGGTGCGCGACGTCGGCCGGGTCGAACTGGGCGCGCAGACCTACAGTCAAATCTTCTCGCTCAACAACAAGCCCGCCACCGGCATCGGCATCTTCCAGTCGCCCGGCGCCAACGCGCTCGAGGTCGAGAAGGCGATCAAGACGAAGATGACGGCGCTCGCCGCCCAGTTCCCGCAGGACGTGACATATGACACGCCGTTCGACACCACCAAATTCGTCTCGGCGTCGATCGATGAAGTCTACAAGACGCTGATCGAGGCCGGCTTCCTGGTCCTGGTCGTGATCCTGATCTTCCTGCAGGACTGGCGCGCGATGCTGGTGCCGGCCACCACCGTGCCGGTGACCATCATCGGCGCCTTCGCCGCGATGGCGGCGCTCGGCTTCACCATCAACCTTTCGACCCTGTTTGCGATCGTGCTCGCGATCGGCATCGTGGTGGACGACGCCATCGTCGTCGTCGAAGGCGCCGCCCATAATATCGAGCGCGGCATGTCGGGCCATGACGCGGCGATCGCCGCGATGGATGCGCTGTTCGGGCCGATCGTCGGCATCACGCTGGTGCTGATTTCGGTGTTCCTGCCGTCGGCCTTCCTGCCGGGATTGACGGGGCGGATGTATTCGCAATTCGCGCTGGTGATCGCGGCGACGGCGCTGCTCAGCGCCGTCAACGCCGCGACGCTGAAGCCGACGCAATGCGCGTTGTGGCTGCGCCGGCCGGTGCCGCCCGAACAGCGCAACTTTTTCTATCGCGGTTTTAACGCGGTCTATGACCGGATCGAGCGGGGCTACGGCCGGCTGATCGGCCGCATGGCCGCGCACAGCAATCTGTCGGTCATCGTCGCACTGATCCTGATCGGCATCGGCGGTTACGGCCTGTCGCGGGTGCCGACCGGCTTCATTCCGATCGAGGACCAGGGCTATTTGCTCACCGCCGTGCAATTGCCGGACGGCGCCGCGCTCGACCGCACCCAGCGCGTGCTCGATCAGGTCAGCGAAATCGCCGGCAAGTACCCCGGCGTCAATCAGGTGATCAGCATTGCCGGCATATCGGCACTCGATAACTCGTCGAGCCTTGCCAACGCCGGTGTCGCCTATCTGATCCTGAAGGATTGGAGCGAGCGCGGCAAGGCTGAGGATCTGCGGTCGCTGATCATCGGTCTGAACCAGAAGCTGGCGGCAATCCCGGAAGCACGGATCCTCGTGATCCCGCCGCCGCCCATTCAAGGCATCGGCAACGCCGCCGGCTTCGCCATGCAGGTCGAACTGCGCGACGGCAATTCCGACTTCGGCAAACTGCAGGCCATCACCGACGCCATCGTCGCCAATGCGCAGACGCAGAGCGCGCTGCAGCGCGTGAACGCGCCGTTTCGTTCGATGGTGCCGCAGTTCGACGTCGATGTCGACCGCATCAAGACCCAGACGCTGCATGTCACGACCGACCAGGTATTCTCGACGCTCTCGTCCTATCTCGGATCGAGCTACATCAACCAGTTCAACAAATTCGGCCGCACCTTCCAGGTCTACACCCAGGCCGATGCGAAGTTTCGCCTGACCCCGCGCGACATCGAGAACCTGATGGTGCGCAACAGCAACGGCGACATGATCCCGCTCGGCACGGTGGCGACCATCAGGCCCTCGGTCGGCCCCTCGCTGATCAGCCTGTACAATCTGTATCCGTCGGCGACCGTCATCGGCCTGCCGGCCCAGGGCTATAGCTCCGGCCAGTCGATCGAATTGATGGAACAGATCGCCGCCAAAACCCTGCCGCCGGGGGCGGGCTATGAGTGGACGGCGATGTCGTATCAGGAGAAATCCGTCGGCGGCCAGATCTACCTCGCATTCGGCCTGGCGCTTCTCTTGGTGTATCTGGTGCTGGCCGGACAATATGAGAGCTGGTACGCGCCGATCTCGGTGATCCTCGCCGTGCCGCTTTCGCTGCTCGGCCCGATGGCGGTGCTCACGGGTTCGCGAATCGAGAACAACCTCTATACCCAGATCGGGCTGATCCTCCTGATCGCGCTGTCGGCGAAGAACGCCATTCTGATCGTCGAGGTCGCGCTCGAACTGCATGTGCGCGACGGCAAGCCGCTACTGGAATCGGCGGTGGAGGCAGCGCGGGCCCGGTTCCGGCCGATCCTGATGACGTCGTTTGCCTTCATCCTCGGCGTGGTGCCGCTGGTGCTCGCCAGCGGCGCCGGCGCCAGCGTCCGCAAATCGATCGGCATCACCGTGTTCTCCGGCATGATCGCCTCGACCTGCCTTGCCGTGCTGTTCGTGCCGAGCTTCTTTGTCGTGGTGCAGCGGTTCGAGAACTGGCTCAAGGCGCGCAGCGGGAAAGCACCGCCGGCGGCGGAGACGAGCACGCAGGCGCCGAGCGCCACGCCTTAAACCTTGATCATCCGCTTGCCGCGGTTTTCACCCGCCAATAATCCGATCAGCGCCTTCGGCGTGTTCTCCAGCCCGTTGATGACGTCCTCCTGCACCTTCAATTTGCCGGAGGCGACCCAGGATTGCAGGTCGTTCAGCGCCTCGTCGCGCTCGTTCATGAAATCCATCACGATGAAGCCCTGCATGATGAGACGTTTTACGACGATCAGACCGGGCACGCCGCGCGGCCCATGCGCCGACGGCACGCCGTCATATTGCGAGATCGCGCCGCAGCAGGCGATGCGGCCGCGATTGTTCATCTGCGATAGACACGCCTCGAGAATGTCGCCGCCGACATTGTCGAAATAGACGTCGATGCCGCTGGGCGCCGCAGCCTTCAGCGCCTTGAACACCGCGCCGTCCTTGTAATCCACGGCGGCATCGAAGCCGAGTTCACGCGTCAGCCAGTTGCACTTGTCCTTGCCGCCGGCGATGCCGACGACCCGGCAGCCCTTGATCTTGGCGATCTGGCCGACGATCGAGCCGACCGAACCGGCCGCGGCCGACACCACGACGGTCTCGCCGGCCTTCGGCTTGCCGACATCGAGCAGCCCGAAATAGGCGGTGAGGCCGGCAATGCCGTAGACGCTGAGCAGATGCGTCATCGGCTCGACCTTCGGCATTTTGGTCAGGTGCTTTGCCGGAATGGCGGCGTAGTCCTGCCAGCCGGTATCGCCGAACACGATGTCGCCGGGCGCGAACCCTGCCGCCTTCGACGATACCACCTCGGCGATGCCGCCACCGGCCATCACCGTATTGGCCTCGACCGCGGCGCGATAGGTCGCGCCATGCATCCAGGCCCGGTTGGCGGCATCGAGAGAGATATACCGCAGCCGCACCAGCACCTCGCCGTCCCCGGGTTCCGGGATCGCCGCTTTGGCCATCTTGAAATGCTCCGGCCCGAGTTTCCCGGCCGGCTTCTCGACCAACAAGACCTGTCGATTGACGGTGTCGTTCATGGCTCTCTCTCCCTCAAAGTGACGTATCCTGATGCAGTGGGCGCGCAGGAAACGCGCACCTTGCACAGATTGTGCGTTGCGCTGTCAGCTAATCGGCCGACGTTCATCCCACAACGGGAACATTGTGGCAAACGCGCCGATCCGGGCAAGCGAGTTGCGTCGCTCCCAAAATCTGCCAAACTCTGGCCGCCGGACTTACGGGGGTAAGCAAATGTCGAACAGGTTTACGCAGTATATTCTGATCGCGATGGCGCTCGGCATTGTGATGGGCGCGCTGATCTTCAACTATCTTCCCGACATAAGGGCGGATCTCGCCGCCGACATAAACCTGATCGCGATGCTGTTCCTGCGCCTGATCAAGATGATCATCGCGCCCTTGGTGTTTGCAACGCTGGTCGGCGGCATTGCCCATATGGGGAGCGGGGCCAAGCTCGGGCGAATTTTTGCGAAGACCATGGGCTGGTTCGTCAGCGCCTCGTTCGTCTCGCTGCTGCTCGGCCTGTTGATGGTCAATCTTCTGCAGCCCGGCGCGAATTTCCCCGGCACGCTGCCGGACAAGGCGCAATCGACCGGCTTGCCGGTGTCGGCCTTCTCGATCGAAAAATTCCTGACCCATCTGATTCCGACCTCGATCGCGGATGCGATGGCGCAGAACGAGATCCTGCAGATCGTGGTGTTCGCGGTGTTCTTCTCGGTCGCGCTCGGCGCGATGCCGGAGCGCTCCAAGCAGATCCTCTCGGTGATCGATGACCTCGGCCACATCATGCTGAAGGTGACGAGCTATGTCATGCTGTTTGCGCCGATCGCGGTGTGGGCGGCGATCACGGCGACAGTGGCGAAGAACGGTCTATTGGTATTGTGGAAGCTCGTCGTCTTCATGGGCGGCTTCTATTTGTCGCTGATGCTGCTCTGGGGCATTCTGGTCATCGTCGGCTTTGTCGTGATCGGGCCACGATACGGCCATCTGCTGCGGCTGATCCGCGAACCGCTGATGATCGCGTTCTCGACCGCGAGCTCGGAGGCCGCCTATCCCAAGACGCTCGAAGGCCTCAACCGCTTCGGCGCTTCGTCGCGGATTTCGAGCTTCGTGCTGCCGCTCGGCTATTCCTTCAATCTCGACGGCACGATGATGTACTGCACCTTTGCCTCGATCTTCATCGCGCAGACCTACAAGATCGAAATGTCGCTCGGCACGCAGTTTGCGATGCTCGCGACCCTGATGATCACCTCAAAGGGCGTCGCCGGCGTCCCCCGCGCGTCGCTGGTGGTGATCGCCTCGACCTTGGGCCAGTTCGGCATTCCCGAGGCCGGGCTGTTGATGATCATGGGCATCGATACGTTCCTCGACATGGGGCGCAGCGCCACCAATGTGATCGGCAACTCGCTCGCGACTTCGGTGGTGGCAAAGTGGGAGGGCGAACTTGCGCCCGAACGCGCGCTTGGCCCCGACGACGTCGTGCCGCCGGATATGATTCCCGGCGAAATTCCCGCGATGGCCGGCCATTGATGGGAGGAAACCATGCGCCAAACCCTGGGGCGATCTGCCCCGGCCTGCGGCCTGTTGTTGGCGGCGTGCCTATCGACAACGGCCGCGAGCGCCCAGGCCAGCGGCGGCGAAGGGCTTAGCCCGACGCTCGCCCACATCAAGCAGACCCATGTCGTGCATCTCGGCTATCGCGAGAGCTCGCCGCCGTTTTCGTTTCTCGATCAGGCCAACCGGCCGATCGGCTATAGCCTCGAGCTCTGTGAAGCCATCGTCGACGAGATCGGCGTCGAGGTCGACGACGCCGATTTGAAGATCGAATACGTCAAGGTCACGTCGGACGACCGCATTGCGGCGGTGCTGCAGAACAAGATCGATCTCGAATGCGGATCGACCACCGCCAACGCGGAGCGCGCCAAACAGGTGGCGTTCTCGCCGCTGATGTTCGTCGCCGGCACCAAATTGATGGTGCCGAAGACCTCAAGCATTTCGGCGCCGACCGATCTGAAGGGCAAGACCGTGGTGGTGACAAAAGGCACCACCAACGAACAGGCGATGCACAATGTCGACAAGAAGTTCGCGCTGGGGCTGAACATCGTCACCTCGCCCGATCACGAGCAGTCCTATCAGATGCTGGTCGACGGCAAAGCCGACGCGTTCGCGACCGACGACATTCTGCTCTACGGCCTGATCGCGCGGCACAAGGCGCAGGACAAGTTCAAGGTTACCGGCGATTATCTGTCCTACGACCCCTATGGCATCATGTTCCGCAAGGGCGAGCCGCAGCTTGCGGCGGTGGTGGAACGCACCTTCCACAAGCTCGGTTCGAACCGCGACCTGATTCCGCTCTACAACAAATGGTTCGTCGCCCGCCTGCCGACCGGCGAACGGCTCAACGTCCCGATCTCGCCGCAGCTCGAGGAGGCGTTTAACGTCCTCAACGACACCGAGGGGACGAGCAATTAGACCCTTCGTCATTGCGAGCGCAGCGAAGCAATCCATCTCGCCGAATAACGGCTTACAATGGATTGCTTCGTCGCTTCGCTCCTCGCAATGACGAGGTGAGACCTAGTCAAAAAAACCTCAAATCCCCTACGCGGCCGCCGCGCGCGACAACGGCGTATTCGATCGCCAGAAATAATCCGCCGGCGACATAGATCTTTCGGCCGGCCGCTGCGGCGAGTCTCTCGCTCAGGTTCACGGCATCCTCGATGGTTTGCGCGATGTGAATCGCCGCTTGCGGATTGGCCGCGCGTGCCGCGGCGGCGATGGTCTCAGCGTCCGCCCCCTTGTGATGCGCGCTGGTGCAGATGATGCTGTCGAAGGACGGCGCCAGCGCCCCCACGATCTCGTTTGCCTTCTTGTCGCGGGAAACGCCGGTGACGAGTATCCAGCCCTCCTCACCATAGATCGCCTTCAGGCTCGCAAGCGATTGCCTGATGCCGTCGGGCGTATGGCCGACGTCGATCAATGTGAGCGGGTCTCGCCTGATGGTTTCGAGGCGGCCCGGCCAGCGCGCCTCGCGCAGCCCCGATCGCACGGCGGCCTCTATTCGGGCAGGGGTCTCGCCGGGCCTGGTATCCTGCAGCCAGAGCAGGAACAGGCTGACCGCGACCGCTGCGTTGTTGAACTGAAACGTGCCGCGCAGGTTGGTTTCGAGGGCACGAAAATCATGGCCCTGGAATACGAAGTCGAAGCGCTGCGTCGAGGTGGCGACGGCTTCGCCGGATATCCCGATCTCCTCCCGCACAAACAGCGCCGCGGTCGCGCGGTTGCGGTTATATTCGCTCAGATGCCGCCGCAGGCTTCGGCAATTCTCGCCATAGACGATGGTTCCGCCGGACGCGCAGGCGTCGCTCTTGTCGGACGCGATCAGTTCCAGCGAGTTGCCGAGCAATTCGACATGCTCGTAATCGACCGACGTCACGCCAATGGTCCGCGCCCCGACCAGCCGCGCCGGATCATAGCGGCCGCCGATGCCGGCCTCGAACACCGCGAAATCGCAATCGCTCTCCTGAAAATACAGGCAGGCCAGCGCGAACATCGCCTCAAAGCTTCCGAAGTTTTCGCCGCGGCGCTGCGTGATATCGGCGATGGCTGTCGTGATCCGCGACGCAAGCCGCGCCAGATCGTCATCGGCAACGAGCGCGCCATCGACCTGAAACCTTTCATTGACGCGATAGAGATGCGGCGAGGTGAACAATCCCGTGCGCAGGCCGTAGGCGCTCCCGATGCCGGCGCAGAACGCTGCCGTCGAACCCTTGCCGTTCGAGCCCGTCACCGCCACCGACCGGCGTGACAGCCTTGCGCGATCGATCGCGAGCGCGTCGAGCAGTTCCGCCAGCCGAGCCAGGCAGATCCCGTCGCCAAATTTCGGCAAGTCAAACATCAGATCGTCAAACACCCAGGAGTCCCGTCGCCAGAAATGTGTGGTGCCAGATTTTCAGGATCAGGTCGCCGCGGCCGGACTCTTCCAGCAGCCGGATCGACGGGTTGGAATTCACCTCGATGATCCCGATCGCCTTGGGATCGCCGCCGATATCGGTGAACAGGTCGACGGCGGCGACGCGCAGTCCGAGCGCCCGCGCCGCCCTGCGCGCCAGCGTGGCGGCAGCTTCGGAGCGTGGTGCTTCGATCACCATCGTTCCGCCCGCGCTGAAATTCATCCGGCCGGGAATGTCCCAGCGTTCGCCCGTTGCCGGCACCGTGTCGAGCGCAACATCGCGGCCGACGGCAGCCGGTGAAAGACCCCGGGAACGCAAGGCTGCGTCATGCGCGGTCAGGAGATCGCGGATCGGGCTGACACCATCACCCAGCAAAAAGGGCGGATATTTTCGTGCCGAATAGACCACCTCGTCATCGAGCAGGAAAATCCGGTATTCAAGCCCGGTGACCGCGCGCTGAATCAAGACCGCGTCGTAATATTTCGAGACCTCATCAAAATATCGAACCAGCGGCACTTCGCCGTGAAGCATCTGGGCGAAATCGCCGCGCGATCCCAGCAAGGGTTTTGTGAAGGCCGTTCCGCCCAGTTTTCTGAAATAGGCGAGCGCGTCGTCGCGCTCATGGCCTGCGGGACGATGGGCGCGGTGCCGGTCATGCAGAAAGAAATAGTCACCGCCGAGCGTCAGGACGCCGGCGCCTTCGAGAATTGCGTTGGTGAAATATTTGTCCGATGCCAGCGTCGAGGCGGTCGCACTGTTTTGCGGATACCAAGACGCGCGCCCGGCACCGAAATGAATGCTTTTGGTGTTTGACGCGACGCTGAACAGGAGTCCGGTTCCGCCGTCCTCGTCCCGAAACGAGAGGCCGAATTGCGCACAGGCAAATTCCGCATAGACCGTCTGGTCCGGATAAAAGCCCGGCTTTCCCGATCGGATGTCTTGAAGGCTGCGCATGCGATATCCGGCGATCCGGCGTTCGGTTTTGATCGCTTACTCTTAACGAAATTTTTGCGCCTGCGCGGCAATTAACTGCTCGATCGAGGGCCGATTCCAGCAAGTTAATTACGCGCGGGCGGCCATTCTCAGCAAAGCTTTCCGCGGCCGAACCGGCTGCGATTTTAGGCCGTCAAATGCGCGCCGATGTGTGTTGACTATCACTGACGGCGGTCTATTTGAAACGTTAAATCATCCGACATTGCAGGGGTTTTTGCCTCTTCCGGGGCCGAACCAACGCGATCGTTCTCCATCAGGCTGAAAGCGGAAAAACAAAACCCATGAGCGCATTCCATCGAGAGAAAGTTGTTTCTGTCCGGCACTGGACCGACACGCTTTTCAGCTTCCGAGCCACCCGTAATTCCAGCTTTCGATTCCAGAACGGCCAGTTCGCGATGATCGGGCTCGAGGTCGATGGCCGCCCGTTGCTGCGGGCCTACAGCATGGCGAGCGCCAATCACGAGGATGAGCTGGAGTTCTTCTCGATCAAGGTCGCCGACGGGCCGCTGACCTCGAGGCTGCAGAAGATCAGGGAAGGCGACACCATCCTGGTCGGCCGCAAGGCGACCGGCACGCTGGTGTCAGAAAATCTGATTCCCGGAAAACGCCTGATGCTATTGTCGACCGGAACCGGTCTCGCGCCGTTCGCGAGCCTCATCAAAGATCCCGACGTGTATGAGCGATTTGAAACCATCGTGCTCGTTCACGGCTGCCGGCAGGTCTCCGAACTCGCCTATGGCGAGGAGTTGGTCGCAAAGCTGCGCGACGACGAATTGTTCGGACCGCTGCTGACCGAGAAGCTCGTTTATTATCCGACCGTCACCCGCGAGCCGTTCCGCAACCGCGGCCGCATCACCGACCTCATCACCTCAAAACAATTGTTCAACGATATCGGCCAGCCGCCGCTCGACATCGAAACCGACCGCATCATGATGTGCGGCAGTCCGGCGATGCTGGAGGAATTGCGCGCCATGTTCGAGGGGCGTGGTTTTCTCGAAGGCAACAACAGCGAGCCCGGCCATTTTGTGATCGAGAAGGCGTTCGTGGAGCGGTAGCACGCCGTCGTCCCGGCCTTGAGCCGGGACCCATAACCACCGCTCTTTATTGTTATACTGGGCGGCAGCCCCAGCTTTCGCAAACACACCCATCGGTGGTTATGGGTCCCCGCGTTCGCGGGGACGACGACGGGCAGTAGCACGCCCCGCCCTCCCGCTGCTATAACCCCTTAACGTCGCAAAACCCATCGCGGCGACGCCGGGAGCGAACCAAGACCTTGCTGACATCCGACCGAGCTGGCCCCGTCAAGACGGCCTTTGTCTTCGCAGGCGGCGGCAGTTTTGGCGCCATCCAGGTGGGCATGATGCATTCGCTCGCCGCCCACGGCATATCGGCGGATATGGTGGTCGGCTCCAGCGTCGGCGCCCTGAACGGGGCTTACTATGCGGGCGACCCGACGCTGGAGGGCGTGCTGCAGCTTGAAACCATCTGGCGCGGATTGCAGCGGCAAGACGTGTTCCCGATGACATGGCGGACACTGCTCGGATTCATCTGGCGGCGGGATTTTCTGATTCCGCATGACGGCATCCGCAAGCTGATCGACGACCATATTCCGTACCGGAATCTGGAAGACGCAAAACTCCCGGTTCATATCGTCACCACCGATATCATCTCGGGCGACAGTGTCGTGTTGTCGGAGGGTTCGACTTCCGATGCCATCGTCGCCTCGACCGCGATCCCCGGCGCATTCGCCCCGGTCCGCTACAAGGATTATTATCTCGCCGACGGCGCGATCTCCTCCAACACGCCGGTCCGGGTCGCGGTCAAAAAGGGCGCACGGCGCCTGATCATCCTGCCGACCGGCTACGCCTGCGCGGAGCACACGCCACCCAGCGGCGCGCTCGCCAATGCGCTGCACGCGCTGACGCTGCTGATCGCGCGGCAATTGGTCAGCGAGCTGGACGGCCTCGACCCCGGCATCGAATACTACGTGGTGCCGCCATTGTGCCCGCTGGTCGGATCGCCCTATGATTTCACGCGAACCGCCGATCATATCGAGCGCGCGATCCGGAGCACCGACGCATGGCTGGCACAAAGCGGCCTGGCGCAACGCGGGATTCCCGACGAGATGCGCCCGCACGGCCATTGAGCCATTCGAACAAGCGCCATTCGAACCAGCGCCGCGCCATTTACGCTGCACTGCAATAGAAGCGCCGCACGGAGCCGCATACCCGGTCACCCTACCGATTGATTCCGGGCTTGAGGATTGGCTAGCCTCGCCTGCGCGGCGCCGTCATATCGATGACCTGTCCGCGAAATATCGTGTACAGCATTGGTCCGATAGTTGGATTAGACTGCGGCCGACAACAATAACAAACAGAAGAATCTGCCTGAGGGGTCCCATGGAAACGTTGATGCTTCCGTTCTCGCCACGCTTCATCGTTCTGACGATTTGCGGCGTCGTGACGGCATTGCTGCTCGGTATCGGGATCGTCGATCACAAGGCGTTCGATCTGGTGCTGATACCGATCCTCATTTTCGGCGGGCTGACGGCGCTCGGCGTCCGCGACCTCTTGCAGCAAAACCACGCGATTTTGCGCAACTATCCGATCGCGGCGCATCTGCGCTTCCTGCTGGAAGAGATCCGCCCCGAGATGCGGCAGTATTTCTTCGAGAGCGAAAAGGACGGCATGCCGTTTTCGCGCGACACCCGCGCGTTGGTCTATCAGCGCGCCAAGATGGTGCTCGACAAGCGGCCGTTCGGGACGCAAGAGGATGTCTATCGCGAAGGCTATGAATGGATGCACCATTCGATGGCGCCGAAGGCGCATGCCGACGATAACTTTCGCATCACCGTCGGCGGCCCGGATTGCACCAAGCCGTATTCGGCCTCGGTCTTCAACATTTCGGCGATGAGTTTTGGCGCGCTCAGCCCCAATGCGGTGCGCGCGCTGAATGCGGGTGCCAAAAAGGGCGGCTTCGCCCATGACACCGGCGAGGGCGGTTTCAGTCCCTATCACCGCGAGAATGGCGGCGACATCATCTGGGAAATCGGCTCCGGCTATTTCGGTTGCCGCAACCGTGACGGCACGTTCAATCCGGACGAATTCGCCCGCGTCGCCAGTGACGATCAGATCAAGATGGTCGAACTCAAGGTCAGCCAGGGCGCCAAGCCCGGACATGGCGGGGTGCTGCCGGCGGCCAAGGTATCCGAGGAGATTTCCAGGATCAGGGGCGTGGCGATGGGCGAGGACTGCATCTCGCCGGCCTATCACCGGGCGTTTTCGACGCCGTTGGAAATGATGGCCTTTATCGGCGAAATGCGGCGGCTCGCCGGCGGCAAGCCCGCCGGATTCAAACTCTGCATCGGCCATCCCTGGGAATTCCTGGCGATCTGCAAGGCGATGCTGCAAACCGGCATCTATCCGGATTTCATCGTGGTCGACGGCAATGAAGGTGGCACCGGCGCGGCCCCGCTTGAATTCATGGATCATTTGGGCATGCCGATGCGCGAGGGCGTCAATTTCGTCCATAACGCGCTGGTCGGCATCAATGCGCGCGATCGTATCCGCATCGGCGCCGCCGGCAAGATCGCGACCGCCTTCGACATGGCGCGCGCGATGGCGATCGGCGCCGACTGGTGCAATTCGGCGCGCGGATTCATGTTTTCGCTGGGCTGCATCCAGTCGTTGTCCTGCCACACCGACCGCTGCCCGACCGGGGTGACCACCCAGGATCCGACCCGCCAGCGCGCCCTGGTGGTGCCGCACAAGGTGGAGCGGGTCTACAATTATCACCACGCCACTTTGCACGCGCTGGCCGAACTGCTCTCCGCCGCAGGCCTCGATCACCCGCAGCAATTGCGGCCGATCCATTTCTCGCAGCGATCCTCCACCACCGAGGTTAAATCGTTCGCGCAGCTCTATCCGTCGCTGCTGCCGGGCGAACTGATCGACGGCACCAGCGATCCGCGTTTTCGCGATGCCTGGGCACTGGCAAGGGCGGAATCGTTTTCGCCGGGGGGATAGGTGTGAATTACTTATAGATGTCGTCCCGGCGAAGGCCCATATACGTTAAAATAGTCTTGCGCCGCGGAATCGTCTGTGATTCCAAAGTGTCATGAGACACGAATCACTTGTGAACGAAGATTGGGCGAACGTTGTCGCCCGGCTTGGCGGGGCGGAAACGC
>Ga0185299_10001655_pt1 | contig 40282 bp, 37 predicted proteins | sample PaiPotPPA55metaG_FD_128002 | JGI IMG/M metagenome (GOLD analysis project Ga0185299, IMG submission 128002) | Iron sulfur acid spring bacterial and archeal communities from Banff, Canada, to study Microbial Dark Matter (Phase II) - Paint Pots PPA... ...
GGGGGGGGGGGGGGGGGGGGGGGGGTTACAAACCAATAATGATCCGGTTCAACAGCAAAAGCCAAAATAAAAAATGTAAACACGGAGCGGTAGCGCGGACCTCGTCCCTGTGCGAAACACGCGCCGTATAATCGGTTCCGAGATCACGCAGTCAGTCGGGATGCGGGATCAAAGTCAAGGGCAGGGGGCGAGGGCCCCCGCTCTACACGAACAACGCGTTCACTCCGCCCGGCGCAGGGCCGTCGCTGTCGCATGTTAGAATCATTATTGTGATGCCCCGGACCGATGCTTCCTGACATCGAAAAATTGCTGGAGCTGCAGGTCGCGGATAAAGAAATCCGCAGGCTGCAGGACGAAGTCGCCGCGCTGCCAAAACGCGTGGCAGTGATCGAACAAAAGCTGGCCGGCACCAAGGCGCAACTGGAAAAGGCGCAGTCCGCAGCCAAGGGCGACGAAACCAATCGCAAGAAGTTCGAAGCCGCTATTAAAGATCTGCAAGCCAAGATTTCCAAGTATCGCGACCAGTCTCTCGACGTAAAAACCAACGAACAATACAAAGCGCTGCTGCACGAGATCCAGTTTGCCGAGCAGGAGATCCGCCTCAATGAGGACCGCATCCTGGAAGTGATGGTCAACGTCGAGGCGCGCGAAAAAGAAGTCAAAGCGGCGGAGGCCGAGCTCAAGGCGGAAACGGCCGAGATCGAAAAAGAAAAAGAAGACGCGCGAAAAGTTACCGCCGAAGATCAGAAGAAGCTCTCCGAGTGGAATGCCAAACGCGATGGGCTGCGCCAGGGGATTTCCGAAGATATTCTTCGTCACTATGAGCGGGTGGCGAAGTTTCGCGGCACTGGCCTCGCGGAAGTCCGCGACCACAAGTGCATGGGCTGCCAGGTCATGCTGCGTCCGCAGACCTACAACGAAGTGCGGAATGGCGAGAAGGTCATGATCTGCGAGTCGTGCTCGAGAGTCTATTACTTCAATCCCGCGAACGAAGTGAAGCCGGAGCAGGAAGTCGTGACGGTTACGGGGAGAAAACGCGCGCGTCCCAAGGCCGATGCTCCGCAGGCCTGGTTCTACCGTCCGGATTACGGCGAAGAAGGCGAAGTGCTGCTGGTGTTTACCAATAGCAGCGGCAATTCGACGCGGCGCATCTACGAAATGCACACTGGACGCCAGGTTGGCGGCGTGCTGCTACGCGAAGGAACTTACCGCCAGGCGTTTCCCGAGGACCTAACCGACGCGGCCCTCCGGCTCAACGGCCATTGGGAAGAAAAAGAAATCGACGAGTGGGGTTCCGAGATACCCTCGAATGCGCTCGATCTCCTGCATAAAGATATTCTTGCCATCCGGCGCGAGCATCGAGCGCACAAGGACCATTCCACCTCTCCTGCGGAACAAACGGCTGCGCGCTAGAAATTGAAGCTTCTTACTTCGCAGCGTAGGGATTGGGATACCGCAACACCTTGTTCAAATTTTTGCCGCGAACGATTCCGGCCTGGTGATATGTCAGTCCCCAGGAATCGATCGAAGACATATCCGGGAAGATACAGGCCTCGAGCACGGTGTCGACCGGATCCGCTTTCATCACCCAGCCACCGCCGTTCAAGTTGATTCCACCGAAAAGATCGGTGCCGCCAAGTTGCGAGCAGTAGCATGATCCCGGATTGCCGTTGCAGTTGCCACCATACGGAATCTTGGCGTAATAGGCCAGCGCTGCCATGGTCGGCTTATCGCTGTAGAGCATCGAAAGCAGGACGTGAATCCGCGATCCATCTTTCTTCGACGTGAACTTGCAGAAGTTGCGATCCCCGGAAAGCCGGAGCCAACTTGTCGGGTCGGCGTTGGTGTTGAAGTAAGGTGCGCGAATATCGACTTCGCCGCCCTTTTGAACGCAGTAGTCCCCGGCTTTGCCGAGGTCAGTAGCATCCGGCGAGTTGGCATTTGTGGTACTGCCGGCTTGAGCGGATCTGACGGGAAGAAAGACCGCAATGGCGAGCGCGATACAAATCATCATCATCAGTGCGACGAGTGGACGCTTCACGAAGGGCCTCCTGCGAAAAACGGAAAATCGGCTTTCTTGTCGAGGCCGAAGGTTAACACAAAAGAGCTTTAACCACAGGGGACGCACAGATTCACAGAGGAACCCGCTGCAAAGATCGGCCGAGAATCGGACATAATTTGCGGCCGAATCTGACGCTGATTTTGCGGTAAGATTGCGGCCACGAGGTGAATGATGGCCAACAATTACGACCTCAGTCTTTCTTCCGCATCCCGCCGTTCGTTTCTCAGCTTGTCAGCTGCCGCTTCCGCCGCGCTGGCGCTTCGCATTGTGACCGAACCGATGCTTGCTCACGCTCGCGTGCACAACTTTCCGAAAGATGCGATCCGGATTGACGCGAACGAAAACCCGCTCGGGCCGTGCGTTTCGGCGCGCGAAGCGGCAGCCGCCGTCGTTCCTCAGGGCGGCCGCTATTCCGATTGGCTCACTGACGATCTGGTGAAGACGCTCGCCGAGATGGAAGGCCTGAAACTGGAACAGGTCCGCGTCTATGCCGGATCGAGCGAGCCTCTGCATCACACTGTGGCCGCTTTCGCCTCACCGCAACGCAGCTATGTGACCGCCGATCCGGGATACGAAGCCGGGATGTTCGCCGCCAATGCGGTTGGTGCGAAGGTGGTGAAGGTCCCGCTGACGAAAAGCTACGCCCACGACGTAAAGGCGATGCTGGCTGCGGCTCCCGACGCAGGCGTGTTCTATGTCTGTAGTCCGAACAATCCGACGGGCACGCTGACCAGCCATTCCGATATCGAATACCTGGTGGAGAACAAGCCCAAGGGTTCCGTCGTGCTGGTGGACGAAGCCTACATTCATTTTGCCGACGCGGTTTCGGTGATGGATCTGGTGAAAGCCGGCAAGGACGTGATCCTGCTGCGCACGTTCTCTAAGATTTATGGGATGGCTGGCCTGCGCTGTGGTGCCGTATTCGGCCCGCCCGATCTGCTGGAGAAAATCGAAACCTATGGCGGCTGGAATTTCATGCCGATCACCGCGCTCGTCGCGGCGTCGGCCAGCCTGAAAGACGCGCAGTTGGTGCCCGAGCGGAAGCGCATCAACGCCCGCATCCGCGGCGAAGTCTTTGCCTGGCTCGACCATAACGGATACTCCTACGTTCCCTCGGAATCGAACTGCTTCATGCTCGACACGAAACGGCCGGCGAAGGCGGCGATCGACGCCATGGCCAGCCAAAATATATTTATTGGACGCATCTGGCCGGTGTGGCCGACCTATGCGCGCATCACGATTGGGACCGCGCCCGAGATGGAGCAGTTCCAGGCGGCATGGCAGAAGGTGATGTCGGGAGCAGTGACGGCGAGTGTTGCAGCGATGCCGAGTTCGGGAGAACTGGGTGGGCGCAAGCGGAATCTGGATGGGATCGTGATGCGCGGTTAAGGGGCCGCGGCAGCTGCCGAGCTTCGCTCGCCTTGGACGGGGCAGAGCCCCGTCACCCACACCAGCGCGGTCACGGCAACCTGGGTTCGCTATAACATCTGTTCATGCCGAAAAAGCCTGGCTTCTCTCCCGAGCACGCGGAGCCTTCCGTAAATCTTTCCGCCCGCGGCGTTGCACGCCTGCAAGGGCGGCATCCTTGGGTCTATCGCTCGGATGTTGCCGAGCCGAACGGCGTGCCTCCAGGCTCGCTCGTCCGCGTCTTCGATCAGCGCGGGAAATTCCTGGGAACGGCGCTCTACAGTTCTTCGTCGCAGATCGCGATCCGCATGATCTCTCACGGGTCAGTTGCTGATCTGCCTGCGCTGGTCGCGGAACGCATTCGTGCTGCCATCGCCTACCGGAAAAAACTCGTCTCGAATTCCGACGCCTACCGCATCGTCTTCAGTGAAGGTGACTTCCTGCCCGGCCTCATTGTCGATCGCTACAACGATGTCCTCTGCCTTCAGATCCTCACCCAAGCCATGGACGCGGAACCCGTGCGCGCAGCCGCCCTGCAAACTTTGAAAGAGGAACTGCAACCGGCGGGAATCGTGGAGCGCGTGGATGCTCGCATTCGAGAGCTTGAGCAATTGCCGCCGCTTCAGTCCCGGCTGCTTTGGGGAGAAAAGAGTTCGACCGTCTTCACCATGAACAGCGGCGTGCGCTTTCACTACGACGGCCTCGAAGGCCAGAAGACCGGAGCGTTTCTCGATCAGCGGGAGAATTACGCGGCGGCGGCGCAGTACGCGCAGGGGGAAGCGCTCGACGCTTTCTGCTATCAAGGCGGATTTGCGCTGCACTTTGCTGCACACCCCGCCGGAAAAACTTCGAGCGTCACCGGCGTGGACAGCTCGCGTCCAGCGCTCGAAATGGCGGAAAGGAATGCGACGCTGAACGGGCGTGAAATGGAGTGGATCGAGGCTAATGCCTTTGACCTGCTACGCGAGTACGCTGCGGCGAACCGGCGCTACGACACCATCGTTCTCGATCCGCCGGCGTTTGCCAAGACCAAGCGGGACCTGGAAAAAGCTCTGGGCGGCTACAAGGAGCTGAACCTGCGCGCCATGAAGATGCTGCGGCCGGGCGGGATTCTTGTCACCTGTTCCTGTTCGTACCACGTCAGCGCGTCGGACTTCTACGAAGTCGTGGCCGACGCCGCTCGCGATGCTCACAAATCTCTTCGCGTGATAGAAAACCGCGGAGCGGCGAAGGATCATCCCGTGCTCCTCAACATCCCCGAAACCAGCTACTTGAAGTGTCTGATATTGAGTGTAAGCAATTGAATAATAGATAGATAAAGTACTTGACAATAATACACTAAGATTTTATGATGTCGTCACGCTAAATTGAAACCCGGGAGCTTTAGAAAGCTCCCCGAATGAAGTTGAAGAAGGAGGATTTAAGTTATGACTCTGATTACGCGTTATGACCCTTTCCGTGAGTTCGTCACTCTCCAGGACCGCATGAACCGTTTGTTCCGCGACCCGCGCGGGCCGGAAGGGCACGATGAATCGCTAACCACAACCGCATTTGCCCCGCCCGTGGACGTCTACGAGGACGAGCACAACATCACCCTGAAAATCGAAGTGCCGGGAATCGACGAGAAGGACATCGATGTCCGCATCGAGAACAACACTTTGACGGTGCACGGCGAGCGCAAGTTCGAGAAGGAAGAGAAAGAAGAGAACTATCGTCGCATGGAGCGTCAGTACGGCAGCTTCACTCGCACTTTCACCCTCCCCAATACGGTCGACCACGAAAACGTTCAGGCCGACTATGACAAGGGCGTGTTGAAGGTCAAGCTGGCGAAGAAAGCCGAAGCCAAGCCGAAGCAGATCAAGGTAAACGTCGGCGGCGAGAAGACGCTCGAAAGCAAAGAGCCGAAGAGCGTGACCAAGGCCGCGTAATGACAACTGCCGGGCTTTGCCTGGCGGGACGGGCGAGTCGCCCGTCCCCACACGAACTGTAAACTTAGCGGGAGGCGGCTGCACCGACGCCTCCCGCGCTTTATTTGTCATTGGTAATTTGTAGATCTAAATTTCTAAGATCAGGAGTAGAGAGTCATGGCCATCCGTTGGGACAAATTTACTGTCAAGGCGCAGGAAGCCGTCCAGCGCGCGAACGAGCTTGCCTCGGAGCATGGCAATCCGGAACTGGCCCCCGTGCATCTGCTGGCGGCCCTGGTCGAAGATCGCGAGGGCATCGTTTCGCCCGTGCTGGAAAAAATCGGCATCGGGCCGCAGGCCGTGCTCAGCGACGTCTACAAAGAAATTGAGAAGTTGCCCAAAGTCTCGGGCACGAGCGGCGCGAATCAGCCGTCCATGTCGTCGCAGGTCAACCAACTTCTGGAGAAATCTTTTAAAGAAGCGGATACCTTCAAAGACGAATACGTTTCGACCGAGCACATGCTGCTGGCATTGACCAGCCTGAAGCGCGATCCGGCGCAGGAACTGCTCACCCGTCACGGCGCGACCCACGATGCCATCTTGAAGGCTCTAACCGCGGTTCGAGGATCGCAGCGCATCACCGACCAGAATCCGGAAGGCAAGTACCAGGCGCTTGAGCGCTATGCCCGCGACCTGACCGAGCAGGCGCGGCGCGGCAAACTCGATCCCGTGATCGGCCGCGATGAAGAAATTCGCCGCGTCGTGCAGGTGCTGTCACGGAGGACCAAGAATAATCCGGTGCTGATCGGCGAGCCGGGTGTGGGTAAGACGGCCATCGTTGAAGGACTGGCGCAGCGCATCATATCGGGCGACGTGCCCGAAGTCCTGAAGAACAAGCGCGTGGTTGCGCTCGATCTAGGAGCCATGCTCGCGGGCGCGAAATATCGCGGCGAATTCGAGGACCGTTTAAAGGCCGTCCTCAAGGAAATCGAAGATTCGCAGGGCAAGATCATCCTGTTTATCGACGAACTGCACACGCTCGTCGGCGCCGGAGCCGCTGAAGGCTCGATCGACGCCTCGAACATGCTGAAGCCGGCGCTCGCCCGCGGAGAGTTGCGCGCCATCGGCGCCACGACCCTCAACGAGTATCGCAAGTACATCGAGAAAGACGCCGCGCTCGAACGCCGCTTCCAGATTGTGTTTGTGGGCGAGCCGAACGTCGAGGACACCATTGCGATCCTGCGCGGGCTGAAGGAAAAGTACGAAGTGCATCACGGCGTGCGCATTAAAGATTCGGCCATCGTCGCGGCCGCGACGCTCTCGCACCGCTACATTTCCGACCGCTTCCTGCCCGACAAAGCCATCGATTTGATCGACGAAGCCGCCTCCTCGCTGCGCATCCAGATCGATTCCATGCCCACGGAAATCGATCAGCTGGAACGGCGGGCCACGCAACTCGAAATCGAAAAGCAGGCGCTGAAGAAAGAAGATGACGCGAATTCGAAAGAACGCCTCGCACACGTTGAGAAAGAACTGGCCGGAATTCGGGAACAATCAAACGCGCTCAAAGCCAAGTGGAAGCAGGAGAAAGACGTCATCGCGAAGGCGCGCGCGCTGAAGGAAAAATTGGAACAGCTCAAGGTCGAAGAAGCCGCCGAGGAGCGCAAAGGAAATCTGGAGCGCGTGGCGCAGATCCGCTATGGGCTGATTCGCAACACTGAAGAGGAATTGAATCGAGTCACCGCGCAGATCGACAGCAAGTCCGGGCATCGCATGTTGAAGGAAGAAGTGGATGAGGAGGACGTAGCCCGCATCGTCTCCAAGTGGACCGGCATTCCGGTTTCCAAGATGCTTGAGGGCGAAGTCAAAAAGCTCATTAACATGGAAGAGCGGCTGCGGCTGCGCGTCATCGGACAGGATGAGGCGCTTGAGCGTGTAGCCAACGCCATCCGCCGTTCGCGAGCCGGGCTGAGCGATCCCAAGCGGCCGATTGGGTCCTTTATTTTCCTGGGACCAACCGGCGTCGGCAAAACCGAACTGGCTCGTACGCTTGCCGAATTCCTTTTTGACGATGAGCGTGCGATGGTGCGCATCGACATGTCCGAGTATATGGAGAAGCACGCCGTGTCGCGTTTGATCGGCGCGCCTCCGGGATATGTCGGCTATGAAGAGGGTGGACAGCTCACCGAGCAGGTGCGACGGCATCCTTATGCGGTCGTGCTGTTCGACGAAATCGAAAAAGCGCACCCCGATGTGTTCAACGTCCTGTTGCAGATCATGGATGACGGCCGCCTCACCGACGGCAAGGGCCGCAAGGTGGACTTCAAGAACACGGTCATCATTATGACCTCGAACCTCGGTTCGTCGTACCTGCAGTCGGAAAACATTCGCGACGCCGATGCCTTCGAGCGGGCCTCGAAGCAGGTGATGGAGACGCTGCACGGGCATTTCAAGCCCGAGTTTCTGAATCGCGTGGACGACATTATCATCTTCCATCCGCTGGGCAAGGAACAGTTGGTGAAGATCGTCGACCTACGCCTGGAAGACTTGCGGCGCCTGCTTGCCGACCGCAAGATTTCTTTGGAGCTGACCGATGCTGCCAAAGAGCTTCTGTTCAACGAGGGCTACGATCCCAACTTCGGAGCACGTCCGCTGAAACGGGCGATTCAGAAGCTGGTGCAAGATCCGCTGGCGCTCAAAATTCTGGACGGCGAAGTGCTGCACGGGGATCATGTGGTGGTGGACGCGGATAGAAAGACAGGGAAGATGACGTTCAAGGTTAGTGAGCGGGTGGGAGAGAAGGTGGCGGCGCGGGCAAAGAAGTAACGCGCTGCGGGCGCTCTGTCGAGCCGCGCTCGACCTGGACAGCCGAGGGCGGCCGTCCCTGCGCAAACCTGGGCGGACGAATGCGTCCGCCCCTACGTGGTTCCTGGCGGTGCCTTGAACCGGTCCGCTACTTCTCCTCGCGATAGATACCACGCCACCATTACCCGCACAATAATCCCCAGGCCGCCGAACGCTAGCGCTTTTGGTTGCACCATTACGGTTGCGGCTGACACTGACGGAACGAGCATAACGATTCCTGCGATGGCAATCAGCACCGCCGCATGGCGGACGATGGTATTGAGTTCTACTAGACCCCATGCGACTCCGCCTCCTACGATGGCCATGAGCAGGAACATGTACGGTCCAGATAGTTCCAGGCCGAATAAGAGCGGTGCGCCTGCCGACATTGGTATCGCGCCCGGACGGAGCAGCATCACTGTACCCGCGATTGCCAGATAAATGGCGCAGAGAGCGAACAGAGCGGCTATGGCTCGTACTCCAGTGGGGACCGGGTTGGCGGCGTTAGCAGTCATAGTCTTTCTACAGCGAACCAAGAATCGCTGTGGCCACAGGCAGCTGCCGAGCTGGGGCTCGGCTGGACGGGGCATAGCCCCGTCACCACACGAGCATCGCGGCTCGTAGAATACTAGGCGTGGCTGCGCCCTCACAAACAAAACTGGTTGTTCCGAACTGTCGGGAAGGCTGCCGAGCTGCGCTCGGCTTGGACGGGCGAGGGCGCCCGTCCCCACACAATCTCCTCCACGATTAAGACTCGATAAAGGTTGCTGTTACCGTCCTCGAAGTTGTAACGTACTCGGCCTAGACTCAATTCTCGCTGGGGGATGGAATGAAGCTCAGACTTTATCGGTACGTGTTTATTGTTTCGCTCTCTTCGATCGGCGTGTGCTGGGCGCAGCAGGCCGCGCCTGCCGCGAAGACGGTTGTCATTCGCGCCGGACACCTGCTGGACGTGAAGACCGGCAAGACGCTTACCAACCAAGTCATCGTGATTCAGGGCGACAAGATCGCGAGCGTTGGCCCGGACACGCAAGTTCCCGCCGGGGCGCTGGTCGTCGATCTGTCAAACGCCACCGTCCTCCCCGGATTGATTGACGCGCACACGCACATCACGATGATTACGAATTTCGGCTACTCGCGACTCGCGATTTCGGTGCCTCGCGAAGCCCTTCACGGGGCGCGCAATGCCCGCGTGACGCTCGAAGCCGGTTTTACGACGATCCGCAATGTGGGCGCGAGCGGGTTCACCGATGTTGCCTTGCGCGATGCGATCAACGCCGGCGACGTCCCCGGACCGCGCATGCTGGTCAGCGGCCCTGCTCTGAGCATTACGGGCGGACACTGCGATAACAATCTGCTGCCGTTTGAGTCTCACGTGCAGAACGAAGGCGTGGCGGATGGCGTTGAAGCCGTCCAGCGCAAGACGCGCGAGATCATCAAGTACGGCGCCGACCTGATTAAAATTTGCGCCACCGGCGGCGTGCTTTCGCATGGCGACAATCCGCAGGCCTCGCAGTACACGCTCGAAGAGATGAAGGCGATCGTGGCCGACGCGCACCGGCTTGGCCGCAAGGTCGCGGCGCATGCGCATGGAGCGGAGGGCATCCGCTGGGCGTCGGAGGCGGGCGTGGATTCGATCGAGCACGGGTCTTATATTGACGACGCGGCCATCGCCGTCATGAAGAAGAACGGCACGTATCTGGTGCCGACACTCTATCTCGCCGACTGGTTTCTGGGAAATGCGGAGAAGATGGGCACGCCGCCAGAGCTGATTGCGAAGGGACGAGAAGTGATGCCAGCGGCGCGTAAGAATGTCGCGCGGGCGTTTGCCGCCGGAGTGAAAGTCGGCTTCGGGACCGATGCGGCGGTGTATCCGCACGGGCTTAACGCGCATGAATTCGCGGTTATGGTGAAGCTTGGTTTGACTCCGCTGCAGGCGATCCAGGCAGCGACTATTAACGACGCCGATCTGCTGGGCTGGTCCGACAAGATCGGGACGATTGAGGCGGGGAAGTGGGCCGACATTGTTGCTGTCGATGGCGATCCGCTGGCTGACGTTACTACTCTCGAACGCGTCAAGTTTGTGATGAAGGGCGGCGAGGTGGTTAAGAATCTGTATGCGAAGTAGAAGGCCGATTGCAGAGGTACGAAGAACCACACCTTTACCACGGGGGGCACAGGGGATCACAGGGAAGATCAACACAGAGAAGATCAAAAGAGGCGTTCCCACGGTGGTGAGGACTTACTGCTGAGTTCCGTTACAATCCCCCCGTGACCGTCCGCTTGCAGATTGAAGCCACCCGCGGTTCCGCCCGCGCCGGCAAGCTCATTACTCCTCACGGAGAGGTCGAGACGCCTGTGTTTATGCCGGTGGGAACGCTGGCTTCGGTGAAGGGCGTCTCGCAGGATGTGCTTGAAGAGCTGGGCGTCGAGATTCTGCTCTCGAATACCTACCATCTTTTTTTGCGGCCTGGCGTCGAGACGGTTCGCCGGATGGGCGGGCTGCATCGGTTCATGTCGTGGGATCGGGCCATCCTTACGGACTCGGGCGGGTTTCAGGTTTTCAGTCTCACCGATCTGCGCAAGGTTAACGAAGAAGGCGTGGCGTTCCGCTCGCACCTGGACGGTTCGCCTCATTTTCTGAGTCCCGAAAAAGCCATGGAAGCGCAGATTGGGCTGGGGGCTGACGTCATTATGGCGTTTGACGAATGCACGGAGTATCCGGCCGATGCTGCGCGCGCGCGCGCGTCGATGGAGTTGACCGTGCGCTGGGCTGCCCGCTGCAAGAATTATTTTGAGGAGCACAAGAACGAGGTGCCTTGGGATGGCTCGTCCGACGCTTCGGCTGTGCCCACAGAGTCTGCGGAGCTTCGCTCCGCTGGACAGCCGAGGGCGGCCGTCCCTACGCGGCCTGAGGCGACGCAAGCATTGTTTGGCATTGTGCAGGGTGGGATCGATACTGAGCTGCGCCGCGAGTCTGCTGAGCGAACTATCGACATCGGCTTTCCGGGGTATGCCATCGGTGGGCTTAGCGTTGGCGAACCTCGCGAGCTTACTCGCGATATTGTCTTATCCACACTCGAGTATCTTCCCGCCGACCAGCCGCGATATTTGATGGGAGTTGGCACTCCCGATGAGATTCGACAGTACGCGCAGTCGGGGGTTGACATGATGGATTGTGTGCTTCCGACCCGCGCTGCCCGCCATGGATTGCTGTTTACTTCTGAGGGAAAGGTGTCGATCAAGCAGGCTCGGTACGCGCAGGATGAGAGAGCGCCTGATCCGACCTGCGATTGCCGGGTGTGCCAGCGCTATTCTCGGGCCTACTTGCGTCATCTTTATGCCTCAAACGAACTGCTGGCCCAGGTTTTGAATACGGTGCACAACCTGCACTTCTATCTTGCTACCATGCGGACGGTTCGTTCCTGGATTCGGGCAGGACACGCGCCCGCTGCCGGCGCTCCGCAGATGTAAATTCGGTGTGGTGTCCGGTAGTGGGCTACTTTGAATTTTGAGACGGCTGGCGAACGTGGCATACTTGGGGTATGCAAAAGCGCTTACGTAAGCCGAGACAGCCGAGAGATGTAAACCAAGCCGCATTCGAGATGGTAGCCCGTTCGACGGCTGAGACCGACACTCCCCAAAGACTGACTAAATCCGCAGTCTCCCGCTTCATGGCTGCAATGGGTCGCCGAGGCGGCAAGAAGGGCGGTAAGAATCGTTGGGCTGGGGTCTCGCCAGAAGAACGCAGCAAAGCCTTATCAGCCGCTGCAAAGGCACGATGGGGCAAACAAGCAGCGAAAGAATAGATTACGTTGTGGAGACCGCGATGGGATTTGAACCCATGATGGGTGCCTAGAGACACCGAACCGGCGCAAACGGTTTCCCTTCGACCACGCTTGGATACACGGCCATACTCTCTTTGGTAATCGCGGTATCCATTGACAGCCAACCATTCAATTGCGATAGGCTACCCTTGGTACCAAGACCGTTTGGTCCTAGAGACAGACGGTCACAGTTCGAAACCAGCGGGTGCAAACCGCTGGTTTTTTATTGTGTCTTCCACTCCGAAAGCCCCCATTTTGCTCCTTCCTTCGTGATGTCTTGCTGCTTGTCCAGCCTGCTGTTTAGCGTGTTGTAGACGGTACGATACATATTTTTGGAAGCCGAACCAATCCCCCCAGCCTTAAGCGCACCGGCAATATCAGCGGTAAGCTGTGGTTTGCCGGCAAGTTTAAGGAATTTGATCGTAGCGTCGGCAATGGTCATTCCACGGTATTCCCGCGTGGTTGCCGGTGTCCATCCCAGCTTGGATTGCGAAGGCATAGCGGTATCGTTGCCGTCGCTACCTACAATCTCTTCGATAGCCGCAATCGCGGTATCCAGCTTCGCTCGGCGTGCGATTAAATCTGCCAAGACAGACTTGTAGTTAATACTTGTTTGGCTCATGTCCATTGACTCCCAAGATCGAATTTGTTACAAAACACGAAGAGGGTTTGTAAGAGGGCAGGCTTTCCCTGCCCCCGCGCCCGTTCTAAGGGCGTTCAGAGTCTCATAGCTACCCTCCGATCCGGGCCGGATTGCCTAACTTTCCTTCGCGGGGATAAAGGCACCCCGGCCCTACTTCTTTATTACCAGAGTCACCCATCCCCAGTCAATCCCCCCATTGAACATTTAGAGATGCCGCACATTTAAGCCTTGACAATGCAAGGTCGCTCTTGCATAATTCAAACATTATGAACCGCTTAAGCAATAAAGATCGGGCTAGCGTGATAGGGTGTTTGATCGAAGGGTGCTCTATTAGCAGCACTGTACGTATGACTGGAGTTGCTAAAAAAACTGTCATGCGTGTGCTAGTTGAAGCTGGTGAAGTATGCGCTGACTATCAAGATCGTGCGTTCCGCAATCTGCGCTGCAAGCGCCTCCAATTGGACGAAATGTGGGCATGGATATATTGCAAAGAGAAAAACCGCACGGAAGAGATTGCACGCAAACAGCCTGATGCTGGCGACGTTTGGCTGTGGGTTGCGGTGGATGCTGACTCGAAGCTAGTGCCTTCGTGGCGGCTTGGGCAGCGCGATCTAGCGACCGCAACAGACTTCGTGAATGATCTAGCCCAGCGCGTCAAGGGTCGCGTACAAATCACCACGGATGCCCTTAAAACCTACGTGAACGTAATCGAGGATGCCTTCGGTTCCGAAGTGGACTTCGCACAGCTTCACAAGGTCTATCGCTCTCCGATGGAGAGTGAGACGCGCTACTCTCCGGCCAAGTGCATCGGCTGCTCTACGAAAGACGTGAGCGGGAACCCAGACCCCAAGCACGTTTCGACCTCGTTTGTGGAGCGCCAGAATTGGACGGTTCGCACCACGATGCGCCGTTACACTCGCTTGTCGAATGGCTTCTCGCGCAAGCTAGAGAATCACGCGGCTGCGACGGCCCTCAACTATTTTGCCTACAACTTCATCAAAATTCATCGTACACTGCGCATGTCTCCGGCGATGGCCGCAGGCGTCACGGATCGGCTCTGGGAAGTGAATGACCTTGTAGCCCTCTGGGAAGCCTACGAGCAGCGGAGGGCGGAAAGAGCGGCGTGATTAAATGCGAAAGATCGTAGAACCGATCCTTTTCTTAATCTCGTTCTTTGGGATGCTCACACTATTCGCAATGATACCCGTCGCCATGTTTGCTCCAACCAGGTTTACCTCGAAACCGTGGATGATGGTTTCAGCCTTGTCAATTTTGTTGTTGGGTTGCGCGATAGGCTGGCTGCTTCTCGGCTATGGATGGTAAAAGCATCAAAATCAAAGTAGCCCACTACCTGGTGTCCTTGACACCTTGCGAGCCGTCCGGCATTCTATTTAGCTTGGGGATAAGGTCCGTTTCTTTCTGTGCCGTTCGCGCGGCATCGCCGGTTCTAGCCAGAAGCGCTGGGTTTCCGGCCTCAGAAGAAAAATTCCCGTAGTTGAGCAGAAAAAGTTAAGCAGAAGAAGCTCAGCGAAGAAAGTTAAGCGGCGGAAGAAGCAAAGTTGTGCCGAGTTCCTCTCGATTGGCCTGAATAGGCGCTTCGGAGTGCTGCGGTTTTAATCAGGTATTTCGCTCCATATTTCGTTACCCAGGATCGACTTAGCGGTGGAAATCATATTGTCTGGCATGTCGTCTGGTGGGACTGGCGGCTTGGCGTTTTGGTTGCAGCTGCCTGGGGGCTCAAGTCTGCTCGGGTTGGCACCACTGCTGTTCATCTTTGCCATTTTTTATTTTCTGTTGATTATGCCGCAGCAGCGGAAGCAGAAAAAGTGGCAGCTCATGTTGAGCGAGTTGAAAAATGGGGACAAGATCGTAACCAGCGGCGGGCTGCGCGGGACGATCATCAGCCTCAAGGACGATGCGCTGACTTTGCGCGTGCCGCCCGACAATCTGAAACTCGAAATCAGCCGCTCAGCCGTGGTATCGGTGACGCCGGCGGAAGAAGGAAAATAGTCGTTGGTCGCTAGTCGTTGGTCGCTCGCGAAGCGACTCTGGTTTTCACCAACGACTAGCGACCAAAGGCGATCGACTGGTTTTCATGAATAAGAATCTTACTTGGAAGTTGGTGGTTATCGTTGGGATCCTGCTGGTCTTCCTGGCCGGAATCTTCGGCATTCCTAAGGACTGGTCGGGCAAGGGCATCCTCGCGTCGATCACCGACCGCATTCATTTGGGGCTCGATCTTCGGGGGGGGACGCACCTGATCCTGCAGGTGCAGGTCAACGACGCGGTCAATGTTGACTCCGACAACGCGATTGCGCGCCTCAAAGAGGATATGCGCACGCGCAAGATCAACTACGCGGACATCACCAAGCCCGACCCGATAAACCATCCCGAAATGATCGTGGTTAAGGGCATCACGCCGGATCAGACCAGCGATTTCAAGAGCATTGTTTCCGACCGACTGCCGGAGTACGACGCCACCTCGGGCGCGGAGAATTCCTGGATGGTTGCGATGAAGGCCCAGAACCTCGCCGATTTGAAAAATCGCGCCGTCGCCCAGGCCATCGAGACCATCCGCAACCGCATTGACGCGCTGGGCGTGAGCGAACCGGTGATTCAGGAGCACGGCCTCGGCCAATATCAGATATTGGTCCAGCTTCCGGGCGTGGACGATCCGGCGCGGGTCAAGGAAATCATGCAATCCACGGCGATGCTTGAAATCAAGCAATCGCTGGGCGGGCCCTATTCGAGCGAGCAGCAGGCATTACAAGAACACGGTGGTGTGTTGCCTCCGGATACTGTTTTGATGCAAGGCAAGAGCATCGGCTCGCGTAACACCGAAGGTGGCCCAGCCTGGTACATCATTTCTCGCGCTCCCGCGGTCAGCGGTCGCGATCTCCGTACTGCCGAACCGACGACCGACGAAAATGGCCAGCCAGCGGTGCGTTTTATTCTTACGAGTGAGGGCGGACGCAAGTTCTATTCCTTTACTTCCGCCCACGTCGGCGACAACTTGGCGGTCGTGCTCGACAACGGCGATGGCCCGAAGGTGCAGGAAGTGGCGGTAATCAAAGACGCCATTCGCGACACCGGCGTCATCAACGGCCGGTTCACACAGCAGGAGACTCAAGACCTATCGATGACTTTGCGTTCTGGCGCTCTACCGGCGGGCATCAAGTACCTGGAAGAGCGCACGGTCGGGCCATCGCTCGGCGCCGATTCGATTCGTTCGGGAGTGCGTGCGGCCATTTACGGTATGCTCGCCGTCCTCATTTTTATGCTGGTTTACTACCGCTGGGCGGGCGTGAATGCCGATATCGCGCTGATCCTGAATCTGGTCATCCTGCTCGGGTTCATGGGCTACTTCGGAGCGGTGCTGACGCTGCCGGGAATTGCCGGCGTTATCCTGACGGTTGGTATGGGCGTGGATTCGAACGTGCTGATTTTTGAGCGCATCCGGGAAGAACTGAGGAACGGCAAGACGCCGCCCTCGGCCGTGGAGCAGGGATTCAGCCACGCCTGGATTACCATCGTCGATACGCACGTTACCACCATTGTCTCGGCAGCAATTCTGTTCCTCTTTGGAACAGGGCCGGTAAAAGGATTTGCCACGACGCTGGTGTTCGGTTTGGCGGCGAACCTATTTACGGCAGTGTTTGTGTCGCGCGTGATTTTTGATTGGGTGCTGAGCCGGAAGCAGCGTGGCGAGGCATTGAGCATTTAAGGCAGTCGTTCGTCGTTCGTCGCTCGTCGTTCGGGAAGCTGAAAAGAACGACGGACTGCGAACGACCAGCCACTAGCGACCATCGGCTGATTTTTGAAGGGATCGTAAGCAGCGTGGAATTTTTTAGAAATACAAACATCGATTTCCTCGGGAAAAAGTGGTATTTCCTGACCTTCTCGCTGATCTTCAGCGTGGCCGGAGTGCTTTCCATGGCGTTCTGGCATGGCATTCCGCTGGGTGTCGACTTCCGCGGCGGCACGCTGGTCTATGTGAAGTACGCGCACACTCCCGATCCATCCGCCATCCACTCCGAGATCGAGCGCGCCGGCCTGAAGAATGCCCGCGTTCAACGGTACGGACAAGCCTCCAATAACGAAGTGCTGATCGCCCTCGATATCCAGGAGACCAGCGAACAGGCTCTCGACAAGGGTAAAACCCAGATCCTTCAAGCGCTCGAAAGCCACGCCACCCCGGGCAAGCAGGATCTCAACAACTCCAGCTCCTTAGCGATCGCGAATTATCTTTTGGAGAAGGATCCGCTCCACCTCGGATCAGGCAGTGATGCCAACCCGCGCTACACCGCCATAGCTCAGGCGATTGTTGACTATCGCGACAAGGTAAAAGGCGGCGTGCTCGGCTCGCTTTCCAACGATGAGTTGAAGAGCGTGGCCGACCCCGCCGTCGTCGCCTCGCTTCAGGACAACTTCTTCGTCTCGGATTTTGGCATCCGCAACGTCGAAATCGTCGGCCCCCAGGTTGGACAACAACTCCGCAAGCAAGCGGTCCTGGCCACCCTTTATTCGCTGGCCGGGATGCTGGTTTACCTGGCGCTGCGCTTCGAATGGATCTACGGAGTGGCGGCCGTATTGACGGTTTTCCACGATACATTGATTACTGTAGGCGCCTTCTCGCTGTTGAACTGGGAAATATCCCTGACCGTGATCGCTGCCATTTTGACCCTGATCGGATACTCCAATAACGACACCATCGTCGTGTTTGACCGGATCCGCGAGAACATCAAGCTGCTCCGGCGGGAGAAACTGGCCGACATCGTCAACAAAAGTATTAATCAGACTTTAAGCCGAACTATCTTGACAGCGGGCCTGACTTTCCTTACCGTGCTTGCTCTGTTCCTTTTCGGGGGCGAGGTGCTCCATTATTTCAGCTTCGCCCTGGTTATCGGGATCCTGATCGGGACGTATTCGTCGATCGCGATTGCGGCCCCGATTCTCGTTGCCTATCAGGAATGGCGGGGCGAGCGAGGCAAGAAGCCGATGTCCATGCCGCTGCGGCCCGGTAGCAGCCCGACGCAGCCGAAGGAAAAGGTTAAGGTTTGAATTGGGGCCTTGTGGCGTTAGCAGTTTTAGAGGTATCTAGCCCCTAAAAGGCTCTGATTTTCGAACAACTTACGGTATCGCTAACTAAAGGGATGCCCCGATGTACAAAACGTGAGTTTTTCAGCAAACTGCTTTAAGTTGGATGATGGCATAGATCATGGACCCGCCCGCAGAGGCAGGAGTTCCGAGCGGCAAGGGCTCTTAAAGACCGGGAGCAAAGAGGATGCGGTCGGTGTCTAAGTTCTCGTAGAGGTCTGATGTAGGAGAAGCCTATGTTTGAAGACAGCCTCATTGAGTCAGGTAACAAGCTGAAAACCAAGCGGTTGGGAACCACCTTCTTGTCGTTCCTGCTGCAAGTCGGGCTCATCGGGGTCTTGATCCTGATCCCGCTGATTTATACCGACGCGCTGCCCAAGGGGAACCTGATGACCTTCCTGGTGGCGCCGCCGCCACCGCCACCGCCGCCGCCCCCTCCCGCAGCGGCCGCCGTTAAGGTGGTGAAAATCCAGAGCGAAGTCATCAACGGCCAGTTGCGTACGCCGACCAAGATTCCAAACAAAGTTCAGATGATCAAAGAAGAGGAAGCGCCCCCGGATCTGGGGGCTGGCGGCGTCCCAGGCGGCGTCCCGGGCGGTATTCCCGGAGGCTCGATGGGCGGCGTGATGGGCGGCATCCTCGGTTCGACCAACGCCGCTATCCCGAAAGTCGCGACTCCGCAGCGCGTTCGCGTTTCGTCGGGCGTGTCGACTGGTCTTTTGATCAAGAAGGTTACGCCCAACTATCCGCAACTGGCAAAGCAGGCCCGCATTCAGGGGTCTGTGGTGCTACAGGCGGAAATCAGCAAAGAGGGCACGATTCAGAACCTGCAATTGATTAGCGGACACCCCATGCTGGCGCCGGCGGCGATCGAGGCCGTGAAACAGTGGCGTTATAAGCCGTACCTGCTCAATGGCGAGCCGGTGGCGGTGGAGACGCAGGTGGTTGTGAACTTTAGCTTGTCCGGAGGCTAGACTCTCCGGCCGGCTTGTGTCGTCGATTAAGTTTGTGGCGGTTTAAAGCCCTCCGCGTCCCACCGTTTCCCGAGACGGGAGAGACCAGGGTGGTTTGACACCGGGGGCAATTCTGCCCAGTTTGGTTTTCTTGCATCAAACGGTTGATCAGGCCGCGGGTTTTGATCCGCCCAGGATTTTGGGAAGGCGCTGCGGCGCCGGTTTTCCTGTAGAGACGCGGCTTGCCGCGTCTCCTGCCACGGAGTTGGACGGGGCAATCCCCGTCTCTACAGGAGAATTAGTGAGCGGTTTAGATACGAGCTCGAAACAGTTCTGAGGAGGAAAGCAACTCATGGTAGTGAATCTGGCAGCAGTCGCACTCTGTAATTTCCATCTTTTCGCCGCCTGGCTCTTTGACGAGAGCTCGGTCGGTTGGGACCCGATTTCGCTCTGGAAGCAGATGGGTCTTCTGGCGAAGGTCGTGGTTATCATTCTGTTCATCATGTCGGGTTGGTCGATCGGCGTGATGATTGACCGTTGGATGGCTTTCAACGCCGCCCGCAATCAGTCCCGCTCGTTCGCTCCCGCGGTTGCCGGAGCGTTGCGCGAAGGCAAGATTGACGAAGCGATCAAAGTCGCCGAGCGCAACAAGAAAAGTCACCTGGCCAAGGTGGTCACTGCGGGCCTGATGGAATTCAAGGCCCACCAGGATAGCCCGGGTGAAATTCCTGGCGAGACCATTGAAGCTTCCAAGCGCGCCCTTGAGCGGACCGAAGCCATCGTGCACGCCGAACTGAAGCGTGGCTTGGGCGGTCTGGCGACGATCGGTTCGACGGCTCCCTTCGTGGGACTGTTCGGAACGGTGGTCGGCATTCTGAACGCCTTCAACGGCATCGCCAAGGAAAAGGCAACCGGCTTGGCAGCGGTCGCGGGCGGTATTTCCGAGGCGCTTGTGACCACCGCAGTCGGACTGTTCGTGGCGATTCCGGCGGTTATGATGTTCAACTATCTGACCGGTCGCGTGGAAGCGTTCGACGTGGAGATGGATAACTCCTCGAGCGAACTGATCGATTACTTCCTGAAGCGCCGGAGCATGCGCCGGTCGTAATTAGGATAGGCAGAGGGTTGGCACCCATGAGTTGCTGAATGGAGGGACGGGCATCTCGCCCGTCCACTCGGGCGGGGACGCCCGGCGCTCCACCAGCAAGTTTGGGGTCGGCCCGGGCAAGCGTATGCAGGAGAGAGAATTCCATGTCATTAGCAAAGCGAAACGAAGCGGCGAACGTCACCTCCGACATCAACGTCACACCGATGGTTGATGTGATGCTGGTGCTGCTCATCATCTTCATGGTGGTCACGCCCATGTTGCAACACGGCGTCCCGGTGGATATGGCCAAAGTCAATAATCCCACGGACATGCACGACGCCGACAAGGAAGACGCGCTGTTGGTTGCCGTCACTCGCGATGACAAGGTCTTCTTCGGGACGGATCCCATCAAGGTGGATGAATTGACGCAGAAGATCAAGGATAAGCTGGCCAACCGGACCGACAAACGGGTCTTTCTCAAGGCTGACATGCGGGCGAAGTTCGGCTGGGTAGTCGAAGTGGTGGATAATGTTCGCGCGGCCGGCGTGGATCAGCTCGGCCTTTTAACGGATCAGCGGAAGGCTGGAACCCTTGCACCGCCGCCAGGCGCCACTCCACCGGTACCCGCGGGCGGGCAATAGTTAGGCAATAGCAATACAGGAGATCGATTATGGCTATGGCAATGGGCTCCAAAGGGGGCCAGAACGCGAACATGAACGTCACGCCGCTGATTGACGTGCTGCTGGTGCTGCTGATCATTTTCATGGTGATCACACCGTTGACGCCCAAGGGCTTGGAGGCGTTGGTGCCCCAGCCGCCGCCGCCCAATCAGAAACAACCGCCGCCCACCCCCGATCGCACCATCGTGGTGCAGTTGATTGATCATGGTGCCGGCAACCCTCCGGGACTCAAGATTAATCAGGACGAGGCTACTTGGGAAACTTTGCAGGGACGTTTGGAAGATATTTTCAAAACTCGCGCCGAAAAGGTCATGTTTGTGAAGGGCGATGACAATGTGCCCTTCGCCGACGTCGCCAGCGTCATTGATATCGCGCATTCGGCCGGCGTCGACAAAGTCGGCTTGATCACAGCCAAAATCGAAGCGGGCGGCTAGAATATTCCGGGCAACGAGGCGGAAAGCGGCGAGGCGCCAATTCCGATGTGGCACCTCTCGTACCGTCTCGGCTTACTCCGCCGCAAGGGAGATTCACAAAGCAAATGAAAACGACTCAAAAGCTCCTGGTGGTTTTCGCCACCGCGTTGGTGATGCTCTCGGGCACCGGCTGCAACAAGCTTAAGGCGCGGGACCATCTCAACAAGGGTGTGCAGGCTTACAAGAACTCCAAGTTCGAGCAGGCGATTGACCACTTCCAGCAAGCCGTCGCCCTCGACCCCTCACTCATCAATGCCCGCCTGTATCTGGCCACGGCCTTTGCTCAGCAGTACATTCCGGGTGCCGACACTCCCGAGAACAACCATTATGGTGAGCAGGCGATTGAGCAGTACAAGAAAGTGCTGGAGGTCGATCCCAGGAACATCAACAGCATCAAGGGTATCGCCTATCTCTATCTGCAGATGAAGAAATTTGACTTGGCCAAGGAGTATTACAAGAAGGCTTCCGAGGTCGATCCGAATGACCCCGAGCCTTATTATTCGGTCGCCGTCATCGACTGGACGCAAACCTACGTGCCGCGTCAGGAAGAGCGTGCCAAACTCGGTATGAAGCCCGATGAGGCGCTGCCTGCCAAGGACAAGAAGGTCTGCGCCACGATGAGAGAGAGAAATACCGGCAACGTTCAGGAAGGTATCGATAATCTGAATAAGGCGATCCAGCTTCGTCCTGATTACGACGATGCCATGGCCTACCTGAACCTGATGTACCGGGAACGCGCCGATATCCAGTGCGACGACCCGGCGGCCCGCGCCGCCGATCTGAAGACCGCCGACGAGTGGGTCGACAAGACCATGGCCACCAAAAAAGCCAAGGCGGAAAAACAGCCCGCAGGCGGTATTGTCATGGATCAGAACAAGTAAATTTTTTCGTTCGTGCGGGGACGGGCGCCTCGCCCGTCCAGCCGGGCGAGGGCCCCCGGCTCTCCACCAGCAAACGCACATCGACAGCAGCACACCCTCCACTCCCACAGGTAGAATCAGTGCGGCGGAATACGTCCAGCTACGAATGTTCAAGAAGATTCTGATCGCCAATCGGGGAGAGATCGCGGTGCGCATCATCGCCGCCTGCCGCGAGATGGGCATCGCCACCGTCGCCGTCTATTCCGACGTCGACCGCGCCGCGCTCCATGTCCGTAAGTCCGACGAGGCGTATTTCATTGGCCCGGCTCCGGCCGCCGAGTCTTATCTTCGGACGGATAAGATTCTCGGCGTAGCGAAACGCTCTGGCGCCGAGGCCATCCATCCCGGCTACGGTTTCCTCTCAGAAAACGCGACATTTGCCCAAGCGTGCGCGGATGCGGGCGTGAAATTTATCGGGCCAACTCCGCACTCGATGGAAATGATGGGCTCGAAAACCCGCGCCCGTCAGGAGATGGAAAAAGCCGGCGTGCCCGTTGTTCCTGGAACCTCTCGCGGTCTTGTTTCTCCGGAAGAAGGCGAAGAAGTCGCGGCGCGCATCGGCTATCCCGTGATGCTGAAAGCCGCGGCCGGCGGCGGTGGCAAAGGCATCCGCCTGGTGCATAGCCGCGAGGAGCTTCGTTCCGCCCTCGAATCCGCCCAGAGCGAGGCGCAGCGTTCGTTCGGCGACAGCGAAGTCTATATCGAAAAGGCGATCGTCAATCCGCGCCACATCGAGATGCAGGTGCTGGCCGATGAGCACGGCAATACCGTCTGGCTCGGCGAGCGCGAGTGTTCCATCCAGCGCCGCCACCAGAAAGTTATTGAGGAGGCGCCATCGCCGATGGTCGATCCCGACATGCGCCGGCGCATGGGCGAAGTTGCCGTCAAAGTCGCGCAGGCGGCCAACTACACCAACGCCGGCACCGTCGAATTTCTCGTCGACCGGAAAAAAAACTTCTACTTTCTCGAAATGAACACGCGCTTGCAGGTGGAACATCCGGTCACCGAGTTGACTACCGGACTTGATCTCGTACACCTGCAGATCCGGATCGCTGCCGGCGAGAAGCTGCCCTTCGCGCAATCCGACGTGGAGATGCGCGGGCACGCCATCGAGTGCCGCGTCTATGCCGAAGATCCCGACAATAATTATTTTCCAAGTCCCGGCAAGATCACGCTGCTCCTCGAGCCCTCGGGACCGGGAATCCGTCGCGATAGCGGCATGTATGAAGGCTGGAATGTTCCCGTGGATTACGATCCGCTGCTCGCCAAACTGATCGGCTACGGAAGCGACCGGCAGCAGGCCATCATGCGGCTCCAGCGAGCGCTCGGTGAATATTTGGTGGCCGGCATTAAGACCAACATTTCTCTGTTCCAGCGCATCCTGGGCGATGCCGATTTTCTGGAGGGAAAACTCGATACCGGATACCTGGATCGCTGGCTCGCGAAAGGCAACCAGAACGTTGCATCGCGCGCACCGGAGCCCCGCCTCCCGGGAGTCGAAGAGAAGACCGAAGCGCTGGAAGCGGTCGCCGCCATTGCCGGCGGACTGTTTGCCGTGCTCGACCCGGTTTTCCCCGTCGGCAAAAATGGGAGCATCGTTCGAATGGGCTCTGGCCCGGCTGCGGTTCCATCCAACTGGAAACAGAAGGGACGCTCGGAAGCGCTGCGCTGATGTTTATGGTTTATGAAGTGATGGTGGACGGTAAGCCACACCGACTGGAGCTTGAAAGAGCCGCCGGCGGATGGGAGTGCCGCCTGGACGGGCAACCGGTCCACTTAGACGGGGTGATTACGGGCCGCGACGTTTTGTCTCTTTTGGTCGATGGGCACTCCTACGAAATTAAGCGCGAGCAGACTGCCACCGATCTCCACTTGTGGGTGGGCAGTACCCGCTTCCTCGTCGAGTTACGCGATCCGCGCTCGCTGCGATCGCGTCAGAAAGCTGCCGGCGACGAGAAGGGTCCCAGGAAGATCGTGGCGCCCATGCCAGGACGCGTAGTGCGCGTGCTGGTTGCGGAGAATTCCGAGGTCGAGGCCGGACAGGGTATCGTCGTAGTCGAAGCGATGAAAATGCAAAACGAAATCAAGTCGCCAAAAAAGGGAGTTGTGAAAAAGATATCGGCGATCCCAGGCGCGGCGGTGAAGCCCGGCGACGTGTTGGCTATCGTGGAATGAAGCGGGGGGCAGGATCGAGCGTCCAGTCGGGCGCGGCGCCCGGCTCTCCACCAACAGACCACATTTCTTATTGAAGCGTTGTCCTATAGTTGCGGGATTCGTTGTTAAGGCATGGCCCTCTTTCGGCTTTAAGAGGCTCACAGCCAACAGCCCAAACCATCCCCACAGCTCCAGCACCTACGTCATCTCAAACCAGTCTCTCCCCGCGCGTACCATGGAAAGCAGCGGAAGTTAGCAACGGCGGAGGTGTCTTCGTGAAAGTGCAGCGGATCATCAGTTTCGCAACCCTGGCAATATCGATTCTTACGCTCGTCCTCGTGTTAAAACGGCCCGCGCCGCTTGCGCCTGCGGCCTCGCCCGCCGCGGCTGCCGCCAATGCACAGTCGTTCCAGGAGAAGGCGAACCGGATCGCGGAGCCCAGGGTGCCCGGCGAAGGTGAGAGCGAAGTTCGCATGAATTCCGGCGAAGTTTCGGCTGCGCTCGCGCAAGCTGCCGGCCTGCTACCCTCGGCTGCGTCCGCGAATACTTCCACCAGTTCACCCTCCGCCAACCCTCCCGGCGCAAGCGGTTCAATGGAGTTTCCGGGCGGGGTTCCCAATATCAAGGATTACCAGGTCTCCATGGATGGAGACATCGTTCGCGGTCAATTTCTCACGCAGATCGCCGGCAAAGACGTCTATCTCACTCTCGCCGGACATCTCGGCTCCAAAGATGGTTATGCCACCTTCGATGCCACCGAGGTCAAAGTCGGCGATCTTTCCGTGCCGGCATCGCTGGTCAACGAAGTGTTGCAGAAAAAACTCGCCGAGCAGCGCGATCAGCTCAAGCTTCCCGACAACGTGAAAGATCTCAGAATCGAAAACGGCGAGCTGGTGTTTGTGGAGAAATAACGTCCCCTGTGCTTCTCCCTCCACCACGAACCTCGTAAGGACGGACGTCCCCCGGGCATCAGCCTTCGTTCAGCGCCGAGACTCGGAGGGTGCGGAGAAAAGTTAAGAGCGTAACCACAGGGGACACAGGGGGAGCACAGGGAATCACAGGGAGCCTGAAAACTTGGCCCCTGGAGACTTTCGGCAGCCCATGCCGTCGACGCTCTACATTGTCCGCTTAAACAACGGCACCGCCAACGCCAGCGTCACCACCGCAAATATCGACAGATAAATCATGTCCGGAACAATCGCCGACAGCCCTGCTTCCTTCAGCAGCAGGGATTTGAATCCATGCACCGCATATGTAAACGGATCCACTTTGGCAATCGCCCGCAGCCACACCGGAAACGCTTCCACGGGATAGATCGATCCGCTGGGAAAGAATAACAATGTATTCAAAATCCCAAAAATCGCCCGTGGCACCAGCGGATCCTCAATTCGCACCATCATCAAGAACATCATCGTGTTGAACGCCACCGAGGTCAGCACGATCATCACCAACAGACCCACCATCGTTCCCGGATTAAATATCGTTCCGACTCCCGACGCCAGCGACCCGACCACCGTAATCACCACCCCGGTCATCACCGCCTTGATCGCTCCCGCCCCGTTTAGCCCAAACACCAGCTCCGACTTCGTGATCGGAGTCACCAGATATCCCTCATGGACTCCGCGTGCTTTGTCGTCGATATACAACATCCCGCCGCCGATCATTACCGACACAAACATCGCCAGCGTGATTGATCCCGGCAGCAGATATTTCATGTACTCGATATACGGATACAACTCCACAACCTCCAACGCGGTTTGCTGCAACAGGCGCGGCGACACGTCCGGCTGGTTCAATGCGTTCGTCACTTCGGTCATCTTCTCTTCGAACGTCGAACTCATGAAGTTGTCGCTGTTGTCCACGATCAGCGCGATCCGCGGATGATTCTTCTCGTAGACCATTTTCGAATACTGGGGCGGAATAATCACCGCGCCCTGAATCTTCCCGTTGCGCACGTCTTCCCGCGCCTGCACTTCATTGTGATAAGGAACGGCAATGAAAGTCCCCGCATTCGCCCGCACCGCGTCAAACGCCTCCTTGATCCGGATCGCCTGGGTCCCATGATCCTCATCCACTACTCCCATCCTCGCTTCGCGGATCTTTCCCCCAAACGCATTCCCCAATATGATGAGCTGCACCAGCGGAAAAATCATCGACGCCATCATCAGTGCCGGCGACCGGAAGAACTTGCGCATCTCGCGCTCGATAATCGCCATCATTCGATTCATGGCTGCAACCCCGGTCTCGGTGGCATGGTGAAGGCATGCGCCTTCACCAATTCATCGCGCAACTGCCGCCCGGTGTAATGGACAAACACATCGTCCAGCGTCGTGTTCTGCACCGTCAGCGTCTTCAGCGGTACCCCAGCCACCACCGCCATCTCTACCAAATCCGTTGTCGTGCCCGACCCATTCGCCGTCAGTACCCGGAACATTCCCGCGCTCTCATTCTGCACCGACGTTACTCTTGGCAACCCCCGCAGCCGCTCTTCCCAATCGGGTGGCGGACTCTCGAAGTGCGCTTCAATTACGTTCGATCCCGGCACGCTAGCCTTCAGCGCCTCCGGAGTATCGAGCGCCACCAACTTCCCGTGATCCACGATCGCAATTCGATTACACAGCCGGTCGGCTTCGTCCATGTAGTGCGTCGTGATCAGGATCGTCAGCTTGCGCCTCGCCTTGATGTTCGTCAGCATCTCCCACACCGCTACGCGCGACACCGGATCGAGGCCCGTGGTCGGCTCGTCCAGGAAAAAAATCTTCGGACTATGCACCAGGCCCCGCGCAATCTCCAACCGCCGCCGCATCCCGCCCGATAAAGTCTTAGTCTGGGCTCCCCGCCACTTCGTAAGGTCCACCGTCTCCAGTAACTCAGCAATTGCCTCTTTGCGCCGTTGAGTAGGGACGTCATACAACTTAGCGTAGATATTAAGGTTCTCTTCCACGGTCAAATCCAGATCGCTGGTCAGCGCCTGTGGAATCACGCCAATCGTCCGCCGCACCGCGTCGGGATCACGAGCCACATCATGTCCCTCCACCCGCACCGCCCCGGCCGTGATCGGAATCAGCGTAGTCATCATCCGGATCAATGTCGATTTTCCCGCCCCATTCGGCCCCAGCAGCCCGAAAATTTCTCCCTCCTTCACCGCAAACGAAATATCGTCCACTGCCGTAAACGCACCATATCGCTTAACGATACGTTCCACCTCAATCGCATTCGGAGCGTCCGCCGCAATCTCGCTGCGCCCGTTAAACTCTGAAGGCGCAATCCCTCCGCCGTTAGCCTTATTCACTTCCACCCCGTTCTCCCCCTTGTTCGTGCGGCGCGGACACGCCTGTCCGCGAAACCGCATCCAGTTCCACAACCGCCGTTCGCCACAACCCATGTGGAGGCGGCCGCCCTCGGCCGTCCGGCCGAACTAAGCTCGGCAGCTCTCTACTTCTTCCCCGCGGCCTCCACTCTTCCCTTCAACTGCTCCGGACTCACCAGCACTTCCGCTGTCATCCCCGGCACATATGCGCCCTTCGGATTCTCCAGCTTCACTTTCAACGAAATCGTCCGGATGTCTCGCTTCCTCCGTCCCACGTCGCGCTGCGTCGCAAAATCCGCTTCCGCCGCCTTGTAGAAAACTTTTCCCGGAACCACGGTTCCTCCCGGCAGCCGCACCTGCAGGGTGTCCGCGATCCCAATATGATCGGCTTCTGTTTCCGGAATCGACGCCAACACCCACGTGTCGCTGAAATCCACAACGGTCACGATCGCCTGCCCCGCATTGACCACTTCGCCTTCGCGCGCCGCGCGCACCAGCACCGTCCCTGTTACGGGCGAATAAATCTTCGTGTATCCCAGGCGAACTTCGGCTTCCTTCAACTGCGCCACCGCGTTATCCACCTGTGCCCGCGTCGATGCCACCGTACTCTGAGCTGCCGTCGCCTGATTCGTTCGCGCAATCGCCGAATTCAAGTCCGCCTGACCCGCCGTCACCTGATCCCTCAGCGCCTGCACGCTCGCCTGTTGCGCCTTCAGATTCATCTCCGCTTGCACCTTCTCCTGCTCTGACGCCACGCCTGCCTTGGCGAGTCCAATCGTCCGCAGGCTGTCGCTCTCAATCCGCGCCAAAGTCGCTTCCGCCTGCGCCAATTGCGCCCGCGCCGCCTGCAGCCGCGCCTGCGAATTCGCCACATCTCCCGTCGTCGATCCTTTTGTCGATTGGCGCGTGTATTCACTCTCGCTCACTTTCGACCGCATGCTTGCGATCGTCGCCGCCGCCGCGCGCTCCTGCGCCTCCAGTTCGGACGGATCCAGCAAAGCAATCAGATCTCCCTGCTTGACCTGCGATCCTTCTTCCACCAGCAGCTTCGTAATCCGCCCCTGCATCTGCGGACTCACCACGATCTGGTTCGCATCCACCGTCCCCACCAGCACCAGGTCTTTCCCTCCCGGCGTGGAAATAAAGTAGTACCCCGAAGCAATCGCCAGGATGATCGCCAGGACGATCAAAAATTTATTCCGCGCACTCATCACGACTCTCCATGCATATCAGCTCTTGAGGGTGGGTTTTTGTGTGCACCACCACAGTCCTCTGTTTGGTTCCCCGTGTCCCTCTTTGACGCCTGTGATTAAAGGTTTTCTCGGCGTCTCCGCGGTGATCACCTGAACAGCGCTGCCGAAATAAAGTTCAGGACAAACGCCCGCCGCTCCCGTATCCGCTCCACCGACAACGGGTCCACCTTCAGCAGCGTCTTCATCAGCGGCGCCGCGCCGAAATAAAAAATAATTACTCCGACCACCGAGGGCAGGAAATCCATCGGATTCACCACCCGAAATTCCTTCGCCTCAACGCCTTCCCGTAATAAATCGGCCAGCTTCCGGAAGATTGGGCGGAAATATTCCTTTGCAACCCGCTGCATCCGTGCGCTGCCTGCGCCGGACCGCATCCACTCCGCCTGCACCACGCGGGGAAAGCGCGGATTTGCCGCGATGTAATCGAAATACGCCCCCAGATATTCCAGCATCTTCTGCCGCGGCGGTAGTTTGCTTTCGAGCACCGGCATCACCCGCGCGCGCAGTCCGCTGAATACATGGTCCAGCACCGCTTCGTAGAGTGCGTCCTTGTCTTCGAAGTAGTAATAAAGCAGCGCCTTGTTGACTTGCGCCGCCCGCGCGATCGCATCTGTCCGCGCCCCCGCAATCCCATGCTCGGCAAATTCAGCGACCGCCGCCTTCAAGATCGCGGCTCGGCTCTCCTCCGGCTGCCCGCGAGTTCCCAGCCGGGGAGTGGGCCGCCGATCGCCAGCGCGGCCCGGGGAACGACGTGACCGAAGGGGACGACGAATAGCCGCAGACGTTGTCATATAATTAACTGGTTAGTTAGATTATCGCAGCATGGTCGCATTGTCCACCGCAAACTTATCGTCCAGCCCTACTGGATATAGGGACGGACGGCCTCGTTTGTTCGGCCGAGCAAAACAAGAAGTTTTAGGAACAGATGGAGATCAAGCGGGACAACAAAAAAAGAATGACACCGCGAAGAGTCTCATGCGGCTTGTGTGGTTGGGCCAACGGCGCAGCCGAGTTTTGCTCGGCTGGACGGACGAATGGCGTCCGTCCCTACGTGTTTTTTCGTTCTCTTCTAGCGCAAGCCGCCCGCGATTGAAGGCACCAGCAGCACCTCGTCGCCGTCCTGGAAGGAATACGACGCCCCGCCCAGGAAGCGAATATCCTCCTCGTTCACATAAATATTCAGGAATCGCCGCGTCTCCCCCGCTTCGTCCCGCAAATGAGGCTTCAACTCGGGGAACTGCTGGTCGAGCTCCGCGAACAGCTCAGTGAGGTTCGCGGCTGTACAAACAACGCGCGGCGTCCCAGAAGTAAGGCGCCGCAACGCCGTGGGAATTTGAACGGTGATGCTCATAAGAAACCTCTCAGGCGAAAGCCCGTGATGAAAGTTGTAGAGACGAGGCAAGCCGCGTCTCTACGGGAAATTTGACTAGCGCCCGACGGACGCTGTCTCCACAAACGCCGCCGGCAAACTAACTGCCTTCGCTGCCAGATATGCTTCGAACTCGGCAAGCTTCGGAGCGATCGGCGCTTCCGCCTGATACTTGTCCGCCAGCACGTCGGTCGTCTTCAGCCCGTTGCCCGTAATGCAAAGGACCGTTGTTTCATCGGGCAGAATGCGATCCTGCTGGATCAGCTTGCGCGCGGTTCCAACCGTTACGCCGCCCGCGGTCTCGGTGAAGATGCCTTCGCTCTCGGCCAGCAACTGGATGGAACTGACAACTTCCGGATCGGAAACATCTTCCGACCATCCACCGCTTTTGGTGATGGCCTTCAGAGCGTAATGTCCATCGGCCGGATTGCCGATCGCCAGCGACCGCGCAATCGTCTTCGGACGCTGCGGTTCAATCTCACTGCTGTACTGCTTGATCGCGGTCGAAATCGGCGAGCAGCCAGTCGCTTGCGCGCCAAAAAACTTCACCGGTTTCGGATCGACCAATCCCAGGAGAATCAGTTCATCAAACGCCTTCTTGATCTTAGTAATCAAAGATCCGCCCGCCATCGGCACCACGACGTTATCAGGCAATTCCCAGCCTAGCTGCTCGGCGATTTCGTAGCCCACCGTCTTTGAGCCTTCGGCGTAATACGGACGAAGATTGACGTTCACGAATCCCCAGCGATGTTCGTCTGCAATCTGCGAGCACAGGCGATTGACATGATCGTAGCTGCCGTTGATGCGTACCAGTTCCGCGCCAAACACTTGTGTGCCGAGAATCTTCGCGGGCTCAAGATCGGAGGGAATAAAAATCCACGCCTTCAAGCCTTCGCGAGCCGCTTGTGCCGCCACCGAGTTCGCGAGATTGCCCGTAGACGAGCAAGCCACGGTATCGAACCCGAAGCTGCGCGCATTCGCGAGCGCGACCGCCACCACGCGATCTTTGAAGCTCAAGGTGGGCAGGCACACCGCATCATTCTTAACGAAAAGCCGGCGCGATCCGATCTTCTCGCCGAGTCGCGGCGCCGAAACTAGCGGGGTGAACCCAACTGGGAGGGAGGGCTGGTACCCCGCCGGTAGCGGCAGCAGTTCGCGATAGCGCCACATGTTCGGCGCACGCGAGGCCAACAGGTCGCGCGAAATGCGCGGTCGGAGAGAATCGTAATCGTAGGTGATTTCGAGCGGCGAGAAACAGTCTTCGCAGATGCTGCGCGGCTGGTTGCCCCAGGTCTTGCCGCATTCGCGGCAGCGGAGTTCGTACGTGCTCGTACCCATCTTGTAACTTCTTTCCGTGACTGCGGGACGAGCCGGGTAAAAACCCCAGTTAACACAAAACCCCTTTTCCGAATGGGAAAAGAGGCTCGGGAAATGCGAATCAATTTCGCTTGCCCGAATCTCATGGTCCCCGTTACCGGGCGAGAGTTGGCACCTGCGATGGAGATATATGATCCCGATCCGGTTGCCGTGGCGTCCTAGGGCTCGTCCCTCAGCCACTCTGCATGAAATTCCAGCTTGCTCAATAAAGAGCAAACTTGGATTCAGATATTACAACCGACCATTCGGTCTGTCAAGCGGGATCTACACCGCCCCTACACCGCCCGCCTACACCGCCAAGACGCCGAGTGCGCGGAGGAAAAACCAAAGGTTTAACCATATGGGGGCGCTGGGGAGCACAAAAGGAAAGCATCGCTTCGTTCGGGGCAACAATACTTTTAATAGTGCGAGACGAAAAGCCTATAAGGATTCTTTCGGCGCACTCGGCGTCTCGTCGGTGAATCGCCGTTCAACGACTGTACTGATTCCGCTTCTTGTCTTCGTGGCGCTCGATGCCGAGCTGGATCAGACGGTCAATCAACTCGGGATACGATACTCCGGTCGCGCCCCACAGCTTCGGGTACATGCTGATCGCGGTAAAGCCTGGCATGGTATTGATTTCGTTGACGTAGATCCTGCGCGACTTGGGATCCATTAGAAAATCGACGCGCGCCAGGCCCGTGCAATCGACCGCTTGAAACGCCGCGATCGCCAGCCTCTGCACCGTTTTCATTTCCGCTTTCGTGATCTTCGCGGGGATCACCAACTCGGAGCCTTCCGCCAGATACTTCGCGTCGTAGTCGTAGAACTCCTTGCAGGGAACGATTTCTCCCGCAATCGACGCTTTGGGATCGTCGTTACCGAGCACGGCGCACTCGATCTCGCGGGCTTTATTCTTTTTTCCTCCGACTCCTTCTTCGATCACGATCTTGCGATCGAACTTTGCCGCTTCTGCAATGGCCGGGCCGAGTTCCTTGCGATCGTGCGCCTTCGAGATGCCTACCGACGATCCGAGATTCGCCGGCTTCACGAAGACTGGATACTTCAGTTTGCTTTCCACCAGCTTCTGCAACTTCTTCGGCGCTTCCTTTGACAAGCTCTCGAATTGGCCGCGCAAGATGGTCACGTGTTTCACGATGGGCAATCCGGCGGCGCGGAACAGTGACTTCATGATGTCTTTATCCATGCCCGCGGAAGAGCCGAGCACGCCAGCACCGACGTAGGCGATGTCGGCCAGTTCGAGCAATCCCTGAATCGTTCCGTCTTCACCGAAGGTTCCGTGCAGGACGGGGAAAATGACATCCACATTAATCGCGCGATCGGAAGCGCGCCGCAGATTCGCATCGGTCTGGAACGGAACGAGTCCAGCGTCGCGTCGCGCCGGTTCCGGAGGAACGACCACCGATTCGCCCGTAGCCAGCACCGCCGCCCCCGGAGTTGCCTCCGGATCGCCCGCCCGAAGCTGAGTCTGTGTGGCGCGGGCGCCCACGCCGTCTTCCCCCTTGCCCTTCAGCAAACGTTCCGCGTGTTCCGCCGTGAGCCAGCGCCCGTCTTTGGTGATGCCGATGGGGACAACTTCGTATTTTGTTTTATCAATCGCATTCACGACCGACGCCGCCGACAGCAACGACACTTCATGCTCGCCGCTGCGTCCGCCAAAGAGGATGCCAACCCGAAGCTTTGCCATACCATTTCAGTTTGGCTGCGTAGTGGTTTCCCGTCAATCGCAGGATGGGTACCCGAAGGGCCAAGCTCCCGACCTTCGTAGAGCCGCCCTCAACTAGCCCGTTGGTTGGGTAGCCCCTTGGTTGGGTTGACAAGTGGCAGAGAGGCGTTTAGCCTCGCTGGGCAAAGGGGAAGGGCGGCACGCCTAGGGTGTCTTTTCCTGGAAGGCGGATCACTTATGAAAAAGGCTCTATTTGCGGTAGCGGTATTGGGGCTAATGGCCACGACCTGGGTTACAGCAGCTATGGGGCAGGACGCTCCCACGCCTCGCAAGAGGCGCGTCGCCATCTTCGATTTTGACTACGCCACCGTGCATGGCGGTGTAGCCGCGATCTTTGGGCAAGACGTCGACATCGGCAAGGGAATCTCGGACCTGCTCGTCAAGTATCTGGTGAAGGACGGCAGCTACTCGGTTATCGAGCGCAAGGCCATGGACAAAATCCTGACGGAGCAGAATTTCTCCAACAGCGATCGCGCCAACCCGAACTCCGCCGCCAAAATCGGCAAACTGCTGGGCGTGGACGCCATCATCGTGGGTAGCATCACGCAGTTCGGCAATGACACCAAGAAGACCGGTGTCGGCGGAGCCGGCGGAGGACTGGGCGGCTTTGGCCTGGGTGGATTTAAGCACTCCAATACGAAGGCGATCGTGGCGCTGGATGCTCGCATTGTGGATATTGACACTGCTGAAATTCTGGCTGTCGCCGAAGGGAAAGGCGAATCGCAGCGCTCGAGTACCTCGCTCGTTGGAGGCGGAGGTAACTGGCATGGTTTCGGCGCCGGAGGCGTCGATTTCGGCAGCAGCGACTTTCAGAACACAATCATTGGCGAAGCCGTGAAAGCGGCAGTCGAAAACATGAGCACCGAGGTGATCGCCGGCAAGGACAAACTAGTCGCGCGTACGATCAAGGTGGAAGGACTGGTGGCGGCGGTGGACGGCGGACAGGTGATCCTGAACGTCGGCGCCAAAGCGGGCCTGAAAGTCGGCGACCAGCTCAGCGTGGAACGGGTTAGCAGAGAAATCAAAGACCCCGCTACGGGGAAGGTCCTGCGCCGCATGAGCACATCAATCGGGGTGGTGAAAATCACCGACGTCGACGATGTTTCCTCGGTGTGCTCGGTGGTTTCCGGGACAGGCTTCAAGACTGGTGACGCGGTCAAGACGACAACGCAGTAGACGAAGTTTGGGTTAGGAGTGGACGGCGGAGCGCTACCTGGCTCCGCCGTTTTGTTTAGCGCGTTCTAGGCGGCGGCTGTGCGGATCTTGCCGCCGAGATCGCCGAGAATCCTCGGGATCCCCTGCTGAAAGCCGGGTCCGGAGTAATATAGCAATAAGACTTTCGCCGGAGGAAGCGCGCAATGCGGCAGAAAATCGAGATGGCCGTCCTGGCTGCCTTGATTGTTGTCGGGATCACGCCCTGCCTGCTGGTTGCGCAAGGCCTTCCGACGGTTCCGCTTGAAGACCAACTCAAAGCGCAATACACGCTGGTGAAGATGGGTTTGGATTCGGGCGGAGACGCCATAGTGGGGGAGGGCACTGTCCTGGTCATTAAGAAGGACGGAATCCTCAGCGTGCCCTATCGCGATCAGACCGTCCCCACCAAATATCAAGATGGGGCCGTGCGCTCTCCCAGCACCTCGACGATGGGGGCGAGAGGCAGCCTCATGGGAAGAATCGGGAAGCAGCAAATTCGATTGTTCCAGGTGGGCGAAAGAGTATATCCCTCCAAGATCGCCGTAAATCTGCCGAAAGATCAGGTGACTGTCGGCATCATCGCTTGTGATTCCTGTAACAATGTCAGTCCGACTACGTTCTACAAAGCCGACGTGGTTTTTCAGTTCGCCAAGGCAACACTCGCGACTACCAGCCTGTCACAGGTGGAAGATACGATTGCAGAACTCCTGAACATCGATGACAGCCCCGGCGATCAAGGTGTCGGACAAGGCGGCAATGGCAATGTCACCGGCCATGGTAATAGTAATGACCAGCAAGGGGGCAACCAGGGTGGTGGTGTCGGACAGGCGCAACAACAGGCGCCTCCGCCCGAGCCTCAGCAGATTGAGAAAGGGCAAAGCCCCGATCAAGTAAAAGCCGCGCTCGGCCAGCCGGACAAGATCGTGAATTTTGGCTCCAAGCAGATTTTTATTTACAAGGACCTCAAGGTGACGTTTCTCAACGGAAAAGTGTCGGACGTGCAGTGAACGACACCTTTGGTGAATTGTCATCCAATCAAGCTTCGTTTTGGATGACAGTGTATGAAAGGGGTCGCTGGCACACTCCGGACACGACGTTGAAACGAGTCCTACCGCCTTCGCCCGTACCGCGCATCGAGCGCAATATTGAGTTCGAGAACGTGAACGCGCGTCTCGCCCAGGAATCCCCATTGCAGGTTCTCAGAGTTCTCAAGAACCAGGCGCGCGACGTCCGCTTCTGGAATCTTGCGTTCCGACGCCACGCGCCGAATCTGAAACTCCGCTGCCGCTGGCGAGATATCCGGATCGAGTCCCGAACCCGATGTCGTAACCAGATCGACAGGGATGGGAGAACCGGGATTCTCGGCTTGCAGTTTGGCGACGTCTCCACTGACGCGAGCAATCAATTGCGCGTTGGTCGGTCCGAGATTTGAGCCGCCCGAGGCGCTGGCATCGTAGCCTGCAGCACCCGCGGCGGATGGCCGCGAATGAAAATAGCGCGGCCCCGAAAATGGCTGCCCGATCACCCGCGACCCAACTATAACTCCATCGGTCCCCTTGATCAGCTGGCCGTTGGCCTGCTTGGGGAGATCAGTTGCGCGAGTCCGGTCACCAGCAGGGGATAGAGAAATCCAACAGGACCGTCGTCGCGATCGTCATGAGTACAGCTGTGACCAGATTTTTCTTCATTGTCTCTTCCCTACACCAGCCTGATGCCTGTGATAAACATGTCAATCAGCTTGATGCCAATGAATGGGCGACCAAGCCGCCGAAGCCATACACCAGCAGGTTCTGCCGCAGCAGAGATTCGGCACTCATCGCTTTGTAGGCGACCCCTCGCACCGCCAGCGGAATCAGGGCAACGATGATGAGCGCGTTAAAAATAACGGCGGAAAGTACCGCCGACTGCGGCGTTTGCAGTCGCATGACGTTCAGCGCATTCAGCACGGGAAATGTCCCCGCAAACATTGCGGGAATGATCGCGAAATACTTGGCCACGTCGTTCGCAATCGAGAACGTGGTGAGCGCTCCGCGCGTCATCAGCAGTTGTTTGCCGATCGCCACCACCTCCCAGCGACAACAGGAAGAACGCTATCGCAGCCACGACAAAGATCATGTCTTGCATACAACCTCCTCCAAGTGCGGGCTACTGTTTCGTCGCGATCAGAACTTGACCAGTACAGATAGGTTCAACCGGTTCTCATCCTTGCGAAGATCCGGCGCCCACCCCGGAACCGTGGAGCCTAGAGGCCCAGTATTCCCTCCCGGCGGTGTAACCCCACCACGCCCTGTGAAATACGGAACGTTCGCAGCGCGATGGTTGTACTCCCAGCGAAAAGTGATGTACTGACTTGGCATGTAATCGTAGGTTGCGGTCATGTCCCAGGCTTTGTACGGGTCGCCGGGATTTTCTGTGAAGTAGGGCGTACCGGATATAGCGGTCGCACCGTTGATGGGCGGCAACAGCACCAGGTAACGGCCTGGATTGTTTATCTGGCCGCCGCCGAGCGTTACTGCGTACCGGTCTTTATGGAACCACAGGCGGTTGTAGATCATGTATCCAACGAAGCTCTGCTTGGGATTAACAATGCGCTGCCCCCCGACCACCTTAACGGTATTGCCGAAGCAGCTCACGCCACCGCCGCTCTCGCAGCCCAAATCGCCGGTAAACGTAAAGGCGGCCTTGTCCAGAAGCCTCCCAGGATTGTCGTAGTACTTCACCTCGATGCTGTCATCCGTGTGAAAGCGCGTGCGGTTGGGTACTCCCAGTGTGTCGGTGCCCAGGCCGTAGTTATTCAAGATAATCGACACCGCACCATTCGGACGGTAGTTGATCTGCCCGCCGAGCCCGGGCTTCTTGTTAAATTTGCCGTACGATTGCCAGCCGTTGATGAACCACGGTTCAATTTTCAACTTCGCCGTTGGAAACACCTGCAGGCGTACACCGTTAAAGAACCATGGCGTATTTGACGACACATAAGACGGTTGATAGGCCCAGTTATCGAAGTTGTAGTAACTGAACAAGCCGATATAAGACACGAAGATCCCGGCGTCAAGATTGATTCCATGCAGCGCATTGAAGTGATACCCCCCATAGGCCTCTGATACATAACGATAGGCATTGTCGAGGTTCCACTGGCCATGAGCAACGCTGGCGTCGTTTCTGGGTGTCGTCTGGGAGTACATGCCAAACTGCGTCATCAGCCGGGCACGAACATTGTCATAGTGAAAATCGCCTCCCACCCCCAGTTGCGTCACCTGTACTTCGCCCGACCGAAATACTTCACTCGACCCACCGATCGTATTGTCTTTTGGATTATTGAAATCGTAGATATACGAAACGTCGGCTCTGATTTCCGGCGTGAAGAACTTGCTGTCAAACGCCGCTTCTTTGGTGCGCGCATTGCCATTGAGCCAGGTCCAGTCGGCGAAAGCAAACGGTTCGGCCGGCTGTGTCGTGGGAGTACTCGCAGCCGAGGACGCGGTCTCGCTTTGCGGCTGGGTAAGAGAGGATTGAGCGAGCGAGGCAGAGGCTAAATTGGTCCCGGCAGAATTCGGTCCCTTCGAGCCTTCTGCAAATCCTTGCACGGCGGGACCCGTCCCCGGCTCCCCGTCCCGCTTTTGTAGCTGGGCTTCGAGTTGTTCAATCCGTTTTTTCATCGCCTCGAGTTCTTTCATGACAGCTGGCGGGATGGCCTGGTCGGCGGTGGTTGAATCCGTAGCGGATGCCCCGGCGCTATCGGAACCGGAAGCCTGTTGTCCGTGCAGCGGGAGACTAAGAGACGCAGCGACGAGCAAAACCACTGCCGTGCGCCTTGCGGTTTTCGTTGTGGTATTCCTGATTTCAAATGTTTTCAGATTCATAAACGTAAGTTCCCCAACACTCCTACCTTTTGGAGGCAGAAGATAATCTTGCCCGGCTCGCAAGCCAGTCACTTGGGCCGACTCTTGATTAGAGCGGTTTTTGCATAAAGAGGTGACAAGTGATTCGTAAGAAAGTCATAAGGGAAAACGGGCGTTGTGGATGCTCCGTACTGGAGGGAGCAGGGATCCTTACGAACAATTTATGAATCTTTTATTCAAAATTGGTGGGTTTTTCAATCCAACGATCTGAGGGAAAAAATATGACAAACACACATCACACCTTCGGACGGCTCGCCGTTTTGACTCTCTCTCTGGCCTTATTGGCCTGCACTGTGGCGGTCCGAGCGGCCGCAGAGACTCCAGCGAGCCTCAGCAAGAAGGAAATCAAATCGTTATCGGCGACGCCTGCAAACCATGAACGGCTCGCAGCGTACTACCGGGAAAAAGCGGAACATCTGAGGGCGAAGGCGCAGGAATTCGCGGCACAGGCGGATTACCTCGCAACGCAGCGTGCAACCATCGAATCGAAGCAGGGCATTTCCTGCAACTGCACGAGCCACTATCGCTATTTCTCGAAGCTATACGCTCAGGAAGCCAAGGACGCCGAGACGTTGGCGGCGCAACACGAGCAACTATCCAAAACGACACAGTAGTAGTCCGATCGAAGAGGGCGGCCCCCCGCCCTCCGTGACTCGTCCTTAGAGGGAATTTCTTCGCGATTCCAACCCGTCGATCAGTCGCCGGGCTCGAAGCGATAACCAACCCATGGATCGGTAACAATGTAACGAGGGGAATTTGGCGAAGGCTCCAGTTTTTTGCGGAGTTGCGCAACGAACACGCGCAGGTATTCGACCTGCTCCGTGCTTTGACCGCCCCAGACCGCGCCCAGCAAGGCGCGATGCGTTACCACTTTGCCGGCATGGCGGGCCAAATACACGAGCAGGTCAAATTCTTTTGGAGTGAGGTGGACGGCGCGGTCCTTGACAAAAACGCTGCGTGCTCCGGGATCGATTTTGAAGTCGCCCACTTCTATCGGTCCCGCTTCCGAGTCTTCCGTTCGCGTGCGGCGAAGATTGGCGCGAACGCGTGCCAGGAGTTCCTCCATGCCGAACGGCTTGGTCACGTAGTCATCCGCGCCCGCATCCAGCGCCTTGACCTTGGTACGTTCCTCACCTCGCACCGAAAGCACGATGATCGGAATTTGCGTCTTCGTCCGCAGGCGCCGGCACAACTCCAGTCCGTCCATGTTGGGCATCGCCAGGTCGGTGATGACGAGATCGGGCGACCAGTCTTTCATGATCTCCATTGCAGTCTCGCCGTCGTTGGCCACGCGAATGTCATATCCGTGGCTGGAAAGAGAGGTCCGCAGCACCCGCGTGATCTGGGGTTCGTCGTCCACCACCAAGATGTGTTTATGCTCCAACGTTTATGCTCCGGCGCTTGTCGCCGACACGCTCAATCAGTTCGGTTCCTGGGTCACGATGTGCACGTCCACTGCCGGCGCGTCGCGCAAAAACTGATGGATCGCCGAAAGATAAAAATATCGTTTCCAGCCCCGCGTCGCGGAGCGTCCGAAAACAACTTGCGTGATGTGTTTCTCGTTGACAAACTCCGCGAGCGCCTCGGCCACACTCTTCCCCTTCAGCCGCACCATGGCTGCCCCAACGTTTTCCGCGAAGCGCACATTCGCAGCCAAGGTTCGCTGATTTGCTTCGCTTGAGTCCTGCCCACGGTCGGTATAGACAACAAAGAGTTCGGCATTCATGGCCTGCGCCATACGTGCTCCGCGAGCGATCAGATACTGCGCCGCGGGATTCGAGCTGATGGCTACCGCGATGCGTTCGCGAATTGCGACCGGGTGTCGATCGGGACCTGTCTCCTGCTCTCCGCGGTGCTGTTCCAGGCTTTGATCCACCGCCTGGGCCACCTGGCGCAATGCCAGCTCGCGCAAAGCGATCAAGTTCGTCTCGCGGAAAAAGTTTTCCAGCGCCCGCCCCACGCGTTCCTGGGGATACACGTCGCCGCGCCGCATCCGGTTCTGCAGCGCTTCCGGAGTCAGATCGATCATCACCACTTCGTTGACTCTTTGCAGCACCCAGTCCGGCACCGTTTCCCGCACCTGTATTCCGGTGACTC
>Ga0185299_10001657_pt1 | contig 40242 bp, 32 predicted proteins | sample PaiPotPPA55metaG_FD_128002 | JGI IMG/M metagenome (GOLD analysis project Ga0185299, IMG submission 128002) | Iron sulfur acid spring bacterial and archeal communities from Banff, Canada, to study Microbial Dark Matter (Phase II) - Paint Pots PPA... ...
CGCAACCAGGGCAGAAATAGTCTAATAAATTATGGCAGAAAGTCCAGGGGAAAATGGGGATCTACTTTGACAACCTGCGGATTTGAAGAGCATTTCGGCCGGCGCTTATGCCATAATTGATTAGACTAGAACAGACGTGCGCGGCTCAGCGAATCCAAGAGATCTCCCAATACGGTCGAATCAACTCAGGTAAAAAATCCCTGAGTGATTTGGCGGACAGATTAATGAGAGTTTTCCTTTGGACAAGTTTCCGGCTCGGAAGTGGGGGAAATGTGTGGCAATAGAGGAGTTACAATTTCCTTTCTGACGTAACCCATTCTGCAATTTTTCTTTGCGCAGCAACCTGAGTTTGCCAACCGTGGCAAACTCAGTGGCAAAGTGGCAAAGTCATTTTGGCAGTCGATGAGTCCAGCAAAATGCCAGCCCTGAGATCCGCATCAGTTGGCCTGCAAAGCAGCGACGAGTTGGTCGTATCCGGGCTGCTCCAGCGGATGCAGATTGGCGCGGGCCAGTTGCAATGCTCTGGCTTTTTTCAGACTGTCGGCGGCGGCGGCACGATCGCTCGCCAATAGCGCCAGGGCGCGATGGAAGTAGAGACTTGCCGACGGGGCATCCTGAATGGCCATGTCGACATCGGCGAGGGCCTGGGTGCGAAGGCCCAGCCGCAAATAGACGAGGGCGCGCGTGTCCAGCAGCTCCGGCAGCGGCCCGGCCATGTCGATGGCGCGATTGATCAGGGTGCGCGCCTCCTCGGTCCTGTCGCTGCGGAAGGCGAGCAGGAAAGCCAGGTTGTTCATGACCGTCACGTCCCGGCTCTGCCGCTCGAGAATCCGGCGATAGACGGCCTCGGTTTCCGCATAGTTGCCCTGCAGGTTGCGGAGAGCAGCCAGGTGGATCAAGAGCGCCGGGCTACCCGGCGACTTGAGCAAAGCGTCGTTCAGCAGCTTGTCCACGCGCTGTATCTGCAGGGGCGCCGGCCTGGCGCTCGCCTGCAGCACCGCCATCGCCAGAGAGGCAGCTTGATTGAGTGCGGCGGGAGCGGCTTGCGCGCACAAGTCGAGCGCCTCATCGATACGGGCTTGACGTCCCAGGAACTCCGCCAGGGTAAGCAGACCCTGCGGGCCCGGATGCTCCTTGAGCAACGTGCGGTAGATGTCCTCGGCCGAGGACGCCCGGCCTACCTCCTCATAGAGCGCGGCCAGGCCGGGGAGGTCGCGGCGGGGCTTTTGCTCATATTGCTTGATAAGAGTTTCGGCATCCCGCGTTCGGCCTTGCAATTTGCAGAGACGAATTTGCAGCTCGACGGTCTGCAAGGCATCGGGAGCGCGCTCGCGCAGCGGCTGCAGCCAATTGCCTGCTTCTTCTTTTTGACCGTGCCGCAAGAGAGCGAGCACGTAGTCGGTTACGCGCGGCAGGTCTTTACTGGAGGATTCCAGCTCCGCGCTGGCCTGGCCGGCATAGATGGCCCGCGCCCGCGGCCAGTCGTCGGTGGCCTCGTAGAGCCGGCCGAGGGTCAAGCGCTCTTCGGGCGCCAGGACGCCGCGAGTGCGCAGGTCTTCGAGGATGCCGATGGCATCCCGGCGCGTGTGCGGATGCGCCGCCAGAAGCAAGGCCATGAGGCGCTGACTATCGCTCACGCCGCCGCTGGCATCCATATATTGCTGGAGGAGCCGCCGCGCCGCCGCGAACGACTGAAAATCCCCGGCATGCGCATCGCAGATGGCCAGGAAACAGGCCGCCCACATCTTGTCCACCCCCTCGGCCTTGACGGCGGGGTCGAGCAGCCGGGCAAAATAGGGCGCGGCCCTGGTGAGTTGACTGCGGCGGAAGTGATACGTGGCGACATTGCGCAGCGTGTCATAATCGGCGGGGTTCGCTCTGGCTGCTTGATCAAAGTAATCCCCGGCCGCGTCGTAGCGGCCGATCGCCTCGCAGCACTGGGCCAGGGCCAGAGCGGCGGCGGGTTGGGGCAGTTGCCGTTTGGCTTCGTCGACCAGGTCAACCGCTTTCTGCATCTGCCGCGTGCCCACGAGAAACTGGACCAGGGCCACCCACGGGTCGGATAGTTTCTCCGCGCCGGGGAGATGGGTGGCGGTGCGAAACGCCTCCTCCGCTTCCTTGTGGTATTTCTCCCCTGCCACCCAGAGGATTTGGCCGAGCCACACATAATCTTGCGGCGCCTTCGAGCCCTCCGTAATGGCTTTACGCGCCAGGGCGATGGCGTTTTCGTGCTGGCCTTGCTGGCTGCGCAGCGAGGCTTGCATGGCCAGCAGCTCGAGCGGCAGTTTGCCCTGCTCCTGCAGCTTTTTCAGCAAGTGATCGGCGTCCTCGAACTGGCGGCGGTCATACATCAATTGAATGGCCCGGCGGAGCGCATCCGGATCGCGGTCGCCAAGATCGAACGCGCGGGCGAAACCCTTGAGCGCTTCTTGCTTATTGCCTTCCAGGTCATCGAGGGTGGCCAGGCCCCGCACCGTGGGCGCCCACGAGCCGCGCTTGACGGCGACTTCGTTGAATAGCTGCCGGGCTAAACGCAGGTCTTCCTTCTTGCCCCTCTGCGCCGAGGCCACGATAAGGCTGGCCTGGGCGAAGCGCCACAGCGTGCCGTCGTGCCCTTCGAGATCGCGAATGGCGCTCACCAGGCGCTCGGCTTCCTGGTTGTCGCCGGCCTGGAGGGCCAGGTCGAAGAGAGCGAGGCGGATCGGCAGATCCTGGGGTTGCAGGGAGGCCACGCGCAGCCACAGCCGTTGCGCTTCCTGGCCGTGGCCCGCGCGATAGTGAATCTCGCCGAGGTCGCGGAGCAGGCGGGCCTGGTCCGCGGGTTTGAATCTCTCCAGGTTCTGCTCCAGGGCGGCGAGAGCGGCGGCCAGCTCTGCGGAATCGGCGCTGCGCCGGCGGGCCCAGTAACGGGCCCTGGCAAGCCGGACTTCAATACGGTCGCCAAGATGCCGATCTTCGGCGCGCTTGAGAATGGCCAGCCCTTCCGCGAAATTGCCGCGCAGTTCCTCGGTATCCGCCAGCGCCAGCCATAAATCGACATTGTCCGGGTGCTCCTTGCAGGCCTCTTCAAGAACGGCCCTGGCCTGCGCGGCCTTGTCGGCACGATTCTGCGCCATGAGCATTTGCGCGCGTACCAGGGGCACCTCCGCAGACTGAGGATTGTCCCTGGCGGCTGTTTGCAAGACCTCATCCACGCGCTTCCAATCTTGATTGGCCGGATCGCGACGCAGATTATCAAGCACCAGCAGCCGGGCCAGCAGAGGACCGACCGCGGGTTCTCTGGGGAGAAGCGCTTGATATTCGTGGATGGCTTCGTCGAACTTCCGCAGGTCGGCAAGTGCTGCGGCCGCACCGAGCTGCGCCTCGAGGAGGCCGGGCTGGTTTGCCAGGGCGTGCCGGTACGCCGTCAAGGCCTGGTCCGGCTCAGCCAGTTTTTCGTAACAGCGCCCCAGCAGCAGATCGACCTGGGCGGCGGCATCCGGGTCTGCCGCTACCTGGCCGCGCAGCTTCTCCAGCAGAATCGCCGCCTCGCTCCATTTGCCAGCGGCAATGAGAAGCTGCCCGCGCAAGTCGCTCACCACGGCCGCGGGCGCGCGGAGTTTTTCCAGGTCGCGGATGACATCGGTAACCTGGTCCTGTTGCCCACTTTGAATGAGATAGACCCCGAGCTGGTGCAAAAGCGCGCTGCGGCTGCGCGGCGCGACCGCGCCGATGCCACGGCGCAGACAGGCGATCGCCTTGTCGGCTTGCTTATCGCTCATCTCGACGCGCGCCAGCACGAGATAGAACGCGGCATGGTCTGGGAAGGCGGCCAGGCCTTTTGCCAGGAGCTGACGTGCCTCCGCCCATCTCTTGCGGGCCTCGGCGACTTCGGCCAGCGCCAAAATCGTATCGGGCTTTTCCGGGGCCAGGCGAAAGGCGGCCTGCGTGTCCTGGAAGGCTTCATTGGTCAGGCCGCGTTTCTGAAAGTAGTGCGCCCGGTCGATGTAGGCCTGATAATCCTTTGGATTCCGGGCGACGAGGTCCGTCATGACCTTGTCCGCTTCGGCGTGGTTGTTCGATTGCAAGTAAACATCGGCAAGCTCCACATAGGAAGCGCGAAGCTGCGGCGCATGTTCGATGGCTTTGCGGTAATACTCCGTGGCGGGTCCCGGTTCACGCCGGGAGGCATGACAGAAAGCAGCCTTGCGCTCCACCTCCCCGTTGCCGGCATAGTGCCCGTTCAGCAAGATTCCCAGGTCCTTCAAGGCGTCCGCATAGCGCTTGGCGGCGATGGCGGCGTCGACCAGCTTGAGCCGCACTTCATGATTATCCGGTTGAAGCCGCAGCACGCTCTCGTAGAGATCGAAGACCTTGCGCTCTTCCCTGTATGACTTGTCGAGTTTTTTGTTCAAAGCTTCGGCATAGGCGACGCGCGTTTTCAGGTCTTCGGGAAAATACTTCAGGTAAACCTGGTAGTAGCGAACTGCGTCGTCTAGATGGCCTTCTTTCTCGGCCTGTTCTGCGTGACGCAGCAAGATCCCGGCATTGCGATGCATCTGGTAGGCATGGAGGGAGAAGACCGCCCCGGCCAGTACCGCGAGGCTGACCACCATGATGCCAAAGGCCTTTACATTCACAGTCGGCAGGAGCCCGCCAGGAACACGCACTGCAGGGGCCTGCGGCGGCGGCTTCGACCCCGGCGGCGAGGTCTCAAAATACAGCGGCGGAATATCCGGACGATTTATGCTAGCCACGCAAGAGTTACCGTATCGAGGAAGAGTTCAGAGCAGCGTCAAGGTCTATTAAATATTGGCAAGGGCCAGGGTCATTTCTCATCCATGGCCTGGAGTAATTCGTCATAGCCTTTGAATTCCAGCGGATGAATCTGGCTGCGCGAAAGGTGCAGCTCCCGAGCCCTGCGCAAGCTTTCGATGGCCGCCGTGCGGTTCTTCTGCTGCTGCGCCTGCGCCAGATGGAAATAGCGCGCGGCGGTTTCTTCATCCTGGATTGCCTTTTCGAGATCGAGCCGCGCCTCCTGCAGCTTGCCTAGCTTAAGAAAGATAATCGCGCGGGTGTCGAGCAGCGGCCCCAGCTCCCCGGCCAGCGTGATGCTGCGGTCGATGAGCTGCATGGCTTCATTCGGGTTGTTGTCATGGACAGCCAGCAGCCAGGCCAGGTTATTGAGGGCAATGATGTTTTCACCATTCTTCTCCAGGACGCGTCGATAACATGCTTCCGCTTCCGCGTACCTTTGTTGCAGATCCCGCAGCTCGGCCAATTCGAGGACCGGCAAGGGTGATTCGGGACTCTTCTTGCTCGCGCGATCGAGCAGTCGTTCGACGCGCTGGAAATGCTGATCCCGCAAATTCTTCCTTGGACGAAGCATTTCCACAGCCACGGCAGCGGCCAGATCGATTTCGCCGGCCGAGGCCGCACGTTCGCACAGATCGAGGGCTTCGTCCTTGCGATCGCGTCGGCCCAGGAAGCCGGCCAGCGCCAGGCCGCGCTTGGGATCTGCATTCTCTGCAATCCATTGGCGATAGGCCTGCTCCGCGAGCGGGAACTGCTCGATTTCCTCGAACAGCCTGGCGGCGGCGGCCAAGTTGGCGCCCTTGCCGTCCGCGTATTTCTTCAACAGCGCCAGCGCGTCATTGGTCTTATCCTGCGCCTTGAGCACACGCACTTGCAGATCCACGGTCTGCAGGGTGTTCGGGTCAGCCGCCACAAGCTTCTGCATCCAGAAGGCAGCCCCGGCAACGTCATGGTGGTTCAGGAAGACTTTCGCGGTCTCGGCCGCGTAAACCGGCTTGGGCTCATCGGCGGACAGGCTGTTGGAAGCCAGCGCGCTATACGTGGCGCGTGCGCTCTGCCAGTCGTGCACGGCTTCATAGAGCTGCGCCAGCATGTGCAACTGTTCCAGGGTCGGCGGCTGCCGCGACTGTAGCTTTTCCAGGATGCGGATCGCCTGCGTCCGCGTGCGCGGATGCCTGGCCAGGAGCACAGCCAGCGTGCGTTGGTCCTCGAGCGTCCCGCCGCCGACGCGCGTGTTTTCCTCCAGCATGGCCAGCGCTTCTTTGTACTGCTGGTAATCCCCGGTGGCTTTCTTGAGGGCCAGGCCGCGGCGCGCCCAGACCAGGTCACTTTCTCCGGCATGCGTGGCGGGGTCGAGGAGCTTCTGCAGGTACGGTTCCGCCTTCGCCAGTTGCGCGTGGACAAGATAAAAGCTGGCGACCTCGCGCAGCACCCTGACATCTGAGGCATTCAGTTTCAGGGCGGCATCAAATTCCGCCGCGGCCTTGTCCAGTTCTCCCAAAGCCTCATAGCATTTGGCCAGCGTCAGCGTCTTCACGTCGGCAGGGAGCGTGGTCCGGGCCTGGTCGACAATAGGTTGGGCCTCGCTTTTGCGGTTGGTGCGGACCAGGAACTGCACCAGGGCGACCCACGGTTCGCCCAGCTTGCCGGCATCCGGCAACTTGAGCGCGTTGCGAAACTGCTCCTCTGCTTCCTTGATATGTGTCCCCCCCGCGGCAAACAGCACCTGGCCCAGCCAGACAAAATCGCGCGGATCCTTCGAGCCCTGGTCAATCGTCGCCTTCGCCAGAGCGACCGCATTTTCCAGGTCTCCTTCCTTGAAGCGCACCACCGCCAGGGCGCGGCGATAATCCAGGGGCAGGCCACCCTGGTCATCCATCTTGGTGAGCAAGCGATCGGCTTCCGCATAGCGCTGCTGGTTATAGAGGAGGTCGACGGCGCGCCGCAATGTATAGGGATGGCGATCCCCGTTCTCCAGGGCCAGTTGATAATGTTCCAGGGCGCGCTGCCCGTTGCCTTCCAGTTCATCGACGGCTGCCAGACCACGGTACACGGGCCCCCACGACGGGCGCCTGGCTTGTGCTTCCACGAGATAGCGGCGGGCCTCATCCGCGTTGGCCCGGTTGCCGGCGTTAAGGATACTGCTCGCCTTGGTGAAGCGCCACAGCGAACCATCGTCGCCGTCAAGCTCCTTGATCGCGCTCGTGATCTGGTCCAGGGCGGCCGTGTCCTTCTCGCGCACGGCCACGTCAAAGAGGGAAAGCAAGATCTGCATGTCCGCGGGCCTCTTGGCCGCTGCCTTTTGCAACAGGCGTTTGGCGTCGGCCAGGTTGCCGGCCCGAAAATGAGCTTCTCCCAGACCATGCAGCAGTTTGCTCTCTTCGTCCGAGCTGAACTTTTCGGTGTTCTCTTCTAATTTGTGCAAGGCGGCAACCGCCTCGGCGCCGGCCTTCGCCTTACGCTGCCAATGATAAGCGCGGGCCAGACGCAATTCGATGCGCTCGCCAAGCTTTGTCTCGGCCTCCTTGAGGATGTCGAGGGCGTCTCCTCCCTCTCCGGTAATGTCAACCAGGTTGGCCCGGCCCAGCCAGAATTCCAACTTGTCCGGCTGCTTGTCGCAATTCTCCTTGAGAATCGCCAGCGCACGCTTGATGTCGCCTTGTGCCACCCGGCTTTGCACGCGAACCAGCACAACCTCGGCCGTGTTCGGCGACGCTTTTTCTGCCGCCTCCAGAGCCGACTCGACGGCCGCCCAGTCCCGCCTGGACTCCGGCAGACGAAGGTTCCTTTGAATGAGCAAGCGCGCCACGCGCGTGCCCATACTCTTATCGTCGATCATGGCGAGCTGGGATTGTGCCAGGGCATCCTCGCGGCGTCCCAGCACTTCCAGGATGCCCGCATAGCCTTCGCGGGCTGCCGTGAGGCGCGGATCGGCGCGGAGCGCCTGCTGGTAGGCGGCAAAGGCAAGATCGATTTCACCGCGCTTCTCGTAGCAAACGCCCAGGAGCAAGTTGACCTGCGCCGCCGTTTCCGCGTCGCCTTCGACGTGCGGCAGCAGTTTTTCCAGGATAGCAACGGCATCCGCCCAGTTGCCGAGGGCGAACAGCACGCGTGCCCTTAACTCTTGCGTCACGGTCCCCGGCGCATGTCGCGCCTCCAGTTCCTGGATTGTCTTCTCTGCCTCATCCAGGTCGCCGTGCTCCATGAGGCACAACGCCAGTCGCTGCAACAGGACGTTGCGCTTGTCGGCGGGTACGGCCTTGAGCCCGCGGCGCACGCACGCGATGGCGTCGTCCAGGCGTCGGGAAAGGATCTCCAGGCGCGACAGCGCCAGGTACATGGAAACATTGGCGGGGAAGCGTGCGACGCCCTCCTTCAAGAGCTTGCGCGCCTGCTCGGGCTGGTGCTCGAGGTGGGCCAGGTCAATCAGGGCCAGAAGCGTTTCCGGTTTGTCCTGGGCCAGCTCGTAAGCCCGTTTGATCTCCTTGGCCATGTCGGCGCGGATTTCGTTGGAGTCCGCAAAATTCTTACGGTAACGCAGATAGCGTGCGCGGCTGAGATGTGCCTCGTAATTGCCCTCATTCTTATCGACCAGGTCCTTCATGACCTGGTCGGCCTTCTTGCGCTCCCCTTCGTCGTCAAGAATTTTGGCGAATTGGACGTAGCTGGCAATTTCGTTGGGCGCGTCTCCGAGGGCCCGCTCGTAATATTGTTTCGCCTTGGGGAAATTCTTGGTCTCCGCATAGCACAGGGCGGATAACTGCTCTATCTTTCCCTTGTCCGGCCCCGGAGAAAGCTTCTCGAGCAGTTTGTGAATATGCTCCTGGGCGTCCGTGAAACGATGCAACACCATGTAGAAGTCAACGAGCTTGCGGCGAATTTCCGCATGCGCGTCCGGATCCCGGCGCAAGATGGCCTCGTACAGTTCTATGGCTTTTTCGTAATCGCGGAAGGATTTGGCAGTTTTCTTGTCAAGAACCTCGGCCCATTTTTCGCGTGCTTCCGGGTCGTCTCTGTAGCGCAGGTAACGGCTGTAATAGGCCGCCGCCTCGGCGTAACGTTTGTTGCCCGCCGCTTGCTCTGCCTGGCGTTTGAAGATGTCGGCATTGCGCGCGACCTGAAAGGCATGCACGGAGACGACGCCGATCGTGAGCAGGGAAAGACTGAGCAGCAGCACCAGCATGAAGCGGCCGTTCACACTGCGTCCCTTGCCCCGTCGCCGGCCGAGACGAAAGTCTAAATTCCAGCCGCGCCAACGCCGGCGCTTTTTTCTGGACCTGGACATGAACGTGCACTCACGCGAAGAATATCACCGGGGGAAGCAAACGGCGTGGTGATAAGCTTTGATACCAACGTCGGAATTTACTATCCTAGTGGAGCTAACAGGCTTGTGTCAACGAGCGCTGCAGACAAGTAACTGTCAAACGCGAGCCCGCTGATGATGGGGACCTTTGAGCCCCTGACACATACCAAGCAGGCGCTCCAGGATTTCCTGCAGTTCGCGCTCAAGCCGGTACATGTCTTCCTTTGTTTGCAGCACAAAGGGGTCATCGGCCGCGGCCACGTGGGCATGTTCATAACCCTCGATGATGCGGGCGCCCCGCTCATCGTCCTTGGCCTTGGATTGTTCCACGTCGCGGGTAATTCTGCGAAGAATCTCGGGCAACTGCCGCAACGCGCCGGTCACGTCCTGAATTCCCAGCTCATTCACGAGAAGTTGCCGGGCGTGCTCCCAGGCGCGATTACTGTCCGGCGCCAGGAGCAAATCATTCAATGATTCCCGCCGAAGGTCATCCGGCGAGGCCGTCAGCCGCTCCTTCAGACTTAGCAGGGCGTAGTATTTGATGAACAGGAGGTATGACTCAATGGCGGCCGTGCGATGCGCTTCCAGCATGAAGTTTTTGCCGAGTCCTTCCAGGTCGCACTCGGTATAGAGTTCACGCGGCGTGGTTACGGCCTGCAAGCGGCGGCAGGCGGCGCGCATGAGGTCGATGATGGCCGGCCGGAAGACGCGCAAATCGAACTGGCAGCGGCGCGCCCGGTTACGTGCCCTGAACTTGCCCTCCGTGCGCTGCACCGCGAAGAGATTATCCGTCAACAACCAGGCCGGGATGATCTGGTTCAACGCCGGAGAGATCCCGGGGTGCGCCAGCGCAGGCGTATTAATCAAGGAGAATGGATAGAGCACTTTTTGCGGCAGCAGGGTGACGCCGGCAGCCACCACGGTGTAAGGCGCCTGGCTCAAATCGACCGGGAACTTGACGTTTATGCCCAGGCCCAGGAAGGCCCCTTCTCCCGGCCAGCATTCTTGATCCGGCGCCTTGGACGTATGATTGGCGCCTACGTTGGCGCCGTAGCTCACATTGCCGCGGCCTTCCGGCCAGTAAGTGGAAATCAGCAGCGACTGGTGGTGCATGTTGACAAATGGCCCGACCAGGCTCGCGGTTATTTCCCCCGCGGCAATATGCGTATTCGCGCCGAGCAGGCTATTTTTGACTTTGCCGTGCTCCGCGACCTGGGATTGCTCGGTAAGCACGGAGCGTTCGACAATCGCCAGCGACGTGACGCTGCTGCCCCATTGCAGTATTGAGCCGCATACGCAGGCGCCCGACTCGATCCGCGCTGGTTCTTCCGCGTCGCTCAGCAGCGTGCTGTCCGTCACCAGGGTCGCGCCGTCAATGACGGCAAAAGAGCCGATATAGGCATTCCGTACCTTGGGGGTGCTGCGCACGCGGGCGGAATGGCCAATGTAGCCGCGGCAGGAAGTCGCTCGGGTTGTGTAATCCACGACGGCGCGCGTGTAGGCATCAAGAAAGCCTTTGCGTACGCGCATCCCGGCGACCTCGGCAGCGCTCTCGACATCGATCTCGGCGTAGATCGCCACTTCACGACCGCCGGTTTCGATGCCCAACGATAGCTCGACGCCGTTGCCGAAGGTAGTCCGCTTATCGCAAGTAATCGCGCCGCAGTCCAGCAGGGCCGCGCCATCGGCCACAACATAGTTCGCCAGCAGCTTGACATCGCGGATCAGCACATCGGCGCCGATCACACAGTCGCATACGGTGCTGCCGTAAATGCCCGCGGGCAGATCGAACCCTTCTGGCAGACGCACTTGTTGCGAGCACCGGCCAAGAAGTACGTCGCCATGGAAACTGGAATTGCGAATGCGTCGCCAGTCGAAGCCGTCGGCCACCTTGACGCGTGACCAGTCGGGCGACGCATTGCCATTGCCTTCCAGGCGCGTAATCTCGTCGCGATAAAGCGGCCGCAACAGCAAGTCGCCGAGCACCAGGTTCTTGCCGTTATCGCGACGCATGGAACTGACTGCGCGAAGCAGCTCCGATTCAGCGATCGCGGCGCGCAGCTTGGTGAGAACCTCATCTCGCATAACCGAACCTCAGCCCGTAGTTTGCATCCGTAGCCCGCAGCGCCAGAGCAAGGGCGCTTCCGTCGCTCATAGACTTATTCTACCGTCACGCTCTTGGCCAAGTTCCTCGGCTTGTCCACATCGCAACCACGCAGCAGAGCGATGTGATAGGCCAGCAATTGCAGCGGCACCACCGCTACCAACGGCTGCAGGTACTCCGGCACTTCCGGCACATAGATCACGTCATCGGCCCGCGCCGCCACTTCCTCGTCGCCTTCGCAGGCAATCGCGATCACCGGTCCGCCCCGCGCCTTGATCTCTTCCAGGTTACTCATCACCTTGTCAAACACCGCCCCGCGCGGGATCAAAAACACCGACGGCGTCTCCCGGTCCACCAGGGCGATGGGCCCATGCTTCATCTCCGCCGCCGCGTAGCCTTCGGCGTGGATGTAGCTGATCTCCTTGAGCTTCAAGGCCCCTTCCAGGGCCACCGGGTAGAGGAACTGCCGGCCCAGATACAGGCAGTTGCTGATGCCGGCATACTTCTCGGCTATGACCTTGACCGCTTCATGGCAGCCCAGCGTGCGGCGGATGGCGTCCGGCATGGCTCTGAGCTCGTCGAGCATTCGGCCGCCTTGCAGGCTGGACAGGTGCCGCATGCGGCCCAGGTAGAGGGCTAACAAAGTCAGTACGGTGACCTGGCTCGTGAAGGCCTTGGTGCTGGCGACACCGATTTCCGGGCCGGCGTGCAGGTAGACGCCGCCGTCACATTCGCGGGCGATGCTGCTGCCGACCACATTGCACAGCGCCAGCGTGGGATGCCCCTTGCGCTTGGATTCACGCAGGGCGGCCAGGGTGTCGGCGGTTTCGCCGGACTGGGTGATGGCCAGCACGATGGTGTTGCGGTCGATGGGGGGATTGCGGTAGCGGAACTCGCTGGCGTACTCGACCTCCACGGGGATGCGCGCCAGCTCTTCAAAGAGATACTCGCCCACCAGGGCGGCATGGTAGCTGGTGCCGCAGGCGGTGAAGATGAAGCGTTCGGCGCGGCGGAGCTGCTGGCTGTCGAGATTGAGGCCGCCGAAATGAGCGCTGGCGTCGGCGTCCGAGAGCCGGCCGCGCATGGCGTTTTCCAGCGCCTCGGGCTGCTCGTAGATCTCCTTGAGCATGTGGTGCTCGAAGTCGCCCCGATCGCCGTCGCCGGCGTCCCAGTCGATTTGCTGCACGCGCGCTTCCACGCGCATCTGGTCGCCGTCCAGAATATGCCAGGAATCGCGCGACAGCACGCACATCTGGCGATCCTGCAGATAGACCACGCGCTGGGTGTTGCCGAGCAGCGCCATGGCATCGCTGGCCAGGAAGTGCTCGCCCTCGCCGACGCCGAGCACCAGCGGACTTCCCTGGCGGGCGCCGACAAGAATATCCGGGTTGCGTGGGCTAAGGACTGCCAGGCCATAGGTGCCCTTGAGCATGGCCAGCGCTTTGCGGACCGCGGCAACCAGGTCGCCGTTGAGATGAAAGGCAATGAGCTGCGCGATTACTTCCGTATCGGTATCGCTGCGGAAGACAACCCCCTCGTCCTGGAGCATGCGCTTGAGACTGGCGTAGTTTTCAATAACGCCGTTGTGAACGACCGCGACCAGGTTGTCACCGCCAATATGAGGATGGGCGTTGCGATCGTTGGCAGGCCCGTGTGTTGCCCAACGCGTGTGGCTGATGCCATGACAACCCGGGATGGGCCGCTCTTGCAGGTGGGTCGTCAGATCGGCAATGCGGCCGGCGCGCTTGCGCAGATGCAGGCGGTCGCCGGTAAGGGTCGCCAGGCCGGCGCTGTCGTAACCGCGATACTCGAGACGCCGCAGGCCTTCGACCAGAATCGGCTCTGCCTCGCGGCCCCCGACATAGCCAACGATTCCGCACATACTTGCTCTCCGTCCAGTCTACAGACTTCATAGTGGGGAGTGCCGGCGCGGCAAGGCAAGAGGGGGAGTGTTCTCCATGTCAGTTGCCGTTGCCGCAGCCTGGCAGACGGGGAGGCCCTCACGGCGAGTTCCATGCTCTTCAGGCATGGACGCAAGGGGAGGCCAATTTTGCTCGAAAGCACCTTGGACCACCTATCCGACCAACAATGATAAGAGCAAATGGGATGCCGCTTGTAACGAGCCTTAAGCCGAGGGCCCTGGCCCTGGCCGGACTGCATTGCGAAGTAAGTAGTTAGGTACGGCAGCAGCCGAAAGACGTGTTATCAAGCAGATTAGCGGACACATTAACAGGGGCGCTAACGATGTTAACTCAACTTAACACCGCGGTCAATCTTGAGATGGACGCGGATTTATCCGAACAATTGCAGCACAGCGGCCGGCATCTGTGTCTGCCATTCGCAGCCGACCAGCCAGCGGCTGCCTACCTGGCGACAGCTTTTCACAATGGCCTGGGCCCAGGCCCCGGTTTCGCCGGACTTGATGGGGCGTACCTTCAGCTTAGCCTGTTTGGGAAACGCGCGTCCCAGGGAAACGCAAATACCGCTGCAGGAGCGGTCGACCACCCAGCCTTCGATCGGCATGGTGGCGGCAATGGCCTGGATGATCTGCACCGTTACGGCGCTCCCCTTGCGACGTGCCGCTTTGCGACGCTCCTGAATGCTGCCATGGACAAACGGGTCGATGTGGCTGTTCTCGTCTTTTGTCGTCTTCTGGACACGCGCCACCGCCTCGTAGCGATCGCTCCAGCTCAGGAATTTGCGCAGCTCGTCTTCGCTGCGCTGCTTGACAAAGCTGGCGCCAATGAGCCAGCGGCCTTCGGATTGTTTCGTGGCCCGGCGCACGCGGATCAGATGAGGGGCATAAACGATATCGCCGTTCCGGCGCAAAACAGTTAGTTCGAGGATGGTGCCCTTGGGAAACGATTCGTCAAGCGTAAGACGGATGCCCGCTGCCGATACATCCTGCACGACGCCGAACAGCGCCTCGTCACGGCTCTTGCCGAATGGCCGGCACTGCGCCCTGACGTTGCAGCGATGCCGCGCCGCGCGACGGCGTTCCAGGGCGATCGTCTCGGCGAGGATTTTGGTGTCGACATCAAGTTTCCAGTGGGACATGAGGTTTCTCTATCAGGGTAGGTTTGCATCGTGGGCCAAACAAACTTAGGTTCCAGCAGACAGATCGTCAAATTGACTGCCTCACGCCGCATTTGAGGGCTCGCCTCAATCAGAGGTCAGAAGCCCGCCCGACTGCTGATCTCTGACTGCTGATCTCTGACTTCTGACCTCTGAACCTCTGTTTTTGACGGTACCATACGCGCATGCTAGGTTTGCTGCGTAAGACTCGTACTTCGTCAAAATGCGGAGCCATTGCTATCCCGTGCCCGAATCCCGCCTTCTGGAATCCCTATGTCCCAGCAAACCATGACCGACGCACCGGGCTTGATGGACAGGCTCCTGGGTCACTCGACCTTCGAGCCGGACGAGCCGCGCACCCTCGAGCAGGCGGGCCTGAACGAGGCCCTGGTGGACGCCTTCATCTGCAAGCAAGTGAAAGTCCTGGGTAGTGCCTGCGGCCGTGCCCTCGCCGAACACCTGTGCCTGCCCTTCGGCATTCTGGAGGAGCGTTTTCAACGCCTGCGTTCGCGGCAGATTCTGACGCACAAGGGTTCGGCGCCGCTTAACGATTACATCTACACGCTGACCGAGGAGGGTCGCGAACACGCTCAGCGGCTGCATGCCGCCAGCGCTTACGTGGGTCCCGCGCCGGTGCCGCTCGCCGACTATATCAACGCCGTCGAGGCCCAGACGATCACGGCAGAGTCGCCGCAGAAAGAGCAGCTGGAAGCCGCCTTTCAGGATATCTCCATCAACACCGCGATGTTCAATCGCCTGGGCCCGGCCATCAACTCCGGCGCCGGTCTGTTTCTCTACGGCCCGCCCGGCAACGGCAAGACCACGCTGGCCGAGCGCATCACGCTCTGTTTCGGACAGGAGATCTGGCTGCCGCGCGTGCTCATCGTGGACGACGAAATCATCAAGCTCTACGACCCGGCCTATCACAAGGACGTGCCGGTTTCCCAGAACATGATCTTCCGCCAGCAGTCGCACGATCAACGCTGGACCAAGATTCGCCGGCCCACGGTCATCGTCGGCGGCGAATTGACCATGGATTGCCTGGAGATCCGCCACGATCCGCGCTCGAACATTAGCGAGGCCCCGTTGCAGATGAAAAGCAACAACGGCTCGCTGCTCATCGACGACTTCGGCCGCCAGCGCCTGGATCCCGTGGAGCTGCTCAATCGCTGGATCGTGCCGCTGGAACGTCGCTTCGACTTTCTCACCCTGGCCTCGGGCAAAAAAATCCAGGTGCCCTTCGATCAGCTCATCCTCTTCTCCACGAACCTGGAACCGACCGACCTGGCGGACGAGGCGTTCTTGCGGCGCATTCCTTACAAGATCAATGTGCCCGACCCGGACGCGGAAGAATTTCACCGGCTGTTCGAGACGTACGCGCCGACCATCGGCTGCGACTACAACAGCGAGGCGGTGGATCATCTGCTGGAGCAGCATTATCGCCCGACGGGCCGGCCGCTGCGCCGCTGTCACCCGCGCGACCTGTTGCTGCAAACGCGCAATTACTGTCGGTATGTGGGATGCGAGGTGGAAATGAAGGCCGAATACTTCGACCTGGTGGTCGAGAACTACTTCACTGTGGTGGGCAACCAATGCAAGACCTCCTCGCGGTAGATTTGGATCTGAAGACGGCCATGCCGTACCTGGAGCACTTTCCCGAAAACGACGGCGTGCCCCAGCGCATCCCTCTCATGGAGCTGCCCTTCCGTTTGGGCCGGAACCCCGGCCTGGACTTCACCGTCTATTCCAGCCAGGTCTCCAAGGAACATGCCGAGATTGTCTGGTCGGGCAAGGAGTACCACATCCGCGACCTGGGCAGCACCAACGGCACCTTCGTCAACAGCCGGCGCGTCATCGAAGCGCCCCTGTCCCCCGGCGACATCATTCACCTCGCCCGCAAGGAATTTCGCTTCGGCGTGATCGTGGCCACGCCCGGCGACACGGCCAAGATGGCCCGGACCATGCCGGCCATGCCCGAGCTTCCGGCCAGCCTCATCCAGGGCAGCGAACACCTCCGCGAGCTCATCAAGCTGCGCAAGGTGCGCGTGGTGTTTCAGCCGATCGTGCACATGGAAACCCAGAACTTGCTCGGCTACGAAGCGCTCGGCCGCAGCACGCACGGCAAGCTGGCCACCAATCCGGCCGAGCTTTTCCAGCTCGCCGATCAATGCCGCCTGGCGCCGGAGCTGAGCAGGCTGTTCCGTAACGTGGCTGTTGAAGAATCGGCGGGGCTGCCGCGCGGCGCCCGCATCTTCCTGAACCTGCATCCCTCGGAGAAGCTCGACGCCGAGCTGGTCGAATCCGCGCGCCTTCTGCAGCAGAAGCTGCGCCGGGGACAATCGCTGGTGCTGGAAGTGCACGAGGACATGGTTACGGACCTGGAAACGCTGCGGACGCTACGCGGCCGCTTGCGCGAACTGAAGATCGAGATGGCCTACGACGATTTCGGCGCCGGCCAGGCCCGCCTCGAGGAGCTGGCGGAAGCCTCTCCGGACTATGTCAAGCTGCACATGCGTCTGATTCGCGGCATCCAGGAGTCGCGCACGCGTCAGGGGCTGATCCAGGCCCTGAACAAGCTCAGCCAGGAGCTCGGCGTCAAGCAAATCGCCGAAGGCATCGAGACGCCGGAAGAAGCCAAGGTCTGCCGCAGCCTCGGCTGCCGCTTCGGCCAGGGCTTCCTCTTCGGCCGGCCGCAGGCGGCGGCGCTGATGAAATGCGAGTGATCTCGCTTACACAGTAACAACACACAGCAGCGAAATTTGCGTGCAAGAAATGGATTGCATTGCGCTGCGACACTCGTCGGGCTTTGCAACGCAATTGGCTAAACCGGGGCAATTGCGTTGCGCATCAGTCAAATGCGTTGCGCTTATCCTACCCGATAAAAGGCGAGGGCGGCAATGAATGCCGCCCTCTCTGTTTCTGACTCGCAATCAAAAGACGCGATGAATCCTACGTAGGCTGAACGAGCACCCACGTAATAGCACCATGCACGTTCTGGCATGGCGGGAACCGTTCGCCCCTTGAGAGAGCTATGCGGTATCCGCAGCTACAGCGAGCCGCCCAAATTCCGGATTGCGGGCACACGTGCCCGGTACTTCCGAACATTTGGAGTATTTTCCTTTCTGGGAGTTGACCCGCATAGCGTAGCGGAATACCCTTGTGAACAGCTGAAAGTTCCCAAAGGGGCTACGCCTTTTTTGGGGCCGATGCCGTCCCAAGGCACCGGGAAAAGCTGACCGCGCAGCCAGGTTGCACTGGCTGCGCGGGTTTTGCCTAACGTCGAGTGTTGCTATTGCGGCGCGTACGCGCGCTATGGTAAAAGTGTAGACGCTACACATAAAGTCTCCCCTGACATGATGGCCATAGGCCATCGTCGCTCCGGGGTGCCGAAGGGGGAAGTTGGTAGAACGTGCAGCCCCCAGGCCGCCCGGTGAATCCTTCGATCACTTTGAAGACTCCGACCTCTCCCAAGGTCGGGGTCCGCGCGTGATTAACCTACGTTTGTACAGCTTTTGAGCAGGGCTAGAAAGCCCAAAAACGCGCTTTTTTCTGCAGCTGCGCAAGAAAATCCAAGAAAAAGTCCCGCCGTCCGTCCTAAGCGGATGTCGCCCATCATCGCGCTTCGGCAGCATAAACGGCGGGACAGTGGAGCATTGCCAGCGAGCGCCGCTATGTCAAATTAACTTTTCGTCATTCATGAAATTGGGGTGCCACCAATGAAAAAACCCGGCATCATGCCGGGTTCGTTTCTTACTGAGCGATCATCGGCAGGATGGCCGGTCTCTCGCCGTCCGCCAACTGCTCATCCTTCCAGAAGACCGGCGTGATGCCAAGCGTCTCTTGCTCCTGAATCAGGCAGGTCAGATTGTGGCAGAGGAACTTGCAAAGCACTTCGTTGACCATCGCCGTGTCGGTCTTGCTGATGACCGAATCGCCAAATTTCCGCTTGACCGCTGAAAAAGTGCTCTCCACGTTGCTTCTCTTGTGGTAGCGGTCCATGTACTCTTCCTGATTGAACTGGAAGTAGTGAAACGCCTTCTCGAATAACCCGCCCGCCATGCCGGTACTGTTGACCTTGAACTGAATCAGCGCCTGTCCGCCGAGCGCCGCGGTTTCCTCAAAGTTTTCCACGGAGAGGTAAGCCTTGTCGGCACTCACTTCGTCAATCTCGAATCCGCGCCGCGTTTCCTTGACGAGCGGGACGAACTGCGGGCAGTCCGCCGCGTCCTTGTCCAGAATGCGAACCGCCGTTACGATGTTTGTTTTTACCCCGCACGCGATATGCGTTTTAACCCAGACGCACTTGTTCCGAGTGACGCCGTACTTCTGATCGTACCAGCGCTCGTATCGGCTGCTCCCGAACCCGCTGGAGTCGATAGCGAAGTCCCTTTCGACGGCGCGGAGCGGGAGAGCGCTGTAGCTAACTAGCCCGTTCAAGATCGGCGTGAAGTAGGCGTCTTCAAAGAACGCCGTCACCTTGGGACCGGGAATAGGCTTCGTGACGAAGCCCGCTTCGTGCGCTTCCAGCAGGTCTGTCGAGAACCGCCGCGAGCTAAGCCCGCAGTAGACTTTGTACGCCATCGAAAAGATGCAATCGCGGACAAGGTGAGGCTTAGGACCGCGACGGCTTGCCGACCGTTCCCGTTCCGGTAGCCTGCTGCAAAGTTCTTGAAGCAGCACGCGCAACCGCCGCTTTTCCGTCGCCTGCGCGAGGTTATAAGCGGGCCAGTCCTGCTTGTACGTGACTCTCTTCTCGGTGAGCATCATGCTTTTCGTTTCGATTACCGTTCCGTCCGGCAGCACATCCCGTTTGTGGACAATGGTTGCCGCGAAGTAATGCTTGCACTGGAAGCCGCCGTCCGTGCAATCAAGGCAAGTGCAAGCCTTCGTTTCCAGATTCACGCGGTAGATGGTCTCCGCGTGGGTTTGGCTCGGCACTGACCAAGTGCCGTCATCGTTCCGCTTTAGGCGGCACGTTGCGGCGATTATCAACCCTCTTTCTTCGCGTGGTGTCATGACCGAACCCTCTTGAGTAAGTTGTATATATACAATTTACAGCAAGCCGGTCCTGAAGTCAATAGAGTATTTACAGAATTCCGAAATACTTAGCCGCCACGTATTGAAACAATACTTTCCGCTAAGTATACTGTATTGTGATGGTGGCGGCAATATACTGTTCACAAAGGAGACCGGGTAATGGCTAATGCGTTGAGTGCGGCGGAACTAGGTGCGTTGGGCGGCAAGGCGAGAAAGGCGTCTCTGGCCCCGGAAGAACGAAGTGAAATTGCTAGACGTGCGGTTGAGGCCCGCTGGGAAAAGGCTGGCAAGATCGTTCGAGCAACGCATGGATCGCCGGATCGCCCTCTACGAATCGGCGAGATCGAGATACCGTGCTACGTGCTAGCGGACAAGAGGCGAGTTCTTCATCAGCGTGGCATGGTCTTCGGCCTCGATATGTCTCGCGGTAGCAGTTCGACAAGCGGCGGTGACCGATTGGCCAAATTTGTCTCCGGCAAAGCCATAAGTCCTTATCTGAGCCAGATTTTGCCAGCGGTGACCAACCCCATTAAATTCCTGACGCCGACGGGGAATCTAGCATACGGTTATGAGGCGACTATTTTAGCCGATATTTGCGAAGGCGTACTGAAAGCGCGTGAGGGGGGCAAGCTTCAAAAGCAGCAGGAGCATATCGCGAAACGGTGCGAGATCCTTATTCGCGGATTTGCCAGAGTCGGCATTATCGCACTTGTCGATGAAGCGACCGGCTATCAATACGAGCGTCCACGCCGAGACCTTGAGGAGTACCTAAAGAAATTCTTGTCCGAGAGTCTGGTCCGCTGGTCGCGGACATTTCCGAATGACTATTTCAAGCACCTTTGTCGGCTCAAGGGCATAGAATTGCGATCAGACATGCGCCTGCCTTCATACTTCGGCCACTTGACCAATGACCTAGTTTATCGCAGGATCACTCCCGGCTTGCTCAAGGTGCTAAAACAGCGCCGCGCCGAGCGCGGTAGACCGAGCAACAAGCTGCACTGGTGGACAAGCGAAGAATTGGGTCATCCCACTCTACTGCTTCATCTTGGCTGCGTTGTCGGTCTTATGAAGATTCACATGGATTACGACAAGTTCTATGCTCAACTGAACACAGTTGCTCCGATATACCCAGAAGTTCCAGAGCTGTGGGACGACCCGGCTGACTGGGAATGCGAAAACGCCGGATAGCGAAACCGTTGGCCATTCCCGTAAATGTTTTATATACTTCCGGCATGGGAGAGACGCGCGAAGACTCCGCAATGGCCAAGGTGCGCCAGCACTTCAAGAAGTCTGGCCTTACGCTTCACGACCTAGGCGTAAAAATGGGCTATGAGGAGGACATCGCCCGCCAGTCGGCTTTTCAGTTTATGAAGGCCGGGGACCCGCGAATCAGCATGCTCCGTCGCTTTGCAAAGGCGATGGGGATTTCGATAGAGGAGCTAGTCAGGGAAAAGAGGCCGAGTTGATTTCAAATTGCGCAGTTTCAAATATCCCGAATACTAAGTATCCTTCCAACTCCGCGAGCGCAGTCCGGTTTATCGCGGGTCTCGAAGAGTACCGTTACACTTCGAGGGATAAGACCCTCAATCTTGTCCCTGATTTCTACTGCGTACTTAAGCGTCCACTGCTCTTCGTGGTCATTGCCAACCGCCAACTTGCACCAGTACCGCTTTAGCTCCACGGCAAATAGGCTTCCATCCTTTCTCACTTGCCTTAACGGCCTAGCCCTTATGCTGCTTTGAATGCTGGACAACGTAGTATCGGACACCTTGAATTCCGAGGCAGGATCAGAATAACCCACCAGAAAGCCGCCGAACTTGACAGATATGTTGGCAATCCGTCTCAAGTCCTTCAGCAAATCATCGACCGACGAAAATTTGCTCAACATAATCTGCATCAGGCCCCCAGTATCGCCCACCGATGCAGCAGAAAGAGCGCTCACGAGAATGTGAAGCGGCTCGCTGGGAGCAACAGCAAGCGGTATAACGTCGGCCCTCGGTGGTGAAATAATCAACTTTAGGCTTGCGGCCTGCGCCGAAACTTGCGGATCAAAGACAGAGCGGGTTTTCTTCGGGGCAGGGTCTTGGCCGATGCCGTGCAGGAGATCATGCCCGGCATCTAAAACAAAATTCTGCACATAACCAAGTGCTTCAAGCAGCTTACTTGCCGACACGGCTTCTGCAGGGAAATGAAGCGTTATTGGATCATCAGCACTAACGGGCAGCTGAATTTTGCAGGCGAACATCGTGCCACGCCAATGCAACGATTGCGACGGGTCTCGGCTAATAAGCGCAGACTTCTTGTGAAAAACGATCAGCTTGTCCACCTTGTCCTTGCCGATAGCAATGGCGTGAAACTGCTGAAAAGTAAAGAGGATTGCGCTATTTGGCGGAACGACTGGCGTGAATTCTACTATTTGTATCTCAGAATAGTAGCCATCGCCAAAAATAAGTATATCCCCTGGCTCAAAAGGCACCTGCGGCTTGGACACGATCAAGATAACGTCGCGGCTGACGGCGTTATTTATCTCTGTCCCAATCAGCCGCGTTTGCCCAAGCACTTGTCGATTTCGGAAGTGCTGCAAGACGGGCTTATCTGCTGGAGCAAGATTTCCACCACTCCAGATACCAACAAGCGCGTAAGTTGCCCCGTCTCCTCTTGGAAAAGGAAAAGCTTTCTGGATTATGCCGCCGTCAATATCGGTCATGGCCAATCACCTCTGGCATCGGCAACCTTCTTGTAATGCTGCCGGTCTTTTTCGGAAAGAAAGGACCGATCCTGTAGGCAAACAGCCATTTCGTGTTCGCGCTCCCTCCGTTCCTGATTGTCGTGGCTGAGCGGGACATTGCCTTGAGTTATGAACTGAACGGCGTGCGCAAACTCTTCCAGCAAAGTACCTTCGGTGGCTCCGCCAGCGTCGTGTATCTTAACATAGACGGCCCCTGTCTCGTCCATGTCGGTAGAACCCTTGCTTTGCATTTTGTTGAAGTATTCTGCTAAGCCGGAATCGTCACTGCTCTTCAAAATCTGGACCCGGCCATCCGGGTCCAGATTCTTGCAGAAGTGGCGATAAATGCGTTCGTAACGGTCCAAGGGCGCGCCTCCGTAGTTGCGTTGAAGCGATGCCGTTTTTAACGCGCCGCGGCCAAGCTTGCGAACAATTTCCGGTAGAATTAACTCGGAAGTGATTGCGCGTCAGGGATTTCCCCGACGGACTTGGGCTTTGCCTGAATTGCGTTGCGCCCCGTAGAATTGCGTTGCGCGTGGTAATTGCGTTGCAAAGCCCACTCGTCGCAGGGCCTTTGCAAGGCGTAGCTCGTTGGCGGACACGCCCGAATATTACAGCAATAGGATTCGCCGACGCGGCTTTTATTCCTTCCAATGGCTTTGACGGAAAAATACGGCTCGAAAAGAATCGCGGGCCCATTTTCAGGCCCGAGCATATCCTGCTAGGGCGATTGATGGGTCGCTGAAGTCGCAAAATGCGCTGTCGCGGATGCCGGCAGCTCGCCGCGGCGCTCAAAAGGTAACCTATAGTGAAGGCAGATGCTCGTCTCTTGACAGATCTTGCCCGAAAATCTACGCGCGCGCGGGCCTGTGATGAGTTCCCTTATCCGACTTACCCCTGAACTCTCTCCGCCGCCTGCCGGGTTGCCGCGCCTGCAGGCCTCGCCCACGCTTGCGGAGTCAGGGCAGCTCCGTAGCGGCCGTTCGTCATTCGCCTATGCCGTCACGCAAGTCGGTGTTTTCGCTGCCTGTTACGGCGCCGGCCTGCTGGTGCCGATGGTGCCCTTTGAGCATGGTGCCGCCCCGCCACTCTGGCCGGCAACCGGCTGCGCGCTGGCGGCCCTGCTTCTCTTCGGTTACCGCTTCTGGCCGGCCGTCTTTGCTGCGGAATTCTTCCTCGCCCGGGCAGGCGGCGCGTCCGCCAGCCTCATGATCACCGTAGCCGTCAGCAATACCTTGCAAGCCCTGGCAGGCGCCTGGCTGCTGCGCCGCGACGCCGCCTTTCGCAATTCGCTGGAACGGCTGCAAGACATTCTGGGCTTGATCCTCCTGGCCGCCTGCCTGAGCACACTCGCCAGTGCGCTGCTCTGCAACGTCAGCATGGCGGTCCTGGGCATCAAGGGCTGGAGTTCCCTCGGCTCGGGTTGGTGGGCGTGGCGCCTGGCGCACATGCTCGGCGACCTCGTGGTGGCTCCCGTGCTGCTCACCTGGGCAGCGCCGGGGCGGTTGCGGAGTTTGCCGCGCAGCGCCTTCGAGACCGTCGGCCTGCTCGGCGCGCTGCTGCTGGTGTGCCTGATCGTCTTCGGCGGGCCGGCAAAATCCCTGGGCATTCATTCACCTGAGCCTTACCTGGTTTTCCCGGTGCTGGTCTGGGCGGCAGTTCGGTTCGGCCTGCGCGGCGCGGTGACGGCCACCTTGCTGGTTGCCTTCGTCGGCATCTGGTGCACGCTGCACGGCATCGGCTCTTTCGCCGGCCCCTCCATACAGCAAAGCGTGGTCCTCCTCGAGGCGTTTCTCGTGGTGGCCGCCATTACCGTGTTGGTTCTGGCCGCGAGCATCGGCGAGCGGCAGCAGGCCCTGGAATCGCTGCGGCACAGCGAGGAACATTACCGCGCACTTTTCGAGAACAATCCCCACCCCATGTGGCTTCATGATACCCAGACCAGAGCCTTCCTCGCCGTCAATGATGCGGCCGCTGATTGTTACGGCTATACGAAACAAGAGTTCCTCGGCATGACGACCGCAGATCTGCAAACGCCCGGCGAAGTGGCTCCCGCCGATAACGCGGCCAACTCCTCCGCCAAAATCAGAAAGACAGGTGCCCGGCGCTATCGCAAGAAGGACGGCAGCATTATCGATGTCGAGATTGCCATCCATGATTTCCCCTTCGACGGCCGGCCTGCGCGGCTCGTGCTGGCCCACGACATTACCCAACGCACCCAGGCCGAAGTTGCCCTGCGTGCCAGCGAGGAACGCTATCGCCAACTTTTTGAAGACGTGCCGATCGGCATCTACCGGACCACGCCCGACGGCCGCACGCTGCTGGCCAATCCGGCATTTGTGCAGATGCTCGGTTTTGCCTCGCTCGAAGAATTGACGGCGCTGAACCTGGAGGAGCAGGTAGCCCTGTCCTCCTATCCGCGCACCCAGTTCCGGGAACACCTGGAGCGTAAAGGCGAAATCCATGGCCTGGAGAACACCTGGCGGCGGCGCGACCAGTCGGTGATTTATGTGCGTGAAAATGCCCGCGCCGTGCGCGGCAAGGACGGAGCGGTCCTTTACTATGAAGGCACCATTGAGGACATCAGCGACCGCGTCCGCGCCGAGGAAACCATCCGCGCCAACGAGGCCAAGTACCGCACGTTAATCGAGAACCTCGAACAGAGCATTTTCCTCAAGGACACGGAGTTGCGCTTCGTGGCTGTCAACCGCCCGTTCGCCGCGGCGCTGGGACTCTCCGAAGCGGAAATCGTCGGCAAGTCCGATCTCGATTTTTATCCGCCGCGCCTGGCGGAAAAATACCGGACCGACGATCGCCAGGTCCTCCATGAAGGAAAGCGTCTGGAACTGGAGGAGGAGAACCCGGTCGCCGGCAAGATACGTACGGTGCGTGTGGTCAAGACCCCGGTCAAGGACGATCAGGGCCGCAACATCGGCGTCCTGGGCATCTTCTGGGATGTGTCGGAACAGCGCGCCCTGGAGGCGCAGCTCCGCCAGGCGCAAAAAATGGAAGCCGTCGGTCAGCTGGCCGGAGGCGTGGCGCATGATTTCAACAACCTGCTGACGGCGATCGTCGGCAATTTGTCCCTGGTGATCTCCAGCCTGCCGGCCGACGATCCCAATCGCGACCTGCTCCGCTCCGCGGAAAAGGCCTCCGAGCGCGCCGCCATCCTGACGCGGCAAATGCTCGGCTTCTCCCGGCAAACGTTGTTACGTCCTCAGCCCACCAGTCTGCGCTGCGTTATTGAAGAGGTCGTGGGGTTGCTGCAGCGTACCTTCGATCCGCGCATCACCCTGCAGATCGATTGTCCAGACGACCAGTGGCTCGTGCAGGCCGACCCGGGACAGATGAACCAGGTCTTGATGAATCTGTGCCTGAACGCGCGCGACGCCATGCCGCAGGGGGGCAGGCTGCTCATAAAAACGGAAAACGTGCACCTGGATGATGATTATCCACGCCTGCACCTGGAGGCGCGCCCCGGCCCCTTCGCGCGGCTGCGCGTCGAGGACACCGGCCTGGGCATTCCCTCGGAAATCCGGGCGCGTATTTTCGAGCCGTTCTTCACGACCAAGGGCCAGGGCCGCGGCACCGGCCTGGGGCTGGCGGTTGTCTTCGGCATCGTCAAGCAACACCGCGGCTGGGTCGATTGCTACAGCGAGGTGGGACGGGGCACGCGTTTCGACATTTATCTGCCGCGCTCCAGCCATGACAGCCTGGTATCCACACCCACGTTGCCGTTGTCGCTGTCTTATCGCGGCACCGAAACGATCCTGCTCGTGGACGATGAGGCAATCCTGCGCGACCTGGCACGCATGATTCTGGAGAAATTCGGCTATCAAGTTCTTCTTGCCGAAGACGGCGTGCAGGCGGTCGAGGTCTATCAAGCGCAGCGGGAACAAATCAGACTTGTCGTTCTCGACCTGACCATGCCGCGCCTGTCCGGCCGCGATGCCTTCCAGCGCCTGGTGGAGATCGATCCGCAGGTGCGCGTGCTGTTCGCCAGCGGTTACTCGGCCGATCACGTCGGCGAGACGATCAGCAGCGAGCAACTCGTCGGCTTTGTCAGCAAGCCGTATCGACCGGAGGAGCTGGTGCAGAGGGTGCGCGCGGCGCTCGACCGCCAGGAAGCGCCGGCTCAATGAATGCTAAGAGCCTGAAACAAAAATGGGGACAGGCACTGCGTCCTGCTGAGCCAGTCCCCATTTTTGTTTCAGGCTCTAAGCCGATTCACTGGGCGAGCCGGCTTCCGCAAAGGGCGCCACCATGTTCAGGATGGTGCCGAGCTGACTCAGCCGGATGCCGTAGCGATCCAGGAAGTCCTGCAGCGTAAAATCGTTGTCAAGGTCCTCGGCGTTGTTCTGACTCAGGTGCTCGGTCATTTCCGCGATGAGCTTGCCGTACATTTTTTCCAGGACGGGCATGGCCTGCTTGCAGGCGTCGGATAACTCCGGGAAGTCATTGCGCCAGCGCGCCAGGAAGGCTCGCCAGCGCGCGGCTCCGTCATGGGCGCTGAGAAGCGCTTTCAGGCTGGCAAGCTGCTCGCGCTGAATTTCGACCAGCTGCCGCAGGATGGCGTCCGTCTCCGTTGCCGCTGGCGCCGCCGCGTTCACAGGCGGATAGTGCCGGGAGGACATGTCGAACTGGAACTGCATGGCTGCCTGTTCTCTAGGGGAATGCCGGTTCAGCCGCGCTGACGCTACCTTTACTTATAGCAAGGCGCGCGCCCGTGCGAAAGCCGCGCCGCTTTGAATTGCCCAGGAACAGAAACTTTCACGATTTTGCTGCTTGCGTGCCGCCGTTCCCCTGCTACGATGGCAATGGCTTGACATCGCCATTTGCCCAGGACTCGCATAGGCTCGATGGACTCGAAATCAGCTAACTCCAGCGGCCCCGACCGCCGTTCCGTGCCCCGGTTTTCTCCGAACCCGGCGACGTCGTGCCAGGCACGCAGCGCCGCCGGCTCGGACTCGCAACCGGCGACCATTCATAATATCTCCGCCGGCGGCATCAAGCTGGCGGTGCAGCGGCCGCCCGAAGTCGGCGCCTCCCTGGTGCTGGTCCTGACCAACGAAGCAGGACCTTTCATGCAGCGCATCGTCACCGTGCGCGTCACGCGGGTGATGCCGCAAGCCGATGGCAGTTATGCGCTCGGGTGCGCGTTTCAGGCGCAGCTTACCGGGCATGAGCTGCTGGCCTTGGCGCTATAGTAATCCTGACCTACCCTAGACTTTCAGGCAGATCTTGCCGAAATGCGCGCCGCTCTCCATGTACTGGAGCGCTTGCCGAATCTCGCCGAAGCCGAATACGCGATCGACCACCGGGCGAAGCTTGTGCAAGGCAATGGCTCGGTTCATCGCTTCAAACATGTCGCGGCTGCCGACATAAATTCCCTGAACGCGTGCATTTTTCATCAGGATCGGCGTCGGATTTACCTGCCCGCTGCCGCCGGACAGGATGCCGATCAGGTAAATCCGGCCGTTCATGCGCACGGCACGGAGTGATTTGGCGAAGGTGCCGGCGCCGCCGACTTCCACGACGTGATCCACGCCGCTGCCGCCGGTCAGTTCGCGGGCCTTCTCTTCCCAGTCAGGCGTGGTCTTGTAGTTGATGCCGTCGGAAGCGCCGAGTCGGAGCGCGCGTTCGAGCTTGGCATCGCTGCTGGAGGTGGCGAGCACGCGCGCACCGCTCAGCCGCGCGAATTGCAGCGCAAAGATGGACACGCCCCCCGTGCCTTGCACCAGAACGCTGTCCCCCGTTTTGAGGTTCCCTTCGGTAATCAGGGCATGCCAGGAAGTCACGGCTGCGCACGGCAAGGTCGCGGCTTCCTCGTCCGTGAGATGCTCCGGAACATGGACCACGCCATCCTCGTGCAAGACGACATGTTCGGCCAGCATGCCCTCGCCGCCGCCGCCCAGCGCGGTCCTGGCCTTTGCCTCATTAACGTCTCCGCAAAGCCACTTCTGCATGAAGATGCCGGCCACGCGATCGCCCACCTTGACGCGCGAAACCCCTTCGCCCACGGCGGCAATGTGCCCGACGCCATCCGACAGCGGCACAAAGGGAAAGCGCAACTTGGGATTGTAAAGCCCCTTCACCACGAGCAGGTCGCGGTAATTGAGCGACCACGCGCGCATCTTGATCAGCACCTGTGCCGAACCCGGCCGCGGTTCGGGCTTCTCCGTGACGGTAGGGGAGTCCAGGCCGAATTTATCGCGTAGCTCGATCACTTTCACGATGGATGCTCCTTCGATAGTTAGTAGTCAGTACTGTACTCAGTACTCGGTACTCAGTACTCAGTACTCAGTACTCAGTACTCAGTACTCAGTACTCAGTACTCAGTACTCAGTACTCGGTACTCAGTACTCGGTACTCAGTACTCAGTAGCCCGTGCTCGGTAGCCAGTAGTCAGTAGCAAATCAGGCATTAGCTTGCGTGTAACTGCTACGGCCTTATACTTCTTTCTACTGACTACTAGCTACTGACCCGTCAGGCGGAGAGTGACGATGAAAGCCAAAGGGCACCTGGGCGGCGAACTATCGGCCGAGTTCCTCGGCACCATGGTCCTGCTGGCGCTGGGCGATGGCGTGGTGGCCATGGTGATCTTATTCGACAGGGATGTGCCGGGCGAAGTGGTCAAGGGGGGCTACACGAATATCACGCTGGGCTGGGGTCTCGCCGTTTTCCTGGGCATCTGCGTGGCCGGCCGCATCAGCGGCGCGCATCTCAACCCCGCCGTGACCTTGACGCTGGCCGCCTTTCGCGGATTTCCCTGGGGCAAAGTCTTTCCCTACATGATCGCTCAGGTCGCCGGCGCGTTCGCCGGCGCGGCGCTTGTGTATGTCAATTACCTGCCGGCGTTTCGGAAATTCGATCCCGACCTGAGCAAAACCGCCGGCGTCTTTGCGACGTTTCCTGCCTTCCCCGAGGCCCCCTGGGGATTCGCGTTGCTCGATCAGGCCATAGGCACGGCGCTGCTTCTCGGCTTGATCCTGGCCATTACCGATCCTGACAACCAGCCGGTGCCCCCAGGCCTGCAACCTTTGGCCATCGGCCTGATCGTCGTGGCCATCGGCGTCTCGTGGGGCGGCATGCACGGCTATGCCATTAATCCAGCACGCGATTTTGGTCCTCGTTTGTTTACCCTGGTTGCCGGTTTCAAGAATACGGGATTCGCTACACCAGCCCTGTGGGTGCCGATCGTGGGACCCTGCCTGGGCGGCCTGATCGGCGCCATGGCCTACGATCAGCTCATTCGCCCCTTCTTGCCGGCCCGATCCGCGGAGATCAAGGAATGAGCCAGCCGACGATGCCTGCGGTCGACGTCATTCGCCGGAAAAGAGACGGCGCGACGCTCACAGCAGCCGAGATCGAGGCTTTTGTCCGCGGCGCCACGACGGGGACCTGGCCGGAATACCAGGTCGCAGCTCTGCTAATGGCGATTGTGCTGCGCGGCATGCTTCCTGAAGAGACCAGTTGCCTCACCGGCGCCATGGTGCGCTCCGGGGTGAAACTGGACCTCGCCGAATTTCCCGGCGCCAAGGTAGACAAGCACAGCACCGGCGGTGTCGGCGATAAGACTTCGCTCATCCTCGCGCCCCTCGTGGCCGCCTGCGGCGTGGTCGTGCCGATGATGTCCGGCCGCGGTCTGGGCCACACCGGCGGAACCCTGGATAAGCTGGAGTCGATTCCCGGTTTCCGTGTCGGCCTTAGCTTGCAGGAGTTTCGCACGGCCCTGCATGAGGTCGGCGCGGCCCTGATTGGTCAGACGGCCGAAATCGCACCTGCCGATAAGGTTCTCTATGCCCTGCGCGATGTTACAGCGACCGTGGAGAGCGTTCCGCTGATTTCGGCTTCCATCATGAGTAAGAAAATCGCAGAGGGTATTGATGCGCTCGTGCTCGACGTGAAATGCGGGCGCGGCGCTTTCATGAAGACCCGCGCCGAGGCGCGAACCTTGGCCGAATCCTTGGTGGCCATCGGCAAGGCGAACGGCGTGCGCACCGAGGCAATGCTGACGGCGATGGATGCGCCGCTCGGCCGGGCCGTGGGCAACAGTTTGGAAGTCATCGAGAGCCTGGAAACGCTCAAAGGTCGAGGGCCCAAGGATCTGGAAATGCTTTCAGTTGCTCTCGCGGCACGGATGTTACGTCTGGCCGACGAATCGGCGACCGCCCAGGATGCCGAGAGCAGGATTCGGGCGGCGTTGACTTCCGGACGCGGCCTGGAGAAGTTCCGCGCCATCATCGCCAAACAAGGCGGCGATCCGCGCGTGGTGGACGATTACAAAGGCCTTCCGGCTGCTCCGCAACGGCACGTCTTCGCGGCAGATCGCTCCGGTTATCTCACGAAGCTTGACGCCGAGCTTTTCGGCCGCGCGACCATGGTCCTCGGCGCAGGCCGTGAGCGCCTGGAGGACCGCATCGACTTCGGCGTCGGCGCAGTCCTCAAGGCCAAGTGGGGCGAGGCCGTCCAGGCAGGAGATCCGCTAATCGAGCTGCACTACCGCGACGCGACGCGCCTGCGCCGTGCCCTGGACCTGCTCCATCAGGCGTGCGCAATCAGCGACCGCACGCCTGAGCAACCTCTCATCCTGGAAGTCATTACCTGAAAATGCCGGCTAATGATCTGCCGCCCGGTGCCGAGGCCGCCGCCAATCATACCTCGCCGCGGGTCCGCCTGGCGACGCGCAGTTGGGCCCGAGCACGCTGCTGGTTTTTTTGCTGGGCGACGCGTTCTTCCAGCGACGCGGCCGGTGTGGACGGGGCTTCGAGCATTTGCGTCGCGGCCTGGGTGTTGATGTCTTCGCCGCGCACGGCGCGCGGCGTCAACACCGTGACGATGTTGTTGCGCACCTGGGCGAAGCCGCCGTCCACGAAGAACCGCCGGGTGGCATCGCCGCGGCGCAGGCGCAGTTCGCCGGGACCAAGCCGGCCGATCAACGGAGCGCGGCCCGGCAGCACGCCCAGCTCGCCGTCGTAAAGCGGCAAGACGACGAAATCGACCGGCTCGTCGAGCACGGCACGCTCGGGGGTGACCACGACACATTGCAGACTGCGCTGGCCAGCATCCATGGGAATTAGCCCCCCTCAGCCATGCGCTTGGCTTGCGCGGCGGCCTCTTCAATACCACCCACGTACATGAAAGCACTCTCGGGCAAGCTATCCCATTTGCCGTCGCAGAGTTCCTTGAAGCTCTGAATCGTCTCGGCCAGCGGGGTCACCTTGCCGGGTCGATTGGTGAAGGCCTCGGCCACAATGAACGGCTGCGACAGGAAACGCTCGATCCGCCGGGCGCGGGCGACGACTTGTTTATCCTCTTCGCTAAGCTCTTCGACGCCGAGAATGGCAATGATGTCCTGCAGTTCGCGGTAACGCTGCAAGATCTGTTGCACGCGGCGGGCCACGGCGTAATGCTCGGCGCCGACGTATTGCGGGTCGAGGATGCGGCTGTTCGAGGCCAGCGGATCGATGGCCGGGTAGATGCCCTTCTCGGAAATACTCCGCTCCAGGTAGATGAAGGCATCGAGGTGCTGGAACGCATTGGCCGGGGCTGGGTCGGTCGGGTCGTCCGCGGGGACGTAAACGGCCTGGACGCTGGTGATGGCGCCGCGGGTGGTGCTGGTAATGCGTTCCTGGAGTTCGCCCATCTCCGTGGCCAGGGTCGGCTGGTAGCCGACGGCGCTAGGCATGCGGCCGAGCAGCGCCGAGACTTCCGAGCCGGCCTGCGAAAAGCGGAAGATGTTATCGACGAACAAAAGCGTATCGGCGCCGGTCGAGTCGCGGAACCATTCGCACATGGTCAAGGCCGACAGGGCCACGCGCAGGCGCGCGCCGGGCGGCTCGTTCATTTGGCCGAAAACCATGGCGGTCTGCGTGATGACGGAGCGGCCGGTGTTGCCGATCTTGGTCTCCTGCATCTCCAGCCACAGGTCATTGCCTTCACGGGTACGTTCGCCGACGCCGGCAAACACGGAGTAACCGCCGTGCTGGCTGGCGATACGCGCGATCAGCTCGGTGAGGATGACCGTTTTGCCCAGACCGGCGCCGCCGAACAGTCCCGCTTTGCCGCCGCGCACCAACGGCGTGAGCAGGTCGATGACCTTGATGCCGGTCTCGAACAGTTCGGTCTTTGAGGAAAGCTCCGTGAGCGGCGGCGGCGCACGATGGATGGGCCGAAACTCGGTGGCGTTCACGGGGCCGCGGTCGTCGACGGGCTCGCCCAGCAGGTTAAAGACGCGGCCCAGCGTCTCCTTGCCGACGGGCACGGTCACCGGGGCGCCCGTATCCACGACCGGCATGCCGCGGACGAGGCCGTCGGTCGAACCCAGGGCCACGCAGCGAACGCGGTTGCCACCCAGGTGCTGCTGGACCTCGCCCGTCAGGCGCAGGCGCACGCCCTTGTTATCGGCGTCGATTCGGGTGGCGTTATAGATTTCCGGCAGGTGTCCTTCCTCAAACTCGGCGTCAAACGTCGAGCCGATCACCTGCACGACATGGCCGGTGTGTTGCCCGTTGGCGGATGCTGTGACCATTAATGTCTCCGTTAAGCGGTTCTCTACAACTTAAGCGTGCGGCCGGCGTCGATGTCCTGGATCATGCGCTCAATTTCTGCTGCGCCGTCAGGATACACCTTGTCCGCCAGGCGCTTAAGTTTAGCGATATCAATGTCCGCGCGGTTATGTCGAACCACGTTGATGAAATCGCCTCCATCGATCATCTTCTTATCGGGCGAACGGTTTGGCGAAACCATCGCAGCAAACTTGGACGCGAGGGCCATCTCCAGGTCTGGGATACGATGCGTTTCGCCAATCGCAATCGTATGTCGAAAGACAAGTTGGTAAACGGCCTGTGTCGGCTTCATCACATCGATGACAGGCTTGTTATTCGATGGCTCCAGGAAACGCGCCACTACTGGAGTGTCTTTCACCAGAAGCTTTGGGTAAGCCTTCCGAAGGGCTCGCATCGTCTTGCTAAGATCCTGTTTGCGAACCAAGATATCGACATCTTGGGTTGCTCGGGGCTGGTCGCGATAAGTGATCAAAGCATGTGTCCCCATAAGCACGCACTTGACGCCCACTTCGTTCAAAGCCTTGATCACTCCTTCCGGTGTTACCTTGACGGCCATCGGCTGGTTTGTCCGGCGAAAGTGCGAGGTCAGGAAGCTGCTGATGTGCAACGCTTCCAGATGGTTACGCACGAGCTGAGTCCTGCCATTCTGTGTTGCCTGGGGCATCTGTCTCCTCGGCGGCTCTGTTTCTACTTCAGCGCCTCTGCTCCACCGATGACCTCAGCGATTTCCTTGGTAATCTGTGCCTGGCGGGCGCGGTTATATTGCCTGCTCAGGGTCTTGATCATATCGCCCGCGTTCTCCGTGGCTGCCTTCATGGACGCGCGGCGGGCGCTCTGCTCGCTGACGGCCGCGTCCAGGAAGCACTTGAAGAGCCGCACCTTGAAGGACACCGGCAGGATCTCTTGCAGGATGTCGGCGGCGCTCGGCAGGAATTCGTATTCGATCTGCGGTCCCGCCCCGGGTGCTTTCTCTTCCTGAGCCGGCGAAGCCAACGGCAGCAAGGTATCGACGACCGGAGTCTGCCTGGCCGCGTTCAGGAACTTCATGTAGACCACTTCCACGCGGTCGATCTGTCCGGCAATGAACGCCGCCAGGTAGCGATCGGCAAGCTCCTCGACCTCGTCAAAGCGAGGTTTCTCCTCGAAATGGGTGTAGGTTTTCTCGGCCTCAACACGGTGAAAGCGGAAGTAGGTGATGGCGCGCTTGCCGGAGAGTTCCAGATGCAGGGTTAATCCTTCACTCCTGATCTTCCGGATTTCGGCGTTGGCCTCGCGCAAAATGCTGGCGTTGTAGCCGCCGCACAGGCCGCGGTTGGAAGAGAGCACCAGCAACAGCACGTTCTTGACGGTCTCGCGCTTTTGCAAGAGCGGATGCGTCATGTCGGTGGCGCTGGCGCTCAGGTCGGCGGCCAACTCCACGATTTTGCGCGTGTAGGCTTCGGCTTGGACCACACGGTCGTGGGCCTTCTTGAACCGGGCCGTGGCGATCAGCTCCATGGTCCGCGTGATTTTGCGGATGTTGCGGATGGCCTTGCGGCGTTTGACGATGGCGCGTGTTTTTGCCATGCGCTGCCCACTTACGAATACTTTGAGTAGTCCTCAGGAAAACAGATGAACCCAAAGCCCAAATATACGTTCAGGCTGTGGAATCGATCCTGTTCGATCCTTTTCTTCAATTCCGCCACGAGTTCGTCATCGTGTGGAGCGATCTCCACCAAAGCCTCTCCATTGAGGTAGTCTGCGCGCAAAATGCGGTAGACCCTGTCCTTCCACCGAAAGGGCTGGGTCTTCAGAAATCCAGTCCCTGTAACCTGGTCCATCGCTCTCTCCTTCGCTAACAGATGGCGATGCTCCATAAGCTGGCGAGCTCCCTCTTCGGTGAGGAGTTGCTCGGTCTGAAAACCGTCCCAATTACCCCCAGCGGCCAATTCGTCCGTCGGCTGCTGTATGATGGCCTGTTTATCGATCATGGTTCACCTCGCAACTTGAATGCTTAGTAGGCGGTGATGACGAATACCTGCTTCTCATCATCCAGCTGATTATACCGCCAGATGATCTTGATCCTGCGCCCAGACGGGCATTCGCCGATGCTCTCCCAATAGGTTCCGTGTTGAGGATGCGTCCTTTTCTTCAAGTCGATACGCTGGTGCCATGCATGTTCTACTTCATCTGCTGACAGGTTGTGGTTGTCGATTTTCTGGAGATTGAACTCAATCCAGATGAACGTAACCAAGTCATGTTCCTCTGCTACGTCGGCGGCCGGAATTGTCCTTGGAACGATTCAACGGCCGCGGCCAACTGTTTCTCGAGCGCGGGAGACAGCTTGCGCTCCTTCATCAAGGTGTTGCGCACGTCCGGCTTCTGCTCGCGCATGTACTGGAGGAACTGCTCCTCCCAGGCAGCGACCTGCTTCTGAGGAATCTTGTCCAGATAGCCCTTGGTACCGGCAAAAATCACCATGACCTGGTCGACCACGTTCATAGGCTTGAATTGCGGCTGCTTGAGCAATTCCACCATGCGATAGCCGCGATCCAGCTGAGATTGCGTGGCCTTGTCGAGCTCGGTGCCAAGCTGAGCGAACGCTTCCAGTTCGCGGAACGCCGCCAGGTCCAGGCGCAAACTGCCGGCGATCTGCTTCATGGCCGGCACCTGCGCCTTGCCGCCGACGCGCGAGACGCTGATGCCCACGTCGATGGCCGGGCGCACGCCGGCGAAGAAGAGGTCGGGCTGCAGGTAGATCTGGCCGTCGGTGATCGAAATCACGTTGGTCGGGATGTAAGCGGATACCTCGCCTTCCAGCGTTTCGATAATTGGCAATGCCGTGAGCGAGCCGCCGGTGCCGGGGACCTTGGCAACCTTGTGGCCCGGAAGCTTGGGCAGCTCCTCTTTGACGGCGTGCTCTTTTTCGAGCGGCCCGGTGAACACGACCGGCGTGTTATCGGGCTTGCGGAGCACCGACCAATCGTTGGTAACCTTCGACTCATCGGCGTCCGCGGGGACGACCACCCAGCGCTCCGCCGTCTTGGCGGACCGTTCCAGCAACCGGGAGTGGGCGTAGAAGATATCGCCGGGGTAAGCCTCGCGGCCGGGCGGCCGCCGCATGAGCAGCGACAACTGACGGTACGCCGCGGCCTGCTTCGTCAGGTCGTCGTACACGCAGAGCGTGTCACGGCCTTGCTCGTACATGTAGTATTCGGCCATGGCGCAGCCGGCGTAGGGAGCGACGTATTGCAGCGGCGCTGGGTCCGACGCGGAGGCGATGACCACGATCGTGTAATCCATGGCGCCGTGCTTGCGCAGGTTTTCGATCACCGCGGCAACCGTCGATTCCTTCTGGCCGATGGCAATGTAAACACAGATGACGTTCTCCTGGCGCTGGTTGATGATGGTGTCCACGGCGATGGCGGTCTTGCCGGTCTTGCGGTCGCCGATGATGAGTTCGCGCTGGCCACGGCCGATGGGGGTCATGGAGTCGATGGCCTTGATGCCGGTTTGCAGTGGCTGGGTGACCGGCTGCCGGTGAGCGATGCCGGGCGCAATGGATTCGACCGGCCGGCTCAGGTTGGTGACGATGGGGCCTTTGCCGTCGCGCGGATTGCCGAGCGGGTCCACGACGCGGCCGATCACGGCGTCGCCCACCGGAACGCGCAACAGTTCGCCGACCGCGCGGACCTCGTCGCCTTCGGCGATCTCGAAATATTCGCCGAGGATGATGACGCCGACGGAATTCTCTTCGAGGTTGAAGGCCTGGCCGCGCACCTTGGTGCGCGTGAACTCGACCATTTCCCCGGACATGATGCCGGACAGGCCGTAGACGCGCGCGATGCCGTCGCCGATTTCGAGAACGCGGCCGACCTCGCGGGCCTCGATCTTGGAGCGGTAGTGCTCGATCTCAGGTGTCAGCACTGAAACGATTTCGTCCGCTTTGAATCTCATAACTGCTTCTCGCGATAATTTGGTCCCGAATATTCTCCAGTTGTGCCCGCACCGACAGATCGTAGAGCCAATCGCCCACGCGCACGACCATGCCGCCCAGCAAATTGGGATCGACCTGCGTTTCCAGCACCGGCTCCTTGTGGAAGGCGGCTTGCAGCTCCGCGCGCAGGCGCTCCTGCTGGTCCTGCGCCAGGGCCACGGCGCTCTTCACTTGCACGCGCATCTTGCCCGCCCGTTCATCGAGCAGTTCCCGATAGGCGTCGCGAATTGGCCGCAGCAGGCCCGCGCGCTCATGGTCGTTGAGCACCAGCAGGAAATTGATGAACAGGTCGCCGGCGCGGCCGGCGAAGGCGGACTCGATGACTTCCGCCTTGCGCTTGCGGTCGACGGCCCCGCTGGAAAGAAACTCCTCGAAGAGCGGATCGGCCTTGAACACCTGATCTACCAGCGCTTGCAACTCCTCAAAAAGCTCCGCGGCCAGCCCATGGCTTTCCGCGGCGCGGAGCAGGGCCTCGGCGTACACGCGCGCGATGCGCTGGGTGTTGACCTCGAGCACCGTCTCGTGATGCGCGGCCTCCTCGATCGGATTCTTCGAATCGGCATTAGGAGTCATGATGACAGGGCAGCTAGCTGAGGCTGCCGTCTTTCCCCACAGTCCGCAGTTCCGCAATGGCCTCATCCACTAGCCGGCGATGATCTTCGATGTTCAGGTGCCGCCGGATCGCCTTGGCCGAGACGAGCGTTGCCAGCTGGGCAGTTTGCGTCCAAAGTTCCTGCAGCGCCTGATCGCGGGCCAGCGCGATTTCGCGTTGCAAGCGTTCGCGTTCGCTCTGGATTTCTTTGCGGGCTTCCGTGATCATCTCGTCTTTCGCCCGCTGGGCGTCCCGTCGCGCCTCGTCCATGAGCTGACGAACTTTATCCTGAGCGCTGCTCATTTCCTTTTGCAGCTCGCCACGCATTTGCTGCGCTTCGCTGCGGGCGCGCTGAGCTTCCGTTAGTGCTTCCTTAATATTTGTCTCACGCCGATGAATCCCTTGAAGCCAGGGCTTCCAGGCCAGCTTGTGCAAAACGATCAACAAAAGGACAAAGACCACGGCAGTCCAGAGGCCGAGATCCCAGCTGATGGCGAGGAGATTGATGTCCTTCTCCGCCTGCAGTTCGTCAACCTCGCCCTTGCTCAATAAGTCCTTCAATCGGTCGACGTCGGCCGGATTGCTTGCGTCAAAAGTCATTTCCCGGTCTTCGTTCTCCCCGGGCAGATGGACCAGCGCCCTGTACTTCTTGCCCGCCTCCTTTTTTCCCTCGGCGCGTGCCGGGCTATGTCGAGCAAGAAGGACTGCACACGCTAGCAGAATTAATAGCACTTGGATCGACGATCGACGCATGACACCCTCAGCAAATACAGCAGGCAAGACCTTGCCGATGCAAGACAGCTTAAGACTTAAGGGCCATGATGATGCACACGATCAAACTGAAGAACGTGGCGCCTTCGAGAAGGGCAGCGATCGTAATCATGCTTGCGCTAACCTGGCCGGCGACTTCCGGCTGGCGAGCCATGCTTTCCAGGGCGGCCGAGCCGATCTTGCCAAAGCCGAGGCCGGCGCCGATCAACGTCAAGGCGCAGCCGATGCCGGTGCCCATGGCATTGCCGTAGAAGGCGCTTGCGCCCTGGTCACCAGTAGCTGCCAGAAGGGGACTGGCCATGAACAGCAGCACACCGAAAGATACGCAGGCGAGCCGAATGATCTTTTCATTCATGGAACGAATTCTCCTATTTGACTCTTTGCGACCTCAACGACCTATTGATTCAGGCAACTTCTTAATGTTGCGGATGCAACGTCATCCCAAGAAAAAGCGCCATCAGAAACGTAAAGATGTAAGCCTGTAGGAACGCGACAAAAAGTTCCAGAAGACTGAGGGCAGTAACTCCCAGCACGCTGGCTAGTGTGATGGGCCAAAACAGGTAGAACGCCGTGTTGTGGGACATGACGATAAACAACAGAATGACAGCCAACACGGTATGGCCGGCAAACATATTGGCGAACAAACGCACGGCAAGCACGAACGTCTTGATGCCTTGGCTTAGCGCCTCGATCACCACTATCATCGGTATGATGAATAAACCCATGTGATAAGGTACGTGCATATGCGGCACATACGACTTTAGATAGCCGCCGATACCCATCCTGGAAATCGCGCTACCGTGGATGAAGATAAATGCCGCCACGGCAAAGACCGCGGTCACCGTGAAGCTGGCTGTCGGCGAGCCGCAATACGGCAGCATGCCGAACAGGTTGCAGAACAAAATGAAGATAAAGAAGCTCCAGATATACGGCACATAATGGTCGGCGTCGTGCTCCCCCAGGTTTGGTTTGGCGACCCGGTCTCGAAAGAAGGTCAGCAAAGACTCAAAGGTGTTGAACCAGAATCCGGTCGGCGGCGCGCCGCTCTGAGCGCGGCGGGCAAAGGGGACAAAAATCGCCACCACGACGATGGCCGCCAGCAGCTCAAGGATCATGAACTTCGTGATTTGAAAATCGCCGTACAGAGGCAAGTGAATCCTCGGCAAACGATATTCCCACCTGAACGTCTCGAAGAATTCGAACCGCCCAGCATCCATCACGTGATCGAATGGACTCGCCGCCATACTTTACCTCGAAACGCTCGCCTGACGCCGCTATTCAGGCTTCACGGCCGGCTGCTTCTTACCTAGCAAAAGCACTTCCAGGGTTAACGTGAACATGTAAAACAGCAACAACCAGATCCAGAATGCCGGCTCATGAAAGTACGGCCCCAGGGCAGAGAGCACAAGCCCGCCGCCAAGCACGAAGCCCAGGCGCAGACCCGTCCCGCCGAAAACCAGCAAGAGTTGTTGCTGGGGGGAAGAAACGGGCCGATAATGTGCCCAGAGCATGGTCAAGGACGCGGGGACTAGGCACAGGACCAGTGCGACAAGGCTGTAAATGATGCCTGTTTCCCCAAAGAAAAACCGCGCAGGCAGGAAAGCAACCGCCCAGAGACCTACGGTGCTCGCAATCAACACGCCGACCCGACTTGTCACTGTTGTTCTCGCTCACTCCGCGCGGAATTCTCTTTTGTGCGCCGATTGAGAATGGCAAGCAGATGCGCCATCCCCCCCACCAAGCCCAAAATCGCGCCCGCGATACTGGCCCAGGGCCCCCACCCAAAGTAGTAATCGAGTGCCGCGCCTATGCCGACGGGAGCGGCCATCTCGAGGCCGATCTGCGAGAGCACCGCTAGCTGTCCCAAAAGCTTGAAATCCGGCTCGCCCTTGGGCATGGGAACACGCTCTCTGCCCACTCCCGACGTGATGCGGCTGGGAACGCTCTAAATCGCCATCCTCTCCTGGCTAATGGTTCTTACTATGCGTGGGTATTCTCAGACCCCGGAAACGAAAGTCAACGGCTGTTCGTGTATTTTTTCACGAAGTTTTTGATATCGCGGAAAGCCCTGGACAGGCCGTGCGGCAAGGTCGGATCACCCTGAAAATGCCGCAGATTTCGAGAAAATCACGGGGGGCAAGCCACATTTGAGAGTCCGATAAAGCTTGGGTAGGCGTCATTTTCGTGGGTACTTTTCTAGGCGGCGATCGCCCAGAATGCATCCCACTGGCTGGCATCGCTGCGATACAGGGCTCTGAGGTGAGCCACGGCATCTGATCCTTCTTCGCCCCAGC
>Ga0185299_10001659_pt1 | contig 40130 bp, 40 predicted proteins | sample PaiPotPPA55metaG_FD_128002 | JGI IMG/M metagenome (GOLD analysis project Ga0185299, IMG submission 128002) | Iron sulfur acid spring bacterial and archeal communities from Banff, Canada, to study Microbial Dark Matter (Phase II) - Paint Pots PPA... ...
GTTGCCAGATCGCTCGGTGTAATCAGGTAAAGAGCAGGCGGCCTCAGTAATAATTGTGAAGGTCTGCTAAATATTGAAATGACCGATCGGCATTAACACTGTTTGTCGAGATCGGATCTTTTACGCGGCGCGTTCGTGAGCGGTAGCGAGCTCATTGGACGGGTCGAGATGCTGATAGACGCTATGCGGATTACTGCATGCGAAACCGGCTTCACCGTTGTCGACCATGCATTAGGGTTCACCGCGTTGCGCGAGGACGCAAGTGGCTACCTTCTGTTTTGTCTCTCGACCGGCGAATGGTCGATCTATGACGGTCGGACCGCCCAATTAGTTCGCGATGGCTACGGCCTTGTATCGTTCCTCGCCGCAGCGCGTCGATATTTCGATTTGCCTGTCGAGAAGGCTGACGCGATCCAGCGGGATTATGCGGCTTAGCTCCCGCAGCGTAACACCCGTGATGGTAATCCCGAATTAACTCTAAGTTGAAATAAATAATCAAGACTGCCTCGCTACCGTGGTTGCCATGTACAGCATGGCGCCATCTGAAATCGCAGGCCTGCTCACATTGGGGGCGATCTTTTATATGATCGTCTTGAGCATTTACTTGGAGCTATAGAGCCAACACATGGACCCAAACAGCTTCGGCGAAACTCCCGCGAACGACGATTACGCGGATGATGTATTGGCTCAAGTACCCGAGCTACCTTCGCATATCAAACGATGGACAGTGAGACACAAGGCGGCCGTGATTGAAGCTGTTCGCGGAGGCTGGGTGGCAATCGACGACGCCTGCCGGCTTTACAATCTCTCAGTCGATGAGCTTTTGGCTTGGGAGCGGGATCTAGACCGCTATGGCATCCACGGTCTGCGCACCACTCGCTACCAAATATATCGCCAAACTGAAGTGCGGAGGGGATAAGTGGACCTTCGCGCCGAAAAGCTGGCCTTGGCAATGCTCGCTCGTCATGGCATCGCGGCGATCTGGAAATTACATATCATCGCCGGTCACGCGCACCGGGACGGCTATCACAGCTCCGCAGCCTTGGTATTGGAGATTGCTGACGCCGCGGAGGACGCCTGGCACAGGGCGACAGAGCCCGCGCGCTGACGATTTAACCGGATCGCCTGCGAGACTAGCCAATTCAAATCGCAGAATTTGGTCGGGTCAGGTCCAAGGGATTTTCCCGATCACTGCGGGCAATCGGACGCGACACCGCTCAACCTGACCCGTAGCTCGATTATTGTCGAACCCTGTGCATTGCCAAGGGCGGTCAGCGGGGCCGAAGCTGATCCGCGGTGTTTGGCTTGTCGCCCGACGCTCCGGTGGTTCGTTCCGCGCCGAATCGCGCTTCAGATTGGTTCCTAGCGATTGCATTCGATGCTGCGGATCTTGCATTGGCTTTTCGTCCGCCTCTGACAACTCCGATTCGCGGCTAATCCAGCCGATGCACGTTGCGGTCGTTTCGCGCCGCCCCAAGCTGTGCTGTTATCGTCTATTGCGATTGCACCGCACTCTCGCGCCGCCGTCCGGAACACGATCTTACATTTACCGCTGCCGCATTTCTTCAACGCCGCGTCATCAGCCTTCGCTTGCGTTGCTTCGTTGGCGCTAAAGCCATATTGGAGGGTGGTTTCATCAAGCGCTAACGCACCGTATGCGGCTAGTGCAGGACCAGCGTCGATCGCCAGCATCGCGACGGTAAAAACTCCGGCCACACTGATCATAGGATGCATCGCGAATCCCTCGCCTCAGCCATTGTTGATCGAGTGTCACGCGCAGTATCCCCCATTCAGCGCGGAACGCGGCAATGAGCCTTCGCCGGGCAGGCGGGAGCACTCCCAACTTGCGCTTCCAGGTCATTCTTCGTCGCGCGAGCTTACCAAATTCTCAGAAAGTGCAGGATGGACGCATGGCACGCGCGCTGAGCGCTACCGCCACAAAGCGACGCGCATTCATGATGAGGCTGAGTCGATTGCCGATCACGGCAGCGATAGCGACCGGCGAGGCGGTTGGCGTTTTGGGGATTAAAGATTATCGGCTTCAGCCAACAGGATTGCTGCGCAGTCTCTCAGCCATTCGGCACGGTTGAGCACGAAATGGATTTGAAAATCAGGACCGTTTACCGGCAGCACGGTCGAGAGGTACCCAAGCAATTTATCGGCATCAACTTCGCGGAGCCGGTAAGCGATCTCCGCAAGAATTTGATTGCGTTGCCGGGTACGCCCGAGCCGATCGGCGGCAACGCGCCGGCCGCTGAGATCCACAACATTCATGCCGGATGTGTTCCGCCGTTGACGCAAGGCGCAGCATGAGCCGATCAGGTTAACGGGTGATTTCTATAGGCGTGCGCTGCGCCGGACGAGATCCGCTAGTCCCGGCATCCATCATGGAGCGCTGATGCCCGTGGTGCTGCGCATGGATGCGAGGGCAGTGCGATTGCGTCTTCGCGCTGCCATTTGGCGATTTCCGTTTGCTGCGATTTCACCATAGTAGCGCCGCCAAGGATGCTGCCGCCGATAATGAGCCCGATGATCGTGTATCCGAGAAAATGAGCGTGCATCACTTGCGTCCTTGAGCCTACCGATCACCGGCCCTGACACTCTGAGTTATGTCGATTTCAACGTGCTGCTGTACCGGCTTGTAATTCAGCACGGCGGTACCGCCCACGATGGCGCCGGCGATGACAACGATCGCGACGACAGCCGAGATAATCAATATCAGCGGTTTGCGGCTGCCGGCGTCACGCTTGCCATTGGCGTAGCTTGCTGCCCTGCCTTCCACGGGGCTCGCGGATAGACCCATGTTCCCCTCCCCATATCTCACCTCATCACTGGCCCTATCACGGTGAAGGTTAAGGAGCGGTAATCGAGATCGTGTCTTCGCCGCGGCCGCGGTCGAATAGGCACTACGGGACACAGGAACAGCGGCAACTCGCGGAACGGGTTAGGGCCGCTCGCGGCCATGGCGCACTGATAGCCGATTTTGAGCGCCGCGCGGCCAAGCTGGAGCGACTAGCGCGTCCTCTGGAAGCCCCTATTTACGAGCCTCGAAAGTTAAGCCTTACGCCGACGGATCAGGCCGAAACCGAGGAGCGCTGAACCGAAAAGCACCAGACTGACGGGCTCGGGCACCGGCTCCAGCTGCCCACGGATCTCTCCGCCAGGGAACATCGTCGTGTGAATGTTAAAGTACGTTTGTCCGCCTTCGATACCCGCGATCAGAGCGTGTTCGGCGTTTGCAAGACCGCCCTCTAGAGTGACGAAAGCCGGGTTGTAGATCAGCGACTGTGTGAGATCAAAAACCACTGACGAGTAGTTCCCGGCGGTCACTCCCAAAGGGAACCCCGGAAAAGCCGGAACCGTGGTAGCCACCCCGACATTGGTACCGAGCGGCGCGCAGCAGTGGATATGGGCGGCCACATCATTCGTGGTAAGGCCGCTAAACACCGCGTTGACCTGCAGGGTTTGAGCGGTCGGGTCAAGGATCACCGTTGCGAGCCCCGTTCCAGGCGACGTGTTAGACGGGACCTCGTTGAGCCCACTTAGATTGGCCACGAACGTTATTGGTGTCGCAGACACGGTAGATGCGGCGAGCATCATGCCTGCGGCTATAACGAATACCGACAATAATGATTTCATCTCGCCCTCCCCAGAATTTCCAGATCGTAAAAGGAGCGGCGCAGCGCTCGATCTACAGATCCCCCGTGATGACGGGCTAAGTTTCGGTGCGAGAATGTGCGTTTTAGGCGAGGAAGGTTAACGCCGTTTGCCACAGCAACGCAAGGGTTCACGGTTGTACCGCAATCACAACCGCGGGAGGGTTTAGGCCGGATCTAAAGTCGCAGCCCACTTAATCGAGACAACCGCCTTCCCGCGCTGATCGCATTCCCGGCAGCGCAACCGCCGTTCCAAATCGAGCACGCGGGTAGCCGGCGGCAGCCATAGCCCGTTGAGCAGCGAGCTAGGCGGGATCAGCGCGTCATGGCCGCACGCGGCGCACTCCACCTTCGCGAAATCGCCGGGGCTTTTCGGACCCTATAGAGGGCGTTACGGTGGGGGCCCACGGCCGTACTGAACAAGAAGCCTCCCCGGCGATGCAATGGACCCGCGCGCAATCCGGGTCGAAGAGAACGCGCGCCCGAAAGCCAGCCTGGCCCGACAACCCGCCTATCTTGTTATCTTTTGTTCCTGGGTTTCCTCTATTTTACAGTCTATGGGGTACGCCCTGAAGGACTGCTGAGGAACACAAGTTTTTTCGTCATGTAAGCTTTCTTCAGTGAGCGGGTATCCGCGAGAAAGACGCTCAAAGCAACCGTTGATAGAAGTACGAGGGCAAGAGGTATTGATTAACCACCATCTCGACATTTCTACTGAACTCACCGATATCGTTTCCATTTTTCACGAACAGACAAATATACTTATCAAGTTGACCATAGTATGTAGGAATGAGTTATCTTATGGTAAATCTCATAGAAAGCGGCGATATCAACGCTAACTGTACAGTAGCCAACAACAGTTGAGATTGTTTTTGATCAATGTACTTCCAACCATTTGTTAATAGACGCTTATAGTCTATAATTTTGTCTCCCACAAAATTCCGATAATGCTGTTCATATGAAAGTCTAGGATTATAACCAATATCCGTAACAATCAATTTGTCTAGATCATTTAATATGGTCATAAGGGCGGCAAAGCTGTCGACTTGCTTAGAATATAAATTACTTTCGTACGTCGCTCGCACTTGCTGCTTCGCTATATCCTCTTGATGCGACAAGAAGATGAGGGCGTACGCCGCGACAAAGGCCGAAGCGATGGCAGCTATAGCACTTGCGCAGGCGGCGACGGTATCCGCCTTCCATCGCCGCACCGGCTCACCCCATACCGGCACCATTTTCACCTTTCTCGATAGTGGACCGGACCCAGAGCTACCTCTCCCGTCGAATGCGCTGCGTCGCCGTACGGCCTAGCGCAGGTGGCTATAAATAGGCCGGTTTTTGAACAACATTCAATGCATGTTCCCAACCTGACCGAAGACGAAATCGCCGGCCTGATTGGCTACGCGCGAGAGAAGTTCGCGCAGAGCGCTACCTGTTTTCCCCAGCGCTGCGGCAATCCGTGAAGTGCTGGCCAAACTCGACCCGACGCCGAAATCCGAGCCCTTGCCGCCCTTCGTGCGCTGAGCCCGATTCGCCTTCCGATCACCGGCTAGCCTTCGCCGAAACCGCGGTCACCTCCTGCAAAGCTGGACCGAATGGTGGCTCACTTGCGCCCGCAGGCATCGACAGGGATGCTTCCTAGCGCAGTGGGCCATGCTCCACAGGTTCGCCCATTGCAGCCTCCCTATCGAGAAAGGCCTCGGCCCGGTGTTCAAAGCGCCGGCCACATTTTTGGGAAGTAACTCGGGAGAAGCATCGATGCGGATCACCTCCTCTGCTGCGTTGCTCTTGGTCATCGCATCCACGTTGCTTGCATGCGTACACGAGACGACCGTTTTCCATAGCCTCAATGGCACGAACTATTTCAGAGGGACGCAGTAGCGCCGGCTGTTTCGCCGAGCCCGGCGCGTGATCTTGCGGACTCGCGGTGAGAGGCGTTCCGTTACGCCGTCGCCCACCGCTTAACCCATTCTCGTGTATGCCACAGCCGCCGTTTGTCTTTTCTTAAATCCGTCTCATGTTCTTATGCGACCGGCATTCGTTGCCGCCATTCTTGGGGGAAATCTAATGATTGGAAGAGTTGTTCGCGGCTTGGCGCTCGCCACTGCGATTGCGATGGTTTCTGGCATGGCTCCGGCCAACGCGGGAGGCGGCGTCAGCCCCGGGGCAGCGGTCGGCATTGGGCTGGGCTCGTTCGCGCTCGGTACCGCGGTCGGTTCGGCGGCGAACCCATACTACGCCCCGGGCTATTACCCGTACGGCTATGCGTATGCACCGGCCCCGGGCTACTATCCCGCGGCACCTTACTATCCGCCGCGCAGCTGCTGGGATCCGTATTACCGGCGTTATTACGCCTGCTAAATATCCCGCTACGGACGGGCGGTTCCGGCTGACGAAATCGGAGAGCGGGTCAGATCGAGCGCCGTTGACCCTCAGCCGGGCTCACAAAACGTTAGGTGCGTGTGGACCGTGTGGCTCAACGGAAGACATCGGCGATAACCGCCGAGATCAACGCGAACACAGCTACCCAGGCGAGCGCTTCGATAACTGCCTTTAGGCGGGATTGGATCATTCGTCCCCTGAACCAAGAATGACCGGGCCAACGACCGGCGGCCCTGCGGCATGACCGCTCATTCCCGATGGTGTCGGCCTTCGCCTTCGGCCGCTGAGAGATAGCTGTCGATCGCGACCCGCGCTCGGTCGAAAATGTGCCGGCGATGATGGCTGTCATCGGCTGAGCCCTTTGCGCGAGCCCTGCTTTACCCGCCGGCGCTCGCCGAATTTCATCTGCCGCGGCCGGCGCGCTCGCAGCGGTTTCGCTGAACCCGCTGGGCCTCGTCATTCTCGGCGATGGACATTCGCGACGATGAAGATCGCCTGATCGTTACCCTTGTTCTCCACCCAGTGCTTTCGCCGACCGAACTCCGCAAAGACCTCGCCCGACCTAAACTCCTCCGTCACGCCGTCGTCATGGTGGTTGGTCAGCACACCGGACAGCATGTAGACAATCGTCGGATCACCCTGATGGCTGTGCAGGCCGATATGGCCGCCCGGCTCGACAACCGCGCGGCTGAGACGCAGGTCGCGGTTTTGTACGCTGTCGATTTCCTTGGCGAGGTCGATGCTGGCGAGCACGTCCTCGGCAACGCCGCGGTAGTCCGATGGAGCGGCCTGCTGTCCAAGAACATAACCGGCCGTTAGCAGCGCCATTGCGGCGGCACTCATCGGCCATTTCCGAGCCCAATTCTTCATCGTCGAACCCCTATTCGGCACCGCCGCCCGCCCAGTTTCATCTGCCGCGGCTGGCGAACCCTATCGCCGATCGCGACACTGGTTCCAACGCCGGCTTCCGGCAATAATTAACCGCGAGGATGGGTGAGGACGGCCCACGCTTCGGGGTACATTCAATGTCCATGATCCGACGGCGGGATTTGCTGAAGGCGGCAGCGGCGGCAACGCTTGCGGGCGGGCTCGCGCCGCGCATTGGGCAGACGGAAAGCGCGAGGACGCTGCGGTTTGTCGGGGTCGCCGATCTCAGCGTGCTTGACCCGGTCGTGACCGGCGCGCGGCCGACGCGCAATGCCGCCTATCTGATCTTCGACACGCTCTACGGCCTCGACACCGAATGGCAGGCACAGCCGCAGATGGTCGCCGGCCATAGCGTCGAGAATGATGGGTTGGTGTGGAACCTGACCTTGCGCGACGGTCTGCGCTTCCACGACGGCGAGCCGGTATTGGCGAAGGATGTCGTTGCCAGTATCCGCCGCTTCGCCCCGCGCGTCATCTTCGCCACCGCGCTAATGGACGCGACCGACGATTTGTCGGCGCCAGACGACAAGACGGTGCGCTTCCGGCTGAAGCGGCGCTTCCCGCACCTACCGGAGGCTCTGGCCGGTCCTGGCGGCAACGCGCCGGTGATCATGCCTGAGCGCCTGGCGCAGGAATCGCCGTTCAAGCCCGTCTCCGAGATTATCGGCAGTGGCCCCTACCGGTTTCTGAAGGACGAGCATGTCAGCGGCGCCCGCGCGGTGTTCGCCAGGTTCGCGGAGTACAGGCCGCGCGACGGCAGCAAAGTAGGCTTCACGGCGGGGCCGAAGGTCGCACATTTTGATCGCATCGAGTGGCTTACGTTAGATCCGTTCTCGGCTGAGGCGGCGTTGCGCAAGGGCGAGATCGACTGGTGGGAAAACCCGTCGCGCGACCTCGTCGACCGAGTCATCGGCGACCCGAACATCACCGTCGTCTCGCATTTCGCGACGGCGAACGGCATCATGACGTTCAATCAGCTGCATCCACCATTTAACAACCCGGCGATCCGGCGCGCGCTGCTCGGCGCGATCGACCAGGCCGAGGCGATCTCGACGATCGCCGGCGCCGACCACGACAACTGGCATGACGGGATCGGCCTGTTCGGCGCCGGGACGCCGTTCGCGACCGATGTCGGGATCGAGGTGCTGAAGGGGCCGCGCGATTACGCGAAGGTCACGCGTGCCTTGGCGGAGGCCGGATACAACGGTGAGAGGGTCGTCGTGATGGCGCCGACCGATGTCCACGAGCTCGGCGATCTCACGCGAACCGGCGCCGAGCAGCTTCGGCGCGCCGGGATGAACGTTGACCTGCAGGAGATGGATTTCGGCAGTGTGATCCGTCGCCGCGCCAACCAGGGACCGCCGGACAAGGGCGGCTATAATATGTTCTGCACGCTGATCGACCGCTCGTTGCCGAACATCCATCCGTACGGCCATCTCGCGATCCGCGCCGACGGCAAGGAGCCGATCAACGGTTGGGCCAGCAGCCCGAAGATAGAGGAGTTGCGCACTGCATGGCTGGCAACGGCAGATTTGGCCGAGCAGAAGCGGCTCTGCACCGAATTGCAGAAGCAATTGTGGGAGGACGTGCCGTTCATCCCGTTGGGCGAATACTGGCAGGCGTCGGCCTATCGCAAGGATCTAACCGACGTTGTCCCGGGCTGCTTCACTGCATTCTATGGTGTTCGCCGCGTCTAGCCGCTGCCGAATGGCAGTAGATGCGCTCAGGGAAGTGGATGTAGGGGATGTTAGGGGATGTCTTCCGGCCGTCGTTCCAGGAATGGCCGCGCAAACCCAGGAACAGGACAGCCATTTTCCCACTCGCGGGATATAGACATCCACTAAGATCCACTACATCCACTTGGCGGGGGCCGGCGGCGGCGGGTACGGATGCCTATGCCGACTGCACTCGCCAGCGATTCTCACCGTCCTTTTTCGTGTCCGGCATCAGGCGCAACTCGCCTACCATCTTTCCTTTGTTGCGGCCGAGCCAGGTTCCCAAGCGGCGGCTGTTGATGACGCCACCGTCACCGGCAACGACGAGCAGGGATTCGCGGAATTCGGCATAAAGAAAGCCCGGCGCGTTCGTGTCTAAGCCGCCAGACCCTGGCAGATACCGCGTTGTCGCACGGTCGATCAGCGCCTTCACCGTGACGGCTTTGTCGATGGCCGCGTTCCACTGCGTCAGCACCGCCGCCAACTCTTGCCGCCGCGGATCTTCGGCACGGGCGCGTTCCATCGTGGCGCAGGGATCGGGCTCGCCGAGCCAGATGAGCGCGTCGCGCACCCAGCGCGACCAGGTCTCGAAAGAACCGAGCGGTATCGTTCCCTGGTCAGGCCGGCCGGCAACGTGATAGGCGCGCAGGATCGTGAGCGCGGCGGCGGCGAATTTGGCGCGGTGGCGTCGCACCACTTCGATCGGATCTTCCGTCGTAAACGTGCGCGTCTCGGGCCGCTCGATCTGCGCATCGAGCGATGCGACAAGCGTGCGGCGCGTCATGTCGCCGATCACCGCCAGGTTGTTGCCGGTGGCGAACATGGCGGCGTTTGACACCACCGTCTTGTTCACGGACTTGCCGAGAATGCGGATGTCCAGCTTGGGCTGGGTGAGCGCCTGGCACAGCAGTTCACCGCCAAGCGGCTGCTCGCAGTTGTCGAATGAGATCAGCGTATCGGCGGCTATCAGCGCCGCGCCGAGCCGCTTTTCCATCTCTTCCTCGGTCTTGCCTTGCGCCAGGACCGGTGCTTCGTGGCCGCTGGCGATCATCGAGGCGAGATCGACGAGCTTGGACTTACCAGTGCCGGCAGTCGGTGCCGTGAAGGCGTGAAGCGGGGCGTGCGGGATCGAGCGGCGGATCACCGCAGTCAGGATTCCGGAAAAAGCCACTGAGCGGCTGGCCGAGCGCCCTGGCAATTCGGCACCGTTTTGGTCGACATCGTTGACGAACGGGAACTCGCTGATCAGCGCCTTCAGCATTTCGAGCGCGAGGGCAGCACCGTCCTTGGTTGGCTGAGCCGGGATGGGCGGATAGTCGACGCCACGGGGATCGTACAGGATGCCCGTCGCGGCGTCGTAACCGGGCTGATCGAGAATCGAGCCATCAGGGCGCAGCGTCGGTGCGTTGGCAATGCCGCTGAGCACGCGCAAATTCCAGTCGCCAGTGCGTTCGAGATAGGCCGAGGCAACGTTTGGTGGACAGTTGATCGAGACGTAATCCTTCTCTTTGGCGTTGTATTTCTGGAAGTCCACGAAACGCGTGAAGCGCTCGATCATATGCGGCGCTTTTATCGGCACGAGGCGCAGAGCGCTCGTTTTGCGGTCATCGGCGATCGTCACCATCGTTGGCGCGGGGCGCACGACGAAGTCGCCGCGCTGGAAGATGGCGCCGTCGTGCTCGATCAAGATCATTTCCGCTTCATCGATCGAGGCCGGCAGCGAGCCGCCACCGACTTTGACGATGGGCAGGCCGCGCCCTTCCTGTTGCTTTTCCTGTTTACCGCGTTTACCGGCGGCCGCCTTTCGCTTGCCGTCGGTCCAGTAAGGCAAGTTCTCATTGTAACCGCCGGCCGGCTGGATCGGCTTTGCAAGCCCGTTGGCGCCGGGGGGCGGAAGCGGAATCGGCAGATGAACCCAGTCATGGCCGTTTGGCATCGCCGATTGAGCACCAACCACCGGCGGCGCATGGCCCGGGTCGTGGCCATTCGGTGTTGCGAGCGACGGTTGCGAGCGAGCATCCCGTTTCGCCCGCGCCAGGGGTCCAAGGATCTCGCCAGCGCGCTCGGTCAGTTCGGGGTACCGTCGGCCTGTTGCTGTGGCAAGGTCGAAAAGCGAGGTGCCGCTCGCCCCATGTGCAGTGTCGACCCACTCACCGACCGCATCGCCCTGTAGATTTATCTCTATCGTACCGATGCGCCACTTGGCGCCGTCTTCGCTCGGCGAACCTTCTGGGAAAAGCGCCGGGTAGATCTTATGGGCGTTTTCAATGAACAGGGGGGTCATCGCTCGCCCCGCATCCAGCGCCGCACCTGCTCGCGCTGTTCGCGCTCTTTCCGTGCGAATTCCTGCTCGTGGTCGCGCTTCGCGCTCGCGCGGGCATGCGCGTCGACCAGCAGCGGGATTTCGGTCGGGTCGGGATCGTGCTGCAACATCAGCGAGATCCACACGTCGTCGCCGATACGCCGGCACCAGGCGGGATGGCGCGGCACATATCGCCGCAACTCGCCGCGCGGCATGAGAGCGAGGGCCAACTGTAAAAGGTGTCGGCGGTCGGTTGATCGGGCTTCGACCGCAGCGCGGGGTGTGCTATTATCCGTGCTGTTCACCTTACCTACTTCTGCGACGGACGCTGCTACCTGGCTGGGGCAGCGTTCTCGCGTTTTGGGCGGCGGCCTTTCCTGCATATCAATCATTGTCGCCCCTTCGCGTCGGCGGCATCAGCGCCGCGTTGCAGCGGTGTAACGGCAAGGAATGCTTCAGCGGCACGCTCATCGATGACAATGAGGCGGCGCCATTTGCCGGCGGGAAGTTGGCCGGTTTCGACCCAATGGTAGACGGTTGATATTGCGGACCCAGCGCGCGCAGCCACATCTGCAACCGTGACGAAGCCGGGCGGCGGACGTTTTGGGCGACGCCGTGGGCGTGCGGCATGCGCGCTGCCATCAGCGGCGAGCGCGAGACTCGTATTTTCAGGCAATTCGACACTCCGACGGGACGGCACGGCCAGACGGCGCAAAAGATACGCCCCGTTGTTGGCCCGGCTGCCGCACTGCGCGTGAGTGCCGAGAAGTCTTCGATCAGGCCATCCCAGCGCGGGATGGCCGTGTCATTGCTGACGAGCAGCAACAATACATGAAAGTTCATTGTACGCCAAGTAGACTTTCAATTCTGTTGGAACTGATACACCGAAAGTGATGAGCGTCTGGTCGATCTCGGAACGATGCACCCGGCCTTTTCTTGCCACAGGTGGGGTGGGGTGTCTTTGGCATGCCGGGAAGTCGCGCGCCGTGCTGGCAAAAAATTGGTCGGTCAAGGGGCGGGCGGGCCGGCCTTGAACGATGCCCAAGGCCAGCCGAGCCCGATCAGCGGCTATGCCGACGGATCTCGCCCGCCTACGCCGCCTTGTCAGATGCGGCAATGAGCCGTTCGATGGTGGCACGCTTGTTCTTCGCCACCTGCTCTTCGCACCACGCCGGCAGTTCCGAGCGCAACTGCGCAACGAAGCGACCGACTGCATAAGCCGCGAATTCTTCCGGCGGCGCGCTGCGTTCGGGTGACGGTCCGCCCGGGAATTCGGCGCAGACGTGCTCGACGATATCGAGCAGCGGAAGATCACGTCCATCGAGCATGTAGGCGGCGTAGACGAGAGCTTGCCAGCGATCGACAGGCTCTGCTTGGCCATTAGGGCTGTAGAGAAAACTGGTCATTCGTCGAGTCCCTCTGTGATGTTCCGGCCAGCAGCGTCGCGCGGGTCGCGATCGATCTCGACCGGCACCGCCTTGCGCGGGCGACCGCGTCGGCGGGGCAGGGCAGGGCGGCTTGCCAGATCCGTAGGGCGCGTATTGATATCGACGGATGCCGACGCCGCCACGTCGGCAGTGTCAGCTTCGCCTGCATCGGGCATCATCGCGGCGCGTGCGCCATAGTGTCGGTGGGGTCGCGACGCGAGCCACTTTTCAATAACAGCTTGGGGCCAGCCGATGCTGTTGGGGCCGAGGTCGATCGGTTCGGGAAAGAGACCGGCCGCTATATCGCGCCAGATCTGAGCGCGTGACTTGGGAACGATCTTCGTTATGCCTTTCCAGCCGCGGATGATCGCGGTCTGGGTATTCGGCACCAAATGTTCGTGACTGTTCATCGTATTCAATTACCTGTCGTTACTCATGCTGCCGCAGAACGTCTCTCTACGGCGCAACGAGTATATCATGAAAATCCCGGTGTTCACGACGACAACGCAACTAAATTTCAACTGCGCATCTACATTCACAACATAGTTATGGGGCGGGTTGCTTAATGATCTAGAAAACAACGCGTTTTCCATTTGGCAGTTTTTACATTGCTACATTGTTTTTCAATTTCAGGTTTTGCTTTGCGTCAATCGGCCGCGTGTTTGCCAAACCATAGATAGCAAACATCTTGCTCTTATCTAACTGGCGGCGCGATGCGCGCCTGACAGCTTGACGGCTGCGCCAGGGGCGGCACGGCTCCTGAATGACCGAGTTCCGACCGATATCGAGGTGCTATTTTGGCGGGTTTGAAAACGTGCCGGTACCTATACGGTACCTATAAAGGTTTTTCAGCCGTAGGTTTGGCAGCAGACCATTGATTTTATTGGATTATCAATGGTCGGAGTGAGAGGATTTGAACCTCCGGCCCCTGCCTCCCGAAAGCAGTGCTCTACCAGGCTGAGCTACACTCCGCCGACCGGGCGCGATATATAGGCCGAACACCGGACCGGCGCAACCGCTGGCCCGCCGCGCCTGAGGCGGTCAGAAGCCGCGTTCCGTTGCGAACGTCGCCGCCTCTTCCAGGGCGCGCCGCATCGGCCCTGCCGGGAATAGCGACAGCGCCTCGACCGCAGCGGCGCCGTAGGCGCGGGCGCGCGCCAAGGTCTCGGCGAGCGCGCCGCGGCGCTCGACCAGGCGCACGGCTCGTTCGAGGTCACCGGGGCCCTGCTCGCCCTCCTCCAAGGTGCGCCGCCAGAAGGCGCGCTCGTCGGCATCGCCCCGCGCGAAGGCGAGCAGGATCGGCAATGTGATCTTGCCGTCGCGGAAATCGTCGCCAACCGATTTGCCGAACTCACCGGAGCGGGCGGAAAAATCGAGCATATCGTCGATCAGCTGATAGGCGATGCCGAGATTGCGCCCGAACCGCGCGAGCGCCTCCTCCTCGTCAAGGGGGCGGTCGGCGATCACCGCACCGATCCGGCTCGCTGCGGCAAACAGCGCCGCGGTCTTCGCTTCGATGACTTCGAGATAGGCCGCCTCGGTCGAGGCCGTATCGTTGGCCGTGATCAGCTGGTGCACCTCGCCCTCGGCGATGACCGCGGCCGTGCGTGACAGGATATCGAGAATGCGTAGCGAGCCGTCCTCGACCATCAGCTCGAATGAGCGGGCGAACAGGAAATCGCCGACCAGCACGGCCGGCTTGTTGCCCCACACCGCATTTGCCGTGTCGCGGCCGCGGCGCAGATCGCTCGCATCGACGACATCGTCATGCAGCAGCGTCGCGGTATGGATGAACTCGACCGCAGCGGCGAGCGCGATATGTCGCTCGCCGCGGTAGCCGCACAGCCGGGCGCAGCCGAGGGTCAGCAGCGGACGCAGCCGCTTGCCGCCTGCCGAGACGATATGGCCGGCGAGTTGCGGGATCAGCGCCACCGGGCTGTCCATGCGCTCGACGATGACCGTATTGACCTGGCCGAGATCCTGTTCGAGCAGCCGAAGCAGCGGACCGAGCGAGGGCTGCGGGCGTTGGCGGTCGCGATCGATAACCGGCACCGGCGCCACGGATTCTCCTTGTTGAGCGCCGCTTCTGACCGCCCGGCGGACGAACTTGACGCGCCCGAGCGCGAGCGAGCATAGAATGTCGCCGAGAGTCAAGTGGCGCACCCCTGGGTCAAGTGGCGCACCACCGGCCGCAAGTCACGCCACCGGCGCGCAGCCGCGCTATTCCGCCGCATCCGACCAGCCGTATAAAGATAGGGCATCATGAAGGAGCTGCTGCGCACCAACGACGTCGTCCGCCTGTCCTGGGCGCAGGCGCTGTTGCGCGATGCCGGGATCGACAGCGTCATCCTCGACCAGCACACGAGCCTTGTCGAAGGCAGCATCGGCGCGATCCCGCGCCGCTTGATGGTGCCCGAGCGCGACCATTCCCGTGCTCGCGCGCTGCTCGCCGATGCCGAAAAGGGGCTTGGGTGAGCCCATCCGCGGAGCCGCCCGCGTCCGGCCTCGCGGTGACCGAGGACGGGCTCCTCGGTGAGAGGGTCCGGCTGCGTCAGCCGGCGCAGGGCCCGCGGGTGGCGATCGACCCGGTGTTTCTCGCCGCGTCGATCCCGGCCGAGCCGAACCAGCAGATCCTCGATGCCGGCTGCGGCGCCGGCGCGGCGATGCTGTGCCTCGCGGCGCGCGTGCCGCAGTGCCGTGTCATCGGCTTTGAATTGCAGCGCGATCTGGTGCGGCTGGCCGGCGACAATGTGCTGCTCAACGGCATGGCCGATCGGCTTTCGGTCATGGTCGGCGATCTGTTGCAGCCGCCGCCGCGGCTCAGCCCCGGTATGTTCGACCACGTGATGGCAAATCCGCCCTTTATCGAGCGCGGGCGCGGCAGCCGCGTATCCGATCCGGCCAAGGCCGCTGCCACGATCGAGGGCGATGCCGCGCTGGGAGACTGGGTCCGCTTCGCGCTCGTCATGGTGCGCGCCAAGGGCACCGTGACATTCATCCATCGCGCCGACCGCATCGACGCGCTGCTTGCGCAACTGGCGGGCCGCGCCGGCGGCATTGTCGTCTTTCCGCTATGGCCGAAGGCGGGTCAGCCCGCCGGCCGCATCCTGGTCCAGGCCCGCAAAGAGGTCGCCGCGCCGGCCGGGCTCGCGCCGGGTCTCGTGCTGCACGAAGCCAATGGTCGCTTCACCGCCGCGGCCGACGCAATCCTGCGCGGCGGCGAAGCCCTTCCGCTATAGCCTGCGGCACCGCTGCTTCTGGTCCGCAGCCAGGGCAATCCCCATCTTGCGGGGATGAACCCGCGCGATTTCCTCAAACTCCTGCCGATCGAGCGGTTCCGCAACCCGGCGTCCACCGTGGCGGTCGTGCGTTTGGACGGCGTCATCGGGCCGCGGCAATGGCGCACCGCGCTGTCCCTGGCGAGCCATGCCGCGGCGCTCGACCGCGCCTTCGCGCTGTCGGGGCTCAGCGGAGTCGCGCTGGCGATCAACTCGCCCGGGGGGTCGCCGGTGCAATCGGCGCTGCTGTTCCGCCGCATCCGCCAGCTCGCGGCGGAGAAGAACGTCCCGGTCTTTGCCTTCGCCGAGGATGTGGCGGCCTCGGGCGGCTATTGGCTCGCCTTGGCCGGCGATGAGATCTATGCCGAGGAGGCGTCGCTCTTGGGTTCGATCGGCGTCGTTTCGGCGGGGTTCGGCGTCCACCGGCTGATCGAACGGTTCGGCATCGAGCGGCGGCTGCATACCGCCGGCGAGCGCAAATCGCTGCTCGACCCGTTCCTGCCGGAAGACCCGGAGGATGTCGCGCGCCTCTCGGCGCTGCAGCACGACATCCACGAAACCTTCAAGGACCAGGTCCGCCAACGCCGGCAGGGCAAGATCGACCCGGCCGACGAAACCCTGTTCAGCGGCGAGGTGTTGACCGGCCGTATGGCCTTGGCGCGCGGGCTGATCGACGGGATCGGCGATTTGCGCTCGGTCATGCGGGCGCGCTTCGGCGACAACGTCCGCCTGGTCCCGGTCGCGACCGAGCGGCGCCGCCGCTGGTGGCTGCCGCGCCGGCAGCGCTTTGTCGAGCGCGAGCTATGGACGCCGCTCGCCGATCTGATCGGCTGGCTCGAAGCCCGCGCGCTGTGGGCCCGCTTCGGCCTGTAGCGTGCGGCTCTTAGCTTCTCGGGCGCTTGTTGACCGCCCCTGATTGACCAACCCGGCGGGGTTCCATAAACCACACCGATGATCGCCGTCCCCAAGCTCGTTCTGTTCGTCCTCGTAGCCTTTGCCGTGTGGTACGCGGTGCGCTGGTTCAACCGCGCGCCGCCCAAGGTCGCGCGCCGGAACTCCGGCCAAACCGCCCGGCCGCGAGCGACTATCGAGGATCTCGTCGCCTGCGGTGCCTGCGGCGCCTATGTCGCGGCGAGCGCGCGCGGCTGCGGCAAGGCTGGCTGCCCGCGGCCGGCGTGAGCGCCCATGGCTTCAAAACCCGATACCAGCTTCCAGGGGCTGATCCTCGCCTTGCAGCGCTATTGGGCGGAGCAGGGGTGCGTCATCCTGCAGCCTTACGATGTCGAGGTCGGCGCCGGCACCTTCCACCCGGCGACCGCCTTGCGCGCCTTGGGGCCGGAGCCGTGGCGCGCCGCCTATGTCCAGCCGTCGCGCCGCCCGACCGACGGGCGCTATGGCGAAAACCCGAACCGGCTGCAGCATTATTACCAGCTGCAGGTCATCCTGAAGCCGGCGCCGGCCAACAGCCAGGAGCTGTATCTGAGCAGCCTCGCCGCCCTCGGCATCGATGCGTCGAAACACGATATCCGCTTTGTCGAGGATGATTGGGAGAGCCCGACCCTCGGAGCCTGGGGGCTCGGCTGGGAGGTTTGGCTCGACGGCATGGAGGTCAGCCAGTTCACCTATTTCCAGCAGGTCGGCGGCATCGAATGCGATCCCGTCTCGACCGAGCTGACCTACGGCCTCGAGCGCCTCGCAATGTATGTGCAGGGCGTCGAAAGCATCTTCGACCTCGACTTCAACGGCGCGCCCGCGGGAGCCAAGACTGGCGCTGGCCGGATCACCTATGGCGACGTGTTCAAGCGGGCCGAACGCGAGTTCTCCGCCTACAATTTCGAGCGCGCCAACACCGAGCGGCTGTTCCGCCATTTCGAGGACGCCGAGGCGGAATGCCGCGAGCTGTTGAACATCGGCGATGCGGCGGCGAACCGGCCGGCATTGCCGTTGCCGGCTTATGACCAGTGCTTGAAAGCGAGCCATCTGTTCAATCTGCTCGACGCGCGCGGCGTTATCAGCGTCACCGAACGCGCCGCCTATATCGGCCGGGTGCGCGCGCTCGCGAAAGCCTGCTGCGAAGCCTGGCTCGCCGGCGGCCAACTCGCATGAGCGCGCAACCTCGTCATTCCGGGGATCGGCGAAGCCGAGAGCCCGGAATCCATGAACACGGGCCTCTGGAATATGGATTCCGGGCTCGTCGCGGCGCGCCGCCCCGGAATGACCGGTGAGAGCAGCCATGCCACACGGCGAGCTGCTCCTGGAACTGCTGTCGGAGGAAATCCCGGCGCGCATGCAGCGCCGGGCGATCGACGACCTCACCGGGCTTATCCGAGGAAAACTGGAAACCGCCGAGATCGCCGCGGCGAGTGTCCGCGGCTATGTGACGCCGCGCCGGCTGACCGTCATCGCCCAGGGCATTTCCGAACGTCAGCCCGACCGCAGCGAGGAGCGGCGCGGGCCACGCGTCGGCGCGCCGCAGCAAGCGCTCGATGGCTTTCTGCGCGCCGCGGGACTGCAATCCGTCGAGCAATGCAAGGTGCGCGACACCGGCCGCGGCGAATTCTATTTCGCCATCGTGCAGCACGCCGGCCGTCCGGCCTCCGAGGTGTTGCCGGAGTTGTTGCAGGCCGCGATCGTCGAATTGCCCTGGCCGAAATCGATGCGTTTCCCCGCAGCGCCGCTGCGCTGGGTGCGACCGCTGACCTCGGTGCTGTGCCTGTCCAATGGTGAAGTGCTGCCGCTATCGCTCGGCGAGGTGCCGGTCGGGCGCACGACGCGCGGGCATCGCTTTCTGTCACCTGGCGAGATTGCCGTCGAGAACGCCGCCGATTACCTCGAAAAGCTCGAAGCCGCTTACGTGATTCTCGACCAGGACCGCCGCCGCGATTTGATCGCCGCCGATCTCGACCGCCTCGCGCACAGCGAAGGCCTGACGGTGAAACCGGATCCGGGCCTGCTCGACGAAGTGACAGGGCTGGCCGAGTTTCCGGTCGTGCTGATGGGCGCGATCGACGAGGCGAGCATGGAGTTGCCGCCCGAGGTCCTGGCGACCGCGATGCGCACGCACCAGAAATACTTCACCTGCCTCAAACCAGACGGATTGCCGGCGCCGCGCTTCCTGTTCGTCGCGAACAACCTGACACCCGATGACGGCAAGACGATTGTCGCCGGCAACGAGCGCGTGCTGAAAGCGCGCCTCGCCGACGCGCGTTTCTTCTGGGACCAGGACCGCAAAATCCGCCTCGAAGACCGCGTCGAAGCCCTCAAGGACCGCGTCTATTACGAAAAGCTCGGCACGATGTACGAAAAAGCGGAGCGGATGGAACGCCTAGCGCTCAATCTGGCGACGCACGCCAGCGCCGATCCTAAGCTTGCTGCACGGGCCGCTCGTTTGGCCAAGGCCGATCTGTCCACTGGCATGGTTGGCGAATTTCCGGAACTACAAGGCGTGATGGGGCGCTACTATGCGCTCCACGACCATGAAGATCCTCGTGTCGCGGATGCTGTGGCGGAGCATTACAAACCGCTCGGTCCGGGGGATATCTGCCCGAGTGCGCCAGAAAGTATGACGGTCGCGCTCTCCGACAAAATCGACGCGCTTGCTGCTTTTTTTTCGATTGGCGAGCGGCCTACAGGCTCCGCGGACCGGTTCGCGCTTCGGCGAGCTGCACTCGGTGTGATCCGCATCATCTTAGAGAATCAGCTGCGAGTTCCGTTGCACCGGTATTTTTTGACTTCTCAACCATCGGCGATATCGCACGGAGGTCTCGCCGAGGAACTTGTCAAGTTCGTCGCTGATCGGCTCAAGGTACACCTCCGCGAGCAGGGGGTTCGCCATGACTTTATCGCGGCAGCCTTCTCGCTGGTTGGCAGAGTAGAGGACGATCTCGTGCGTCTTTTGCTGCGCGTGAGAGCGCTGAGCTCGTTCTTGGATACTGAAGATGGCGCAAGTCTTCTGATCGCGTATCGGCGAGCGTCTAATATCGTCGCCATCGAGGAACGCCGCGACAAACGGAGCTATGAGCCGCCCGATAACCCTGTGCTACTGCAACAAGCTGAGGAAGGGGCGCTTACGGAGGCTCTCGGCAAAGTAGATGGGCTAGCTCGCGAGTTGCTCCGTCAGGAAAGGTTTGAGGATGCGATGGCGGCGTTAGCGTCCCTGCGCCGGCCGGTTGATGAATTTTTCGACAAGGTCACCGTTAATGTGGACGACAAGGCATTGCGGGAAAATCGCCTGCGCCTGTTGTCGCGCATTCGCGCCGTGATGAACCAGGTCGCCGATTTCTCCCAGATCGAGGGGTGACGAGCCCATGCCGACCAATGGGGCGACCAACGGCGCCAAATGGGTCTACCGGTTTGGCCGTGGCTCTGCCGAGGGCAAGGGCGACCTGCGCAATCTGCTCGGCGGCAAGGGTGCCGGGCTTGCCGAGATGGCCAATCTCGGCCTGCCGGTGCCGCCCGGCTTCACGATCACGACGGAGGTCTGCACCTTCTTCTACGCGCACGACCGCACCTACCCGCCCGCTCTGAAGGACCAGGTCGCCGCCGCGCTCGCCGCCATCGAACAGGCGATCGGCGCCACATTCGGCGATCCCGCAAAGCCGCTGCTCGTCTCGGTGCGCTCGGGCGCGCGCGCCTCGATGCCCGGCATGATGGATACCGTCCTCAACCTCGGGCTCAACGACCGCACCGTCGAGGGGCTCGCCCGCAACAGCGGCGACGAGCGTTTCGCTTATGACAGCTATCGCCGCTTTCTGCAGATGTACGGGCAGGTCGTGCTCGGCATCGAGCACCACCATTTCGAGGAGCTGATCGAGAACCACAAGATGGAAATCGGCGCGGTGCTCGATACGGAACTGAGCGCCGATGATTGGAAGACGCTCGCCGCCAGCTTCAAGGACGTCGTGCAGAGCGAAACCGGCAAGCCGTTTCCGCAGGACGCGCATGAGCAGCTGTGGGGCGCGATCGCCGCCGTGTTCGGCTCGTGGAACAACGCGCGCGCGGTGACCTATCGCCGCCTTCACAACATCCCGGCCGAGTGGGGCACCGCGGTCAATGTGCAGGCGATGGTGTTCGGCAACATGGGCGAGGATTGCGCGACCGGCGTCGCCTTTACCCGCAACCCGTCGACCGGCGCCAACGAGTTCTACGGCGAATACCTCGTCAACGCGCAAGGCGAGGACGTCGTCGCCGGCATCCGCACGCCGCAGCACCTGACGATCGCCGGCAAGCAGGCCAACAAATCGCCACTGCCGGCGATGGAAGAGGTCATGCCGCAGGTCTTCCAGGAGCTGCTCAAGGTGCGGCGTATCCTCGAAGACAAATACCGCGACATGCAGGACATCGAGTTCACCGTCGAGCGCGGCAAATTGTGGATGCTGCAAACCCGCACCGGCAAACGCACTGCGCAGGCGGCGCTGAAGATCGCGGTGTCGTTCGTCGAGGAAGGCGTCATCAACCGCGACGAAGCGATCCGCCGCATCGAGCCGAACTCCCTCGACCAGCTGCTGCACCCGATGCTGGACCCGACCGCCAAGACCACGGTGCTGGCGCATGGCCTGCCGGCCTCGCCTGGCGCGGCCTCGGGCAAGATCGTGTTCTCGGCGGACGAGGCCGAGTCGGCGGCGAGCCGCGGCGAGCGCGTGATCCTCGTGCGCATCGAGACGAGCCCCGAGGACATCCACGGCATGCATGCCGCCAAGGGCATTCTGACGACGCGCGGCGGCATGACCTCTCACGCCGCCGTCGTTGCGCGCGGCATGGGGCGGCCCTGCGTTTCCGGCGCCGGCGATCTGCGCATCGATTACGCCGCCGGCACGCTGGCGGTCCGCAATCATCTCGTCCATGCCGGTGATCTGATCACGATCAACGGCTCGACCGGCGAGGTCATTCTCGGCGAGGTGCCGACGATCGAGCCGCAATTCTCGGGCGATTTTGCGACGTTGATGGGCTGGGCCGACGCGCTGCGCACACTGCGCGTGCGCGCCAACGCCGAGACGCCGGCCGATGCCCGCGCCGCGCGCAGTTTCGGCGCCGAGGGGATCGGCCTGTCGCGCACCGAGCACATGTTCTTCGAGGCGGATCGCATCGGCGCGATGCGCGAGATGATCATGGCCGATCAGGAGCGCGGCCGCCGCGCCGCGCTCGCCAAACTCTTGCCGATGCAGCGCGCCGATTTTGCCGAGATCTTCCGCATCATGCGCGGTCTGCCGGTGACGATCCGGCTGCTCGATCCACCGCTCCACGAATTCCTGCCGAAGACCGACGCCGAGTTCGACGAGCTGGCGCAGCTCTCCGGCAAACCCGTCGCCGAGGTACGTCATCGCACGCATGCGCTCTTCGAGGCGAACCCGATGCTCGGCCATCGCGGCTGCCGCCTCGGCATCACCTATCCGGAAATCTACGAGATGCAGGCCGTCGCGATCTTCGAGGCAGCCGCCGCGGTCATGCAGGAAACCGGCGAGACCGTCGAGCCCGAGATCATGATGCCGCTGATCGCGACGCGCCGCGAATTGGACATCCTGAAAGAAATCGTGGACCGGGTTGCGCGTGAGGTGAAAGAAAAGACCGGCGTCGAAGTCCCATATCTCGTCGGCACCATGATCGAATTGCCGCGCGCCGCGCTGCTCGCCGGCGAGATCGCCGAGAGCGCCGCCTTTTTCAGCTTCGGCACCAACGATCTGACGCAGACCGTCTACGGCATTTCACGCGACGATTCGGCGAGCTTCAGCGGCGCCTATCAGAAGCTCGGGATCTTCGAGCACGATCCGTTCGTGACGCTCGATAGGGCCGGGGTCGGTGAGATGATCAAGATCGCCGCCGAACGCGGCCGCAAAACCCGCCCCGACATCAAGCTCGGCATCTGCGGCGAGCATGGCGGCGACCCGGCCTCGATCGAATTCTGCCGCGAGGTCGGGCTCGATTACGTGTCGTGCTCGCCCTACCGGGTGCCGATCGCGCGACTCGCTGCCGCACAGGCTGAACTCGCCGGCGAAGCAGGCGTTTCGAGCGCATGAAACACATCATTGCAGCAGTTCTCTTGTCATTCATTGCGACAGCGGCGCTCGCCCAAACCCCGGTCGCCCCGGTGGCGCCCCCAGCGAGCGCCGGCATCCCGCCCGCGCCGAGCTCCGGCCTGTCGCCAATCCTGACACAGCCCTCGCTCGTGCAACAGCCGTTCGGACGGGCCGCCGCGCCCGCCCCCGTCCAGACCGCACCGGCCCCGATCGATCAGCAGAAGACGCAGGCCTACCGCAACGATCTGATCACGCAGCAGCGGGCGTTGGAGCAGCAAGGCGGCTTCGGCTCCGAGCAATACCGTGCCGTGCAGCAGCAGCTGAACCAGCTCAACAGCCGCTGACCCGCTGGCTTTGCAAAGAGCCCCTCTCCCGCACTGCGGGAGGGGGCCAGCGCGCGAAGCCCGAAGGCGGGTGAGGGCAGCTATTCCTGCTCGACCCGCATCCAATCTGGGCGTAGCGGGGAGACCGCCGCACCCTCCGCCGTCAGGCCGCGGTTTTCCGCCACCGCTTCAAGCCGCAGAAGCGCGAGACCGAACCCGTCGCGGGTCGAGCGGATTTCGCCGGCGTCCTTGCCGTCGAGCGTGACGAGCGTGCCCGGCGCCGGCGCCGCGCCTTCGATCTTCACTGGAAACAGCCGCTTCTTGATCAGGCCGCGGTATTTGGTGCGCGCCGTCAGCTCCTGGCCGACATAGCAGCCCTTTTGCCAATCGACGCCGTTCAATTCGTCGAACCCGGATTCCAGCAGGATCGACTTCTCGGTCAGAAGATCGCGGCTACCGTCCGGAATTCCGAGCGCGAGGCGGTGCCGGTCATAGGCGGCGAAATCGGCTTCGGTGAGCCCCGCGCCGGCAAGCGCCTCCCGAATCTCGGCTCGCGGCAGGATCGCTCGCGCGCCGAGCGCCGCGAGGCGCGGATCGACCAGCGCCACCCCTCCGCGGAATGATCGCGCCGCCCCGGGCTGCTCCGGCAGCCCCAGCGCGCGAGGCGCTTCTGCCCGGAACACGGCCGCGACTGCGAGATCGGGCAGATCCTCGATCGCGACCTTGGCGCGGAGCCGATACATCGACAGCCGGCGCTTCAGGTCGGCGAGCCGGGCGGCCTCGGCATCCAGCCAGATCGCCTCGCCCACCGCGATCATGATGAAATCGTGCAGGTATTTTCCCTGCGCGGTCAGCAGCGCGGCGTAGACCCCGCGGTCGGGCGAGACTTTCTCGACATCGTTCGAGACAAGACCCTGCAGAAACCCCCGGCAATCCGGTCCCGACACGGCCAAGATGCCGCGGCCGTCGAGCACCGTGAAATTGCCCTGTTCCATCCTATGGTCCTGCCCTCGCCGCTGCCGGGTCGCTCCAACCTAGAGGTAGAGGGAGCCGGTTTGCTTGGCAAGGCGCGGCGCCGGGGCTATTAAGGCCGGGAGATCGGCTGGTCCAATGCGCATCCTGTTCGTGACCGCGACCCGCATCGGCGACGCCGTGCTGTCGGCCGGTCTTCTGTCCCATCTGATCGCTCGGTATCCCGATGCCTGGCTGACGATCGCCGCCGGTCCGGCGGCGGCGCCGTTGTTCGCGGCGGTGCCCGGCCTGGAGCGGCTGGTCGTCGTGCGAAAACGGCGCTTCGCCTTGCATTGGCCGGCGCTTTACGCGCGCACCGTCGCGCGGCGGTGGGATCTCATCGTCGATCTGCGCGGCTCGGCTCTGGCCTGGTTGCTCTGGGCGCGCGAGCGCTTCGTCATGGGCAAGGGCGATCCGGCCGAGCATCGGGTGCGCCAGCTCGGCCGCCTGTTCCGGCTGGAGCCGCCGCCGAGCCCCACGATCTGGACCGCGCCGCGTTACGATCGCGTCGCGGAGAGGTTGGTGCCGCCCGGCAGTCCCGTGCTGGCGATCGGACCCGCCGCCAACTGGCGCGGCAAGCAGTGGCGGGCCGAACGCTTTGCCGAACTGGCGCAACGCCTGACAGCGCCCGATGCGCCGTTTGCGGGGGCGCGGGTTGCTGTGTTGGCGGCGGCGCATGAACGGCCACAGGCCGAGCCGCTGCTCGCCGCTCTGCCGCCGGGCCGGGTCATCGATCTTGTCGGCCAGACCGACTTGTTGACCGCAGCGGCGGTGTTGCGCCGCTGTGCGCTGTTCATCGGCAACGACACCGGTCTGATGCACATTGCCGCGGCGGCAGGCGTGCCGACCTTGGGTCTGTTCGGTCCGAGCCCGGTCGAGCAATACGCGCCGTGGGGGCGATGCACCGGCGTCGTCCTGACCACCCCGTCCGGAGCCGCACTGTTCCCGCCCGATTTCGATCACCGCACGACCGATACGCTGATGGACAGCCTCTCGGTCGCCCAGGTCGAGGCGGCGGCGTGCGAATTGTGGCAGCGCGCCATCAGTCAGGCGGCATGAGCACGGCCGAGACGATAGCCGCTGCGCCGGTCAAGGCTGCGCGGGCGTCGGCGCCGCGCCTCTCCGCCCTCGTCGTGGCGCATGACGAGGAGGCGCAGCTTGCCGAATGTCTGTCGCGGCTGCGCTTTGCCGGCGAGATCGTCGTCGTGCTCGACCGCTGCACCGACCGGTCGCGCGACATCGCGCTCGAATTCGCCGACGAAATCGTCGCGGGCGCCTGGGAGCGCGAGGGACCGCGGCGCAACGCCGGGATCGCCGCCTGTCGCGGCGAATGGATCCTGGAAGTCGATGCCGACGAGCGGGTCGCGCCGGAACTGGCGCATGAGATCCAGGCCGTCGTCGAACATTCGCGGGCGGACTGGCATCTGGTCCCGATCGACAACTATGTCGGCGTTCGGCTGGTGCGCTGGGGCTGGGGCGCATCGTTCGGCCGGTCGGCGCATGCCGCGCTGTTCCGTGCGGGCAGGAAGCATTGGGGCGATCAGCGGGTGCACCCGGCCGTGCGCCTGTCGGGAATCCAGGGCCCGACTCTCGCCGCGCGCCTCGACCATCATGTCGACCGCAACATCTCGGACATGCTGCGCCGGCTCGACCGCTACACCAGCGCGCGGGCGCAGGATCTGCGCGAGAGCGGCGATATCGGCAGCCTCGCTCGCAACCTGCGGCGGATCGTGTCGCGCTTCTGGAAATGCTATGTCGGCCGGCGGGGCTACCGGGAGGGACTCTACGGCTTCCTGATTGCGCTGTGCGCCGCGCTGTACCCGATCCTCTCCTACCTCAAGGCGCGCCTCGAAAGCGAGTAATGGCGCGCATTGTAATGGCCGATGACGGCATTCCGTTCGACGGCAAAGCCGCTGCGGCGGGGCCGCTCGGGGGAGCCGAGACGGCTTTTGTTGCGCTGGCCGAGGCGCTTGCTGCCCACGGCCATGCGGTTGTGGCGCGGAGCAATTGCCAGCGCGCGCTGTGCTACAAGGATGTCGAATGGGCACCCCTGCTGGATGGAGTGCCGGCTGTATGCGATCTCTACATCGGCAATCGTGGTCACCGGGTGATCGGGCTGTCACCGGGCGCCCGTCGCCGCCTGTTTTGGCTTCACAACCCGGGGCGCTACCTGAGGAAGCCACGTTTTTTGTGGCGGTTTGCCCGGTACCAGCCGACGTTGGTGACGACCGGCTCGTATCATGCCGCGAGCGTGCCGCCATGGATCATCCCTGGGGAATTGGAGATCATCCCGTATGGTGTCCTCGACTGTTTTCGCCATGCCGAGCCGCGCGATCCGCCGCCGCCCCGCGCTGTCTTCACCTCAAACCCGCTGCGCGGTCTCGATTGGCTGCTTGATGTGTGGGTCTCGCGCATTCACCCGGTGATACCCGATGCCGAATTGCACATTTTTGCCGGGCCGGCCGTCTATCGCGACGCCGCAAAGGGTGCCGGCAATATGGAAGCAATCCTTGCCCGCGCCGATGGGCTGACCCATCACGGCGTCCGCCGCCATAAGCCGGTTGGCAAGGAAGCGCTCGCGCTGGTTCTGACCGGCGCGCGCGTGATGCTGTATCGCGGCGACGCCGGCGAGACCTTTTGTCTGGCGCTGGCGGAAGCGCAGGCGATGGGGGTCCCAGCCGTCGTGCAGCCGATCGGCAGCGTCGCCGAACGAGTGATCGATGGCGAGACTGGCCGGGTCGCCGCCACCGAGGACGAATTCGTCGAGGCCGCAATTGCCGCTTTGCGCGACGATGCGCTGTGGCGGCGCTGGCATCGCGCGGCTTTGGCAAGCCGGCGCGGCCTGAGCTGGGGCGATGTCGCGCGGCGTTTCGAAGCGCTGATCGGTTGATCGGCAAAGGGTGACGGGACAGGTTCTTTGGCGATCGACCAACGGGATGGACACATGGCATCGTCGCCGCTGCGCGCTGCCGCCGCAGGGCCGGCCGGCCGGCTGCGGGACACGCGCGGCGACCCCATCGCGTTCGCTCTCGAAGCGGCTCTCGATGCGGTCGCGTTGCTCTTCCTGCCGATCCTGACGATGGCCTCGCTGGGGGCGGCGCCGTTGGCCATCGTCGCCGAGATCTCCGCGCTCGGGCTGATCCTGCGGCGGGGCGAGCCCGGCCTGCGGGCGCTCGGGCTTCCGGCGATTTTCCTCGGCCTGCTGCTCCTGTGGGGTGCGCTGTCGGCGATCTGGTCGATCCATCCGATGCGCAGCCTCGAAGTCGCGGGCCGCCTCTGCGGCCTCTGGGTCGGCGGGCTGGCCTTGATCGCGGCGGCAGATCGGCTCGCCCATCCATTGCGGTTGCTCGTCTGCGCGCTGATTGGGGCTGGCGCGGCAATGCTCCTCGTCATCGTCGAGCTTGCGACCCGGGGCTTGCTGAGCGGGCTGCTTTACCGGCACCCGTACTTCCCGAGCGGCTTGAACCGGGGTGCGGTGGCGCTGGCGATCCTGCTGCTGCCGGCCCTGGCGACCGCGATCCGGCTGCGCCGGCCTGTTGTAGGCGCGGCCGCGGGGCTCGCGATGACCGCCATTGTCTATGCTCTGAAGGCAACCATCGCCAAGGCGATCCTGCCGGTCGCGATCGTCGCCGGCTGCCTGATGCTGTCGGCGCGGCGCGGCACGGTGCGCATCGCGGCGCTCGCGACGATCCTCATCGTGCTGACCGCCCCACTGACCTTTTCGCAACTCGCGGAGGTGCCCGGGCTCCTCGATCGCGCGTACGCCTTCAAGGAATCGGCGGGTCACCGGCTGGAGATCTGGAACTTCGTCGGGAAGCGCATTGCCGAACGGCCGGTCTTGGGTTGGGGGCTCGATGCTTCGCGCGCGATCCCCGGCGGCGATCAGCCGATCCGCCCTGGCGACAATGAGAAATGGTTGCCGCTGCATCCCCATAACGCCGCCCTGCAGCTCTGGCTCGAGCTGGGGCTGCCGGGCGCCGTGCTGCTGGCCTCTTTGGCGGCGCTGCTCTGGTTGCGGCTGGACCGTGTCGATTACCCGCCGCTCTTTGTGGCCGCCATCGGCGGCAGCCTGCTGGCGGCGATGATCGCGGCGTTCGGCAGCTACGATATCTGGCACGAATGGTGGATCGGCGCCTTGTCGCTGCTGCTGTTTCTCGTCTGCGTGATGGGCTCGGTCTGCCGCGACGCCGATCGAGAAGCGGCACGCAGCAATCCGACAGCGCCGCAGGCGTGCGCCTAGATGGCGGGAGGAGTTGCGTGACCGGCGACGCGCGGAGACACATCCTGGTCTATCGCGACCGGCTGGTGCCGCGCTCGGAGGTGCATTTCCTGCGGCGGCTCTACATCGGGTTCGAACGCCTGTCACCGGTCTGGGTCGGCCGCCGGCGCGACGCGGGATTGCCCGAACTCGGCGCGGCACCCGTGTTCCTGGGCGGTCCCGGCCCGCGCGGCGCGGTCGAGCGCTTGCTTTTCAAGCAGTTCGGGATTTTGCCGGCTGCGCCGGATCTCCGCGCGTGGCGGCCCGCTGTCGTGCACGCGCATTTCGGGCGGGGTGGCGCACTGGCGTTGCCGATCGCGCGCGCCCTCGGTGTGCCGCTGGTCGTGACTTTTCATGGCGGCGACGCGACAAAAGACAGGAATTACAGCCCCTGGCTGCCGACGGTTTTTGCGCGCCGGCTGGCGGCGTTGCAGCGCGAGGCTGCCCTGTTCGTCTGCGTCTCCGATTTCATCCGTGAGCAATTGATCTTGCGCGGTTTCCCGCAGGAGAAGCTCCGCGTGCTGCATTATGGCGTCGAGCGTGCCGATGATCCCGAACCGGGCGCGGCGCTGCCGTCCCGTTACGTGCTGTTTGCCGGCCGGCTCGTCGAGAAAAAGGGCGTCACGCACCTGATCGAGGCGCTGCAGCGGCTCGAGGGTGGCGGACAAGCTGACCGGCAAGACCTGCAGCTGGTCATCGTCGGTGACGGGCCGGCTGCCCCGGAGTTGAAGAAGCAGGCGGCGCCGCTCGGCAATGTGTGCTTTCGCGGCTGGATGCCGAACCGCGAATTGCGCCGTTGGATGCGCGGCGCGCTCGCAGTCTGCGTGCCGAGCGTGCGGGCAGAGGGCGGCGACGCGGAAGGGCTGCCGAATGTCGTCATCGAGGCGATGGCCGAGGGCGCGGTGGTCGTCGGCTCGCGCCATGCCGGCATTGCGGAGGCGATCGAGCACGAGCGCACCGGTCTCCTCGTCCCGCCGGAAGACCCTGAGGCCATCGCCGCTGCGCTCCGGCGGCTGATCGGCGATCCCGCCCTGCGCCGGCGGCTTGGCGCAAATGCGCGCGCCGCCGCAGCCGAACAATTCGACGCGCTGACCCAATCGCGCCGGCTCGAAGAGCTGCTCGTCGCAGTCGCCGACTCGGGCCCTCGATGATTGCCGGCGATTGATATGGCTGACGCCGCCCGGCATTGATGCGCAATGCGGCGCATCTTGGTTATTCGCTACGGCGGATTGGGCGACCTCATCCTTAGCATGGGCGTCTTCCGAACGCTTCGAGCCCATCACCGCAACGATCATCTCACGCTTCTGACGATGGGCCGGTTTGCCGGCCTGTTCGCGGGCAGCAACTATTTCGACGAGATCCTGATCGATGATCGGCCGGGGCTATCGCAGGCCCTCGGCTGGTTGCGACTCGCTCGGTTGCTGCGGTCGCGCGGCTTTGACCGGGTCTACGATCTCCAGCGCAACCACCGCACGGCGCTGCTTTATCGCGTGATCGGCGCCGGCCGGAAGCTCGAGTGGTCGGGGGTCGCGCGTGGAGCTTCCCATTTCATCCGCGATGACCCGAACGATCGTCGGCATATCACCAAGCGCTTGGCGGAACAGCTTGCAGTCGCCGGCATCGAGGAAACGTTGCCGCCCGACTTGTCCTGGCTCGGCGGTGACGCCGGCCGCTTCGGATTGCCCGAAGCCTATGCTCTGGTGGTTCCGGGCGGGGCGCCGCATCGGCCCGAAAAACGCGCGCCGGCCGAAGTCTTCGCCGCTCTTTGCCGACATCTGCAACAACGGGGGATTGCCCCGGTCCTGCTCGGCACGGCGGGCGATCGCCGCGCAATCGAAGACATTCTCGGTCGCTGCTCCGGCGCGATCGATCTCTCGAATCGGACCGTGTTTGGCGATATCGCCGATCTGGCCCGGGGCGCGGCCGGCGCGATCGGCAACGATACCGGCCCGATGCACCTGACAGCCGCGGTCGGCTGCCCTTCGCTGGTCCTGTTCACGCAAGCCTCAGACCCGAACCGGGTCCGCCCGCTGGGGCCTCGGGTGCGGGTGCTTCAAAGCACCACGCCGGACCCGTTCGACGCCGACGCGGTCATTGCCGCCTGGCACGAACTGACCGCCCCGCCGGTGCGCGCGAAATGAGTTAGTCGCAAAACCGCCAGCGCAGGCGCTCGCCGGCGCGGAACGGCATGACCGCAAGCTCGCCCTCGCCGATCCGCTCCGGCACGGTGCACGCCTCGCGCCGCAAGGTGATGCTCTGTTCATTGACGGGCAGCCGGTAGAAAGCCGGGCCGTTCAGCGACGCGAAGGCCTCGAACCGGTCGAGCGCGCCTTCCTCCTCGAACACTTCTGCATACAATTCGAGCGCCGAGGCGGCGGTGAAAATCCCGGCGCAACCGCACGCCGCTTCCTTTGTCGGGATCGCATGCGGCGCGCTGTCGGTGCCGAGGAAAAAGGCGCGATGCCTCGAGGTGGCGGCGCGCCGCAAAGCGCGGCGGTGCTTCTCGCGCTTGGCGATCGGCAGGCAATAGAGATGCGGCCGGATGCCGCCCTGAAAGATCGCGTTGCGGTTGATGATGAGATGATGCGCCGTGATTGTCGCCGCCAAATTCGGCCCGCCGCTTTCGACATAAGCGACCGCCTCCTCGGTCGTGACGTGTTCGAGCACGGCGCGCAACTCGGGCAGGCGGCGACGTAAGGGGTCGAGCACCCGCTCGATAAACACGGCCTCGCGGTCGAAAATATCGACCTCGGGCTCGGTCGCCTCGCCGTGGATCAGCAATGGCATGCCAAGCCCGGCCATGCGCTCCAGCACCGGCATGACCCGGTCGATGTCGGTAACCCCGTGCGCCGAATGGGTCGTCGCATGCGCCGGGTACAGCTTCACCGCCGTGAAGACGCCGTCCTCGAAGCCGCGCGCCACCTCGGCCGGATCGGTGCTATCCGTCAAATAACAGGTTATCAGCGGCGTGAAGTCCGCGCCCTCGGGCAGCGCCGCCATGATGCGCTCGCGATAGGCGCGCGCCGCCGCGGCATCGCTGACCGGCGGGACCAGGTTGGGCATGACGATCGCCCGCCCAAATTGCCGCGCCGTCAGCGGCGCCACCATCCGCAGCATCGCGCCGTCGCGGAAATGGACGTGCCAATCGTCCGCCCGACGGATTGTTATGGTTTCGGCGCTGGCCATTCAGCCCACTTCTCGAATGCCCATATGAACATAGAGGGCGGCGCGGCGGCTTGCTATCGTGCCGCGCGGCGGAGACAACGGAGGTCCTTATGACCGGATGCATCGTCGGCTGGGCGCATACGAAATTCGGCAAGCATGACGGGCTCGACGTCGAATCGCTGATCGTCGAGGTGGCGCAGGGCGCCCTCGCCGATGCCGGCGTGTCGGCCGCCGAAATCGACCAAGTCTATCTCGGCACGATGAACGGCGGCTTTGTGAAGCAGGAATTCCCGGCCTCGCTCGTGTTCCAGGCCGATCCCGCCTTCCGCTTCAAGCCGGCGACCCGGGTCGAGAATGCCTGCGCCACCGGCTCGGCGGCGATCCATATGGGCCTCAATTCGATCGCCGCCGGCAAGGCGCGCATCGTGCTCGTCGTCGGGGTCGAGAAGATGACCGAGGTGTCGGGTGCCGTCGTCAACGACCTGCTGCTGCGCGCCTCCTACCGCAAGGAAGAGGACCAGATCGAGGGCGGCTTCGCCGGCATCTTCGGCCAGATCGCCCAGAAATATTTTCAGCGCTACGGCGACCAGTCCGATGCCTTGGCCCGCATCGCCGCCAAGAACCACAAGAACGGCGTCGCCAACCCGATGGCGCAGATGCGCCGCGACCTCGGCTACGAATTCTGCCGCACCGTCTCCGACAAGAACCCGCTCGTCGCCGGACCGCTGAAGCGCACCGATTGCTCGCTGGTGTCGGACGGCGCCGCGGCGGTCGTGCTGGCCGATACCCAAACCGCGCTGTCGCTGGGCAAGGCCGTGGCGTTCCGCGCCGCCGAGCAGGTCAATGATTTCCTGCCGATGTCGAAGCGCGACATCCTGGCCTTCGAGGGGCCGGCGCTCGCCTGGAAGCGGGCGCTTGCCTCGGCCCGGCTCGGCCTCGACGATCTCGACCTCGTCGAGACGCATGACTGTTTCACGATCGCCGAGCTGATCGAATACGAGGCGATGGGGCTGACCCCGAAAGGCGAGGGGGCCCGCGCCATTCTCGAAGGCTGGACCGAGAAGGACGGCAAACTGCCGATCAACCCGTCGGGCGGCCTCAAATCGAAGGGCCACCCGGTCGGCGCCACCGGCGTGTCGATGCATGTGCTGGCCTCGATGCAGGTGACCGGCCAGGCCGGCGACATGCAGATCCCCAACGCGTCCCTCGCCGGCGTCATGAACATGGGCGGCGCCGCGGTGGCGAATTTCGTCAGCATCCTCGAACCCCTCCGCGCGTAGCAGGGTTGTCATTGCGAGGAGCGCAGCGACGAAGCAATCTCGTCGGGGATGCGCACCTGGAACGAGATTGCTTCGCTCCGCTCGCAATGACAGCAAAAGGAAATGCTATGAGCAACCGGTCCAGCGCCGTGCCCGGACCTGCTCCGGGCACCCACTCGTTTGCCCGCTTGGGTTGAAAAACTTAATCCGCTAGTCGGCTCTCAACGACCGAGTTGGGTGGTTTACGGTCATTCGCTGACGTGTGCGCGGACGGCGAGGTAGCGCTGTAAGTGGCAATTCCGCCGACTGTGATCGACGGGGCTCAACGCATCGCGACACGTATCGTCTGAAGCAGCGACGATCATGGCGCTGCACACCACCGAAATCGATCGGCAATGCGATTGTCGGTCTTTCTGGCTGGCGGGCGATCTGGTCGAGGTTCGACCCGCTCAGCGTTGTCCTGCGCCGGGGTCAGCCCGTGGTGATAACGCGCCAGAGCAACTGGGCCCTTCGCACGACGGCGTGGTGCTCTTCGCTCGTGAACTGCCTTTAGCTTCTTGGTTGCTGAGCCCAGGACGCTGCTTCAATTGCACCTCGAGCCGGCCCACTAGATCTCGTGACACCTTGAGTTGCTGCATCGCCTGTCCGAGCTGCCCTCGCAACTCATCTGCTTGCCGCCGCGTCGAGGTCAGCTCATCCCGGCTCGGCGCCTGCTTCAACTGCATCTCGAGCCGACCCACCCGATCCTGCGACGCCTTGAGTTGCTGCGTGGCCTGCCCGAGCTGCCCGCGCAATTCATCCGCCTGCCGCCGCGTCGAGGTCAGCTCATCCCGACTCGGCGCCTGCTTCAGTTGAGCTTCGAACTGGCGCACTCGATCCTGGGACGCCTTGAGTTGCTGCGTGGCCTGCCCGAGCTGCCCGCGCAATTCATCCGCCTGCCGCTGCGTCGAGGTCAGCTCATCCCGACTCGGCGCCTCCTTCAACTGCGTCTCGAGCCGACCCACTCGATCCTGGGACGCCTTGAGTTGCTGCATCGCCTGCCCGAGCTGCCCGCGGAGCGCATCCGCTTGCTGTTGCATCGAGGTTAGTTCATCGCGGCTCGGTGCCTGATTGAGCTGAGCTTCGAGCTGGCCCACCCGATCCTGCGACGCCTTGAGTTGCTCCGTCGCCTGCCCGAGTTGCTCGCGCAGCGCATCCGCTTGCTGCTGGATCGAGGTTAGTTCATCGCGGCTCGGTGCCTGATTGAGCTGAGCTTCGAGCTGGCCCACTCGATCCTGCGACGCCTTAAGTTGCTCCGTCGCCTGCCCGAGTTGCTCGCGCAGCGCATCGGCTTGCTGCTGGATCGAGGTCAGTTCATCGCGGCTCGGCGCTTGCTTCAACTGAGCTTCGAGCTGGCCTACCCGATCCTGCAACGCCTTAAGTTGCTGCGTGGCCTGCCCGAGCTGATCGCGCCGCTCATCGGCTTGCTGCTGCATCGAGGTCAGTTCATCGCGGCTCGGCACCTGATTGAGCTGAGCTTCGAGCTGGCTTACTCGATCCTGTGAGGCCTTGAGTTGCTGCGTCGCCTGCCCGAGCTGATCGTGCAGCTCATCCGCTTGCTGCTGGTTCGAGGTCGGTTCATCGCGTCTCGGTGCCTGCTTGAGCTGAGCTTCGAGCTGGCCCACTCGATCCTGTGAGGCCGTGAGTTGCTCCGTGGCCTGCCCGAGCTGATCGCGCAGCTCATCGGCTTGCTGCTGCGTCGAGGCCAGTTCATCGCGGCTCGGCGCTTGCTTCAACTGAGCTTCGAGCTGAGCCACCCGATCCTGCGACACCTTGAGTTGCTGCGTGGCCTGCCCGAGTTGATCGCGCAGCTCATCGGCTTGCTGCTGGGTCGAGGTCGGTTCATCGCGTTTTGGCGCTTGCTTCAACTGAGCTTCGAGCTGAGCCACCCGATCCCGCGACACCTTGAGTTGCTGCGTGGCTTGCCCGAGCTGATCGCGCAGCTCATCGGCTTGCTGCTGGGTCGAGGTCGGTTCATCGCGTCTCGGCACTTGCTTCAACTGAGCTTCGAGCCGGCTCACGCGATCCTGCGAACCCTTGAGTTCCTCGGTGGTTTGCGCGAGTTGTGCGCGCAGCTCATCCCCTTGCCGCCGTACCGAGTTCAGCTCATCTTGCGAGGCCTTAAGTTGCTGCATCGCTTGCGAGCGAAGCTCATGCGACGCTTTGAGCTGTTCCGTCGCTTGCGCGAGCAGCTCATCCGCTTGCTGCTGCATCGACTTCAGCTGAGCTTCGAGCTGGCTCACCCGATCCTGCGAAGCTTTCAGCTGCTCCGTTGCCTGCGCAAGCAGCTCATCCGCTTGTTGCTGCCCGGAGGTCTGCTCGTTCTGGCTCGGTGGCTGCTTCAGCTGAGCGAGCTGGCTCACGTGATCCTGCGCGAGCCCGGGTTCGACGAAAAGAAAGTAAATGGACAGAGCGAGCCCCGTTATGCAGACCTCTGCAAGCAAATGCAGTAATCGTGGCGTTCGCACCCGCCGCCTCCCCACAGACCCCGAGCACACCTGGGCAGTATTTCGGAACGTAGCGAACATGAACGCTAGCGATAAGGTCATTGTGCGGAACCTTTAGGGTTCCTCTCATCGGATGGTCGGTCAGCTACAATCTGGCGTTGATGCTGGACACCGTGCGTGAACGGCCAGGCCGGCGACATGCAGATCCCGAACGCGTCCCTCGCCGGCATCATGAACATGGGCGGCGCCGCGGTGCCGAATTTCGTCAGCATCCTCGAACCCCTCCGCGCCTGAGCGAAGATGAACGCCTCTCACCGACCCCGTGCCCGGACTTGTTCCGGGCACCCACTCGTTTGCCCGCTTGGGTTGAAAACCTAATCCGCTAGTCGGCTCTCAACGACCGAGTTGGGTGGTTTACGGTCATTCGCTGACGTGTGCGCGGACGGCAACGATGCGCCGATTCCAGCCGTTCGCGTGGCGACCTCGGGCACGTCCACGCCGATATGAAGGAACTCGCCGAGCGGCTGGTTCAGGTATTGTAGCCGCAGCTCTGGCCCGACCTCGGCCACCATTACGTTCGGACGTGATTTTCGGCAGGCACAAGCCGCCATATCGCGTCTTCAAGAACGGAGCCCTGGTGATCATCGCAGTCGTCCTTTCAACAAATCGAAGTGCCAAGCGGGATTTGACGGTGGCGCGCGCTATTCGCTGTCGGCGTCCGGAGACGCGGCGCGGCCGGTGACGAGGACAACGAGCGCCCGAGCGGGTTCACTGGCACTCGCATTGGTGGCCGCGATGTCGTAGGCAAAAGCCGGCTCGGCCCAGATCTCGCCGGCGCGATAAATGCCTACACCCGCTTGCCACGCCGAGGCACGGATCGCACCCGACAATACGTACACCAGCACATAGCCGGACGACGGTGCACGGTGGAGAACCGCCGATCCGCCAGGAGCATAGTCGACAATGAAGGTCGAAAGAGTGGGCTCTTCCAGGTATGATACTCGTTTGAGCGAGACGAGCGTAACGGTTGCCCCGGTCCCCGTGGGGTGATCAGCGGGAAGCAGCCGCTGGGCCGCGACCAAATCCTCGCCATGCGTGCTTGCCGTTCCCACCGAGGCGTCGGGACGGACAGCACTTGCGACCGCCGCGATCGCCAACATCTTCAGCGCCCTGACCAGGTTCTGCTTCGAGAGTGCCGACACGGCAGTACCTCCCTACCTCCAACTGCGCGGTCACGCCTGCATCCGCGGGGCGCCGACCACTGTGGCCGTTGCGGTGCGGAGATAGGTTCTGAGCTCGTCCGGGTGGATCACGAGGGTGACCGTGAGGGACGAGAACACGCCATAATCCCTGAACAATTTTGCCGCGGCGTCGCGCGCATACCTTTCCCAATAGGCTTTTTTCTCCGGATAGTTCTGGAGAAAAGCCACTGTATCCGAGGCGACAGTTCGGACTTCCGGGTAGGTCTCCGGCAAAACCTCGACCCGGTATGAGTAGGATACTTCGACATCCACGACGGCATGGCGAACGCCGCGCCACAGGCGGACCGCTTGCTGAAGAAAACTGAAGCCCGACTTCGTCTGCAGCTCCGAGACCGTCGTCGCCAACCGGAGATGCTGGTTGTCGTTGCCGACCGGATGCCGTTCGCCATCGCTCGCCCGTGCCCCATTCCCGGCACGGCCGAGCGGGCGGGGTTTCTGTTTTGAGATTGCCGCTCGGCCACCCGCCGCGACGATCTCGTCCGCCACTGTGTGGATCGTGCCGGGGAGCTTGGGGTTGGGTTCATCTGTCTTCGAGGCGATGGCGATGTTGGCGCCGTCTGCTGCTGCGCGCAGCGCGATGGCCCGGCCGATTCCACGGCTCGCGTCGGTGATGAACATGGTTTTGCCCTTGAGTGAGCGCATTATGACGCCTCGCCTTCTTGCAGGGGTTGCCCGGGGAGCACCGCGGTTCAGCCCGGTGGAAGCTGCTCGCGCAGCAAGAACTTCTGGATTTTCCCCGAGGGGGTCTGCGGGAACTGGTCCACGAGCCGCCAGATGCGGGGCACCTTGTAGGAGGCGAGATGCCGGCGACAGAACGCGTCAAGCTCAGCCTCGGTGAGGCTGTGGCCTGAGCGTTGCTGCACGAACGCAGCAACCATCTCGCCCCATTCGCTGTCCTTCACGCCTGTCACCGCCACGTCCGCGATGCCGGGATGCGTGTGAAGGATGTCCTCGATCTCGCGCGGATAGATGTTCTCGCCGCCGCGAATGATCATGTCCTTGAGGCGGCCCTGGATGCGGCAATAGCCAGAGGCATCCATGCTGCCCAGGTCGCCGGTATGGAGCCAGCCGTCCTTATCGATAACAGCGGCAGTGGCGCGTTCGTCGTCGAAATAGGCGGTCATCACGCCGACCCCGCGCGTGCAGATTTCGCCGATCGCATCCACGGGAAGCGTCTCGTCGGTGAGAGGATCGACCACCTTGACTTCGATGCCCGGCAGCGGCCGGCCGACGGTGGCCATCCAATCGGGATGAGGATCGTCGGGTAGCGTGTGTGTGATGTAGGGTGAAGCCTCGGTCTGGCCGAAGCCGATGGCGACCTTGAGGCGGAGTGTCTCCTGTGCCCGACGCACCAGCTCGGACGGCACGGGGGCGCCCCCGAGGGTGGTCAGCCGCCAGGAGCTGAGGTCGCGTGTCGCCACATCCGGATGGTCGAGCATGCGGATGAGCATGGTCGGGACGGAGAGCATGACGGTCCCGCGCTCGGCCTCGAACAGCGCGAGCATGAGCGCCGGGTCGAAGGCGTGCGGCAGGACGTGGACACCGCCGGTTTGCAAGGCGCCGATGGTGACGAGACCACAGCCTGCGGTGTGGAACATCGGCATCGGGTTCACCCACACGTCTCTGGGGCCGGCGCCGATAACGCGGGCATAAAGGCGCCCGTTGTTCGCCAGGCCGCGGTGGGTAAGCTGCGCGCCTTTCGGAAAGCCCGTTGTGCCTGATGTGTATTGGATCTGCGCCGTGTCGCTTGGCCGGACCTGGGGCAGCGGCGTCGTCGGCTCGGCGGAAGCGAGAAAGGCATCCCAATCGCCGAGTGAAATGACGTGGCGGAGATGAGGAAGCTCCGGCCGCATCTCCTCGATCACCTGAACGAGGTCGCGGCCGCGATAGACGGGCTGCACAACCACTCCGCTGGCCTTGGACTGGCCCAGGACGTGAGCGGCCTCCTTGCCGAGATAGGCGGGATTAACCGTGACGAGCGTGACGCCGGCCAGCGCGGCGCCGAACTCCAGGAAAACCCATTCGGGCGAGTTGGCGGCCCATATCGCCACCTGTTCGCCGGGCGTGAAGTGGGTCAGAAGCGCGCGGGCCGTCCGCTCGGCGGTTTCGAGGAGATCATCGAAGCTCCATTGGCGTCGGTTTTGCTCCAGGGTGCCGTCGATGAGGGCTGTGCGCGATCCGTATCGCGACGCGGCCTCTCTCAGGACCTCGCCGATCGTCTGGTCCAGAACGGGTTCCGATCGGTCGGCGGGCCAATAGGCTTTGGTCAAGCCGTGTGCGTGATCTGTGGTCAGCATCATGTCCTCCTAGATATCAGCCTGACCGGCCAACCTTATACTTAATCCGAATAAGATGGTATGATTCAGATCATATGATTTGGAATCTGGGATGGAATCGGCTGGTGTCAAGAAGGAATATGGTATGATTCGGACCATGCTAGAGCGAACCCCGGTCATCGCCGCGGACTCCCTCCGCCTTAGTCCCGTCTCCTATCTCGTGCTTGGCCTCATCGGTCTGCGCGGGGCCTCGACGCCGTATCAGCTCAAGCGCGCGGCGAGCCGGTCGATCAACTACTTCTGGCCGTTCCCGCATTCGCAGCTCTACGGGGAGCCGGAGCGGCTCGCCGCCGCTGGGTTGCTGTCGGAGGAGCGTGAAGAAGCTGGGCGGCGTCGCAAGCTCTACTCGCTCACGCCGCTGGGGAAGCAGGCGTTGGAGAACTGGTTGGCGACCCCGCCGGGCGCAATCTTCGAAATGCGCGACATGGCGGTCCTGCAGCTTTTCTTCGGCGAGTTTACGAGCCGGGAAACGATCGTCCGGCTCGCCGAGGATCAGGTGCGCCTCTATCGCGAGCGCCTTGCCGTCTATCAGACAATCGCCGATCAATACCCCACAGCGCCGATGAGCCGGCGCCGCATGGCTCCGCTCGAACTCGGTATCCGTATGGCCCAGGCTTGCATCGATTTCTGGTCGGACATTGCGCGTCATCCACCCGAGATCTGATCGCGCCGGGTGCGAGTGACGGCGATCAAATCCCTAGCTCCCGGTTGCGGCCAAAGCCCCAGTCGACGCCGCCATCATCGCGGGCGACGCCTGATACGTGGCGGCCGAGCTGCTTTTCGAGTGAGGGAGACCAGGGCACGAGCTGGAAGCCGAGCCCGTCGTCGATCATGGCGAAGCGGCCCGAGGCGAGCGCGAAGCGTTGGCGATAGGTCCCGGCGACGTACTCGCCGGTGGCGGACGAGTTGAACGGCCGGCCCGTTTCGGCCGCGAACTTTTCGCCCAGAGCCTCCGCCTCGCGGCGGCGGAGCGTGTCGATCAGATTGCGGGAGAAGACGATGCCTCGTGCTTGCTGCTCCGCAAGTCCGCGCTGGACGAGCTGCTCGGCCCGGCGGTCCATGGCGTCGCGTACCTCGGCGCCGAAGCCAGCCTCGCCGAGGGCCACAGGCTCCCGTGCGATGGCCTGCCGGTCGAGCCAGGTCGCGCCGCTGGCCGTCACCTGGGCTTCAATGGAAAGATCGGAGCGGATAGCGAGCGCCACTTGCCGCCGTCCCTGCGCGTCGTCTGATTCTCCATGCGTCAGGGGTGCCTGGTCGCTCTACGTGATGACGGTCTATCGGTCTATCGCGCGCGGCTGCCTTGGCCGCTTTGGGTCGATTCCGTTGAAGA
>Ga0185299_10001660_pt1 | contig 40097 bp, 26 predicted proteins | sample PaiPotPPA55metaG_FD_128002 | JGI IMG/M metagenome (GOLD analysis project Ga0185299, IMG submission 128002) | Iron sulfur acid spring bacterial and archeal communities from Banff, Canada, to study Microbial Dark Matter (Phase II) - Paint Pots PPA... ...
CCGTTAATTTCTGAACCGGCCCCGGATTGCCCAAGGAAAAAGAGAATGTCGGATGTTTTTCGCCGGTCACTTCACTCGCGAGTCTTTCAATTGGCAGAGGAGTCCGCGTCGCTACTAGCACGCTATGCCGCACCCATCCTTCCCATCCCGTTGCCCGGACGCGAACCACAAGCGCTTTCATCAACCGCGTGGCCCGCGAGTAAGGGGTGTACAACTCAAAGCCGTCGATCGCTCTGCGATCGCTCGTGAGGGGAAGAAGCCAGCGCGGCTGGCTTTGCGAAGGCAGTATGGCGAAGCGATGCTGCCGGGTGTATCCCTGTCGCGCCAATTGCTTGCCAACACTGGGCGCCTGGCTTCGGGACATCACCGCGTTAGGGAGCGTGGCTCCATTCTTGGAAAGCTGTTCAACTTCGGGCAGTGGAGCCTCGCGGTCCCAGCCAAGGAAAAGACGCAGCGCTTCATCGAGCGTGTCCGCGGAACCGCGGAAGCGGGACGCTGCATCGATCGCCACCGCTGCGCTTCTCACTAAGCCACCCTCATCCAATGTCCGATCCTCTTGTCGAATCGCTGCGTCATGAATTCCGCCACGGCGGTGGACGACGCCTTCATGGTCGGCTGAATTCCGGCGTCCGTCCGGACGTAGACTTTTTTGGCCCTCTGGAATTTCAATTCGGCGTACGCCTGGCGCTGGCGTTGAATCTCAGCGCGCGTAAGTTCGGTCTTTCGCGACAGAATCAAATCCTCGTTCGCGTCCAGCAGAATCACCAGGTCCGGCTCCGGAAGAAGCCGGCTTAGAAGCTGCGCGTACCATTTCGGACCGCCATACCGGTAGCGTCGCGGATCCACCAGCACATCGTGAAAGTAACGATCGAACTGCACGAAACCGGCTCTTACCAGCCGGGGCTTAATCACAAAAAGGTAGCCCGCCCAGCAATCGGCGAAGAACACGGAAAGATAAGCCATAGACATCAGCGCCCCGCGCGGCGTTTGGCCATGAGGGTCGGTGACCGGGCGATTGTCTTTGCTCTTCGCAATCACCTGGGGCCGCCAGTGGAAAAGACGGCGGCGGCGCAAAGGGACGATGAATTCCTGCGCGAGACCTTCCAGCACCGTGCTCTTTCCCGCTCCGTCAGGGCCCAAAACCGACACCAGAATTCCGCTTGGATTGAGTGTTCGCCAGACGGCGCGTCGGAATTGACCCGCCCAATATTGCATAGTCCTCAGCGGACGCTGGGAAAGGGGTATCTGCCAGGCTTTCCCCTTCAAATCTTTGAAGAGTTCATCGATCGAGCCGTCCTCGCAGGCCTCCACGATCCGCGTCTTCAGGTCTTTCCGAAAGACCTTCCCCGCGATCTCTTCGGCGGCCTCCCGACCCAGGCTCTCGGCGATACGCCTTAGTCTAAGTGTTTGAGAAGAAGACACTTTCCCCTTGTTGGCCTTCTTCACCAGCAGGTAGGAAAACTCCATTTCGGGTGACGCAATCCAGAAGTCCCCGTGCCGGATCCGACCCGCGGCGAACTCTTTTCCAGACGCTAGAATCATTCCCGACCGTCGGTCTTCGAAGATGATGTCCACGGCGACGGTGTTTACCCTCCACCCGGTAACCCAGTAAAAGTAGAAGCTATGGCCTTTGGTGATGTAGTTATTCCACTGATATGCGACGTATTTGCAGCACTTTAATTCCTCAATTATCGAAGTAATTCGCGCCTTGTCGTCGGGATGCACCGCCAGGTCCAAATCGCTGCCGAGGTGCTCGGGAAGCCCTTCCCACGAATGGATTACGCAATACCGCACCCCGAACTCGTTCAATAATCGAAAAAGTTGACGCAAAAAATCCGCTGAACTTTGGCCCTCACTTCCCGCACTTTCTGCGCCGCCGTTCCGATCGACACTCTTACCGCGATCGGGCACGCAGTCCGCCAACGCGGAGGCGGAGAGATGCTCGGTGAGCGTCGGTGAGGCATCCGCGAGTCTGTGAGGTTGTTCTTGCACGTCAAAGTCGCCGTCGTTATGCGCCGAAGGAATTCTCAGGCAGCACCTGAACCTTTTAATACTGCCGGAATGGTGCGTGCGAGAATTTTCAGGTCCAGCCAGAGAGACCACTTGTCGATGTATTGCATATCTAATTGCATCCACTGCTCGAAGGGGATGGAATTCCTGCCATTTACCTGCCAGAGACACGTGATTCCTGGTCGGACGCTGAACCGGCGCCGTTGCCAATCTTCACTGAAGAATTGATAGTCGCGCACGGACATGGCGCGCGGCCCGACGAGGCTCATGTCGCCCTTCAACACGTTCCAAAGCTGCGGAAACTCATCCAGACTTGTTTTTCGCAGGAGGCGGCCAATGGGCGTGACTCGCGGGTCGTTCTTGATTTTGAATACGGGCCCGGTCATCTCGTTGAGGGCGAGCAATTGCTCCTGCGCCTTCTCAGCGTTGGGAATCATGGTTCGAAACTTGTACATGACGAACTGGCGTTTGTTCAGCCCCACTCTCTTTTGGCCGAAGAAAATCGGGCCGGGCGACATCAGCCGGATGAGCACGGCAGTGGACAAAAGAACCGGCGCGAGAAAAATCAAGACAAGCAGAGACGCGCAGACATCCAGGGCGCGCTTCACAAGATGAGGCCAGCCGCGCTGACCTTCCGCGGTAGCCATGATCTGGCCCTGGCCGTCGAAATCTTCCGCGTGAGATTTTGCGATCTTTAGATTAAAGATATCGGAGTTGATCCGCATGATGATTCCATGCAATTCACACAGCGCCGCAACCTGAGCGGTGTGTTCGTAGAAGGATCTCAGCGGAAGATAAATCGCAACCTCGTCCACGACGTTGTGGCGGAGGAATTCGGAAAGGCCGGCAAAATCGCAGCAAAGCTTGTGGCTGGTCGCGAGGAACTCTCCGTTACCTGGCCAATCGTCGTCGACAAACCCAAGCACGCGATATCCAAGTTCAGGTTTCGACTCGATTCTTGCGGCAAATTCCATGGCGCGAGTGTTGGTGCCGAGGATCAGAATGTAACGCGAATTCCGGCCGTGGCGGCGCATGATTCCAAGCAAACAGCGAACACTCAGGCGCGCAAGGACCATCAGCGAGGAACCGAAAATCCAGAAAAGAATAAGGAACGCGAGGGTAATGGTTCTTTTCCCGAAAAAAGCAGCGGGCACCATCAGGCACAAAGTCGCCAGTGTGGTGGCTTTGAGCACATCGATCGCTTCCGAACGGCGCGTGGAAAGACGCTTCGACTCATACAAACCACACAGGGAGAGTATGAGGTGCCAGGTGAAGACGAGCGCCGCGAAAAGAATGAAGTTTACGAGTTTGATCCGGAGCGCGAGGAAGTCGGCAAACGATATGGTGCCTCGTTCCGAAACGACGAGGACCGTCGTGAGTCCCAGGGCAAATACGAGGAATCCCAGGTCGACTAATTTGGTTGCATTCGAGATCAGCCGCCGCTTGGCCAGATTCACTGAGCTACTCCGTTGTCTGGGCCGCTTTGATGTCAGTGCCTATTGCGTACTCAGATGGCTGTGAAAAACTTTCACATATTTCCGAACACCGCGCCGACGAGCTCGGGACTCGAGCTGCGGCAATCCGCCAAGTCAACTGTTCTGAAGACTCCTGGAAGCGAACTCGCTTTCAGGGTCAGCAGCGAGCAAACAGTAAAAAAACTCACCACACCGTTCGTGGCGGGCTCCGCTCTACAATCTGTGGTAGAGCGATTCTGGAATGGGAAATGTCCGCTTGTTCAGAACCGCACCCAGGACCTGGATGTCGCTCCGGCGAACATTTTCCATCACCTTGATTGCCGATTCTCGGCGGGTCGAGTTCGCTTCCAAAACAATTACTAAACCGTCGGTCAACTGGCTTAGTGAGATAGCATCCGCGTACTGGCTCAACGGCGGCGCATCAATCAATACGTGGTCAAATTCCTCACGCAATTCGGCCAGGCGAACCCTCAAGCGGTCCGCATTCAGGAGGCTCGGCGAATCAGCCGCGAGCGAACCGCACGAAAGCAGCCAGAGATTCTCCGGCCGAAGTTGCTTCGCGAAATCGCGCACCGAGCCCTCCTCAAGCAGAGCGTCTGTGAGCCCACGATGATTGGTCACGCCAAAAAATTCCGGCAATGAAGGGGAACGCAAATTTGCATCGACCAAACAGACGGATCCCGGGATTTCGCTCGCCAGTGTTTGCGCGGCGCGAGCGCAAATGTTGCTGCACCCGTTGCCCTGATCGATCCCCGCGAATACCACGATGTGCGGTGGCTCTCCGGCCTGCAGGCGGAAGATTCGCTGTACCAATTTCAGAGACTCCTCACGGGCAACCCGCCCGAGATCGAGGGTTGAGCCGTTCCGGTGGCCATTCCCGTTGCCATTTCCGTTGCCATTCCCATTGCGTTTAGTCGCCGGGGATGCCGCGTTCATTCCGGAATCCGGCATGACTTGACGCTCCATGCCAGCCTGTTGAATCAATTCAAAGTTCTTGCTCATGGTTTCTCCGCCTCTGCGGCCGGAGCGAAGGGAGCCTGCTCGGCCGCGGAATGCTTGTCGTCCGTAACTTCATTTTTGGAAGGTATGCGAATCTGTTGCCCGGGTTTGATGACGTCAGGATTGCTCAACCAAGGGTTGAGTTCGCGAATTTTTGCGAGGATCGAGTCGTTGTAAGTTCCGTACTTCGCGACGCTGATCCGGAAAAGCGTTTGACCCGGAGCCACGCGGGAGAGCTGGGAATTTTCAGGCGCGGAGGCCCGCACAGCCTTTGGCCGGGCGTCTGTCCGAGGGCGAGATGGTCCGCTCGATTCGCCCGGGGAAAACCCCGATACGGGTGCGATGGTAGCAACCTTAATTTCCGAACTGGCGGTCGACGCGGAGACAATAGGTTCCAGCGCGGCGCTCGAGGACGCCGGCACATCCACGCGATCCGGAGCGCTGGTTACCGCTCTCTTTTCATGAAGCGTCGGCCAGCTCAGCGCCAGCAACAGCGCTGCGACTGCGCCAACTCCTGCAATCCAGCGTCGAGCAAAGGATTTTCTGCCCGCATCGGGAACCAGCGCGGCGGAGTGCAGAGGAGCAGGCGCAGGATTCGAAACCCGTTCAGGTTCGGCGCGAAGTGTTTCGACATCCAGGTCGCGCAGAACTTCGCGAACCACTTCAACGTCAATTGTTTTCCGTTTCTCGACGCACCCCAGCGATATGGCGTGGAAGCAAAGGTTATTGATGTTGCGCGGGATTCCTTCGCTGTTTTGAGCGATGAGGGCCACCGCTCGCTCGGTGAACAACGGCGCGGCGAAATCAAATCCCGCCACCCGCAGGCGATGATTGATGTACAGGTACGTCTCTTCCACGGTGAACGGCTTCAGGCTGCTGAGAATCGAGACGCGCTGGCGAAGCTGTACGAGTTTCGCGGATGCCAGCTTGTCTGCAAGTTGCGGCTGGCCGGCCAGCACGATTTGCATCAGCTTCTCGCTAGGCGTTTCGAAATTCGAAAGCATGCGCACGACTTCGAGCACGGAGTCGTCGAAATTCTGGGCCTCGTCAATCACCACCACAAAGCGCTTTCGCTCACGAGACTGACGGACCAAGATCTCGTTGAGCTTCGAATGCATTCGGACGAGGTCGCCATCGAGGTCCTCGACGCCAAGATCGGCAAGCAGTCCACGAAGAAAATCGCGCGGAGTGCACAAAGTCTGGAATAGAAAAGCGGTTCTGGCGGTGCCTTCGAGCTTCTGGAGGAGCTGGAACAGGAGGGTCGTCTTTCCCATTCCTGGCTTGGCAATCAACGACACGAACCCGCGCCCAGACGTGATTCCGTACAGAAGGGAAGCGAGGGCTTCGCGGTGCGTGGCGCTCAGATACAAGAACCGCGGATCCGGGGTTACCCCGAATGGCTGCTCCCGAAGTTTGTAGTAGTCGAGAACCATTCCCCGTCGCCTAAGCCACCCGCCGGGGAACGGACGCAAGCACGGGAACCTGCAGAATGTCGTTCACTTCCGCGGGAGTGCGGAACGATGGATCGAGGTATTCGGCGACAAAGGCTGCACCGACGCTCACGAACAGTCCGAGCAGCAATCCGATGAGCAGGACAAGCATTGCACTGTAGGCCGGCAGCACCGGCACGCTCGGCGGAACGGCAATCGCCACGTTTGCAATTCGCTTCTGATCGAGAGCGTCCGAAGTCTTCTCTTGTTCGCGCTTGGAGAGGTACAGCAAATAATTTGCTTCGTTCGCTTTTGTCTCGCGCAGTAAGTCCGACTGCTTCACGGACTTCTGATCCAAATCCACAAGTTGAAGCTTCATGGAATCAATGCTGTGGCCCACGGCCGCCGCGGTCGCTCTCTGAGAGGCAAGATCCGCCTTCGTCTTGGCGACATCCTCCCTCAGGTATTCATAGGTGGGATCCCGGTCGGTGGTCTGGTTTACATACTGACTCTTTTGCGCCTCGGCGATTGCAGCCTGCGTTTGGGCAATCTCCTGATCGGCTTCTTGCACCAGCGGATAGCTCGGGTCGTATTTCAGAGCCAGCTGCGTGCGCTTGAGCTGCGCCGCCAGAAGGTTAGCCTGGAGTTGCTGCAAGAGAACTTCTGCCGAATTGGATACTTGCGTCGTGGAGGATCTTGGAGGCGTCACTCGAATCTGTGCTTCCTCGTCGCGAATCCGCTGCTCGTCAGCGGAGATGGCTTGTTCCGCTTGATGGCGCGCCGCGATGGATGTTGCGAGCTGCTGGGCCATGTCCGTGCGAACGATATCCGGAGCGGCCACCCCTTCATCGCGTCCGAAATTCGACAACCGGACCTCCGAATCCTGCAACGCCTTTTGGTACTTGTCCGTTTCCTTTGCGAAGAAGTCGTAGGACCCTACCGGTCGGTGAACTGTGACGTGCTTTTCGAGGTACACCGTGGCTAGCGTGTTCAGCACTCCGTAGGAGAGCTTGGGGTCGGGTGATTGGTAGCTGACTTGAATCATGTTGGTTTTCTTCACCGCGTCTACCTTCAATTTCTTCCCCAGGTGTTCCACTGCCTTGGAAACGTAAGTGGCCTCGTCTTGTTTGGGCATCAATTTGGCCCAGATGGAATCCTTCTCTTTGTCCTGAAGCTTGTTGGCGAGCACTACCTTCTCCAGCAAGTCCGCGCTTTGGATCAACTCCACTTCGGAATTGATTTCTTCCTCGGTTACGGCCGGAGCGGCTGGAGCCGTCTGCGAGAACTGTTCCGTGGTTACCACGGGGTCCATCCGATCGCGATTGACGAGGATTTCCATGCGAGCCTCGTACCGGCTCGACAGCAAAAGGGACGCGGCAATGGCGCCAAGAAAAACTCCACAGAAGGAAAGAATCAATAAACGGCGGCGGCGGAACAGAGGCGTAACGATATCTCGCAGCGTAGCTTCCTGCGTCGCTTTGCCGGATGCGTTTCGGTAGTCCTGCTCGCTCATGTTGTTTCTCCTTCTTCTCGCCGTTGAGGCAAATTCGAATCGAACCAGTCCCGTCGTACAGCCCCGGTCCGTGTCAGGCACTGCATCACGAAGTGCATCCCGGCTAGATAGCCGCCGGGTTGATCGATGTGTACAGGCCCAATGAATAGGGAACGTATTTTCGGAAATTGGTAATGAATTTCTCCGGAACAAAAATCATGTCGCCGGGCTGAAGCACCGCGTCTTCGTTGACATTCTTTCCGTTTAGAATGTCCTTCAAGTTAAACTTCTTCACTTCCATCCATCCGGACGACACGCGGTGATAAATAAGAATTTGCGTCTTCGCTGTTGGCGCTAGACCGCCCGCCACCGCAATCGCTTCCGAGACCGTGGTCTCGTAGCGCAAATCGTATTGCCCGGGTTTGGTCACCTGGCCCGACACGACGAAGAACGGCTTCTGAAAATCCTTGAGGTCCACGTTGATGATGGGATCGTGAAGGATTTTCCCGTATACCTTCTTGATGGCCTCGGTTATATCCGGGACACTCATTCCCTGAACAAACAGGCTCCCGACATTCAAGAGCGTGATGTATCCGTCCGGTTGGACGGTTACGGTCTGATTCAACTCCGGCGACAGAGGGAACGAAAGGATCAGAACGTCGTCCCTCATAACCATATAACGAGGATTTCGGTGCTCGAGGACCGGCCGGTCCGAGCTTGATTGCGGAATGCCGCTTGCAGCGGCTGGCGTGGAAGCTGCGGGAGAGTTTGGTGACGCGCCCTTCTTTGCGAACAGGCTGGCTGGTGCGCTCGCGAGAAACAGCGAAACGGCTAGAGCGATTACGGCCAATTTAATCTTTGCCACGGGGCTGCCTCCTAATTTACGTTCGGGCTGGTTATGCCCTTCCACCAGTCCGATCCTCCGTCTCAAAACACTGCCTGGAGCCTGGGGTTGCGCGCCCGATCTTAGTCAGGAGCCGGTTTTAGTGCTTCGAAGCCTGATTAGAGACACCTAACCCGTTCCTCAGGCAACCGGTTTCCTACAGGAGACATCCCCGCGGCTTGGAAATGCAATCACTGTTCCAAGTTAGGAACGCAAAGCACTTAATGCAAGCATATGAAAATAAATAGCTTCAAGATTTCTACGGGGGTTGACCGGACTCTCTTGGGGCAAAATGTGAATAGAAGTTCACAGTACAGTAAATATTTTTCAAATATAAGTGCTTTGTATCTTAATGAGACTACAAGGGCTAAAGGGTCCTCTGAAGTCGGAGATAGTCAAAAAGCGTCAGTTCCCGGACCGACGATGCTCCGCTTGCCAGTTTGCAGCCGTTTTTGGAGGCGCGCGCGCAGACAGTCCGTGAGACGGCCGACGTCACCAACCCTCATTTAATTCGTTGACACATGCGTCTCCTTCGAACATTACTGCACTGCACGCCGCTGATGCCTAATTCGATTCGCAAAATCGTCTTCGTAGCCGGGCTAGTCCTTTCCGCAAGCGGATTCATTTCGCCTCCGATCGCCCTTGTCCTGGGACTGGCATACGGCTTGACCTTCGTACATCCGTTCGAGGCCGAGATGCGGAGCCTCACGAAATATCTTTTGCAGGCTTCGGTGGTCGGCCTCGGCTTCGGAATGAATTTGTACGAAGTGCTGCGTGCGGGGCGCTCCGGGTTTGTCTACACAGCTTTGAGCATCATCACGGCAATGGTGCTTGGTTTGGCGATCGGGCGGCTATTGAGGGTACGCAAGAGGCCATCATTTCTGATTAGCGCCGGCACAGCGATTTGCGGCGGCAGCGCGATCGCGGCGGTGGGACCGATCGTCGGCGCGACGGAGGAAGAAATGGCAGTCTCACTCGCCACGATCTTTCTTCTCAATTCCATCGCTCTGCTGATTTTTCCTGGGATTGGGCGCGCATTTCAGATGACGCAAACGCAGTTCGGCCTCTGGTCAGCGCTTGCGATTCACGACACAAGTTCCGTGGTGGGAGCCACAGCAAAATACGGATCGATTGCGCTCGCCGTCGGCACCGTTGTGAAATTGGCGCGCGCGCTTTGGATTGTTCCGCTATCCATCGCGACGGCCGCGGTCAAGCGGAGCAAAGCGCGCATTCAGTGGCCGTGGTTCATACTTTTCTTCTGCCTCGCGGCCGTGCTGGCAACTTACCTGCCGCAGTTTAGTTCGGTGTTCGCATTCCTGAGCCGTCTTGGAAAAATCGGTTTGACCGTTACTCTCTTCGTGGTCGGAACGGGACTTTCCAAGGAAACTCTGCGCCAAGTGGGCGTGCGCCCGTTGATGCAAGGAATACTGCTGTGGGCCGTTGTCGCAGCCGCCGTGTTCGCGCTGGTCATGGGCGATTGGATCCATCTGTGAATCGGAATCACGCAAGCCGCCGGACTTTCGCGAATCGCCGGTGTGCTAAGATGTTCGCGTCAGTAGGCCCGTAGCTCAGTTGGCTAGAGCGCTACCTTGACACGGTAGAGGTCTGCGGTTCGAGCCCGCACGGGCCTACCATCATTCCAGTCGGTACAAGTATCCCCTTGGACAGTATGGCGGCTCCCGCCAAGACAAAGACTTCCAGTAGTAGGCGCCAATTCCCACATCGGGACTTTTTCTGCTGAATTGAAACATCGGAAACGGCCTTCACTCTGGGATGTTGTTTTGGACGCAGCAAACACAAGGTTGCTCCCTAAAATTCAAGGCTCATCGCCATCGTGGAACTACGTATACATTAAGGACTTATTACTTCTCGTCCGTATGCCTTCAGTTTCGCTCGTTCGCAACTTTCTGATTTTGAAACTTGGCCACGCTTTTGCAATTGAATGGATGCAAGTGCGTTAGGGCACACGGAAAGCGGTGGAACGTATCAAGAAGCGCATTCCTCCCGTTAACGAGCGACGACGTCCGTGCGGTGTTCCAGGAAAGCCTAGAAAACGCGGGTTTGAAGTGTGCCCCACGACGCACATGAAGCGTTGAGACTTATTTCTATTGAAAGAGTTAAACGTGTTGAAGCACGACGGGGGCATTGCGGATGATCCTGAATTTACGGTCGTCAGTGCTTTATCCCGAACGATCACTTGGTTGTGGTTACTCTTGGCGCAGTCAATGCGAGTCGCCACCGAGCGAATCGGCAGACAGAAGGAAGTGGCGCTTGAAGATGCACCACTGGCCGAGAGTTCTAAAACGGCAGAATTTCCATCCGCGAACTGCGCCGCATTTTTTGGGAGCGATCGCATTCGTGGTGCTGGCTGTGTCCGCCGCCACGGCCAGCGCGCAGGAACGGCGGGTTCCTTCGGAGAACGATGGAAAGCCCTCGTCTGAACTGGCGAAGGACAATCTGGACCGAGTGTCGGCTTCCGAACCGCAAATCGCCGGACTCCTGAGTGCAAACCCGGGACTGCTCGTGGAGTTGAAGAGGTGGATGGCTAAGGATGCGTCCGATAAAGGACAAATCGTCCAGGACGAAGACCTTGAAGATGCCGCGATTTTTCACCGGCTTCACCGGGACTCAAATTTCCGGGCCGCGGCTACACGCTTGTTGCAAAGGTACGGGTATCTGGTCCCGGCACTGAATCCGAGTTCCGAGGCGGGCCGCGAGGATGAGGATCTCCGAAAAGAGCGAATCCGGCAGCGAGCGGCGGCTGAGCTTGCGGCACCGGCCGAATCAATCAAAGAGAGGAGATCCTTTCACGCGAGATGCGATCCCACTACTGCTCCCGACGATCCCACCTGCGAGAAAGGGGCGAGTACGAGAATCGGGGAAGACGAAACAGACGTGAATCCGCCAGCTCTACCAAGGGACAGAGACAGCGACCGGCTTCTGATTAATCGCGGGGCGGATATAGGAGGGACAAACCGTTCGTTTTCGCGGGCCGGTGCGAACGATCCCAATCGAGGCGAGAGCACCTCGAGCGTAAGCCTGAACTCGAGCCAGTTTGAGAGTGGAACTGAGGAGGAATCAGGCAGCTCGCTGATGCACAGCAACCGCACGCTCTCTTTAACCGACTCTGACGCGCGCCAGCCGTATCGAGCGAGCTCAACGCCACCGTCCGAACGCATGGACGAGCGGGCGGAGCGGGAAGAAAAAAGAAAGCGTGGCACGTTTGAAATCGAGTCCGCAGAAATGGCAGGACCGCCTGGAACGCCGCGGCATTGGACTCCTTATTCCGAAATTCCCTCGGTCTACGACATGTTCGTGCACGCCGGCGCACCGGCCGGGACCGTGGAGCGATTTGGCGAAGAGGTATTTCGAAACCCGCCAAAAGCCTCCGGCAATATTCCGATCGATTTCCCGGCCTCGTCGGACTACGTGGTTGGGCCTGGAGACGGAATGGCGATCGATTTATGGGGCGGAGTCTCGCAGCGGCTGGAACGCACGGTGGATCATGAAGGACGCCTTTCCCTTCCGGAAGTTGGTCCGGTACTTGTAAACGGCCAGACGCTCGCGGAAGTTCAACAGACGGTGCAGCGTTTACTGCGCACCCAGTTCCGAGATGTAGCTGCGGATGTTTCACTGTCGCGGCTGCGAAGGGTGCGAGTGTACGTGGTGGGAGACGTGAAGCGCGCCGGCGCCTACGACATAAGTTCGCTTTCGACGCCGCTGAATGCGCTGCTGGCAGCGGGTGGGCCGACCGCGAATGGTTCGATGCGCATCGTGAAGCACTATCGGGGAAGCGAGATGGTGCAGGAAGTGGATTTGTACGACCTCCTGCTGCGCGGAATTCGCACCGACATTCAGCGCTTGGAGCCAGGAGATACATTGCTGGTCCCTCCGGTGGGATCGCAGATTCGAGTGGACGGCATGGTCCGCCGTCCCGCGATTTACGAGTTGCACCAAGAAAGCACGCTTGAGCAGGCGCTCGAGATGGCGGGAGGGATTCTGCCCACCGCGGCTCTAAGCCATATCGAAGTGCAACGACTGGAGGCTCACGATAAGCGCACGATGCTGAGTCTAGAGATTCCGGGCGCGGCCGATTCAGCAGCAATTGAGGCCCAATTCTCGTCCTTCGCCATTCAAGATCGGGACGAAATTCACATCTTTCCAATCGCCCAGTTCAATAAAGACGCCATTTACCTGGAAGGCCACGTGCTGCGTGCGGGACGCTACGCCTACAAGCCGGGAATGAAAGTGACGGATTTGATTTCGTCTTACAGCGACGTGTTGCCTGAGCCGGCGCTGAAGTACGCCGAGATCATCCGTTTGAATCCGCCCGACTTCCATCCGAGCGTCGAAAGCTTCGATCTCAGCGCGGCGCTGTCGAATCCTGCGGCTGCGCCCGCCCTTCAGGCTCTCGATACCGTGCGGATTTTCAACCGGTTTGAAGTTGAGAATCCGCCCACGATCTCGGTGGCCGGCGCCGTGCGGAAACCGGGAACGTTCGAACCCCCGGGCCAGATTCGTTTTCGAGACGCCATCGAGCTGTCGGGCGGATTGAATTGGGACGCTTCGATGGACTCAGCGCAAATCACCCGGGTGATGCCAGATGGTTCGCTAAAAATTCTGAGCGTGCGAGTGAAGGAAGCATTGGAAGGCGGCGCCGCTGACAACATACTTCTCGAGCCGCGGGACCGCGTTTTGATCCAACAAAATCTAAACCACGTCGATCCTCCCTCCGTATTTGTCGGCGGAGAAGTGGTCCATCCGGGGCGGTACTTGCTCGCTGGAAATCTGCACGTGTCGGATTTGGTGCAGATCGCGGGAGGCTTGAGCCGCGGCGCCGACACGGAGAGCGCGGACCTCACTGAGTATCAAGCATCGAGCACCGGCCCGCTGGTGGCGACGCATGCGGACGTCTCGCTTGCCGCGGCCGTGGCCGGAGATCCTGAACATGACCCGCGATTGCGGGACGGCGACGTCCTTACAATTCGGCAGGTACGCGGATGGAGCGATCTGAGAGCGGTCGTGCACATCGACGGCGAGGCGCAACATCCCGGGACGTACGGAATCCATCCTGGGGAGCGACTCAGTTCGGTTCTCGAGCGAGCGGGCGGCTTTGAGCCGGATGCTTATGCGTATGGCGCCGTACTCGAAAGAATTCAAGTGCGCGAACTGGAAGAAAAGCAACGCGACGCGATGCTTCTGCGCCTGAAACAGGCACAGGATGGCTTGGAACTTTCGCCGGATGGCGATCCCAAGCAGAAATTGGCAAAAGGACTGGCCTTGCAGCAATGGCAGTCCAGCATCGACCAGTTAACTGCGAACCCACCGGTGGGCCGCGTATCCATCCGGATCTCGCCGGAGATTGAGCGCTGGAAGAATACGTCCGCGGATATCGAGGTCCGCGCCGGAGATACGCTGGTAATCCCTAAGAGACCCGGCTACGTGATGGTATCCGGCCAAGCGTTTAATCCCACGGCGATTGCTTACCGTCCAGGCAGGAGCGCGAACTGGTACCTCAACCGGGCCGGAGGACCGACGCCGATGGCCAATAAGAAGGGAATCTTCGTCATTCGAGCGAACGGAACCGTAATCGGAGGCAAGAGCGGATTGTGGAGCGGGGATTCGCTGAGTGCCGCAATGCAGCCAGGAGACATCGTTGTCGTACCGGAAAAGGCTCTGGCGGGCAACGTACCGTGGCAAAACATTTTATTGCTCGCGCAGGTGATCTCGTCGATCGCCTTAACGGCGTACATCGCAGCCAAACCCTAGCGCGAACCGGCGATATGAGCCAAATGCGGACGACACTTGCTGTTGGATGCTGGTTACTGATGACCCTCGCGGGTCCGTACAAGGAGTGCTATGCCGAGCCCAAAGCACGACATGCGTGTCCCCGGTTGCAAAAAAAAGACGACCAGTCAACTTCCAACTCCAAGTTCCCGGTCAATTCCGACGCTCCCGGAAATTCCGGCGACTCGCCAGCGCAAGCGCCCGACTACGATAACTCGCTGCGCCCGCAATTGCTGGCTCGTTTTCTTGGGGACCAGGAGGCCATTTGGACGAGTCCTGCGCGGTTGCATCTGACGGATGCCGACTGGTTCGTGCCGTTGGGCTTGGCTACGGCCGGGACGCTTGCAACCGACACAGAGTTCTCAAAGCACCTCTCCAATTCTCCAAGCCGGACAAAACGCAGCAGCGATTTCTCTAACTACGGACTTGGAGCGATGGGAGGCCTGGCAGGGGGACTCTACCTTTGGGGCCAAAGGAGCCACGACGAACACAAGAGCGAGACCGGATTCCTGGCCGGTGAAGCGGCGGTCAATAGCCTGGCGGTGGTCTACGCTTTGAAGTATTCGTTTCAACGAGAGCGGCCTCTGCAGAACGACTTTCGAGGTTCGTTCTGGAAGGGCGGCGACAGTTTTCCATCTGAACATGCTGCGGCGGCGTGGTCGATTGCCAGCGTGATCGCGCATGAATATCCCAGTCCACTGACGCAAGTACTGGCTTACGGCATGGCGTCGGCCGTAAGCGTTTCTCGCCTGACGGCGAAGCAACATTTCCCTTCGGATGTTTTGATTGGCAGCGCCATCGGCTGGCTGTCGGGAGAAGTGACCTATCGCCGGCATCACGACCCGGAGCTGGCCGGTTCAATGTGGAACACGTTCGCGGAATCCCTCGACTACCTAACGGAAAACCGGCCGCGGCAAAGAATGGGAACGACTTTCGTTCCACTCGATAGCTGGGTGTATGCCGCGTTCGATCGGCTAGCCGGGCTGGGCTACATCCATTCTGCGGTGGCAGGGCTGCGGCCTTGGACTCGGATGGAGTGCGCGCGCCTGATTGAAGAAGCAAGTGAAGGATTGCTGGCCGACGAGTCCGCCAATCGCGCGGCAAGTGCGCTCGTGGAACGGTTACGAAGGGAATTTTCATTCGAGGTGGGGCTTCTCGACGACGGGCGCAACACGACGGCAAATCTCGAATCGGTTTACGTTCGTGCCGTGTCGATTAGCGGGCCCGCGCTGACCGATGGGTTTCACTTTGGTCAAACGGTATCTTACGATTTCGGCCGGCCATTTGAGCGCGGCATGAATGGGCAGGTTGGCGGGGCGTTTCGCGCGACGATGGGCCCGATCGCAATCTACATACGAACGGAGTATCAACACGCACCGGAGGCTCCCGCGCCTTCCGACGCCGTCCGCAGCATCATCGCCCTTCGCGACTTGGTGCCAGAACCGCCGGCCACTCCCGTAGGGGCGATCAACCGGCCTCGATTGCTCGACGCATATGTAGCCGTGAATTTGAACAACTGGCAGATTTTAATTGGCAAGCAAAGCCTTTCCTGGGGGCCAGGCCCGGGTGGATCGCTGTTGTGGAGCGACAACGCTGAGCCGCTCGATATGGTTCGCCTCGTGAATTCCGAGCCTACTCGATTGCCCGGCTTCTTGAAGTACCTAGGCCCCGTGCGCGTCGACCAGTTCATAGGCCGTTTGGGCGGCGATACCTTCGTTCGCCGTCCTTTCATTTACGGCAACAAAATAAACTTCAAGCCATTGCCGAACCTTGAGTTCGGGTATGGGCGCACGGTAACAATTGGAGGGGTTGGAGGCGACCCGCTTACTCCGGGCAATTTCTTTTACAGCTTTTTCGGTCTCCATTCGAATAGCACCGCGGGTGGTTCAGTACCGGGAGACACTCACGCAAACTTCGATTGGACCTTTAATGTTCCCAAAGTTCGAAACTATATTGTTTTTTATGGAGATTGGTACACCGATGACGACGCCATCGGCATCACGTCGTCCACAAGGAGCGCCTATCGTCCTGGAATTTGCATCACTCATTTCCCAGGCGTATCCAAACTCGATTTACATATGGAAGCCGCGAATACGGAGTCTCCGGTAGTTTTCCCTAATGGAGCGGGCAACACGGGAGACCTGAATTACTGGAACTTTGTCTATCGAGACGGCTACACCAACAACGGAAATCTGATCGGCAATGTTGTGGGACGGATGGGTCAAGCCTACCAAGGTTGGCTCGGCTATTGGCTATCTCCCCGGAACACATGGCAGCTCATTTACAAGAACAGTTCCGTTGCCAATAGGTTCATTCCGGGAGGAGGGGCCTGGCAGGATTACAGCGTGAGAAACGAAACGTATTGGAAGTCCGGATTTTACCTAAAGACTCAGCTTCAGTACGAACATATTTCGCATTACCCGATATTGTTCAGTGGCGTGCAGCGGAATTTCACAGCCGTTGTGGAAATGGGCTTTTCTCCTGGAAGAGGGCTGGGCGCGCCGAGATGACGCAGACTTCGATTCAACACCAACGAGAGGCCGCGGTTGAGCTGCCGACGGACAACTCTGAGTTCACGGGAGAGCCTGGTGACGAATTCCCTGTCGAGGGCAAAAGGTTGACAGAATGGCTCGACATGCTGTGGGACGAACGCGGCTTGCTTTTCCGAGTCACAGCTATCGGATTCGTCGCTGCGATTTTGACCGCATTTCTGATTCCCAAGCGCTACACGACAACCACACGGCTCATGCCGCCGGATACACAGTCCGCGTCCAGCATGATGATGCTGGCGGGATTAGCGCAGAGAGCAGGCAACGGGCTGGGAGCCGTGGCCGGTGACCTGCTCGGAATGAAAAGCTCGGGAGCGCTTTTCGTTGGGGTGCTGCAAAGCGAGACGGTCCAAAACCGTTTGATACAGCAGTTTGATTTGAGAAAGGTATACGGGACACGGTACCAGCAAGAGGCGCGCAAAAAACTTGGAGAGAACACTTCCATTCAGGAAGAGCGCAAGAGCGGAATTATTACCATCGGCGTCACGGACAGGAGTCCCGCGCGGGCGGCGGACCTCGCAAATGCCTACGTCAAGGAACTGAACTCGACGGTTTCACAGCTCTCGACTTCTTCCGCACATCGGGAGCGGGTTTTCCTCGAAGAGCGCCTTCGAACCGTGAAGCAGGACTTGGACGATGCGGATATGCAACTCGCTCAATTTTCCAGCAAAAACAATACGCTCGACATACAGCAGCAAGGAAAAGCAATGCTGGAGGCGGCCGGAACTCTGGCCGGCCAGATGATCGCCGCCGAGTCGGAACTCGAGGGACTCCGGCAAATCTATTCCGAAAACAACGCGCGTATCCGGGCGCTGAATGCGCGTGTAGGGGAACTGCGAAAGGAACTGAGCAAACTCTCCGGAAAAAATGGAGAACCCGGAAACGGCACCGCGGCGGATTCGTCCGGCGGCATGCCCTACCCCTCACTTCGCAAACTGCCTTTGCTCGGCGCGCAGTATGCGGATTACTACCGCCGCGCGAAGATCCAGGAAACGATCTACGAGTTGCTGACCGAGCAGTACGAGCTCGCCAAAGTGGAAGAAGCCAAGGAAACACCCAGCATCAAGGTCCTCGACCCGGCGGAAATTCCCGAAAAAAAAAGCTATCCACCGCGCTCGTTGATCGTCGCCAGCGGCACGCTTGCTGCGGCCGCCGTATGCGCCATTTGGATTTTTGGTTCGAAACGCTGGCAAGTGACCGATGCTCGGGATCCGCGCAAGGCGTTTGTACAGAAAGTTTTCGCGGCAGTGAAATTAGGGATTCCCGAGCGAGTGTGGAGACAAGAGTGAAGATGAAGGTTATATCGAATCAACTGTGAGTGACATGAACGTTAGTCGCAATGCGAAAGAAGTATTTCGCCACCTCCTTCTAAGGAGCGGCCTGAATCGAGCATACCTTGCGTTCCGCGCTGCTAAAGGACAAAACGTCCAGCATCTTCGTGCGCGGACGCTCAGGGACCGCTTCTCGACGATCTATCGGAACCGCGTGTGGCTGACGGGCCGGCCGGCCGGCTCTCTTTCGGGACTCGGATCGGAGCTCGAAAACACAAAGGCGATTCGGCTGCGCTTGCCGGAATTGCTTGCTCGCCTCAATACGAAAACTATGCTCGACGTCGGGTGCGGAGATTTCAACTGGATGAGCCAACTCGAACTCGGCTGCCGCTACATAGGTGTGGACGTCGTTTCGTGCGTCATTGAACAGAATATTCGGAACTACGCTGCGGCGAACCGGACGTTTTTTGCTCTCGACGCGACGACCGATCCCCTTCCGCCTGCGGACACGATTCTATGCCGTGAAGTGTTCTTCCATTTGTCGTTCGCTGACATTTGGGCGTTGATTCGAAACATGCGCCTGAGTGGCGTCTCCACGATGTTTGCAACCAACGATGCTGTTACGGACTTTAACGCAGACATTCTGTCCGGCGATTTTCGGCTACTAAACCTAACCAAGCCTCCATTTTGTTTCCCGCGTTCCGAACTCTCTATTCCCGATGACGAGGTGTCGCCGGGACGCGTGCTCGCAGCTTGGCGCCTGTCGGACGTGCCGCAACGTGGTTCGCCGGAAATGCGCAAGGGAAACGCCGCTCCGCAATTCTATTGGCGGACGCATTTTCGGACGGGAAAATAACTGTGTCTTCCTTTGAAAATCTCGAGACCCTCAACCGGGATTCTGTCGCGGCCGTAGCCCGGGTTCCAGCGCGATTCTCGAACCGGAGGGCTTATGCGCAGACGATGGCGGCGATGGTCGCGGTACGCTGCTTCGGCGCACTCTCCGGAGTCCTCGCGGCGCGGCTTCTCGGGCCGGCCGGGCGCGGGGAGTTGGCGGTTATCGTCTTCATGCCGATGATGCTGATTTCATGGGGAGAGTTTGAATTCTCCCGGAGTGTAGTGGTTGAAAGCAGCAAGAGTGGCGAACTATCTCCGGTATTAGTTTCCACGGCGTTTTGGGTAGCTGTTCTCCTGGGGACCGTGGAAATGGTGTTACTGGCGGTGGCGCTTCGCTTCTTCCTACCTGCCGACAAACTCCACCTGCTGGGTTCGGCGAGATGGTTCGCGCTCTATCTGCCGGCAACGTACGTAATGGTTTCCCTGATGGGCATTGACCAGGGTCGAGGCCGGTTTGGAAGCTTCAGCGCGTTCCAGATCATGCCCGGAATGGTCTATTTGCTGGCCATTGTGTGCGTGATTTGGCCAGCGCATAGTAACGCGCCGCAGGCGTTTGCTGTTGCAACTTTGACGGGAGTCATATCAGCAGCTGTTTTGCGCGCCGGACTGGACTGGCCGCGGATTTGGGGAGTGCGCCCAACCTGGGCAATGACTTCCCGTCTACTCCGGCGGGGGTTTACCTTCTACATCCCAGCACTGGCGGGGCTGGCGCTTCTCCGCGCGGACATGCTTTTAGTCGTGCGCCTCGCTCCAGCGGCCGCGATCGGCGCCTACGCTGTGGCACAAGCGATCGCGATGGGCCAAGTCGGCATAGTCAATCCGTTCGTCCAAGTAGGCTTCGCCGCGGTTGCAGGCGAAGCCGAGCACGACCGCGCGCTCGAAACGCTGGCGCGCCATTTCCGCTTGGCTCAGGTGGCCGTTGCGGGCATGGCGATCTTGGCCGCTGCAATGGCGTCGTGGGCCATACGAGTTTTGATTGGCCCTGAATTTCTTGCCGCTACGACCGCGACGTATTTTCTGATTGGCGCGAGCGGATTTTGGGGGATGGGGCAAACACTCGAGCAAGGTCTTCGCGCCGCATCACATCCGGGTCTAGGCATTTTCTCGAATCTACTGGGGTTGACTGCGCTGCTCAGCGCGGGGGTGCCGGCATATCTGTATTTTGGGATCACCGGGCTCGCCGCCGCCGCGTTTCTAGGACAGTGCGTCAATCTTCTCGCGCTCATGGGAACTTGCGTTTTCTATTTGCAGATGCGCCCCGGATTGTTCTGGGCTTTCGATGCCGCAACATTTCACGATATGAAAGCGGCAATGACTGCGCTGAGAAAGCGCTTTAGATGGGTAAGCGTGTAGCGAATGCGAACCGTCGCAAGTCCATGTGCTTCGCCCAAACAGTTCTCCGGGTGGATTCGTGTCTTCCCGATTGTGTTCTTTTTGGTCTATCTCACCGGGACTGTGCTGTTCTTTGTGGCCGGCCCGTTCGAATATCCCGTCGACAATCCATGGACTCTCTACCTTTTCCTTGCGCTGGCTCATTTGGCTCTGTTAGCAGGATATTGGCGCGCCGCCTCGGGCCAGCCCAGGAACTATCTCGGCAGATGGAAAGCACCTCAACTGCTGCTCTGGAGCGCCACGGCCAGCTTGGTGTTACTCATACCCACGAGCCGGGCCCGAACAGGCAACGCGATACCCGATGTAGCTGACGGAGTCGTTAACACGGGCGATGCATACGCCCGGACAGTATCTCTGTCAGAGCAGCCCTCTGGATTACCGATCGTTGAATACGTGCGAATTGTTTCGGGGCCATTGATCGGATTCATCCTTCCTCTTACGGTCTTTTATTGGAGAGAACTTACGGACACGACGCGAATACTCGCGGTTGCAGGAATTCTCGGCACCGTCGCTTTGTTCGTTGCGATGGGCACCAACAAAGCGGTTGCCGATACGGTTTTATTGGTTCCCTGGATGGCTTTCGCGGGATACAAGGCGGGCAAGCTGCGGCTGAAGCCCGGTCGGATTGTCGCTCTCGGCCTGTGCAGCGTATTGGCCTTCGTTTTGTTTTTCACATTCTTCGGGTTGGCAATGGAGGGACGTACCGGTTCGCCTGCGGTGACGGGGTATTTTCCGGCCACTGGCGCAACGGCGGATACCGACAATTTCCTGGTTAGCGGACTCAGCGCGGGGTCGGCGGCCGTGATCATGGGACTCGATATCTATCTCACTCCGGGCTACTACGCACTCAGCCTTTCGCTCCGCGAGCCGTTCGTTCCCATGTATGGCGTGGGGAACTCGATGTTCCTTTATCGGCAGGCGGCTCGACTGACGGGCGACGAAAACATTACGAAAAAGCCCTATCCGGCGCGAATCGAGAAATATGGATGGGACGCTTACGGACTGTGGTCCTCGATCTATCCCTGGATTGCGTCGGATGTTTCCTTCCCCGGAACCATTTTTGTCGTGTATTTGATCGGGAGGCTTTTCGCGTTGTCGTGGCTCGACACGCTAGGCGGAGCCAACCCGTTTGCCGTGGTGATGTTCTCGCAGTTTCTGATCATGCTGTTTTATTTCCCCGCGAATAACCAGCTTCTGCAATCCGGCGAAGGGTTCACAGCCTTTTGGGTCACGCTGTTTCTGTGGCTGCGAACACGGCGGGCGGCGAGACCTAGCGCGCCCCGCGATCGACGCTGACATCGATTGAGTGAGGGAATAGGGAGTGAGCAAATTGCCGATCGAACTGCCAAACAAAGATCGAGGCGGTATTGCCCTCGCGTTTGTTGGAGCCATCGTCCCCGATGAGCCGCGATTTCACACCTCCGCTTTTTCGCGGGCCGGCCAGATGTACCAACAGGAACTGCTCGTCGGTTTACGGCGTGCCGGCTTGCCCGCTTCGGCAATCATTTCGGTTATGCCGATTGCGTCACGCCGCCACGGACACATGGGGCAGAGATGGTTCGGCGGCGGCGAAGCAACGTTGGGGGAGGGGATGTCGATCAAGTTTGTTCCATTTATCAATGTCACGCCGCTCAAGCAGATCAGCATTGGAATCGGGACCGCTATCGAGCTGTTGCGCTGGGGATGGCGGAATCGTCTGGCGCGCTTTCGTGTCGTCTACTGCTACAACCTCTCCGTTCCGCCCGGAATATTTATCCTTTTGAGCGCTCGGTTGATTCGCGCAAGAACGGTCGTATCGCTTTGTGACATCGACGTGCCGGGAGAGACAGTCCCGGAGACGCTGTTCTGGAAACTGGACTACTGGATGCAGCGGCGGTTGATCCCCCATTTCGACGGTCATGTTGTTGTGTCTGACGTGATCGCGCGCGATTTCCTGGACGGTAAGCCGCACCTGCGCTTAGAGGGAGGGATTCGCCAAGAGGACCTGGACCGGACGGACGGGCACGAGCTCTCCGCGAATACGCAGGATGGAGAGCAACCTTTTGTGATCGCAGCGGCCGGATACTTGAACGAGACGAATGGCCTGCCGGTCCTCCTGGAAGCTTTTTCTTTGCTGCGCGGTGAACGATTCCGGCTGCGAATCGCTGGAGCAGGCCCGCTTGAAACGCAGGTCCGGGCAGCTGCGTCCAGGGATTCACGGATTGAATTCCTCGGCCTGCTTTCGTTTGAGGGCGTGCTCAAGATTTATAACTCTTCCAGCGTTCTGATTAATATGAGGATAACGAACTCGCGGAACACGAAATACTTTTTCCCGTCGAAGATAATGGAGTACCTCGCTTCGGGAGTGCCCGTTATTTCCACTTGCACCGGTCATGTGGAGGAAGAGTTCGGGGCCTTCACCTACCTTCTCCGAGAAGAGACTCCGAAAGCCTTGTGTCAACTCATCGAGCAGGTGGCAGCACTCGATCCGGAAGAACGACGAAAGACCGGTCAGAGGGCGCGCGCATATATGGCGGCATACAAAACATGGGCGGCACAAACACAAAAACTGGCGGAATTCATTCGCGGCACGGTATTGCAACTAAGGGCGTCCTTCTGAATGCCGCCGAAAATATTCATCGTCGCCGATTGGTACCTGCCTGGCTATAGGGCAGGCGGCCTTGTGACAGCGGTGGCGAATGTGGTCGAGTTCATCGGGGACGCGTTTGATCTCTTCGTATTCACACGTGACTCTGACTTGACCGATTCCCGCCCGTATGCCGGTGTCCGCCGTAACGAATGGACGGAAATCGGCAAAGCTCGCGTCCTCTACACCAGAGACTTGTCATTTAGCCATCTGCGGAGGCGCATACTCGAGGTACAGCCGGACATCATTTACTTGAACAGTTTCTTTTCGAAACTGACGGTCAAGACGCTCTGCCTTCGGCGGCTCGACATGCTGCCGGCTTGCGCGGTTGTTCTCGCCCCGCGCGGCGAGTTTTCCCCGGGCGCACTGAGCATCAAGCGGAGGCGGAAATCGATTTTCAGAACTGCCGCATTGCGCGCCGGACTGTACGACGGTCTGATATGGCAGGCTTCCTCCCAACTCGAGCAAGATCACATCGCTGCTGAGCTCATGGCCGCCCAGCTGGGGGATCAGCGTGTTTATGTTGCTTGGGATTTACCAAGTCCCGATTGGCTGCAAGCAACGAAAGGATTACCTAAGCCACTGAAGTCGGCCGGAGCTCGGTTTTTGCTAATTTCCCGCATTTCTCGTATGAAAAACATTCTGTTTGCCATTGAACTGCTCGGGAATCTTGTCGGGCACGTGGAATTCGACGTCTACGGCCCCATCGATGATCGCCGATATTGGGAAGAGTGCCAAAAGCGGACCAAGTCGCTGCCGGATACCGTGATCGTGCGGTATCGCGATGCGATTCCTCGCGAACTCGTTCCGAGCGTCGCCGCCAACCATGACTTCTTTTTAATGCCGACGCGGGGAGAGAACTTTGGTTACGTCATCCTGGAGGCGATGGCAGCAGGTTGTCCCGTAATCTTGAGTGATCTGACGCCCTGGCGGGATGTGACGGATCGAGGAGTTGGATGGAGTTTGCCGCTCGAGGATCGCGAATTGTGGCGCAGCGTCCTGCAGGAGTGCATCGATATGGAGCAGAAGACTTATACAAAATATTCCTTGCGGGCACGGGAGTTTGTGGAAGCCTGGGCTACATCGAACAATCACGTCGAAAGAACGTTTCAATTGTTCAACCGCGCGCTCGAAGGCCACGCGAGTTCAAGTGCGTCACGCTCACTGGGAGCGTCCTCGGGAGCGCGCTGATAGCCGGGCAAGAATACGCCTCGAACGCAGAAACGCAGCCGCATCATCGTGGGGCATGTTCCCGAAATGGAAATTTTAATCCTTGGTGGTTCTGGGATGCTTGGACACAAGTTGTTCCAGTACTTGCGGAAGCGATGTCCGGGAACCTACTGTACGATTCGCGGCCGCGTCGATGACGGCCCTCTTCGCAACGTGGATCTGTTTCACACTGGTTGCGTGGTGGAAGATATTGACGCTGGCGCGTTCGCGGCTCTCGAGCAGCTGGTCTTCGAGAATAAGCCCAAGGTTGTCGTTAACTGCATTGGAATTGTGAAGCAGAGAAATGAGGCAATAAGAGCTACGCCGAGCATATCTCTCAATGCGCTGTTTCCCCATCAACTCGCCGAGTTGTGCGATCGCTGGGGGGTACGCCTGATCCACTTTAGTACCGACTGTGTTTTCAGCGGCCTGCGAGGCCCCTACGGAGAAGAGAATTTTCCCGACGCCGATGATCTCTATGGCCGCACTAAGTTCTTGGGAGAAGTGGCAACCGGAAGGGTGATCACTCTGCGCACCTCGATCATTGGCAGGGAGCTAGCGCATCGGGAGTCGCTGCTCGAGTGGTTTCTCAAGCAAAACCACAAGCATATTTCCGGATACACGCGCGCGATGTTTTCAGGAGTAACCACGAACTACATGGCGAAGGTAGTGGAGAGCTTAATCAAGGATCATTCCAACCTCGCGGGCTTGTACCAGGTCACCAGCGCCGCGATCTCGAAGTACGACCTTCTTTGCCTGCTGCGCGACACGTACCGACTTGACGTTGAAATCACGCCGGACCCAGGTTTTTTCTGCGACCGGAGATTGAAAGGAGAAAAGTTCACGAAGGCGACGGGCAGCATTTCCCCTCCATGGCCGAAGCTGGTTGCGGACCTCGCAAATGACGATACGCCCTACGACAAATGGAAACAAAACGCCAATTAAGCATTTTGACGGCAAGCGAATACTGATTACGGGGGGAACGGGATCGCTCGGAAAAACGCTCGTTCGCCGATTCCTCGAAGGAAGCGCCGGCAATCCCGCCAAGATCATCGTCCTTTCGCGTGATGAAGCCAAGCAACATCTCATGCGGATGGAATACCAGCACAGAGCGGCCGCCACCGATGAGATTATCTATCGCAATTTCCAACAGAAATTGGAGTTCCGGATCGGGGACGTCCGAGACAGCCACTCCGTCGCACGATCCCTGCGCGATGCCGATATCGTGTTCAATGCCGCGGCCCTGAAACAGGTGCCAACCTGTGAGTACTTCCCCTACGAAGCAGTCCGAACCAACATCGAAGGCCCGGAAAACATCATCCAGGCAATCCAAGAGCACCGCTTACCGGTCGAGACGGTGGTCGGCGTTTCGACGGACAAGGCTTGCAGGCCCGTAAATGCCATGGGCATGACCAAGGCGCTCCAGGAGCGCGTGCTTATCCAAGCGAACATTCGCTGCCCGGGCACGCGATTCGTGTGCGTGCGCTATGGCAACGTCCTGGCTTCCCGCGGGTCCGTAATCCCGTTGTTTCACGACCAAATCCGGAATGGCGGACCCGTCACAATCACTGCACCCGACATGACGCGGTTCCTCCTCAGCCTGAATGACGCGGTCGATACGGTTTTCGCCGCCGTTCAGGGGGGATCGCCCGGCGAAACGTACATTCCTCGTGCTCCTTCCGCTCGTGTCACCAACATCGCTAAAGCCCTCATTGGTAACCGAGCCATCGGAACGACAATTGTGGGCATTCGCCCCGGAGAGAAAGTCCACGAAACCTTAGTCAGCGAAGAAGAGGCGCATCGCACCGTCGAGCGGGCCGGCTACTACGTAATCTTGCCGATGCTTCCAGAATTGACTCGCAATGAGAACGAATTGCAATTGCACTCTCTCGCGAAAGAATATAGTTCCGCCGACCACGTAATGAGCCCGGATGAGACTAATTGGCTGCTTCAGAGCAACGGGTTGATGCCGGAGAATATGCCTCACGAATCGGTTGAGGTACTCCGTTGAAAATTATGACGATTCTCGGAACCAGACCCGAGATTGTCCGCCTCTGCTTGATCGTCGCCCTCCTCGACCAGCATGCCGAGCAGATTTTGGTGGACACGCGCCAGAACTATGATGATCGCCTGAACGGTTTGTTTTTCCGCGAACTCGCAGTGCGCCCGCCGGATGTCTCCCTGGGAGTGCAGGGGTTCGGTCTTGGAGAGCAAATTAGCCAAATTTTATCGCGCGTCGAATTGCTGTTGCGACAACACCGTCCGGACCGCGTCTTAATCCTGGGCGATACCAATAGCGGTCTGGCCGCGATCGTGGCATGCAGGCTGGGGATTCCCGTGTACCACATGGAAGCGGGCAATCGCTGCTACGACTTCCGTGTCCCCGAGGAAGGAAATCGCCGGATTATCGATCACGTGAGTTCGGTTTTGTTGCCCTATACAAACCGCAGCCGCGAAAATCTGCTTCGCGAAGGTATTGCGGCGCAAAACATCTATGTAACCGGCAATCCGATCAGCGAGGTCATGCACCGCTTCGCGGTCAACATCGCTTCCAGCACGGTCCTCTCCCGTTTGGAGTTAAAGGACAAGAGTTTTTTTCTCGTGACGATGCATCGGGCTGAAAACGTAGATGTCGAGCACCGCTTGCGCGGCACACTCGACGCGCTCATTTTATTGCATCAGCAGTACGGCTTTCCCGTGGTGTGCTCGTTGCATCCTCGGACCCGCTCAAAAGCGCGGCAGTTCGGTATCGACCTAGCTGTTCCGGGCCTCACTTTTTCCGAACCGTTTGGGTTTTTCGATTTTGTTCGTTTGGAGCAGAGCGCTTTCTGCGTGCTGTCCGACAGCGGCACGGTGCAGGAAGAATGCTGCATTCTGGGGGTGCCCACTGTCACCCTGCGCGACGTAACCGAACGGCCGGAAACCATCGAGTGCGGATCCAATGTGCTGGCCGGCACCGAGACGGAAGCAATCATCCGAGCGGTAAATCTGGTCATGCACGAAAAACGGAGTTGGCGTCCTCCTGACGAATATCTTGCTCCGCACGTTGCCAACACCGTGGCGCGCCTCCTGCTTGGTTATCGCGCCGGGGAGCTTCGAGAGACTGGCTCCCCGAACTTGGCGAACTCACGCGAGACCGCGTCGATCCGTGATTCCGGAATGTCTTGAGGAAGGTTTTCGGTGCGTATCTTGATCCTGATTGACTGCTATCTGCCCGGGCGCAAATCTGGCGCGAAGCTTGTTCATGACCTGGGAGTTGAATTCCTCCGGGGCGGTCACGAAGTGATCGTTCTTACGACAACCCACGAGATGGTCCGGAGTTTCGAGGTATCGTTCGAAGACGGCTTGTGCATCGCGCGCGTGAAAACGAAGCGAATCAAGGGTGCTTCCAAATTGTTCCGCGCGCTGCGTGAGGCTCACTTGTCTTCCTTTGTCTGGCGAAAGGCCCGGCAATTCCTTACGGACAATCCGGCGGAGCTCATTGTTTTTTATTCGCCGACCATTTTCTGGAGCGGTCTGGTGCGGCGGTTGAAAACTCTCTGGCACGTTCCCGCGTATTTGATCCTGAGGGACATTTTCCCTGAGTGGGCCGCTGATGTCGGAGTGCTCAAGCGCGGGTTGATTTATCGCTATTTTCGCAGAAGGGCAGCCGACCAATATGATCGTTCGGACATCATTGCCGTGCAATCGCCGGGCGATTTGAAGTATTTCACCCGTGTTGCCGCGTACGCGCCACATCGGCTGAAGGTGCTCTACAATTGGACCGCGATGCAGGAACCGGTCCTGGCTCTCGGCAGTTATCGGTCTCGCCTCGGACTCGAAAATAAAGTTGTCTTTTTCTACGGAGGGAATCTCGGAGTCGCACAGGACGCCCGTAATATCCTTCGACTCGCATCCAGCGTTGCCGGCCATCCGGAAATCCATTTCTTGCTCGTCGGCGATGGCAGCGAAGTCCCGCCGCTTCAGAGAGCCGTTGCGGACAATCGGCTTTCCAATGTCCTGATACTTCCCGCAGCGGCGCAGCGCGACTACCTTTCCATGGTTTCCGAATTCGACGTCGGACTCATCACACTCGACCGTCGCCTCGCCAGCCATAACATCCCGGGTAAGCTCTTGTCCTATCTCTACTTCGGAATTCCTGTATTGGCGAGCGTCAATCCTGGCAGCGACCTTTTTGGATTAATCGGGAAGGGTCCTGCAGGTTTCTGCCTCGAAAACGGACAGGACGAAAAACTTCGTGCCGCCGCACTCGAGCTTGCCGGAGACGCGCAACTGCGCGCCAAGATGGGAAGGAATGCTCGGGCATTGCTGGAACAGACTTTTTCCGCCGGATCGGCTGTGCAGCAGATCTTCGAGCACATCGCCGAGATACCCAGGCCTCTGCAAGAACTTGATTCTTCGCCCCGTTTTCGCCCAATCCTGCGCGTTAAAAATACATAAATCGCTGTAGATGACCGCCGGTAACCTTGTGGTATGAACACTGGTTCGTCAAATTTCAGTCTAAAGTGAGTGAGAAGTCTGCTTACTTACGGGACAAGCTTGCACGACCATTGTGTTTTTCAGTGCACTATTTGAGGGAGAATAACGCTCAGCTCGAAGGTGGTTCGTGCCGGTTGACCCAGCTGTTGGGAGATTCGTGTGAAAAGACCAGACCAAACTATATCTAGCGCAAACACCCGCATAGACGGCAGTGGAAACTCCGGGGGCGATGTCGGGCACGTTGCACACGCCGCCGATGTCTCTCATGCAGATTTAAGCGTCCTTCTTTCAGGCCTTCGCACTATGCGTGACGGCGATTTCTCCGTGCGCCTTCCAGGGAATTGGACCGGGCTGGCGGGGAAAATCGCCGACACTTTTAATGAAATCGTGATGGCCAACCAACATATGGCCAAAGAGTTACGACGTGTCGGAAAGGTCGTTGGCAAGGAAGGGAGAACTCGGGAGCGCATGCGATTCGACATGCCAAAAGCCGCCTGGGGAGAAATGGAGGTGTCTGTCAATACTCTCGTAGACGACCTACTCCGTCCCACGACTGAGGTAACGCGCGCAATCGCCGCGGTTGCAAAGGGCAATCTAACCCAAACCGTACAGCTGGATGTGGACGGGAGGCCGTTGGAAGGTGAATTTCTGCGTTCAGCAACAATCGTAAATACGATGATCCAGCAACTTGGCGTGTTCACCTCAGAAGTGACTCGCGTGGCGCGCGAAGTCGGCACGGACGGCAAACTTGGCGGACAAGCGCAGGTGCCGGGCGTCGCCGGAACGTGGAAGGATCTTACGGATTCGGTCAACTCGATGGCCAGCAATTTGACCGGCCAGGTAAGAAACATCGCCGAAGTAGCCACGGCCGTTGCGAGCGGCGACCTGTCGCGCAAAATTACCGTGGACGTGCGCGGCGAGATCCTGCAGCTAAAAGAAGCGATTAATACGATGGTCGATCAGTTGCGTTCGTTCGCCTCGGAAGTCACGCGTGTGGCGCGTGAAGTAGGCACCGACGGCAAGCTTGGCGGACAGGCGGTGGTGCCGGGCGTGGCAGGAACGTGGAAAGACCTCACCGATTCGGTGAATGCTATGGCAGGAAACCTGACCGCTCAAGTGCGCAACATTGCGGAAGTAACCACGGCCGTCGCCCGCGGCGACTTGTCGCGCAAAATCACGGTGGACGTAAAAGGTGAAATTCTCGAACTCAAGGACACCATCAACACGATGGTGGACCAACTGAACGCGTTCGCAGGGGAAGTAACGCGCGTGGCACGCGAAGTCGGCACCGAAGGAAAGTTGGGCGGCCAAGCGCAGGTGCCAGGCGTCGGTGGAACCTGGAAAGACCTCACGGACAACGTGAATTTCATGGCCAGCAACCTCACTGGTCAAGTACGAAACATCGCAGAAGTAGCCACGGCTATCGCCAGTGGAGACCTCTCGCGCAAAATCACGGTGGACGTACGCGGTGAGATTCTGCAGCTCAAAGAAACGCTTAATACCATGGTCGACCAGCTCAACCGCTTCGCCGGCGAGGTGACGCGCGTGGCCCGCGAAGTTGGTAGTGAAGGACGGCTTGGTGGTCAAGCCAATGTGCCCGGAGTCGCAGGGACCTGGAAGGACTTGACCGACTCGGTCAACTCAATGGCCGGAAACCTGACGGCTCAAGTACGCAACATTGCTGAAGTAACGACCGCCGTGGCTTTGGGAGATTTGTCGCGGAAGATCACGGTGGACGTGAAGGGCGAAATTCTGGAGTTGAAGAACACTATCAACACGATGGTGGATCAGCTGAACGCGTTCGCAGGTGAAGTGACGCGCGTGGCCCGCGAAGTCGGCACAGAAGGCAAGTTGGGCGGCCAGGCACAGGTTCCTGGAGCCGGCACGTGGAAGGACCTTACAGACAATGTGAATTTCATGGCCAGCAACTTGACGGGCCAGGTGCGCAATATTGCCGAAGTCGCGACGGCGGTAGCCCGTGGCGATTTGTCGCGCAAAATCACCGTGGACGTGAAGGGCGAAATCCTTGAACTCAAAGACACCCTCAACACCATGGTGGATCAATTAAGAGCCTTCGCGTCCGAGGTGACACGCGTGGCGCGCGAGGTAGGCACGGACGGCAAGCTCGGCGGTCAAGCACAAGTACCTGGAGTCGCGGGAACCTGGAAGGACCTCACGGACTCCGTTAACTCGATGGCCAGCAACTTGACCGGCCAGGTTCGTAACATTGCCGAAGTAGCGACCGCCATTGCGAGTGGCGACCTTTCAAAGAAAATCACCGTAAACGTAAGCGGTGAGATTCTGCTGCTTAAAGACACGATCAACACGATGGTGGACCAATTGAACGCGTTCGCGGGCGAAGTGACTCGTGTAGCGCGCGAAGTTGGCAGCGAAGGACGGCTTGGCGGTCAAGCCAAGGTACCGGGAGTGGCGGGAACGTGGAAGGACTTGACTGACTCAGTTAACTCGATGGCGGGCAACCTGACCGACCAAGTCCGCAACATCGCCGAGGTCACCACCGCAGTAGCCCGCGGCGATTTGTCGCGGAAGATCACTGTGGACGTGAAGGGCGAAATTCTGGAGTTGAAGAACACCATTAACACCATGGTGGACCAGTTGAACGCGTTCGCTGGTGAAGTTACACGCGTGGCCCGCGAAGTAGGCACGGAAGGCAAGTTGGGTGGCCAGGCACAGGTACCGGGAGTGGGCGGCACCTGGAAAGACCTCACGGACAATGTGAATTTCATGGCTAGCAACCTTACCGGCCAAGTGCGAAACATCGCCGAAGTAGCCACCGCCATCGCGAGTGGCGACCTATCGCGCAAGATTACGGTGGATGTGCGTGGAGAAATTCTGCAGCTCAAAGAAACTCTGAACACCATGGTCGAACAGCTGCGTTCATTCGCCGCTGAAGTGACGCGCGTGGCGCGTGAGGTCGGTAGCGAAGGGCGTCTTGGCGGTCAGGCGAACGTGACCGGAGTGGCCGGAACCTGGAAGGACCTCACCGACTCGGTGAACGCGATGGCAGGGAATCTCACCGGGCAGGTGCGCAACATCGCCGAAGTAACCACCGCAGTAGCCCGCGGTGACCTGTCGCGCAAAATCACGGTGGACGTAAAGGGTGAAATTCTCGAGTTAAAGAACACCATCAACACGATGGTGGACCAGTTGAACGCGTTTGCCGCCGAGGTGACGCGCGTGGCGCGCGAAGTAGGCACCGACGGAAAACTAGGCGGTCAGGCGCAGGTGCCCGGCGTTGCGGGCACTTGGAAAGACCTCACGGACAACGTCAATGTAATGGCGGCAAACCTCACTGAGCAGGTCCGGGGAATTGTAAAGGTGGTGACCGCCGTTGCCAATGGAGAGTTGACGAAAAAACTCACGGTGCAAGCCAAGGGCGAAGTTGCTGCGCTCGCCGATACCATCAATAACATGACCGACACCTTGGCGACTTTCGCGGACCAGGTGACCACGGTTGCTAGAGAAGTGGGCGTGGAAGGCCGGCTAGGCGGGCAAGCAAACGTCCCTGGCGCCGCCGGCACTTGGAAAGATCTTACCGGCAACGTCAACCTCCTCGCAGACAACCTCACCAACCAAGTACGCGCGATCGCGGAAGTGGCGACCGCAGTAACGAAGGGCGACCTAACTCGTTCGGTGCAGGTAGACGCGCGTGGTGAAGTGGCCGAGCTGAAAGATTACATCAATACAATGATCGACAATCTCCGCCTCACCACCGATCGCAACAACGAGCAGGACTGGCTAAAAACAAACCTCGCCCGATTTACCGGAATGTTGCAAGGCCAACGTGACCTCGCCACCGTGGGCCGGATGTTGTTGTCCGAGTTGGCTCCGCTTGTTAACGCCCAACAAGGCGTGATCTACCAAATGGAGGCAGAAGAATCCGGAAGCATGGTTTTGTTGTCGGCATTCGCCGACGGTGGAGACGATGGACATTCCGATCACGTTCGTGTAGGGCAGAGCCTCGTTGGGCAGTGCGCAGCCGAGAAGAAGCGCGTGTTGATTACCGACCTGCCTTCGCACGCGGTTCCGATTCGTTCGGGCTTGTTCCAGGCAGTTCCCCGAAATGTGATTGTGCTGCCGGTTCTTTTCGAGGATCGGGTGAAGGCCGTCATCGAGCTGGCCTCGCTGAACGTTTTTACCGCTTCGCACCTAGCGTTTCTCGAGCAGCTGACTTCCAGCATCGGCATCGTGCTCAACAGCATCGAGGCCACGATGCAAACGGAAGGACTGCTGAAACAGTCCCAACAATTGGCGGCCGAACTTCAAACGCAACAAACCGAATTGCAGCAGACCAACGAGCAACTTGCGCAAAAAGCCCAGCAACTTGCCGAACAGAACGTCGAAGTGGAGCGCAAGAACCAGGAAATTGAACAAGCACGCAGAGCGGTCGAAGAGAAAGCCAAAGAACTGGCCCTCACCTCGAAGTATAAATCAGAGTTCTTGGCCAATATGTCGCACGAACTGCGCACACCTCTCAATAGCATTCTCGTGCTGGGCCAACAGCTTAACGACAACCCTGATGGTAACTTGACGCCCAAGCAGGTTGAATTCGCTCGGACGATTCATGGGGCGGGGACCGACTTGTTGAATCTGATTACGGACATTTTGGATCTCTCGAAGATCGAATCTGGAACGGTTTCGGTGCAAGCCGAAGAGGTCTACTTTGCAAGCTTGCTTGACATGATTGCTCGGCCTTTCCGTCACGAGGCGGAGAGCCGTCGCCTTGATTTCGAAATACAGATCGATCCAAATCTTACGCGGGGAATGGTTACCGACTCGAAACGCCTACAACAGGTGCTCAAGAATCTTCTTTCTAACGCCTTTAAATTTACCGAACATGGGAGCGTGCGTCTGAATGTTTTCGCCGCTGACAGCGGCTGGAGCGAAGACCATCCCGTCTTAGGAAAGCTTGCGTCGGTGGTCGCTTTCGAAGTTACCGATACCGGTATCGGCATACCGATCGAAAAACAACGCCTTATCTTCGAGGCTTTCCAACAGGCTGACGCCGGCACCAGCCGTAAATATGGCGGCACGGGGCTCGGACTTGCGATTAGCCGTGAACTTGCCGGCTTGCTGGGCGGAGAAATTCAACTCCACAGCGCCCCCGACAAAGGAAGTACGTTCACGCTCTACTTGCCCCAAACGTACGTCGGGCCATCTACAGGTGTCGCAAATGCCGAGACCACAACCTCAAGAGATTTGCGGAGCCTCCGTCCCTCCTTGGCGGCGTCTGAACCTTCAAACGAGCAGATTTCGGATGATCGAGACAATCTGAAACCAGACGATCCTATCCTGCTGATAGTCGAGGACGATCTTCACTACGCCCGGCTGCTTCGCGATTTATCCCGCGATAAGGGCTTCAAGGTATTAGTCGCGACTCGCGGCACACAAGCCTTGGAATTGGCTCGCGAGTTCCATCCGACTGCTGTATCACTCGACGTATTCTTGCCGGACATGCTGGGTTGGACGGTCCTAAACCACCTAAAGCAAAATCCAGCGATGCGTCATATTCCAGTTCAGATGTTGACGATGGATGAGGACCGCCAACATGGATTGGCCAGCGGGGCGTTCGCCTATGTGAACAAACCAACAACACCGGACGAATTAGAAGCGGCTTTCGGGCGAATCAAGGATTACACTGCGCCTCGTCGCAAGCGACTCTTAGTCGTAGAAGACGATCCCGGCGAGCAGCTCAGTATCCAGGAACTGCTCGGATACGACGATATTGATGTTCAAGTCGCTGCAACTGGAGCTGAAGCCCTCGGAGCCGTTTCCCAACAGTTGTTCGACTGCGTTGTGCTCGACCTTCGGCTCCCGGACATGTCAGGCTTCGACGTATTGGAGCGTTTCCGCGATACGCCGTCGCTCAGCGACTTGCCGGTCGTTGTATTTACTGGCAAGGATCTGTCTCCCGAAGAAGACGCACGTCTGCACACTCTGGCTCGCAGCGTGGTGGTGAAAGGCGTCGAGTCGCCAGAAAGGCTTCTGGATGAAACCGCTCTGTTCCTGCACCGCGTCGTAACCGATCTCCCGCCGGAAAAACAAAAGATGCTCGATCGCTTGCACCACTCGGATGAAGCGCTGGTGGGCAAGAAAGTGCTGGTAGTCGATGACGACGTGCGCAACATTTTTGCACTCAGTAGCGTGCTGGAACGCCGCGGAATGACGGTGCTCACTGCGGGAACAGGCCGAGAGGCAATCGCAACGCTTGAATCTACTCCAGACGTCGCGATTGTGTTAATGGACATTATGATGCCCGAGATGGATGGCTATGAGACGATGCAGGTCATTCGCCAAAATCCCTTGTTCCGGCGATTGCCCATCGTCGCGTTAACGGCCAAAGCCATGAAAGGAGATCGTGAAAAATGTATGGAAGCTGGAGCGTCCGAGTATTTGGCAAAACCCGTAAACACTGAACAGCTGCTTTCAGCGCTCCGGATGTGGTTTCATCGTTAGAGTATTTATACGATGCCGAATGGCTCTAACGCGGAAGCTGGTTACACAGCTTCGCGTCATCCAAGGTGACCAGAAACGATGAACGAGCAACAGAAAGTCAACATTCTTATGGTCGACGACCAGCCTGCCAAGCTGCTTAGCTACGAAGTCATCCTCAGGGAACTCGACGAAAATCTGATCAAGGCCCACTCCGGCAGGGAAGCCCTCGACATACTGCTCAAGACGGATATCGCGGTTGTACTAATGGATGTAAGCATGCCGGAACTGGACGGGTTCGAGCTGGCGGCTTTGATCCGGCAACACCCTCGCTTTCAAAAGACGGCGATTATCTTCATCTCCGGAGTACATCTCACCGATTCAGATCAGCTCAAAGCATACGAACGTGGCGCCGTGGACTACATTTCCGTCCCGGTCATTCCGGAGTTGTTGCGAGCGAAGGTAAGCGTCTTCGCGGACCTGCATCGCAAGACGCGGGAAACCGAGTTGTTGAATCGCGAGTTGCGCAGTCTTTCGGCTCGCCTCATAGCCACGCAAGATGAAGAGCGTCGACGCATCGCGCGAGACTTGCATGATAGCGTTGGCCAATTGGTTGCCGCACTTTCTATGAACAATGGATTGGCCCTGCTGGAAGCGAAACATCTCAGTCCTGCTGCCAGCGGTGCGCTGGAGCAGAACACGGAGTTGGTCCAGCAGCTTTCAAAGGAAATCCGTACGATGTCGCACTTACTTCATCCCCCGCTTCTCGACGAAATAGGCCTGCTACCGGCGATAAAGCTGTTTGCGGAAGGTTTTGCCGAGCGTAGTAAGGTGGATGTTAAAGTGGAACTCTCCGATGAGATAAGCCGTCTTGCACCCAACGTGGAGATTTCAATTTTTCGTATCGTGCAGGAATGTTTGACCAATGTCTACCGCCACTCAGGAAGCAAAACAGCTTTCATCAAGATATGGCCATCTGACGAAAAGATGCTAACCGTTCAAGTCCGCGACCAAGGCAAAGGCATACCGCCGGAACATCGCATATCAATGGCCCTAGGAACGAACCATGGGATAGGGCTCAGCGGGATGCGGGAACGCGCGAGGGAGCTTGGCGGCACGCTCGAAATTCAGTCGAATGAAAATGGCACCGCTGTCACCGCGGCATTTCCGCTGACGAGCGCGGCGGCCGTAGGAGTGTAGGTTCGGATAGGCCCAGCACCTTGAGACACCGCCCTAACGGAATTTTGGCGAAGGCTTCGAATCATTAATCAAAATGCGCACTCGATTTCTAATCGTCGACGACAGCGACCTTGTTCGAAAAGGCTTGCGAACCGTGTTGCAAGCAAACCCTGAATGGGAAGTATGTGGCGAGGCAGCGGATGGCTTGGCTGCTGTGGAGATCTTTAAAGAGGTTCGCCCCACCATTGTAATCGTGGACTTTCAAATGCCCGGTATGAATGGCATTGAAGCGGCGCGCCGCATGTTGAAGATTGCACCCGCCGTGCCCATTGTAATGTTCACCCAGCACGCAAACGCGGAACTGGAGAAGCGTGCCATGGACGCCGGCATTCGCTCAGTTGTGTCGAAGACGGATGCATTTCCCATGGTCGGAATTATCGAAGCACTTCTCGGGCCCGTCGACCCCAAGCCGAGCGCCGAGGGAACGTTATAAGCAAGCCGTTTTAAGTTTTCCCGTACCTACAATTTCTTGCTGCCCTTCGTACATTTTCATATTTATGGACATCTGCTCCATAATCCCTCAGCATTGCCGGCTCTTGTGTAAGAGAGGAGGACGGTCTGGTCAAGATGCCGAATCAAATTATTGGCGGAAGCAGTGCGCGTGACGTTGAGCCCTCATCCGAACCTCAGCGTTCCGTCCGCGAAGGCCTTTCTCATCCGCGCGGCGCCACATGGGACGGACAAGGCGTCAATTTCGCGCTCTTTTCCGCTCACGCCACGAAAGTAGAACTCTGTCTTTTTGACGACGCCGGAAAAGAAGAGCTGCAGCGCCTTCCGTTACCCGAATTCACCGACGAAATCTGGCATGGCTACGTTCCCGGTCTTCGCCCGGGATCGGTTTACGGTTTTCGCGTGCACGGCCCTTACGCTCCTGAAGAAGGCCACCGCTTCAACCCAAACAAGCTTTTGCTCGATCCCTACGCTCGTTCTCACGTCGGCTCTCTTCAGTGGAACGACGCATGTTTCGGATACACGATCGGAGCCGAGAACGCGGACCTTTCTTTTGATGACCGAGACAGCGCGCCCTTTGTGCCCAAGTGTGTCGTCGTTGATCCGGAATTCCGCTGGCGGCAGACCACAAAGAGCCGTTCCGCGGTGCCGTGGAACCAAACTCTCATCTACGAACTACACGTGCGTGGCTTCACCAAACGGCATCCCGCCGTGCCCAAAAAAAAGCAGGGCACTTTCGCGGGTCTGAGCCAAAAGCACGTGGTCCAATACATCAAATCCTTGGGCGTGACCGCGATTGAACTCTTGCCGGTTTTTACCTATCTAAGGGATCGTCCGCTCGAGGACAAGCACCTCACCAACTTCTGGGGATACAACACAATTGGATTTTTTGCGCCCGATCCGCAGTATGCGTCCGATCCGCGGAACTGCTTGCACGAGTTCAAGGAAATGATTTCGCGATTCCACGACGCCGGTATCGAAGTGATTCTCGACGTTGTCTACAACCACACCGCGGAAGGCAACGAACTCGGCCCCACGCTCTCTTTCAAGGGAATCGATAACGCGAGTTACTACCGGCTGATTCCCGACAAGCGCCGGTTCTACATCAACGACACCGGCACCGGAAACACCCTCAATCTTTCGCACCCGCGCGTCATTCAAATGGTTGCAGACAGCTTGCGTTATTGGGTCGAGGAGACCCAGGTCGATGGATTTCGTTTCGATCTGGGAACAATCCTCGCACGCGAACCTGAAGGCTTCGATCACCAGAGTGGATTTTTGAAAGTTTGCAGCCAGGATCCTGTCCTCGGACCCGTCAAGCGCATCGCTGAGCCCTGGGACTGCGGTCCCGGAGGATATCAGGTGGGCGAATTTCCCCCGGGCTGGGCGGAGTGGAACGACAAGTTTCGCGATACGATTCGCGACTTTTGGAAAGGGGATACATCGATCGGCGAACTTGTGAAGCGCCTCTGCGCTTCAGCAGACATCTTCAATCGGCAGGGACGTAAGCCGTGGGCCTCGGTCAATTTCGTCACCGCGCATGACGGCTTCACCTTGAACGACCTCGTCAGCTATAACGACAAACATAACGAAGCCAACGGTGAAAACAACCAGGACGGCACAACGAGTAATCGCTCCTGGAATTGCGGCGCTGAAGGGCCCACAGACGATCCTGAAATCAATCGCCTCCGCGAAAGGCAGATGCGCAATATTCTCGCTAGTTTGCTCTGGGCGCAAGGCACTCCCATGATCCTGGGCGGAGATGAGTTTCACAGAACGCAGCGCGGAAACAACAACGCCTACTGCCAGGATAACGATATCAGTTGGGTGGACTGGTCCTTGGCGGAAGCACACAAACCAACGGTAGACTTTGTGCGGAACTCGATATCGCTTCGAAATCGATATCCCGTCTTGCGGCGAAACCGCTTTCTCACAGGCGCTTACGACGAGGCCCTGGGCGTCAAGGACGTAACTTGGATTCACCCCTCGGGCTCCGAAATGAGTCAGGAAGCGTGGAACGATGGCGCCCAGCGCAGCGTGGGCATGTTAATCGATGGGCGCTCACAACCCACAGGCGTGCACGAGCGCGGAAGTGACGCCACACTCCTCCTTATTTTCAACAGCCACCACGAAGCCGTGAATTTCGTCATGCCCGCCGCCGTGGAAGGAGAGGGTTGGCGATTGCATCTAACTACTTCCGATGGCCCGGCAGCTGATCGAATGCTCCGGCCTGGCGAAACCGTCGAAATCGCCGATCGATCCGTCAGCCTATTTTCAATGTCCTGAATCTAGTTTCCGAACAGAAGTATTTCAAATCTTCCGGATTCGTTAGACGGCACGAGGATCTGGTGCGTCTTTGAATCCAGCGCCATAGTCTTCGATCCCGCGTGCGTTGGAATTCTCTCGACCGCGCTGTATTTGTCCGGCGAATCCTCATGAAACACGTCGACAGTCCCCTCACCCGTTGAATTGAAAATCAGGCCTGTCTCCGGATCGAACGCGCTCGCGTCTACGTGATCTCCAATCGGTAGCGTGGCGATCACTTTTCCGCTCTCCGCGTTCACCACCGCCATCACATGGCTGCGGCACCCGATGAAAAGGCGATGATTCTTTCGATCGATTGCCATACTGGTTGGAGTTTGGCAAGGAGCCAATGACCAACGATTCTTCACGTTCAATTCGCGCCCGTCAAGACGGAGGACCTCATTCTTATCCTCGACATTGACGAAAATGTTTCCGGTCCCGTCGGCGACCGCGAATTCAGGTGCTCCCCCAAGTGTAACCGTGCCCGCTACTTTTCCGCTGGCCGCATCGATCGCCGTTGCGCTATTGCTGCCGCCGTTCAGAGCAAACACTCGATGCGTGGACGGGTCGTAAACGATCGCGTCAGGCTTCGTGCCCGTAGGCGCCTGCGCGATGGCCGCAAGCGTCTTGAGATCGAAAATTGTGACCGTAGACGCCCGGCCGTTGGTTACAAATCCGCGTCCTTCTTCCGGCGCCAGCGCAATCCCGTGCACTCCGGGAGTATTGGGAATGGTCGCGATCGCTTTTTTAGACTGAAGATCGATGACCTCCACTTGCGTCTCGTGCGAGATAAATACACGGCGGCCCGCGTCGTCAACTGTTAGCAAATCCCAGCCGCCTTGCCCTCCGACGTCGATCTTTTCAATCAGGTGATAGCCGCCGCTGGCGGCATAGCTTACGGTCATCGCCACGAAAACAATCGCCGAAATAACCATCAGTTTTTTCAAGGGGTGGCCTCTCACAGATTGACGAAATTTTTCCTATCTACTGCAGAAATCGGACCCTGAGTCGCGAAACTTCTTTCCCGCCTCGGGGATAAACTCCCAGTCGTAACTCTTCGCGTGCAGAACTAGTTTGAGCACCCCAAATGCGTCATCGTTCCGGATTTCGCTGGTAGGCAATGGTGCCGCAAACGGTCGGTGGCCTTTGCCGCCT